>Ga0187803_10001144_pt1 | contig 10417 bp, 8 predicted proteins | sample NC_wetland_sal_i_2_FD_132425 | JGI IMG/M metagenome (GOLD analysis project Ga0187803, IMG submission 132425) | Wetland sediment microbial communities from Neuse River Estuary, North Carolina, USA - Control_3 | ecosystem: Environmental > Aquatic > Freshwater > Wetlands > Sediment | place: USA...
CCCCGCCGACGTGGCCGGGGCCCTGGCCCGTCTCGCCCATCTGCAGTATCTCACCTCCGACGACGGGAGGTACGTGTTTCACCACGGGTTGGTGCGCGACGTGGCCTACGGTCGGTTGGGGACGGCGGAGCGCCTCCGCCTGCACGCACGCTACGCCCAAGAAGGGGTTGATCCCGCGGACTCGGAGATTCTTGCCCACCACTGGTGGGAGGCGCTCGGAGGTCCGGACGCGGAATGGGTCTGGAGAGCCGATCCCGACCTACCCGGCTTCAGACACGAAGCACTGCGGGCCCAAATGGCGGCCGCCCGTCGACACTCCGCGCGCGCGTCGTTCGACCATGCCCGCCAAATCTGCGCCCGGGCTACAGCATTCGCCACGACACCCGCGGAACTCGCGGAAGTTCACGAGCTCCTCGCCTCCATCCACGTCTTTCAAAGCGACGGCGACCGTGCCTGGGTGGAGTGGCAGACGGCGTTGGCGGCTTACCGAACGAAGGGCCTCGACCCCCCCGCACACCTCTATGCCGAAGCCACGAGGGTCCCCACCTCGTACTGGGGATTCTTCCGGCACCTGCCCGACAGCAGCGAGGTCCTGGCCCTGCTCGACGAGGGGATCCGGGTCGCGCGAAGCGAAGGGGGCTCCGTCGCACTTGCCGACCTACTCGCGCAGCGTTCGCATTTCAACGGAACGGTTTCGGAACTGTCGGAGGTTCTCCAGCTGGTCGACGCAGCTCCGAACGCCAGCGCCTACGCCGACATCCTTCCCCAAGCGGTAGCGGCCCAGTTGATGGCAGGTTACGTCGACGCCGCCATCGATACGAACCGAAGGATCGACTCTCTGATCGCATCGGGTGCGAGCATCAACGAGCCGGAAGCGCTCCTTTGGCGAATCCTCGCCTATTACGAAGCCGGGAATCTGGCCGAAGCCGACCGCCATGCCCGCCGATTCCAGGAGGTCTCGGGCAAGAGGAGCGCGCACCTGCAGACGCATGCCTTGGGAGCGATCTCGTTGGTCCGCTCCGCCCAGGGTGGGTGGGACGAGGCACGAGTGATCGCCGAACGGGTCGCGGATATCGTCAGACGGAACCCCCATCTGGGATTCTGCCTGGTAGGAGCGAGCGCACTCGCCTGGGGGTCGGCCGGGCGCATCCTCGCGGGCTTGGGGCTGGAACCCTCCTTGCGGGAGCTTGTGGCCCGGATGGTGCCCGAGTCGTTGCCAGTTACGGCGAGCACCCTCTTCCTTCCGTGCGCGATGGTCGGAGAGGACGACCTGTTCGTGCCCGCTCGGGACGGATTCGGCATCCTAAAGGGAGAATGGCACCGACAGGAGTGGGACCCGTACGGCGTGAACATGGCGATCGGGCTGACGATTCTGGGCCGCTGGAACGATCTGGAAGCGTACCTTTCTAGGTTGCGAGAGGTTGCGGCTCACGGAGCCCAGCTTCCCGGCGCGGTCGCGGAGGCGGTGGTGGAAGAGCGGGAGAGCGAGAAAGGAGGCCCCCGACCCCACCATGCATCGCTGCACCGGTTGGGATACTTTGGCCTGAGTCAGCTACTCTCGTTTCGAGCCCGGCGCCGATAGGCGACCACCCGCGGAGGGCGTGCCGTTCGCCCGTCCCACGGGGATCGTCATCCGACCGCTGATGTCGTCGTTCCACCCGCCCTACCCGGCGGCTCAAGAGAGCGCATCGAGCCTAGTCAGGGACAAACCCTGACGAAAGGCGTACTTTGTTCCCTCCGGGGGTCAGCGATGCGTCCATCGCCACGGAATGAGGACCGCCCCGGTCATAGTTCCAGGGTGAGGTGCTCGAAAGGGGGATCGGCAGATCATGGTCCGATAACCAGCAACCACCTAGAATCGTACCCCCGGCCCAACATTCTCTCTGGATCAGGTTCCTTTCCGATCCTAGGGGCGACTTCTGGCGAATCGAGGGGCGTACCGTGATCCGCCTATACGCATGAGACCGGCCCAGGTCCACCCGACGCCTCGATTCGGGAGCGGCAGTGCGAGTAGAGAGCGTCGTAGACCGGGAACTGGAGCCGCAGGTTGTCGAGGTCGTCCTTTGCGATCGAAAGGAACCCGGTCGCGATGGCCTTCAGCCCGGCCGACTCGGGCCGGGGGTTGGGGAGGCGCGCATCGGCGCCCCGAACGATTTTTGCCAGGTCTAGGAGAGCCGGGTCCGTGAGCCCGTACTTACGGAGCACAGCATCGAACGTCACCCGGGGCTCCCCGCCCTCCTGGAAGTGGTGAAGCTCGGTGCCTGGTGTGTCGAAGGGAATCGCGCCCTTCTCACGCGCCACGTCAGCGACCTTCTCCCGAGGTACGAACAGGAACTCGGCCTCCGGGTCGACGAACCGACGGATCACCCAAGGGCAGGCGATTCGGTCGAGCTTCCTCCTTTCCCGAGTGACGAATCTCAGCGCCATATCGAACGCGACCCCGTCCTTTGACATGAAGCTGCTGTTCGGCCTCCTGCGACTAGGGGGAATAGCCTAGCGTGGGGGACGGGGTGTCAGAAGGCCCGCTCCCCGCCAGATGAGGCTGCCTTGTGTGAGCCAAGACCCCAGTATCCGGCGGAGAGCAGAGAATCTGTACGTTGGCAAAGGGCAGCCTGGTTTCTGCTCGGCGCTCGAGCCAATTCTTCGTGAACGAAGTCCCCTCCACAAGGGGACGGGTTTCCCGGCGAGAGACCACGAGAGCCAGTGGGACTGATGTGGACCCCCGATTCTCGGCTCTCGCTTCCGGGAGAACGTAGGGGGTGTGTCGGAAGTGCTGGAATGGGTCCCGTGCCCCAGCGTCCTGATACGGCTAATTCAGGCTACTTAGGTGAACGCCGGCCCCGTCTATCCTTCCGGGTTATCGGACCCGCAAGCGATCAAATCGGTTCCCATGCTCTGCCTGTCGCGAGACCGATGGTTAGCCCCGGGGGCCACAACGGGCATCTACTGCTTCGGGCTGCGGGAATGCCGGAGCGATCCAGATGGAAACCCAGTCGGCCGCGCCGCCAGAACCATCTCCAAAGGAGAGTCCGATCTGCCTGTTTCTCGGTGCGGGGGCATCAGTAGGTGCTGGTGTTCCTCTCCGGGGAGAAAGCCGAGGCGATGATGCTCTACCCCGCTCAGAAGGACTTACTTTACTCTCCGTTTGTTCATTGTCTCAGCGCCCTTCACACGAAGCTACGAGAGGCTCCATGGTGGCTGGTTGTTGGGTACTCGTTTCGTGATGAGCAACTACGAGGAGCCTTCCAGGAGGCCGCCACAGACAATCCTGAGCTAAGGATCATACTGGTCTCGCCGGGGGCCGAGGATGTCTTTCACAGCGAGCTCGAACGCCCTTCAAGTTCGGGAGGCCCGTCCCCTTTTGACCGAGGACTCTACCCCAACCGGGTCCTCAGGCTTCCATACCCATTCGAGACCTCCTTCGACGACATCGTCTCCGTGATACTGCCGAAATTCATGGAGACAGTCCGACTCGAGAGCCAGTATCGGCTGACCGAAGTGTGGCGTGGTACCACAGATTGGCCGGCAGTCGCCTTGGGTTACGCGAACATAGGACTCCTGGACCCTTTGAAGGGCTTGGAGAACCAGAAACTCGCGTCCCTAAAACCGAGGTTCGACTGGCGAATTCAGTATCACGCTTTCAAGGCGCTGCATGAACTTGTCTCGGGGATTACTGACTCCGCGCAAGCCGACTGGGGAAAGGTTGCTGAGTCGTTCGACAAGCTCCGGTCGTGGAAACCCGCCTTCGAAGCTTTTGGCAATCCGCCCTTTACTCTTAGACCGGTGTTCGGGTTTGTGGAAATGTCTCTGATCCAGAATCCACCTGAAAGGAGAGTCTCTTACCCATACTCCCCGGAGTCGGTTGCCTCGCTCGTCGACGAGATCTGGCGGGTAGCTGACCGGATCGGTCGTTGCTGCCCGGACTCGGGGTACGCACGCGCAGCGGTCCGCGTGGCCGTTCATCTGAAAGAGTTGACAGACTACCTGAAGATGTTCTCAATGAACGGAATGATGTTGCCGGATTACATCGGTCTCCGGCAGGAGGCACACTCGGCTCAAGCCACGAGACTCTCCGAGCTCATCAGCCAGACCGAGACTCCTACGAACGTCCGGCTAGAGAACGTGAGGGCAATCTTCGAGGAGATTGAGGGACCTGTCCTGTCCGCGCTCTTCGAGGCACTCCGGCGGCTCGAAATTTCATAGAGTCCCTACCCGAGTCCAGCCGTTTGCGCCCACCCATGCGGCTGACCCAGGCTCCCGACAGCGGAGGGGAGAGCTCATCGGACACGAATGCACGTCGCCGTTGCACGCCCGGATTCAGTTCCGTGGACCTGACTGAGGAGACGAACCTCGAGCCCTACGTCGATATACGGTGTAGCATAACCCTAGTCTCGACCTCTGGAGTTTGATGTCTTGGCTCCAGGCACTGAGCTAGACTGAGTACTCGGTCGACTGTACGAGTGCTAGCCTCACTTCTACGGCAAGACCGCGACGGCTCTATCCAGACCCTCCACAAGCCGAACGGTTACGGCGCAGTGCCTCGACCTGGTGGCCGGCCCCGACGTCGCAGGTCCGCTATGGGATACACAACGGAGGAGGGTCCTTCAGAGCAAAACTCAGAGCCAGAACTCCTCCGTTGTTGCTCCGCCGGTGAGACTCGACGCTGCAACGACAGAGTAGTCCAGCAGCGGTGAACCTCATCCTGGGCCCTCCCCCACGGCTACCCTTACGATAGCCCCCGGTTTAAACGTCAGAACAACGGACGACTTATCAAAACTCTTTCGTATGGGAGGCACTCCGCCATCTAACGCGGGAGCGGTGGGAGGGAAGTGGAGGCATGACGGACGACAGAGGCGTTCCTGCGGTCTCCCCCCTCGATGAGTTTCACGCGCTGAAACATGTTGTCGACCTGATCAGATCCAAAGCGCCAGAGAGACGGACCAGCGCGGATTGGGAGGCGATTTCTAGAGGGGCAGAGAAAGCAGAGGCGTTGATGCCCGGAGCACGGGTCAACGGCGCTCCGCCGAAAATCAGCAGCGCCTACGTGCAGAGCATCGGAGTTTTTTGCCTACCTGAGCTAATCTCGGAGAAGTGGAGGTTCCTGTCAAGGCAAAGTAAGTCCTCCCACCTCCACGAGAGACTTCTTGAAGGAAAGAGCGAGGACTTTCGTGGGTGCCACCTGACTCCAAGGTTCGATTTTCGGAGGAGTGGTCCGTACTCCGAAGAGTTCTGGGAGCCGTTCCAGAGCTCGGCTCCTCTCGAGTCAGCGGGCGCGCCAAGGCACTTCCCCTTTCGGATACGAATGGCAGAACCCGGAGTGACTCCCGCGGATTCTACCCCATTCGCAAAGTACACCGCCACCCTTCGAGGCTTCCTGTTCCCGTACGGCGGTGTGGCAGTAAGGTTTGCCGAGTATATCCGACCGAAGAAGCCGATCTCTACCTGGTCCCTCATGGACTTCTTGTCCGCGAACCTAAGGATGAAAAGTCAAGAGATTACTAGGAAGGGAATCCTGGCAAATGCAAAGGACTTCATCTTCAAATCGGTCGTCCCCAAACCAGCGAACTTCCCTCATGACCTCTCGGTCTACCGGATCGTCCATGTCTCGATAGACCGACCGCTCGAGAGGCCTAACGACGGCGCGTTCCTCGCTCCACTTCTCGCGTTCAGCGTCGCCTGTGACAAGGTGCAGAAACACCTCAACCAAAGGCAGAGAAACCAGGGGCACCGGGGACAAGTCTTGCGATTCGGCAAGTATGCCGCGGTAGCCCATACACCTGACTTATGGTTGGATACCAAGCTCCGAGGGCGTCGGTGTTTTCGAGACCGACTCTCGAGTACCGCAGAGCTAGCGCTAATCCAAGCTCGCTATTGGGAGTCGTACCGAGAACGCTTCCGTGTAGTGGGAGAGAAACTGCGACTGAGAAAGCGGCGGCCTTGGGCTTCGGTAAAGACTTCACTCTTCCAAGAGGTTTCCCTCGAGGAGCTTGAGTCGCTCAACGCCATCTTTCGGTTTCAAGACGCCTTTGCCAGGCGATCATCGGGGCGGATTCGACAATGGAAGACCTGGTACGCGACCCTAAGGGACTCGCTGTTCCCCGAGCAGAACACTGCCGTGGGGGCCGTCCGTGAACTGAACAGGCTGTACACGGCTACTGATGCGGAAGCTGCAAGAGTTGCAGGATCTGTCGCAGCCGCCTTGACCGGGCTTCTTGGAGCAGTTGGGTCGACACTGGGAGCTGCAGGGGCGATGCCTCAGAAGACAGCATAGACCCGAGGAAGCCACCGCGGGCATCTTGGTCACTCGGAGTATCGTTCCGCCTCGAATGTGATCAAACCGCTGGCATCCGTCTCAAAGGGGGCGGCCAGAAAACCTCGCCGTCCGAAAGGGTTCTGTTGCAGCTCCACCGTGAGAGACGGGACGTAAGGAGCCCTTTCGGAGACAACTGGGGGAACCCCCTTGCTGGAGAACGCTGCTCGCGTTAAGCCCGGGGAGGAACCATAAGGTAACTGGTTCATTTAGTCGAAAGCAATGCACCCACTCGAGGGTTCCATCCATGGGGCATCGCATCCCAATTGGCGGCTTCGTAGTCCTTGTGGCTGCTGCGATTGCTGTGGTCGTTGCGGTTTCAGTATCGAACACAGCGGCGTCCGCTGACATCAGGTCGCATGTGGGTGGGTTCCCCTCGGGGCCAAGCGGCAACTCCGGCGCGACTCCAAACACGTCTTCCTCCGGTGGAGGACATCCCAACCGAGATCTTGCTTCATCAGTTGTGAACCCGGGCGGGCCCCATGTTGGAAGCGGTCCGCTAGTCGAAGTGAATCTGATTAGCGCAAATTACGTTTCTTCGGACCTTGTTTATCAAGGCGATTTGAATGGAGAGAGGAACTCTACGTTTCCTACTCTCCTTGAGGGATCGCAGTCATCGAGCTTTTGGTCGGGCGGGAATGTGCTGGAGTTGGCCCCCTCTCTGGTTTGGCTGCATGCCAGCGGGATTGCGCTTTTCAGCCAAACCTACTCAACGTCTTCAGTAACGATCAACTCCATCGTCACTTCAAACACCGGAGGCGCAAGCGACGGAGTCCTGGCCTACTTCTTCGTTCGCCCTCTCGCGACATCCCAATACTCCGTTCCCTATTTTGCATCCTCTCCCGAGCTTGGGAATAAGATTCTGGGCGCCCAGGGCGACGTGATCTTTCCGTTCTCCTTGAGTCCATACGTGGTCGTTAACTGGGAACCTTGGGGGGGTGCCCACTTCAATGTCTTCGTTGTGTCGCCGGCCGCTGACGGCTCGGTCACTGCCTCAGACATTCAAGCGCAAGGCGGCTTAGGGACAGTGGGATCTGCACTTCCCTCCGCAGATGACCATCTTGATTTTGACGCCACAATCAACTTGGCGAGCGCGAATGTTCAGGCAAGCGTGGTGGACGAGACCTCTTCGGGTGCCTCCTTCAGCCTATCGTACGGGCTTGGCGCGTTAGGATTCAGCACGACTGCACTTTCGGCAGGCACGGAATACTACTCCGCCCTCGGAGGTCAGAGTAATCACCCCACCGGGTGGGGGCTCTTGTATCTGTCAGAAGTCAGCCCGCCAGTTTCCGCATCCACGGTGGTCGTTCTACCCACACCATCAGCTCCAGCGAAGCCGGTGATTGGCACGCCAGCGGACACGCAGGCGGGAGCCGACCTCGGGCTCGGCGCCGTTGGCACCGATTTGTGGGGAATTGGGAGCACGGGGATAGGGACTGTCGAAATGTCCTTCCCACATGACGGCCTAACTACAGACGTGGATCTGTCTGACGTAGACATGACCGGGGGTGTCGACGGGTACCCGAACGTGAACTATGGTGAGTGCCCACAGGGGGTCGCCGTGCCTCCCCCGATGAGCCCATCCCTCACCCTCCCTCAGAGTTTCTCCAGCTTATCGTCGCTTTGGGGGGTCTCCAGCTACTCTGTTTCGAATCCGGACTCGGTCACCTCGAACTTCGCTTACGATATCTGGCTTACACCGACTGCACCTTCGGGAACGGGGTGCTCAGCCTATTCCCAGCCAACGGTTGAGATAATGGTCTGGTTCTATTGGGCAGGAGGGGATTGCCCAGCGGGATCTACGAATGTACTTGGAAGCTGTCAAGGAGGTACGAGCTACACTATTGCTGCGACGGTCAATGGCGTGTCTCAGGCGGAGCCCTCCTACGTGTTCAGTGATTGTCCCGGCGGTTCGGCCCGCATCTCCTACCTAGTGGGTTCCTCTGCCGATTCAGAGACTGTCGGAGTGGACTTGTCGTCGCTAGTCCAGAATGCCCTCGGCATCGCCTCATCATGCTCCGACTTTTCAGGTGGTGTCTATGGGTCCACGCCTCTCACTGACTTCTATCTCGATCAGATTCCTCTGGGGTCCGAGTTCACGGGCACTTCCCCGGCGTACTCGTGGTCGATAAACTCTTACTGCTTCGTGATTGGTTCAGCATCCCCCACTCCAGCGCAACTCCAATGTACAGGTAGCTCACCCAGTTCGTCTCAGCCGATGCTTGGGCCCCTGACAATCCCGCAGGCGGAGTTGGCAGCGGGTGGGTCAGTCGCTGCAGTCGCCGCCCTCTCAGTAGCAAGCTGGAAGGGATGGCTCCCACTTTCGAGGTGGCTCGGACGGAAGCCGTGAGTCCGATGTGTTTGTGAGATCGAACTATACGCAAAGCCCCAGTGCGTGAAGAGACAGTCCCTGCGGGTTCGACTGCTGCTTCCGGTGTGGCGACGATCTCGGATGAATCGATAGATTTCGGGATCCACTTCCGAAGGGGACACGATCCGTTGGCTCGAGCCAAGTCACTGTTCTTTGAACACGGGCAGGCAGACGCGACTAAGCCGCAGAAGCAGGCCGCCCCTAGGGCACGGGACGCTGCTCCTCGGGCATGGGCTCTCGTCTCCTGCGGCGACCGAGTAAGAAGCCGATGGTCCCGGTCAGCACGGCAGAAGCTCCTCCGATAGCGGCAAAGGTTTCGGTCGGCGAAGGACCTCCTGTGGGTGGAGGGGATGGCGCAGGAGAGAGCGTGAATGGAAGTGATGAACTCCTCGCCGAATATCCGTTCGAACCCGTGATGGTCAGGCTAACAGAATACGAGCCGACAACTGTAAGGGCGGCGCAAGTGATGTCTGCGGTAGTCCCGCCGCAGCCATAAGGCGGGCCCGACCAGTCATACGTGAGCCCTCCGGCCCCACCAGACATGGTCACCGAGAAGTTTGCCGTCCCACCCACGTGTAGTGTGGTTGCCCCCTACACTGAATTGATGTCGCGGCGGATTCGCGGGGGCCTATCTAGGTGACCTTCAACCCGGCGACCTGGGTAAGGAATGTGGCACCGAACGGTATGAGTGCGGCCATCAACTCAGAGAAGATGACCGGCACATCAATCGGCCAGTCCTTCACTCCGTCAGCATGCTGGATGAGTTCCAAAGTGTGGGGTATCCTTGGATCGGCAGTTAGCCGATCAGGTTTTTCCCAATCCTTCGGAAGGAGTCTGCGAAGTCGCATCTTGAGTCGCTTCTTCGATCTCACGATCATGCGATTGATGTAGATCTGTGGCAAAAAGAAGAGAACCAACCCAACCACGGCCGCAAGTCCATAGAGTGGTATCGTAACGGCGTTCAAGTCCCCGTAGAGAATTATCCCCGCTACTGCTACACCGACAAACCATGACATCGAGGCAGCAAAGCCGAACTTTGCCAGCTCGCCCAGATATGTGTCAGCGCTGAGCAACCTGAACGGGTCCAATGGGAGCTTCGCGAGCCGATGCATGAAGACCACGTGCTCCAGCACAGCGCTGACCGCCACTCCGGCGATGACTCCGGCAGCGGTCAACACAATCATTAGAAAGATGAAGATCGGGAGAGGTCCGAAGACAATCCACCTTGAGACTGGCGGGACCTGTAGGACTGTTCCTCCGCTCAATCTGACGGAGAGAACCTCGCCCTCCCCTAGAATGAGTGCGGGAACTATGATCCAAACCGAGTGACCGTCACCTAGCGCAGTTTCAAGATGTTTCCTCGCTAATGGTAAGTAGCGCTCATCGAAGTTGTTCCTCCACTTCCATAGCAATCCTGTGTAGAGCTTTCTCCCCCACTCGAGCCACCCGGTTACCCACCCCATCGCGAAGAGGATTGCTACGAGGATGTACCAATCCAAGTACTGTCCAAGGAGCCCCTCTGAGTACGCAATCGCTGCACCGATTACGTAAGCCGCAAGGAGAGCCACGAATACCGCGAATTCGTGGGGCCCGCCTGTCAGCTTGCAAACTCGGTGCGAGGTTCGGAGCAGGAATGGGCGTCGGTGCAGGTAGGGCGACGGGGTTACGTCATCGAAATCCGTCTCGTCAGTCGCCACCTACCGCCCTCAGTCGCCTCACAGTATGGCTCGCCAAAA
>Ga0187803_10001145_pt1 | contig 10414 bp, 11 predicted proteins | sample NC_wetland_sal_i_2_FD_132425 | JGI IMG/M metagenome (GOLD analysis project Ga0187803, IMG submission 132425) | Wetland sediment microbial communities from Neuse River Estuary, North Carolina, USA - Control_3 | ecosystem: Environmental > Aquatic > Freshwater > Wetlands > Sediment | place: USA...
TCTTGATCCGCACGTCCTTCAGCGCTTGCGCACCCTTGCCGACCGCCAGCTCGAAATACAGCTCCTGCTTGGCGTCATCGACGAGAAGGAGCGACCAGGTGTCTGGGCGCAGGAATTCGTCGATTTTTTCCATGATGGTGCGAAGGACTTGATCGAGTTGCAGTGAGGAAGTAAGTGCCTTGCCGAGCTCGTGGAAAACCGCGATTTCGCCCGCCTCGCGTTGTTCTCCTCGAACCGATGTGCTGCGCCGCCGCTCGATGCCAGAAAAATTCTCAGTCGTGGTCACTGGAAGCCTTAGTGCCAGAATCTATCGCGGGTCACCCGCCAATCCACGGAAGGTGTTGGGGCACTAGGAATTATAGTCAAGTCTTGTCGACAGGTGCAACGGCGAGTTCTTGGATTGTTACTCGAAAGTGACGAGCGTCCCGTATCGGAACTCCCTGGCAGGTGAGCGCCATTGGATCCAGCCCGGCGTCGCCACCCGGAATGTCCCGCCACTGACGTCGCACAACTCGGATTCATTGTGACGATCTGAGAAATTGGACACCAGCCGCATTCCCCGCCGATTGACACTCCTGCGCCGCCCGCCTATATTCGCTGGGGCCGCGGAATTATTAAAAAACAATGACCAAAGGCACGTTTGGCGAAAGCCTGAAGCGCGAACGGGAAATGCGGGGCGTCACTCTGGAAGAAATCGCCGCCGCCACGCGCATTGCCACGCGTTTTCTGCGTGCTATCGAAAACGAGGAGTGGGATCAGCTCCCCGGCGGGGTGTTCAATCGAGGATTCGTGCGAGCCGTGGCCCGCTATCTCGGTCTGGATGAGGAAAACACTGTCGCGGAATATGCTTTGGCCGTCGGCGACCGGCCAAGCATTCCTGTCTGGACCGGCAGCCCTCCGTTGGTCGCGCCGGAGCAACACTGGCTGGCTTGGATCATCGCCGCCATCGTTTTTCTTGCGCTGCTGGCTGGAGCCTGGTTTGGCACGCGGCGCTTTCTGGCATGGCGCGCTGCAAGGCGGTCGGCGCAGGCCGCGGCAGTAAGTGACGCGTTCTCACCTGAGTCCGCAAGCATGATGCAGCAGACCGCTGCCGAGCCTGCTTCTCCAGACAATGTCACTCCTGTTCCCAATGAGCAGGACGCAACATTGAGGACACCAGCTCCGGCAGCGGTTTCTCCGTCCGCCGCCTCACCAATTTCACTTGCAACTGAGCTGTTCGAACTGAAGATTCAGGCGAGCAAGAAAACCACGGTTACCGTTGTGGCTGACAAGGACGTGGTCTTTGACGGGTCTATAAAGGCGAACGAAAACCATTCTTTCTCGGCCGCGGACCATTTCCAAGTGTCCGCCGAAGACGCCGGCGCTTTGCGCCTGGAGTTGAACGGAAAGGCGATAGCTCCCATCGGTCCTCCAGGCCACGCAGGCAAGATCACGCTTACGCGGGATGCTCTAAAGGGAGTCTCAGGAGGCCAAAATTAGCGCCGCGCTACGCGAAGAAATTCGTTCCGGCCGCGCGACCCCGGAACGAAAGCTGGCCATTTGCAGTGAAGCGGCTGCTCTTGTGCCGGAAGACCGCATCGAGCCGCTTTGTATTCTTGCCGCGGATTCGGACAGCGCGGTCCGCGAGAAGGCTGCAAGCGTTTTGCAGACCCAGCCACTCAAGACAGTGCTTGCCGCGCTCGTCCGGCAGGACGCCGCTCCGGAAATGTTCGCCTATTGCGCCGCCGAGTTTTCGCGCAGGCCGGGAGTGGCTGACGCGCTGGCCAAGAATTCCACGTGCCCCATCGAAGTTCTCCGGCCTGTCATTCATCATCTTTCCGTAACTGGTGTTCAAGACCTATTCGAGGACCTCGACCGATTGAGCACTTCTCCCACCCTGGTAGCCGAGCTCATCGCCTCGACGGTGATTAACGCAGAACAGCGTAATCTCCTTCTGGAATTGCAACGCGCCGAAGCGGAACCTGTCGAGGCATTCGTCGAAGCTGCGGAAGCGGCCGAGCCGGACAAAGCAAAACGCGAAACGTTACTGCAAAAACTGGGGCGCATGCGCGTTGTGGAGCGCGTGCAACGCGCGCTCAAAGGCGGCCGCGACGAGCGTCTCCTGCTGATCCGCGATCCCTGCAAGGTCGTGCAGCGCGCGGTCCTTCAATCTCCGCAGCTTTCCGAACAGGAAGTGGAATCCTTTGCCAACATGGCCAGCCTGACCGACGAAACTCTTCGCTTGATCGCCAACAACCGGAAGTTTCGCAAGAACTACACCATTACCAAGGCTCTGATGTTCAATCCAAAAACGCCGCTGGAAGTTACGCTCCATTTCTTGCCCATGGTGAAACCGCTGGACCTCAAATTCCTGGCTGGCAACAAGAACATCTCTGAAACACTACGGACCGCCGCGACCCGCCTGATGCGCCAACGCGCGCTCGAACGCGGCGGGTCGTAGAACCACGTGATTCGCGAATCACGAATCACAGGAAAGAATGGTCGAAGGGTTTGGGCAAAAGGGCGGACATGCGGTAGCGTTCGACTTTGCCCTTCAGGTTGGCGAGAACCACTTCCGCGTCGCCGCAGAATTCCCACAGAATTTGGCGGCAGGCCCCGCACGGAGGCGTAAGAGCGTCGGTATCCGCGACCACTGCGACGGCGTCGAATCCACGTTCGCCTTCTGAAATCGCCTTGAAGATGGCGACCCTCTCGGCGCACAGCGTCAGACCATAAGTTGCATTCTCCACGTTGCACCCGGAGAAAATTCTTCCGGATTTTGCACGTACGGCAGCGCCCACGCGGAAATTGGAAAACGGCGCGTGCGCGTGTTCACGCGCCGTTCGCGCCGCGGCGATCAAAGCGCCTTCACGGCCTTCCCGGTGGGCGTCGCGCTCGCTCATGGCAGGTCCATATTCATGCGTGGAATCACGGCGCGCAACAAGGCCACAAAATCCGCCTTCACGCGCTCGCCGGTTTCGATGACTTCCTCGGTCGTGATGGGCTGGTCGAGAATTCCGGCAGCCATGTTTGTTACGCAGGAAATTCCCAGGACGCGAATTCCCAGGTGCGCGGCGGCGATCACTTCTGGCACGGTGGACATTCCGACAAGGTCCGCGCCTATGGTGCGCAAGTAGCGTATTTCGGCCGGCGTTTCGTAGCTCGGGCCGGTGAGCCCCGCGTAAACACCTTCCGCGATTTCGATGCCGAGGCGTTTGGCCTCCTGGAGCGCCACCGCCTGATAGGGCTTCCAGTACACCTGCGTCGTGTCGGGAAACCGATCGCCGAAGCGCTCGTCGTTCGGGCCGATCAGAGGATTCGTGCCTTGAAGATTGATGTGATCGCGCAGAACCACCAGACATCCCTGCTTGAAATCGCGATTGATCCCTCCCGCGGCATTGGTGATCAATGCCGCCCGGATTCCCATGCGTGCCATCACGCGCATTGGGAATATCACTTCGCGCTGCGAGTAACCCTCGTAGAAATGCACGCGGCCCTGCATGATCGCCACCGGCACGTCCGCGACTTTGCCGATGACCATGCGCCCGGCGTGCCCGATCGCGGTCGACCTGGGGAAATGCGGAATGTTCTTGTAGTCGATTCGCGCCGCGCCAGCAATTTCGTTTGCGAACGCGCCCAAACCGCTGCCGAGCACCAGGCCAATCCGCGGGCGCAGTTTTGTTTTGCGCAGGATGAATTTCGCTGCGCTCTCCGTGCGCTGAAACTCCTGGCTTGGTTTTGTCTTGGCCGCTCCGGATGCGCTCATTTCAAAAAGATCCCCACAATCGAGGCGGACATCAGGTTCGCCATGGTTCCCGCGAGCATGGCGCGGATGCCGAACTTCGCCAGCTGCGATTTCAGATTCGGAGCGAGCGCGCCGATACCCCCGATCTGAATTCCTATCGAACTAAAATTCGCAAAGCCGCACAGCGCGAACGTCGCGATCGTAAATGACCGTGGATCAAGCGCTCCTTTCATCGGACCCAGGTACGAAAATGCGACCAGTTCATTGAGGACCATGCGCGTGCCAAGCAGATTTCCGATCTGCACACAATCGTGCCACGGCACTCCTATGATGAATGCCACAGGTGCAAAGGCCCAGCCGAAGATTTGTTGAAGGCTCCCTGGGAACCACGCCATCCCGTGCCCGCCCAGCCAGCCGTGAATCCCTCCCAGCACACCGTTGGCGAGCGCGATCAAGGCCAGGAACGCGATGAGCATGGCCCCGACATTGATTGCCATGTTCAGCCCTTCGCCTGTCCCGCGTGCAATGGCGGCAAGAAAGTTTGAGTCGTGCTCGACGTGCTCCATATTTACGACGCCCATGGTTTTCGGTTGCTGCGTCTCTGGAACCAGCATCTTGGAAACGAGCAGTGTCCCAGGCGCGGTCATGATAACCGCCGTCAACAAGTGCCGTGCTTCCACCCCAAAAGCGATATAGGCCACCATGATACCGCCTGAAACGTGAGCCATACCGCTCGTCATGATCGTCATCAACTCGGATTGCGTTAAGTCCGGCAGAAACGGCCGTATGGTCAGTGGCGCTTCGGTCTGCCCCATGAATATGCTCGCCGCGACGTTGAGTGACTCCGCGCCGCTCGCGCCCATGATCCGCTGCATCACCCACGCCGCCGCGCGAATCACCACCTGCATGATGCCGAGGTAGTAAAGCAGCGCAAACAGCGAAGCAATGAAAATGATTGCCGGCAAAACTTGAAACGCAAAGACGAATCCGATCGAGGAGTGTTGCTTCCCAATCTCCCCAAACACGAATTCCGAGCCCGCAAACGCATAGTCCAGCAGCTTGTTCACGGCTTCGCCAGCGCGCGAAAAAAGCATCTGGCCAAAGGTCCAATAGAACACGAGGAAGGCGAAAGCAATCTGCAAGGTCAACCCCCAAATCACCAGCTTCAGCTTGATCGCTCGCCGGTTGGTCGAGAACAAATAGGCCAGCCCAAGCATCGTCAGCAATCCCAGCACGCCCGTGAATCGGCCCATTCGACGTCACCTCGCGTCCCGGTTGCGTCCGGGAAATGCCCGTCACATTAGCACGCCCGAGAACGAGCCAGGATGTGGAAATTCTGATGTGCAGGATTTGCGAACTATGCGGAGGTGGCACCGTGGGATAGTGGAAAGAAAGGACAAAGCTCATTCGAGTCGGGTGGGCCAATCTCGGAACTAGTCCTGTGATTCATAGCTTCTTCCCCTGTGCGATTTGTTCGCGAAGCAGGAAAGTCTTCAGATATTTTCATTCGCCGCAGATTTTGAACGATCCGAAGTCCTTATACCATGCACCGTCGGGAGCGTCTGGTTCGGATTCACGCCATATCTTAAGCTCGTAGAGATCGTCGACGGTGATCTTCCGTTCAGCCAGTCTTTCAAAAAGGTGATCGCGCAGCGCGGGCGGCAAGTCAGCCCACCGAATCTTCGGCATTCACTCACCGAATGTCATGCGAGCCAGTATTTCTTTGATTCGTTTCCGTTCGGCGGGGTCGGAGGTTGAGCTGAGTTTGTCCGCCAAGTCAAAAAACCTCGACTTTTCCGCTTCCTTCGACTCAATCCCTGTCTCGATCAATTCCACCAGAACACGGTTCGTGCTGGTCTTTCGATTCTTCGCAAGCGTTCGCACTCGCCGGGCGAGGCGGGCGGGAAGTGACACACTTTGACGAACGGGCTTCTCAATGGTTGTCACGAGGCAAGGGTACACCATATCGCACCACTTTGCACCATTTGGGTGCAGGCGGGTCTCAAAACAGACAAGACTCGCCACCGAACTCCAGCCTACGTGCTGATCACGCGATAGATGAGGGGAGGCAGCGATTTCGGCTTTTCAGGCTCGATGCGATAGGCGGTTTCCGCGAGCCGCCGCGCTTCGGCTAGCCGCGCGTCGGAGTTGTAATGCAGCGTGCACAGCGGCTCGCCGCGCCCGACCGCGTCTCCAATGCGCTTGTGAAACTCGATGCCGACGGCAGGGTCGATTTTGTCTTCTTTCTTTTCCCGGCCGCCACCCAGCACAACGCAAGCGACGCCAAGCTGTTCGCACTGGATGGACGCAACAAATCCACCGGCGGGGCTGGGGACATCGAGGGTCTGCCGCGCGTTTGCCAGGCGGTGCGGATCGTCCACGACTCCCACGTCTCCGCCTTGCAGCCCTACGATTTCACGGAATTTTTCGCGCGCCTGGCCGGACGCAATCAGGTCCGACGTAAGCTTCTTCCCTTCGTCCAGCGTTTTCACGCGTTCGCCGAGGAAAAACATCCATGCCGAAAGCTCCAGGCAAAGCTCGCGCAGGTCCGGTGGCCCTCCCCCGGCGAGCACTTCGATCGACTCGGCAACTTCCATGGCATTGCCGGCCTTGCGCCCAAGTGGTTGATTCATATTGGTCAAGAGAGCGACCACTTTCTTGCCCATGTGTTTCCCCGTCTCGACCAGCAATCCGGCCAAGTTCTCCGCGTCCTCGATTTTCTTCATGAAAGCGCCTGAACCGGTCTTCACATCGAGCACCAGCGCGTCGATACCCTCGGCCAGTTTCTTGCTCATGATGGAGGCGCAGATCAGCCCGGGGCTTTCAACCGTCCCGGTCACATCGCGCAGCGCATAAATTTTCTTGTCTGCTGGTGCGATTTCGGCCGTCTGTCCGATCAGAGCGCACCCGCAGGTTTCGAGGACGTGCCGGAATTCGGCGAGACTCAGATTGACATTGAAACCGGGAATGGATTCCAGCTTGTCGAGCGTGCCGCCGCTATGGCCGAGGCCCCGCCCGCTGATCATGGGAACTTTCAAGCCGCCTGCCGCTACGATAGGAGCGATGACCAGCGATGTTTTGTCGCCTACGCCTCCCGTGGAGTGCTTGTCCACCTTGCGCCCGGCAAGGTCGGAAAAGTCCAGGACGCGGCCCGAGTAGAGCATGGCTTCGGTGAGCGCGGCAATTTCTGACCGGCTCATTCCGCGAAGCACGACCGCCATCAGCCATGCGGACATTTGATAATCGGGAATGTCACCCCGCGTGTAGGAGGCAATCAGTTGATGGATTTCGTCGGGAGTAAGTTCGGCCGAGTCCCGCTTGCGGCGAATCAGGTCAACGGCGCGCATGCGCGTGAGGAATCAATCTGCCGCTACCGAACGGGGAACCGATGAGGCACCCTGGAGCAACTCCAGGTGCGTGATTTCTGCCGGGCAGCGGAGTCTCCACGGCAGGACGATCGTGCCGATGCCGCGACTCACGTAAATTTGCGTGGTTGCCATCCGGTCCCAGCCGATTTTGTACCGCAGCCGTTCCGGAGAGCGCCCATAGACTGTACCGAGAAGGGGCAAATTCACCTGACCGCCGTGGGTGTGCCCGGAAAGGACCAGACTCACGTTGTGCCGGGAAGCAAGGTGGATCACACGCGGATTGTGGGCAAGCAGGATCGTGGCGGCCTCGCGCGGAACTCCGCGCATGGCGCGCCGCAAATCCGCCCCGTACCCGTAATCGTCTACCCCTGCCAGATACACAGATTCTCCGCCAAACCGAAGTGCGACGTGCCGGTTGCGCAGGACATCAATTTGCTGCCGGCGCAAAGCCTCCGTGATCGCAGCAGCGTCCACGCGGAAATCGTGATTTCCGAGCACTGCGAACACGCCGTAGCGCGCTCGAAGACGCCCAAGCAGTTCCGCCGCTGGTCCGATATTCCGGCGCGAATACGTGACGAAATCTCCCGTGAGCGCGATGATGTCCGGATTCAGCCGGTTTGCCTGGCGCACGGCTTCCGAAAGCCATTCTTTGGGGAGAAAGAGACCGTGGTGAATGTCGGATATTTGCACGACGCGCAATCCGTGGAACGCACTCGGAAGCGCGTCCAACCAGATGCGCTCATCATTTACGGTGAACCGATCGCCGGGACGCCAGCGCACGGAGGGTTCCAGGGCTGCTGCTGACGAGTAGTGTTCAATCCCGCCCCGGCGCCATCGGCCAAGCCATCGAGACAGCTTGTCACCGGCTCCTGGGTTTCCCGGAACCGGAAATGTAAGGCTATTTCCCATCATCCCTCAGTAAATGCAAGCAACGCTCGTGAGCCTAACACCCACTGGAACATGCGTCAATGCAACGTTTTACAGACTCGTGTGCAAAACGGAAATGACCAATCCGAAGCAGAAAGAACCGCCGGACAATCTCCAGTTAGGGAAATGTTCCAGTTATGGAAGCGGAACCTTGGTTGCCGCCCGTTCGGCGATGCTCGCGGCGACCTCTTTCATTTCCTGGTGGACGAGGCCGTTCGTCGCCATAAGCTCCCGGTCTCCGAGCCTGTAGGGCTGGCCATCGAACTGCGTCACTGTGCCACCGGCCTCGCGTACCAGCAAAATGCCGGCCGCAGCGTCCCATGTACGCAGGCCGAACTCCCAGAAGCCTTCGAACCGGCCGCAAGCCACGGAAGCCAGGTCCATAGCGGCTGAACCGTCGCGGCGCACGCCGTGGGAGCGCAAAGTGAAGTCCCAATAGTAGTGAATGTTCGGATTCTGGGCGCGCTTAACGCTAGGGAAGCCAGTGCACAGCAAACTCGTCGCCAGCTTTTCAATCCGGGACACCTCGATTTTCTTTTGGTTCAGGTAGGCCCCTTCACCCTTGACGGCGGTGAAAAGTTCGCCAGTCACCGGCTGGAAAATTACGCCAACTATGGGCTCGCCTGCTTCCTCAAGGCCGAGGGAAACCGCGAAACATGGGTACCCGTGGGCAAAATTGGTGGTGCCGTCGAGGGGATCGACGTGCCAGCGAAAAGGCGAATCGCTTTCCCGCCCGCTTCCTTCCTCTGCCACAATGGCGTGCTTTGGAAAATGGGCCCGCAGCCGGGAGACAATGGCTTCCTCGGACCGCTTATCGGCCTGCGTCACGAGGTCGACTTCCCCTTTGTAGCTGATCTTGACCGGGCGATCGAATTCCGCGAGCAGAATCGCTCCAGCTTCCTGCGCCGTTTCGATGGCCACATCGAGAAATGAATTCATGCGATTGTTTGGGCCTCACTACAAATCATGCCAGAATTCGCGCAGGTTAAATAGGCGAGATTGACAAGGGTTTGCACGAATCACGAGTCGCAAGCCACGGCTCACTGGTTCTCAATCCAGCCTTCCGCCCGAATAATAGGCCTTTCGGCTTCGCACCTTACATTCGCACTTCATGCGGACTTCGAGGTTGCGGAACGTGCCTGCAGGCGGCCGCGGATCGGGATAGTAGGCGATGCGGTACTGCGTGCGGAGTTCCCGGTCGATGCGGTCGAACATGTCTCCGAGTTGGGCGATTGTGTCCGGGAAAAAGGTTGCGCCTCCTGTCGAGTCCGCGATCGTATCGAGAGCGTGTTCGCCCGCGGTGTTGCGCCCGCCCTCGTTCTTTACCGCCCTCACGACGATGGTGTACAGGAGCGCATCGGCGCGCAATGCAGCGCGACGGGCCGTCTCAAAGTCGGCGCGGCTCGTTGTTTCCCCGGCGTCGGTGACGAGCACAATTACGCGCCGGCGTCCCACGGGATTTTTTGCCAGCGCCTGCGAGCCGAGAAAGATCGCGTCATAGAGCGCCGTGCCGTCGCCCGGAGCGATTCGCCGCAAGGCCGCTTGCAGCGTCGGCACATTCGAGGAAAACGGCGCGAGTTGGGTTACGACGTCGGCAAATTCGTATACGGCCAGGCGATCGGCAGGGCGCACGAGTTTCTGAATGAATCGGGAAGCCGCATCTTCCTCAAACTCGAGCTTCTTGATTTCGCTCAAACTTGAATCAATCATCAGGGCCAGGTCCAGGGGCTGCTGGGTTTCGGGCTCGAGGACTTCAATCTTTTGTTTGACGCCTTCTTCGTAAACCTCAAACTGGTCCGCCGTGAGGCCAAGCGCGGGGCGGCCATCCTTGTCCAGCACGCTGGCCAGCATGCTGACGAGCGTAACCTCGGAGCGGATGCGCCCACGCTGGTCCTGGTCATTTCCGTCGCGCGCCGTGACAGGTCTTAGCGTCGCCGCTGCAAACACCGCCAAAAAAGCGCCACAAGTTCCGAGTGCAATCGCGCTGCGAAGGCAGGCCCAGCGGCGGGTGGGAATTCTCGCTGAAAATTTGTGATGATATGCGCTGGGAAACGAGGGCATCGGCACAGAGGTAAGATTCCTGCGCCCGCGAAAAGGATTGCTCAGGCGGAAGGGATTTCTCCTTCGGCCCAGACGGCGCCGTCGCGGAAGAATTCCTTCTTCCAGATGGGCACGTTGCGCTTGAGGGTGTCGATGCCGTAACGGCAGGCATCGAATGCGGCGGCGCGATGCGCCGAGCAGACCACAATTAACACGGACGTTTCCCCGATTTCTAGCCGGCCCAGACGGTGAATCATGGCATATCGCCGGATCTGAAATTTTTCGCGCATTTCCGCTCCAATTTCGCGCATTTTGGCGATGGCCATCGCCTCGTAGGCCTCATATTCGAGGTACA
>Ga0187803_10001146_pt1 | contig 10401 bp, 9 predicted proteins | sample NC_wetland_sal_i_2_FD_132425 | JGI IMG/M metagenome (GOLD analysis project Ga0187803, IMG submission 132425) | Wetland sediment microbial communities from Neuse River Estuary, North Carolina, USA - Control_3 | ecosystem: Environmental > Aquatic > Freshwater > Wetlands > Sediment | place: USA...
CCTCGTCAAACACCTGGCGCGCCGTGGGGTATCGCTCAGCTAACTCGCGCCCCATGCCAGGGTACTGCGAACCTTGTCCGGGGAAGAGGAAGGCTATCTTTGCCAAAGTCTTTGTCCGTTGTAGGTAGTCCGTCGTCCGTTGGCGGAACTTCAGACATTGACGTATTCAGCCACTGCGCTGGGTTCGGGGATCAGCTCGCCGTGCTGACGCATTCCTTCCAGGTGAAACTCGATGGCCTCGCGAATCAGTTTTTCGGTCTCGGTCAGATCCTTCGCGGCGGCGATGCAGCCTGGAAGATCCGGAACGTAGGCAGCGAATCCGTTTTCCGATTTCTCGATCACTACTGCATATCTCATTCTTTCAGACCCGCCTGTTTCAGGACGCTGTTTTGGGTACCAGCCGGGAGATCGCGTCCCTATTGAGCGATTGGGTGATTTTGCGATTGCGTGAATGAAGTGCGGCCCGGCTATTCACCCAATCGCTCAATCACCCAATCCAGGTCACTACCATCTCATCAGCGCCGCTCCCCAAGTCACTCCCGCGCCAAAGGCCGACATCAGAATCAGGTCGCCTTTGTTGATGCGCCCGCCGCGCACGCACTCATCCAGGCAAATCGGGATCGAGGCTGAGGATGTGTTGCCCACGTGACTGATATTGGCGTAGACCTTTTCCTGTGGGATGTCCAGTCGCGCTCGCACGGCGTCAGTAATGCGCTGGTTAGCCTGGTGGGGAATAAACAGCGTCAATTGATCCGTGCAGACGTTGGCCTGCTGAAGCACGCGCCGCGAAACTTCCTCCAGGCTGCGCACGGCCACTTTGAACAGCTCATTGCCGCGCATTTTGATGTAATGCTCACGCGCTTGCACCGTCTCGCAGGTTGTGGGCTTGGCGGTTCCGCCGGCGGGGATATAAAGGTGGTCGGCATATCCACCATCGGTGTGCATCTCCGCGGCCAGGATTCCCGACGGTGGAGGCACGGGGCCCAACACGGCTGCGGCCACGCCGTCACCAAAGATCACGCAAGTGGCGCGGTCCTGGTAATCGATGTAGCGCGAGAGCAACTCGGCGCCAATCACCAGGACGTACTTGGCCTTGCCGGTCTTGATGTATTGCTCCGCCACCGTGATGCCGAATAGAAATCCGGAGCAAGCCGCCGCCAGATCGAAGGCGCAGCAAGCGCGCGCTCCCAGCTCTCGCTGGATAAACGATGCGGTGCTGGGCAAGGGCATGTCCGGCGAGATGGTTGAGCAGATGATCAGGTCCAATTGCTGAGGTGAAATTCCGGCCATTGCCAAGGCGCGGCGCGAGGCTTCGGCGGACAGGGATGAGGTGGTTTGGCTCGGTCCGGCTTGGCGCCTTTCCTTGATGCCGGTGCGCTCGGTGATCCATTGATCGGAGGTGTCCACCAGTTTTTCGAGGTCGTGGTTGGTGATCACCTTTTCGGGCAGAGCGGTGCCGGTGCCCAATATGCCAGCCGATATCATGAAGGCTCCTGTGAACAATTGGGTGATTGGGTGATTGGGTGATTGGGCGATTGGGCGATTGAGTGATTGAAGGGCTGGCATTCGAAAGCCCGCCGATTCACTCAATCGCGCGATCGCCCAATCACCCAATCACTCAATGTCCCTAACCCTTCCCCATCGTGGCGCCGGAGAATTCGCGCTGTATTTTCTCATTCACGCCGCCCTCGGAAAACCCAGCCGCCACGCGGATCGCGTTTTTGATGGCGTTGTCGTTCGAACCGCCATGACAAATGATGCAGACGCCTCGCACACCCAAGAGCGGAGCTCCGCCATATTCAGAATAATCCAACTTATGCTTGAATCGCTGGAATCCTCGCTGCGAAAGCTTGAAGCCGATCTTCGAACTCAGGGAGCTGGAAAGCGATTCCTTCAGCAGCGCCGCGATCGCCTCCACCAAGCCCTCGCTGATTTTCAGCGCCACATTCCCAATGAACCCGTCACAAACCACAACGTCCACTGTGCCGTTGTACAGGTCGCGGCCTTCGACGTTGCCGATGAAGTTCAGCGGCAACTGCCGAAGAAGGGCAAACGTCCCCAGCGTGAGGTCGTTGCCTTTGTGGTCCTCTTCTCCGATCGAGAGCAGGCCGACGCGCGGCCTGGCGGCGCCGAAAATCACGCGGTAATAGATTTCGCCCATCACCGCGAACTGTTCCAGGTGGGAAGGCTTGCAATCAACATTGGCTCCCACATCCACCAACACGGCAGCCGTGCCCTTGGAGGTCGGAAAAACGGCGGCGAGCGCGGGGCGGTCAACTCCTTCCAGCGTCCCCAAAACGATCTTGGCGGTGGCCATCACCGCGCCCGTATTGCCGGCACTCACCAACCCATGAGCCTTGCCTTCCCGCACCAGGCGCGACGCGACGCGGATGGAAGAATCGCGTTTGCGCCGGAAAGCTTTCGCCGCGGCATCTTCCATGGTCACGGCTTCGCTGGCGTGGACGACTTCAATCTTCAAGCCGGCCGAACCATGGCGCGCCAATTCCTGCTTGAGCACCTCCTCGGGCCCCACCAGCAGGACCTCGGCCAGGCGCTCGCGCGCCGCTTGAATGGCGCCCTGCACCTCCGGCAAAGGTGCGGCGTCCGTGCCCATGGCGTCAACGGCGATCCGTCGCATAGTGTGAATTATGAATTATAAATGATGAATTATGAATGATTAAATATTCCGTGCCGCCGCGATTCGTCTTCTTCATAATTCATAATTTATAATTCATAATTCTGCCCCTTCTTTACGCGGTTTCCTCGACCAAGACCACCTCTCGTCCACGGTAGTAGCCACAATACGGGCAGGCCTGGTGGGCCAGCTTGGTCTCGTGACAGTGAGGGCACTCGACGAGTTGGCGCGGGGTCAGGTGGTCGTGGGCTCGCCGCCGATTTCGTCGTGCTTTGGAATGACGTCTTTTTGGATTTGGCATAGCTTCAAGTCAGAAATCAGAAATTAGAAGTCAGAAGCGGCACGCATTAGCCCTTTCTGATTTCTAATTTCTGATTTCTGATTTCCTCCTTATTCCCGCTTCAGTGCATCGAATGGTGACTGATGCTCTTCGATCCTGCACTGGCACTCTTCCACATTCCGATCAATGCCGCACACCGGACATAGGCCCAGGCAGTCTGGCCGGCAGACCAGCTTCATGGGCAACGCGAGGTTGACCTGTTCCACGATTACATCAGAGAATTCGATCCCTTCCCCCGAAAAAAATCCGATCTCTGACTCCTCGTCCGGAATCTCAATCTCCTCTTGGCGCGCGATGCTGCTCATCGGGCGATAGAAGAGGTCAAAATCCTGGTCCACCGGAAACTCAATCGGCTTCAGGCAGCGATCACAGTGCGCCCTCAACCGCGTGCCCAAATGCCCCCGGATGCGAATCTCAGAGCCCACAAGTTCCGCTGTGGCGTCGGCCTTCAGTGGGCCGACTTGCTCGAAATCCGCGGCACGATAATCCAGGGAACCGGCTTCGTAGGTCTTCGAAACCGTAACCCGGTGGAGCTCCAGCTCTTGGAGGGTTATCAGCACCGGAGCCTCGCTCATCAAATTTCCATTATAGCCAGCATGGGCGGCTTGTCAAGAATGCTCGCCTAGAATGCTCGCCGACACGAAGGTTCAATAAACGGGTATATACTTGACTTCAGCCCAAGTTTTAGAAGCTCCAGGCCTTTTTGATCTGGAGGGCGCAGTGAGCCTATAGGGTGAAAGTTCGAACGACGATGGGGAGAACGATACGCCGATGGGGCGTTGTGGCGGTCCAGTTGGGTTGGATGTTCATTGTGGCGCCGGTGCTGGGGGCAATCTCGCCTGACACCTTCGCCCTCCGGGGCACGGTTCTAAACGAACAGAACCAGCCAATCCCCGAAGCGCTCTGCACGCTGTCGGGCGGCCTCCTGCCTGCGGAAGGACTAACGGTCAAAACCGGTCCAAAGGGAGAGTTCGAGGTTCCTGGACTTCTCGAAGGCAGTTACGACCTCACTTGCGCGGCGGTGGGTTACCAGCCCGTGTCGCAAAAGGGGCTGGCGATAAACTCTCAGATGCAATCTACGCTCGAAATCGCGCTTCCTAAGGAGATCGTGGTGCGCGAGACCGTGAACGTGCGGGAAAAAGCGCCCGAGTTATCGGTCGGCCAGACGGCTCCTCCGCCCGCCAAGCTCAACGCAGTGGAGTTGAAGTCCTTGCCCCTGGCCGAACAGAAATTCAAAGCTGCCCTGCCCGCCGTTCCGGGTGTGGTCCGCACGCCGAATGGCAAGATCAACATCAAGGGCGTCGCCGAAGGCCAGAGCCTGCTGCTGGTTGACGCGGCGGAAACGTCCGATCCTGTGACCGGCAGCTTCTCGATCGATGTGCCCAACATCGCCATTGAATCCTTGCAACTGGACAAGAGCACCTACCAGGCTCGCTACGCAGGATTCGCAGGCGGGCTGGCCAGCATTCACACGCGTGCCCCCTCCGACAAGTGGCGCTACGAGATCCAAAACCCAACTCCGAATCCTCGTATCGAAGCGGGAAGCCTGGTGGGCATCGCGGACTTCAATCCGCGCGTTTATTTCACTGGGCCGCTTGTTGCCAATCACCTGAATTTTTCTGAGGCGATCGCCTACGACGTTGACAAGCAACCGGTGCGCGGCCTTCCCTGGCCGCACAACGAAATCAAGACGCAGGATTTGAACTCACTCACCACTTTCCAATACATCGTCACGTCGCAGCACCTGATTACCGCCAACGCACTGGTTTTTCCGCTTCGGCGGCAATTCGCCGACATTAATTCGCTCGTCCCTCAGTCAGCCTCTTCGGATTACGGGCAGAGCGGGTTTTCCGTGGGCGCAACGGACCGGCGCCTTTCGAGCTCCGGTCTGGTTTCCACCACACTCTTCCAGTTCACGCACTTTGAAAGCAACGCTCACGGACAAGGCGGCCAGGACATGCTGGTGACCCCCGAAGGATGGGGCGGAGGTTTTTTCAATGCCTACGATCGAACCAGCGACCAGGAAGTTGGCAGCCAGATGTTTCAACTGTCGCCGCGTGATTGGAGTGGCAGGCATGAATTCACTCTGGGCGCGGAGTTTCTGCGCCGTTCTTACTCCGGGAGCAGCATCTCCCATCGCGTCCTGCTGCTGAGGGAAGATGGCACTTCTGCGGAGCAGATCGACTTCTCGCCCGGCGGCTCGCTGGGCGCCACCGATACCATGCTCTCTCTCTTCGCGCAGGACCATTGGACCGCCAACGAGCACCTGACGACGGATGTGGGCTTGCGTTTCACGGGACAAACCTTGGGAAGGTCAACTTCGTTCGCGCCACGGGTGGGCATCGCCTATTCTCCGGGGGCCGGGGGCAAATCCGTGCTGCGCGCTGGGGTTGGAATGTTCTATCCGAATACGGAGCTCCTGACCGGTCGGTTCACTGAAAACCCCACACGCGCCGTCCAATTTTTAGACAATCAAGGAAACCCGCTCGGAGCGCCCATTGTGTACCGGAATGGTTACCTGGAAACCGGCAGCCAGGGTTCGGTAATGCGTTTCGATGCGCTGGGCCCGAAAGGTGGGCCGTATAATCTGACCTGGACCGTCGAAGCCGATCACGCGTTCCGTCCCCGCGTCGTCTTGCGGATCACTTACCTTTCGAGCCAGAACCTCAACGCCTATATTCTGGACCCCGTGCAACTGGGAGCAACAAGCGGGGCGCTGCTGCTGGCCAGCGCGGGGAACTCACGGTACCATGAGTTCGAATCGACCCTTCGGGTTATCCCCGCCGGCGATACCGAGCTCAATATCTCTTATGTTCGGAGCTTGGCGCGCGGCGACTTGAACGCGCTGGATCAGGTCTATGTGCCCTTCGAAGAGCCGGTGATTCGGCCTGACGTTTACAGCGCCTTGCCCTCCGATGTCACCAACCGGCTGATCACATGGGGCCGATTCAACACGCACATCTGGAGCATCCAGGCTGGACCTCTGTTTGATGTTCACACCGGCCTTCCTTATTCTGCTGTAGACGTTGTGCAGAACTATGTCGGCAGGCCCAATGGCCGCCGTTTGCCCGCTTTTCTTGCGTTGGACCTGAAGCTTGGCCGCGAGTTTAACCTGCCTTTTTCTCTTTTCAAAAGCCATAGGTTTCGCGGCTACCTCACCATCCTGAATCTCACCAACCACCTGAACCCTCGCGACGTTTATAACAATCAGGCCTCACCGATCTTCGGGCACGTCGCCGGATTGCAGCACCGGTCGTTCGATACGGGCATGGATATTATCTACTGATCTCCGTAGAACGCCCGGCGGTTGCATTCTCCGTGGTTGACGTTGTACCTTTAAAGGTATACCCTATAGGGCGATGGCGTGGCAGGTGGAGTTCTATCAGACGGACGACGGGAAGGTGCCCGTCGAGAGCTTTTTGAACAGTCTACCGAAGCCGCAGCGGGCGAAAGCCGTGGCGTTGATCAAATTGCTGGAAGAGCAGGGACCGAGCTTGCCTTTTCCCTATTCCTCGCAGGTGCGTGGACGACTTAGGGAACTCAGAACGCAGCTTGGCAAGACTCGATTGCGTCTGCTTTACTTTGCCGACGCCCATAGGACTTTCGTCCTGCTACACGGATTCGTCAAGACAAGCGGAAAACTACCGGAGTCGGAGATTCTCACGGCAGAACGACGGATGGCAGCGCACACGCAAATGCTGCAACGGAGGAAATGAGCAATGGCGACCCGCTGGAGTCTTTACTATAGACGGCAGATGGAGGATCCGGAAATGAAGGACCTGGTCGAAAGCGAGTTGGCAAATCTGCGTCTTGGGGCGGAGATTGCTCGAATGCGGGTGAAACGCCGAATGAGCCAGACGCAGCTCGCGGCGCGAGCCGGCATGAGCGCGTCCAAGATATCAGCCATTGAGAATTCCACCAAGAATGTTGAACTCGCGACGCTCGTCCGTATCGCTCGCGCGTTGGGATACCAGTTTAAGCCCGAATTTGTCGAAGTGAAGTCGAACAACCGCCGCCTGCGTCGCGTGCGTTCGGCGGCTTGAAGGAACACTCACAGCTTCGCATCGCGGAGCTTGGGTGAGCTGTTAACGCATGGATTTCCGCTTTCGGGGGGAATGAACGGAACGGGGCGGGGGCCCGAGTCACATCACTCTGGCCGGGCCCCAACCGACGAAATCCCCGATTCGGTCGAGGGTGATGTCGGGGGCGGGATACTTGGTGGAAACAGTGGGATCGAGGGCGTAGTGTCCCTGTCGCACGAATACGGTGGTGACGTGGGATTTCCACGCCGCTTTGATGGAGCTGAGGATTCGCAGCTTGTCGTCCACCACCACATAGCGGTCCGCCGGATAGAGCTCAGCGATGTGCTCCAATTCCTGTTCTTTGTGCACATAAATCAAGACCTTCCCGTTGAAAACCTCGTATAAGCCTGACCGATACACCTTATGCGGCTGAAAGACTACGTCACCATCCGTCAGAATCACGGCGGTGCCGAATCGCTGGGCGTGCTCGACGGCGTCAATCGAACCCGGGAAGAGGCGGTTGGCGAAGGGATATCGGATCAGAAAATACGACACGGCAAAAAGGTTCGGGTCGTGCGCGTCTTCCATGCGATAGCGCTGCAAGGCGCCAAGATAGTCGGCGTAGCCCAGCTCGGAGCGCAGAGTTTCGAAGATGTCCCAATAACGCTGAGCGCGCTCCGGCCCCACCTGCGACTCGAGATGGCGCCTCAGGTCCTCCGTCACCCGGTCGTTGTCCAGCAGCGTGTTGTCCACATCAAACAGGAAAACCGTCTTGGTGTTTGGCATGTTGAAAGACAATATCACTCAGTCTCGAGCTCAGATGTGCTTTTAGTGAGCAGGCGGCCCGCAGACTGCTCGATCAGCCACAGCAGTTTACCGCGGCGCGGGCGGATGAGCTGCGCCGGCAGTTGGTCCGGTTCGTACGGCCCCTCGAGCACCGCCTTGAGCGCCGGCGCCTTTTCGTCCCCTTGAATCAGGAAGATGACGCGGGCGGCATTGTTGAGTACGGGCGGTGTCAGAGTGATGCGGTCAGCGTCAAGCTTGCCGATCCAATTCGAGACCACCAGCCGATTGCCTTCGCGGAGCGCCTTGGTTCCAGGAAACAGCGAGGCGGTGTGGCCGTCCGCACCCATACCCAAAAAGATGAGGTCGAAGCGAGGCCATTCTCCCTTCTTCAATGTGAAGAATTCGCGCAGGGTTTTCTCGTATTCGCTAGCGGCGATGCTCGCGTCCTCCTCCTCCGCCTCGATTCTGAACACATGTTCGGCGGCCACGTTGACCTTGGAAAGCAGCGTCTCCTGCGCCATGCGATAGTTGCTATCCTTGTGGTCGGACGGCACGTGACGCTCGTCGCCCCAGAAGAATCGGACCTTGTCCCACTCGACATGGTCGCGATAGGCGGGATCGCCGGCCAACAGGGCAAACATTCCGGCCGGGGTCGAACCTCCGGAGAGCGCCACGGTGAACAAGCCTGTCGCCTCTACTGCTTCCTTCGCCGCCTTCACAAACTCGGCAGCCCCTGCGCGATAAAGAGTCTCTGAGTTGGGCACAATCTGGATTTCGGCGTTGAGCGGCGGCGGCTTCTTGATGGCGGGTTTTGCGGCGCCTCCCACTGCGCGTCGCACCACGGGACCCATAGGCGTCTCCCACAGGCGGAACCCGCCGCGAAAAGCGTTCATATTGTCGCCGCGCCGTGTTTTAGGGGGGAGTTTCTTGATCAGGCGAACGTTGCCTCCACCCAGTACAACGTAGTCGGCCTGCACCGCGTTCTTCAGGTCCTTCACGACCTCAGCTACTTGCTCGCGCCATTTCTTCTTGCCGAAGTGCTCTAACCCGCGTTCGCCCACGTAGTCCTCATAGGTCTTTTTCTTGTAAGGCAGGTGCGCCAGTTCCATCGGCTCCAGAATTCCGTCCACGATCAGCGTAGAGCCGAGTCCGGTTCCCAAGCCCAGGAAGAGCATTCTCCTGCCTTCATAGCTGCCGACAGCCTGCATCGCGGCGTCGTTGATCACCTTGACGGGGCGGCCGAAGGCTCTCTTGAAATCGAAGCCCACCCAGCCTCGCCCCAGATTCGCCGGCTCGCTCACCGGCTTTCCGTGCATCACCGGTCCCGGGTAGCCGATCGATATCACGGAGTAATTCCATCCGGCCGTGGCCTTGCGAACCGCGGTCACCATCGCTTTGGGCGTGAGCTTCGGTCCGGACGGCAGCTTGAGCGGTTCTTTTTGTCCCGTAGCAAGCACCTTGACGTGCGTGCCTCCCACGTCGATTGCGAGAATGTCGCCTGTCGCCATCAGCGGTTGTCCAATTATTGGTGATTTCTGATTTGCGATTTCTGATTTGGATTCCCGCTTTCGCTGACAATCGCAACCCACCAATCACAAATCACCAATCGCAAATCACCAATCACAAATCTTCTTTATGCCCATGCCCTACGTTCCCTTTGCCCTTTCCACATGCCCGCCGAATTGGTACCGCATCGCCGACAGCACCTTGGCCGCGAGCTCGTCTTCACCGCGCGAGGCGAAGCGTTGGTAGAGCGCGGCGGTCAGCACCGGCGCCGGCGCTGTCGACTCGATAGCCGCCAAAATCGTCCATCGCCCTTCGCCCGAGTCGGACACGTGGCCCGAGAACTTGGCCAATGCGGGATCTTCAAGAAGTGAGGCGGCAGTCAAGTCGAGCAACCATGAAGCGACCACGCTTCCGCGCCGCCACACTTCGGTGATTTCCGAGAGGTTGAAATCAAACTGGAAGTGTTCGGGATTTCTCAGCGGGGTGGTTTCAGCGTCCTTCAGGTGATCGCGCTTCCCTGCGCTCGCGTGCTTCAGAATGTTCAGACCCTCGGCGTAGGCGGCCATCAGTCCATACTCGATTCCGTTATGGACCATCTTGACGAAGTGCCCGGCCCCGGACGGCCCGCAGTGCAGGTATCCATCCTCGGCCGTTGTGGCGGCGGCCTGCTCTCGTCCCGGCGTACGCGGCAAGCTTCCGCGCCCGGGCGAGAGCGCCTTGAAGATGGGACCGAGGTGCTCGACGGTGTCCTTCGGCCCGCCAATCATCAGGCAGTAGCCTCGCTCCAAGCCCCATACGCCGCCGCTGGTGCCGGCGTCGACATACTTGATGCCGCGCGACTCCAGCTCCTTGGCCCGGCGAATATCGTCGATGTAATAGGAATTTCCACCGTCGACAATGATGTCGCCGGGCTGCAGCAGAGGCGCGAGTTCGCCGATCGTGCTGTCCACCACCGCCGCCGGCACCATCAGCCACACGGCGCGCGGCGGCGAGAGCTTCTTCACAAAATCTTCGAGCGAGCTCGCCCCCGTCGCGCCTTCGCTCGCTATTTTTTTCACGCTCTCCGAACTTTGATCGAACGCCACGCATTGATGGCCGCCGCGCATCAGGCG
>Ga0187803_10001147_pt1 | contig 10400 bp, 9 predicted proteins | sample NC_wetland_sal_i_2_FD_132425 | JGI IMG/M metagenome (GOLD analysis project Ga0187803, IMG submission 132425) | Wetland sediment microbial communities from Neuse River Estuary, North Carolina, USA - Control_3 | ecosystem: Environmental > Aquatic > Freshwater > Wetlands > Sediment | place: USA...
AATGAAGGCCGGCCGAACGTGGTCGACCTGATCAAAAGCGGATCGCTCGCGTTGCTCATCAACACGCCCCTCGGCCGCGCGTCCCGGTTTGATGAAAAGGCGATTCGCCGCGCCGCCGTGCAATACCGCCTGAGTTGTATTACAACAATCTCGGCAGCCGCGGCGGTGGTCAGCGGAATTCGCGCCCAGCGGGAGAAGGGAATTCAAGTAGCGAGTTTGCAGGAATTGCATCAAAAGACTAGTCCGTTGTCTGTCGCTCAGACTCTCGAGTGAGGCGAGCGCCGGTCCGAGCACGGATTATTCAACAACTGACTATGGACAACGGACAAAGGACAGCTTAATTCATGACCCATTCGGAAATCGTCGCGAACTTAAAAAGTGTTTTCACTCCGGTGGTGAGTCCTCTCAACTCTCGCGGAGGCCTCGATGAGAAAGCGTTTCAGGAGAACTTGAGGCGCTACGCTGGAATTGGACTCTCTGGGGTCGTGGTCGCAGGGTCAACGGGAGAAGCGCCTTTTCTTACGGAGGATGAGCGGCTTCGCAAGGTCGAGCTTGCCCGTGAAATTGTGCACCCACCCGAACTGCTCATTGTGGGTACCGGACTTGAATCAACCCGCGAAACCATGCGGTTGAGTGGTGAAGCTGTCAAGCGCGGCGCGGACGCGGTATTGATCGTGACACCCAACTATTACAAATCGCGGATGACCTCTTCCGCCCTGGTGCCTCACTTTCGCGCGGTGGCGGATGGCGTCCGCCGGCCCATCATTATTTATAATATTCCCCAATTTACCGGCATTCGGATGGAACCTGCCGCTCTCGCGCAGCTTTCGCAGCATCCGAATATTGCCGGTCTCAAAGAGAGCTCCGGCGATCTCAACTACGTGCGCTCCATCCTGCGCGCGGTGGAAGAGAAGGGCAAGTCCCGATTCCGTGTGTTGATTGGGGCTGCGCTCATTCTCCTTGACGCGCTGCGCGCCGGAGCGGTAGGTGGAGTCCTCGGCCAGGCAAACTTCGCGCCTGACCTTTGTGTCTCGCTCTATGAGGCTTTTCGGCAAGGACAGATGAAAACCGCCGAGGACTTACAACGCCGCCTTGTGCCGTTGGTCGAAAAGATTAGCAGCGCATTTGGAGTTCCCGGCATCAAAGCTGCCCTCGACCTGTGCGGATACCGTGGCGGCAGGCCGCGGCCGCCACTCGCGGCGATCAACGATTCTCAGCGCCGGATTATAGCGAGAGCGATTCGCGAAGCGCGGGCCGGGCTGGATGTGTGAAAGTAGTTCGGGTTTCGGGTTTTGGATTTCGCAGACTAAGATTCGAATCTGGCTTCGCGAACCCCGATACCGTGATCGCGAATCCGCTCCTCATGGCTCCCTATGGACTTTCCCCCCGTCTCTTATACCCACTTACCGAAGGCAGCGCCACTGTTCCTCGACTACGTCCATCACTACGATCGCGTGGCGCAGTTTTACAATGGTTCGCCCTACGATCCGCAAAGCTATTCCCGCGTTGCCGATCAGCTTCACGAAAACAGAACCCTTCGCGCGGAGCTCGCGACGATCCTCGCGAAGCAAAACGGGGATTTTGATTGCGGCGAAGCCACGCGGGCCAACATCGAGCGCCTGAGGACGCCAGGCACGTTCGCTGTGGTCACAGGCCAGCAGGTGGGCCTGCTTTCGGGTCCCGCGTTCACGCTCTACAAATCGTTGACGGCGGTGCGCCTGGCGCAAAGCCTCTCCGCGCAGGGTTTGCCGTCAGTGCCGGTCTTCTGGTTGGCAACGGAGGATCACGACCTGGAGGAGGTCGCGCACACCGCGACCTTCGACGACGAATACAATTTGATTGAATTGAAAGATTCGGGTGAGCGCCCTGCGCCTCACTCGCACGTTGGTCAGGTGAGGCTTTCGGCGGAGATCGCCAAATTGCTCGAGCGACTTGAGGCGGCCCTGCCGACCGGCGAAGCTCGGGACCGCCTGCTGAACGACCTTCGCGAAAGCTATCAGCCAAGTGTTACTTGGGGGCAGGCCTTCGGTCGCTTTATGGGGAAGATTTTCAGCCGATGGGGTGTTGTTCTGATCGATCCCCTCGATGACTCGGTTCATCGGCTGACCGCGCGAGTCTATGAAGACTCGACCACACGCGCTTCGCAATTGCGCGAGCGATTAATCGAACGATCGAAATCGCTGGAGCAAGCCGGGTACAGTGCACAGGTGCGCGTCGACGCAGAATCCACGCTGCTGTTTGTCACGCGGGACGGGAATCGCACGGCGCTGCGTGAGCGCGGCGGCAGTTTTACTCTCGATGACAATGGCAGAATCTCCGCCTATGAACTCGCAGCCCTTGCTCGGGAACGTCCGATCGCTTTCACGCCCAACGCCCTGCTGCGTCCGTTCATTCAGGACACGCTGTTTCCGACCATCGCTTACGTCGCCGGGCCGTCGGAGCTCGCTTATCTTGCGCAGGCCAATGTGCTGTACGCCGAATTTGGAAGGCCACAGCCGGTGATCATGCCGCGCGCTGCGTTCACGCTGGTCGACGCGAGGATTCAAAAGCTATTGGACAAGTATCGGCTAAGGGTTGAAGACGTATGGCAGGGTGAGGAGCATCTGCGTCGCGCCATTGCGTCCACGGGTTTCGCGGGGGGCTGGTCGGGCCGGCTGGATGAAGCGGAAAAGGGTTTTGCGCAACTGCTCTCCCAAATGCGAAACGATATCGCCGCCATCGATCCGACTCTCCTGGACACGCTCAAGCACACGGAAGATAAAATGAAGCACCACTTCGAAACGCTGAAAGGCAAAATCAGCCGGGCCGCGCTGCAAAAATCGGAACTGCTCGCGCGGCATGAACAGATGCTGCTCCGTTTTCTGTATCCTCGCAAACAACTGCAGGAGCGGGAAGTGACCGGCGCCTATTTCCTGGGTCGGGCCGGATACGAACTGCTGGACCACGTGCTTGAACAAATTCAATTGGATTCTTCAGCGCACCAGGTTATGGCGTATTGACCGTGGCTCGATCTCTCTTTGTCGCCGATCTCGGTGGGACCAAGCTCACATGCGCTGTCGTTGACGGTGCGGGAAAGATTCTGGCGCGGCACACTGAGCGAGTGGATACCTCGACAACACTCGCGCCGGTGAATCAGATTTGTCAAACGGCGGCGGTACTCGCCCCTTCGAAGGGACCGCGCAGACAATCGAGCTGGGCGGCGGCGGGCGTTGCCGTTCCAGGTCTGGTTCGGAGAACCGGAACAGTTTGGGCGCCTAACCTGGCGGGGTGGGACCACGTTCCTCTTGGACGTTTGCTCGGCAAGCGTCTGCGGATACCAGTGGTGGTGGAGAGCGACCGCAATGCGGCCGTGCTCGGTGAGGCATGGCAAGGCGCGGGACGCAGGAAGACGGACGTCATCGCGCTTGTCGTGGGGACGGGTATTGGCGCTGGAATTTTGAGCGGCGGCCAACTGATCCGAGGCGCTCATGAACTATCTGGCTGTGCCGGCTGGATGGCGATCGCCGAAGGTGAAACAGAAATATCCCGGCGCGTCGGATCGCTCGAGGCGCTGGCGGCGGGACCGGCCATCGCCAAAGCCGCTTCTCGCTTGGCCATGTTGACTCCGAAAGCGCGGACCGCATCGGGGCGCTCGCGCAAACTTTTGGTTTCAGCACTCGACGTCGCGGAAGCCGCTCGTCGTGGCAACAGACAAGCAAAGCAGATCTTTCACCGCGCCGCTCATATTCTGGGATTGGCGGTCGCCAACCTAATCAGTATGTTTGATCCCGAAGTGGTCGTGATCGGAGGAGGCCTGGCCGGTGCCTCCGATCTGTTTTTCGACACACTTCGGCGAACGGCCCTCGAGCACTGCCAGCCTTTGGCCGCACGGCGAGTCCGAATCTGTGTCAGCCAACTGGGTCCAGATGCCAATTTGCTTGGCGCGGCGCGGCTGGCGTTGCTTGCAAGTGGCGGAAGCGAGTAGAACGGAGGTCATGTGAGCGCTGCCAAATATCGTGAAGGAATCACTCAGGTTCTCTCCAACTTATGGAGCACCCAAATCGCCAACATCGAGAAGGCCGCGGAAATGATGGCGATGGCGATCCAGAAAGGCGGGCTGGTCCACCTCTTTGGAAGCGGTCATTCAGTCTTGCCGGTGCAGGATATTTTTCCGCGCTACGGGAGCTTTCCTGGGTTTCATCCGCTTATGGACGCGCGGCTGATGTGGACGAACGTGCTTGGTTCGGGCGGGGCAAAAGGATTGCTCTGGTTGGAGCGTCGCGAGGGTTACGCGCCAGTGCTGTTTGAAAACCAGCCGATCCGTTCTGGCGACGTGATGCTGGTGTTCTCGCACGGCGGATTGAATGCGGTGGCGATTGAGGTGGCGGTAGAGGCACGGGCTCGCGGGCTGAAAACCGTCGCAGTAACCTCCATGGACAATTATCGCAAGCGGCAGGCGACGCACTCATCGGGAAAGAAACTCGCCGATGTCGTGGACTTGGTGATCGACAACTGTGTGCCGGCGGAGGACGCGCTAGTAGAAATTGAAGGCTGGAAGGCGCCTGTGGCTGCGGGATCGACGGTCGCGACAGTCACTATTGCGATGTCGCTGGTGGCTCAGGTGGCAGCGGAACTTTCTCGCCGCGGACTGACTCCGCCTGTCTTCGTATCGCCCAACGTGACCGGCATCCCCGCCGACAACAATCAACAGGTTTTTGCCGCCTATGAGCGGACGCTCTCAAGGTGAATGCTTGCCCGAAACCATCGGTTACCAAGGCGGGGAGGGGCGCGGAAGGCTGATGGTCTCGGCATGCCTTGGGATGACGGTTTTCGGTATTGTGGTCGCTCTGCTCGGCACGCTCTTTGGGCTGCCTGTTGTTCGGGAACGATTGCGGGTGGATTTGATTCGAGAAGGCGATCTTCTTCTGTTGCTCTATGCCGGAATCTTCGTATGTACCGTACTGGTTGGGCCTCTGCTGGATCGCTTCGGTCACAAACTGATTTTGGTCACGTCGTCGGTTTTGGTCTTCGGGGGGCTGGTGAATCTCGCCGCCGCGCATTCATTTCTTACTGCCGGAATTTCGTGCTGCCTGCTGGGGCTGGGAGGCGGAGGGCTGAATACATCGAACAACGCGCTCGTCTCTGATATTTTCGGCGAACGGCGTGGGCAGATGCTCAACATCCTGGGTGTGTTTTTCGGCCTGGGCGCGCTCCTGACACCGCTGGTGGCTGCCAGCTTGACTGAGCTATTCACAGTCCCTCATCTCATTCTTTCGGCAGCGTGCCTGGCTGCCTTCAGCACGGCCGGCTACGGACTGCTGCGCTTCCCGCCAGCCCGCGAGGGGCACAGCTTCTCGCTGCGCGCGGCCCTGAAGATCGCGCGGCATCCCCTGGCTCTGGCGCTGGCCTTGCTGCTTTTTTGTGAAACTGGGAACGAGGCCAGCATCGGCGGCTGGGTCTCCACTTACATTGGCGCGGTCGGCGCCCCAGTCCGCACCGCGACGCAGATCCTGGCGGGCTACTGGGTGGGCTTGCTCGCCGCCCGTGTGCTTGCGGCTCCTCTGCTGCGCCGAGTGCAGAAGCCTGTGGTTGTGTTCGCGAGTGGAGTAGGCTCGGTCATCGGTTGCGGTCTTCTTCTCAGCGCGCGTCAAATCTGGGTGCTCGCCGTGGCGGTGGTCATCATCGGACTCTCGTACGCCTGCATCTTTCCCACCACGTTGGCAATTGCCGGCGATCAGTACCAGCGTTTTGCGGGAACGCTTTTCGGCTTTTTGTTTTCTGTGGCACTGGTTGGCGGAATGATTTTTCCATGGGCCATTGGACACTTATCCGAAAGGTTGGGCATGCGGTCCGGCATGTTGCTTCCGCTGGGCGGGTCCATCGTGATTTGCGCCTTAACGTTGGAAGCGAGGCGGCGCCTCACCGCAAAGGCTGAGTGAGCCGGCGGCGCGTGCGACGAGCCAAGAGCCCAAAACTGCTATAATTGTCGGTGCCGCAGCCACATTCGTCGAAGCGGCAAGTGGCAGGCGCGCAGAATGACAAATTCTGGAGAATTAAGATGACAACTCCCGTCGGCAAAGCGACGCCCATCGAACGTCCACAGACGCACCGGCAGAAGTTTCAAATTGACACTCGCGCGCGCGTCGAATTCAAGGACATCACTGATCAAATCCAGGAGTGGGTGAACTCTTCAGGCATCAGCGAAGGCACCTGTTATCTTTTCGTGCCGCATACCACGGCGGGCATACTGATCAACGAAAATGACGATCCGTCGCTGATGCAGGACCTGGGTAATTTCCTGGCCCAGTTGGTTCCGCGCGACAAGGCGTATCATCACGCGGACGGAAATTGCGACGCTCATCTGAAAGCCTCGTTGATCGGCTGCTCCAAATACTTGATGGTTGAGAACGGGCGCCTTGTGCTCGGGCGATGGCAGGGGGTTTACTTTTGCGAATTCGATGGCCCGCGCCGGCGAGAGTTGAGGATTAAGATCGTCGCCGATTAGTGGCACAGGTACTCTTGCCTGTGCCACACCGACAGGATAGGTGAGTCTTTGGCACAGGCACGAGTGCCTGTGCCACCTGAGGATCATTGATGGGTAGCCTCGGTATCTACGTTCAGATTCCTTTCTGCGCTTCGAAATGTAGTTTCTGTAACTTTAGTTCGAAGGTGGCGCCCGGATCCGCGTTCGATCCCTACTGCGACACGATCCTCCTTGAGATCGCGAATCTGCCTTCCATTTACAAAAACGCGGGAATCCCGGCGGCGATCTGCGGTTTATACGTGGACTCAATTTACTTGGGCGGGGGCACGCCCTCCCTGCTTGGCGCGGAACGAGTGCGCAGGGTTGTGAGCGCGCTCTGCGATCGTTTTCATTTCGGCGACTCCATAGAGTTCACGATTGAGGTTACTCCCGGATCCGCAGATCAGGATTCTCTTGCTGCGGGCCGCGAACTGGGGATCAATCGGCTCAGTATCGGCGCGCAGTCTTTTGCCGACCGCGAACTGCGCGCTGTGGGGCGCCTGCATACGTCGGCGGAAACGAGCGAGCTCGTGAAGTCCGCGCGCCGAGAGGGATTCACCAACATCAGTCTGGACCTGATTGCCGGGCTGCCCCTCCAGACCGAGTCTTCGTGGCGCGCGACCGTGACCGCTGCGATCGACCTTCAGCCGGAGCACATTTCGGTCTATCTCTTTGAGATCGACGAAAAGAGCAGGTTGGGCGGGGAGGTCTTGCGCGCGGGCAGTCGGTACCACGCTGCTACCGTGCCGGACGATGACTTCATGGCTGATGCCTACGAGCTGGCGCAGCGGATGCTCCGCGAGGCCGGTTACATTCATTATGAAATCTCCAACTTTGCGCTGCCTGGGCGTGAATCGAGGCACAATCAAAAGTACTGGCGCTTGGAACCGTACCTGGGTTTTGGCGCCGGCGCGCATTCGTTTGATGGCGCGCGCCGCTGGGCAAACGAGTCCTCGGTGGAGACTTACCAAGCGAAGATCGCCCGCGGCGAAACCCCGATTGCCGAGGTACTCCGGCTCTCATCGGAGGAACAATTGGAAGAATTTTTCTTCCTTGGCTTGCGGCAGAAGGAAGGCGTTCATCTCGCGCAGGCGCAGCGTCGATGGGGCGCGAGCGAAGTAAGCCGGTGGGAACCGAAGCTCGCCGCGCTGGAGCACGACGGGTGGATTGAGAGACGGTCAGGTCGAGTCGCGCTGCGCGAGAGCGCGTACCTGCTTTCGAACGAAGTTTTTCAGGAATTCGTGGCCTAGAATCAGACACACGCCGGTCCGAAGGAAAGTGCGAAAGCTTATTTATGAGCGAACCAACTGTGGATTTGCGAAGCGACACGGTTACCAGGCCCACGGCGGCGATGCGCCGCGCCATGGCGGAAGCCGAAGTCGGCGACGACGTGTATCGCGAAGACCCGACCGTGAACCGGTTGCAGGACCGTGCCGCGGAAATCTTCGAGCGCGAGGCGGCCCTCTTTGTTCCTTCGGGCACGATGGGCAATGAGGCGGCGATTAAGGTCCACACCCGGCCGGGACAGGAAGTGATCTGCGAGGAGCGCTCCCACATTCTCAATTTTGAGATGGGAATGGTATCGGCATTCTCGGGATGCACTCCGCGCGCCATCTGTGCCGAAGACGGGCTTCTCACCTGGAGCCAGATCGCGCCCCATATTCGCGGGCGGAGCGATCACCGCGCGCGCACAGGATTGATCGAGATGGAGAATACTTCGAACCTCGCCGGCGGCACGATTTATCCGCTCGAAGTATCGGATGAGATTTGTGACCGAGGGCATCAGGCCGGCTTGCCGCTGCACCTGGACGGCGCGCGGATTTTTAATGCCAGCGTCGCTTCGGGACGTTCGGTGGTGGAATTGACTCGCAAATTCGATTCTGTGATGTTCTGTCTATCGAAGGGCCTCGGCGCTCCCGTGGGATCGATGCTGGTGGGCAGTAGGGAATTCATTGAGGAAGCTTTTCAAGTACGCAAAATGCTGGGCGGAGGGATGCGGCAAGCTGGCATTCTGGCCGCAGCGGGATTGATCGCGCTCGAGGAGACGCCGAAGCGGCTGCACGTTGACCATGAGAACGCCAAGTTTCTTGCGCAAGGATTGGCACAGATTCCCGGAGTCAAAATTAATCCTGCGAAGGTCGTGACCAACATTTTAATTTTGGACGTGTCGGAATCGGGAATGACGTCATTCGAGATTTCGAAGCGACTGGCGGCGCAGGGAATCCTGGCCAACGGCGTGACGCCGGAAACCATGCGGATGGTCACTCATTACGATGTCGATCGCGCCGGGTGCGCTCGCGCGCTGAAAGTTCTGGGAGAAATCCTGGGCGTCCGACGGAGCACGGTTGTCGCCTGAAAATGGCGGGTCACAACCGCTCCATCACTTCTTCTTGGCTGCTTGCTGGGCCATGATGCGGCTGACCGCGTCGATGTAATGCTCTCGATAGGAAAAGTCATCGGGTTCGAGGCGGGTGGCGATTCGAAATTCGTTGACGGCGGCATTAAGCTGGCCCATCTTCTCCAGCGCATAGCCCAGGCTGTTGTGGGCGTCGGCGTCATCCGGTTCGTGCCGAATGGCCTCCAACATTTCCACTCGGGCGCGATTCCATTCTTTCACCAGCAGAAACGTAATGCCCAGCTCGCGGTGAAGATCGGAGTTCGTAGGGTCCATCCTGACGGCATCGTGAAGCCGCTGAACGGCCTCATCAAAATGTCCGCTGGCGCGCAGTTGAACCGCGTCTTTGATGAGCTGGCGCAACTGGATCTTTGCCGCCGCCGCATCCAGGGCGGGATCGGCGGATGCTGTCGTGAGCGCCTGAGAGCCCGCCTGAATCTCCACGCTCTCGCGGGCTTGCGGAGACACAAAGAACGTCGATTCTGGCTGGCCGGGGCAGTTTACGTGAGCATAGTGGTCGGAGGGTTCAATCTCGCGCAGCAGGAAATTGCCGCGAGCGTCGGTCTTGCCGGCGGCCACTCCATCGAGATCCACGGCGCATGCTTCCCGGCCGGCGTGAATGGCGAGCTGAGCCGAATCGCTTTCCTTATCTCCACGAGTGCGGGAGAAGGCAAACGGCGATAACGCGCACAGAGCCAGGGTCAGCCCGGCCGGCTTGATAATCCGCTTCAAGACAATGGACACGGTTAATCATACTAGCACAGCTTCCGCTAAACCTCTCAGGCGCGCACCGTGGCCGTGCCTCAATTGTGTTATAGTTTTAGTTTGAACTTTTTGCTCCGCGGGCATTCCTCACTGGCTTCGAGAGGTCATCCCAAGGGCACAAAGGCTGCGCATCGTACATCTGCAAGACATTTCCCGCGAGGTGCTTTCTGAACTTCGAATTATCCGAGGACCAAAAAGAAATCAAGCGAGCCGTACGCGAGTTTGCCGAGAAAGAAATCCGGCCTCATGTGATGGAGTGGGATGAGGCCCAGCACTTTCCCGTTGAGCTTCTCCCAAAATTATCCGAGTTGGGCTTGATGGGGGTGACATTTCCCGCGGCGCTGGGCGGCGCGGCCATGGGCTACGTGGAGTACGCCCTCATCCTCGAGGAACTCGCCCGCGTGGACGCATCGGTCGCACTGTTTGTATCCGCGCACAACAGTCTCTGCGCTGGCCACATCTTTCTCGCCGGCTCGGAGGAGCAAAAGAAGAAATATCTCGCGCCACTGGCTCGCGGCGAGAAACTGGGCTGCTGGAGCTTGACCGAACCGGGCTCGGGCAGCGACGCAGGCTCTGCCCGCGCGGCGGCGCGGCTGGAGGGTGACCGATGGGTGCTGAACGGCGTGAAGTCTTTCGTGACCAACGGCCACTATGCGGATACTTGCGTGGTGCTGGCGGTGACGGACAAGAGCGGAGGAAAGCGCGGCATTTCCGCCTTCATCGTGGAGCGCGGGACTC
>Ga0187803_10001148_pt1 | contig 10396 bp, 10 predicted proteins | sample NC_wetland_sal_i_2_FD_132425 | JGI IMG/M metagenome (GOLD analysis project Ga0187803, IMG submission 132425) | Wetland sediment microbial communities from Neuse River Estuary, North Carolina, USA - Control_3 | ecosystem: Environmental > Aquatic > Freshwater > Wetlands > Sediment | place: USA...
GGGGCACCGAATTTGATCGCGCCGGCACCAAGCTCGCCTTCACGCGTGAGGCCGCCCACAGCCGCTCCCGGATTTTACACGCCCACGGCGATTCCACCGGCCGCGAGATCAGCCGCGCCCTCCTCGCCCGGGCTCACACCATTCCAAATCTCCACTTGCGCGCCTACGCCTTCACTACGGGACTCATTCTCGAAAAAGGCCGCGTCGCGGGCGTGCGCTTCATTGATGAAACCGATGGCTCGCTCCACGAATTGCATGCCGGGGCGGTCCTGCTCGCCACCGGAGGCTTGGGACAGCTTTATCGCGAAACCACCAATCCCGAAGTTGCCACGGGTGACGGCATGGCCATTGCCTACGAGGCTGGCGCCACACTCTCCGACATGGAATTTGTCCAGTTTCACCCCACAGCGCTGGCCATCAAAGGCGCGCCGCGCTTCCTTCTCAGCGAGGCACTTCGCGGCGAAGGCGGCATCCTAAGGAACATCAATCTTGAACGCTTCATGAAGCGCTATCACGAAGCTCAGGAACTCGCCCCGCGCGACGTCGTGGCACGCGCCATTGTCAGCGAGATGCACAAAACCGACAGCCAGCATGTCTATCTGGACATGACCGCCAAGTCCCAGGAATTCCTAGAGAAACGTTTCCCGCGCATCTACTCGACTTGTCTCAGCTACGGTTTGGATCTTGCCGCCGATCTCGCTCCGGTAAGTCCCGCAGCCCACTTCATGATGGGCGGCGTGCAAACCGATCTTTGGGGCCACACCTCTCTGCCCGGCTTGTATGCTGCCGGAGAAACCGCCGCCACCGGCGTTCACGGCGCGAATCGCCTCGCCAGCAATTCCCTTTTGGAAGGATTGGTCTTCGGCGCCCGCGCAGGCATTGCCATGATGAAAGATGCCCCCGGCGCGAAAAAAAATCCCAGCCATCTCCCGGGAGTCCCGGCGCCTAAGTCTTGGAACAACTCTGAAACGCGCACGGATAAACCCAAGTCAAAAATTGCGGCTTCCACAACTCTGCAAACGCTCCGCGAATTGATGTGGAAGCAGGCTGGAATCATGCGCAGCGGCAAGGACTTGAAGTCCGCCGTGGAATCCTTGCGATTGATGGAACTACCCCATGCGGAAAAGTTCGGCCGCTTCGATTACGAACTGAAAAACTTGCAAGCTCTCGGCCTCTTGATCGCCCGCTCCGCCCTCGCCCGCGAGGAAAGCCGCGGCAGCCACTACCGCTCCGATTTCCCCTACCGTGACGACGACAACTTCCAGAAGCACTCTCTCATCACCAAAGACCGCGACGTCACGTTCGTCAAGTAAATGATCCTGGTCTGAAGCCAGCAGTCGGTAGTCTGTAGTCCGTAGTTTGTTGTTCGTCGGCAATCCAGCCTCGAACCCCTCCCGACTACACACTACCAGCTACCGACCCTTCTACTTCTGCTGAAGTTCCTTCACCGACTCCAGGAACACGTAGCCCACAATCGCCAGGGTTTTCGGACTGATTTTGTCGAGCGTGTCTTGCGGTGTGTGCCAGTAGGGAACGTCCTTGTCAATGTCCAGGTCAATCACATCCACGGAAGGCACCTTGCGCTTCGTGAATGAAAAATGATCGTCTCCGCCGACGGCGGTGCTTCCGTTCTGAAACACATCCGAATAGCCAAGTCTTGCGGCGACGCCCCAGACCAGGTCCACCACCCACTTGGTTGACCCTTCTTCGCGCTTGAAATGGGGCGTACGGCCGCCAACGATATCTGCCAGCAGGAACGCTTTGACCTTCGGCAGGTCGCCGGTCATAGCAAGCTGCGCCGCCATCTGCCGGCTGCCATAACGATTGTCAGGGTCCACCCATTCGAGGTTGACGGCTTCCTCGCCATCGAAAAACGCGATCCACACCGCATACTTCCCGGGTTTCTTGCACAATAGCCGCGCGATCTCCAGCATCACTCCCGTGGACGACCCGGCATCATCCGCGCCCACAAAATTGTCCAGCCGTTTGGTGTCGTAATGCGTCCCCAGCAGAATAATTCCTGGCTTCTGCCCAGGGATCTTCACCAGAATATTCTTCATCGGCAGCCGGCCCGCCGGAGTATCCGCGGAAAACGAATCCGTCTCCACTGCGCAGCCGTACGATTTCAACTCCGTCTCCAAATAATTCTGCAATTGTGCCAATGCCGCCGATCCGGCTGGCCGCGGCCCGAAGGCGACTTGCTTGGCCACCTGCTCGTACGCCCGCTGCCCGTCAAACCCACCGGTTGTCTCCGCGGCGGGAGCTTGATCACCCGGCGGCGGGTTCTTCGCCACCGGTGCGACCATGAACGGCGGATCCGCGGGCTTGTTCGTCGCCGTATTCCCGGATTTACATCCCAGCGTCAGCGCCGCACAAACAATCACGAGGCCCAGCAACGGCTGAGTCGCGCGTGCCGTCATTTTCATGTGCCCTGGCCCGCCTTTTCCGTTTCCAGCTTCTTTCTCTTCTTGCGAACTACCGCCGCAGACACTGCGATCCCCACAAAATACAGCGCTACCATCGGTACCATGAAGATCAGCATCGTCTGTGCGTCCGGCGTGGGCGTGATAATGGCCGCCACGATTGCGATAATCGCAATCGCGTAGCGGAAATTCCGCCACAAGAATTGTGGGGTCACGATTCCAAACAGCGACAAAACGAAGATAAGGACCGGCAGCTCAAACACCAGCCCCAGTCCCAGAAGTATCATCAAGACCAGGTCAAAATACTCATTGACCGTAATCATGGGCGCGATTGGTCCGGCATTCCCCTGAAAAGTCACCAGAAATCGCAATACATACGGCAGCGTGACGAAGTAACCGAACGCGATTCCCCCTAAGAAAAGAAAGACCGTTGAGAAGACAAAAGCGGTGATCGCACTTCGCTCGTGTCTATACAGCGACGGGGCCACAAACAGCCAAACCTGATACAGCACTACGGGAGAAGCGAGAACAATTCCGATGTACACGCCAAGCGTGATGTAGGTATTCAGGTAACCCGCGGGATGCGTGTAGAAAAGATGCGCGTTCAGATGTGCATCGCTTAGCGCCTTGATGATGGGTTTTGTAATCCAATTGATAACATACTTCGCAAGGGCCACCCCCACGAACGCGCCAATCCCGATGGCATACAGCGAATTAATGATCCGTTTGCGCAGTTCCGTCAGATGCTCGAAAAACGTCATCTGGCCCCCGGCCTCTTCCAGCCGGGTCATTAAGGAGTTGTCAGGCTGGCTGCCGTTGGTCATGAGAGGCGGTGTTTTCCGTGGAAGATGGTTCTGCTTGGGTTGCCGTTTCGGCCGCAGGAGCCTCCAGGCGGGGGACCGCTTCGGCCACCGGGCTCACCACGGGTCCCTCGGGTGGGTAACTGGCGGCGAAAGGCTCCGGCAACGCCGGTGCATCCGCCGGGGCAGCAGGTGTTACTGCTGACAATGGGTCTTTAATGGTGTTCGTGACCGACGCGCTGGCTTCCGCCACCTGCTTCTTCAGTTCGGCGATGCGCGCCTGCCGTTCCAGGTCCCGCATCTCCTCCTCAAACGCGTTCCTGAAGTCCCCGGAGGCCTTCCGGAACTCCGCCATCAGCTTCCCGAAGCTGCGCGCCAATTCCGGCAGTTTCTGGGGCCCAAAGACCACCAGAATCACCAGGAAGACCACAATCATGTGCGGAACGCTTAACACATAGCCTCTTTAAACCGTTGGATGCCCTGTGTGCATCATAGAAAGGGTAGCGCACGCTGTCAAACCACAGTTGGCAAAGTGCATGTTATACTGGCTTTTTAGGTCCTAAGGCGAGGTATTCATGAATCCAGAACGGCGCGGACTGCTGGTTGTCATTGTCGTGCTTGTCATCTCCGCGGTACTAGGAGGCATCTACGGCCCGTCCGTACGTGCCACCACCGCCACCTCGGACGATTACAAGTCCGCTATCGGGAGCTTCTCCAATGTTCTGGATGTGGTTCAGTCCAACTACGCCGAGCCGATAGACGTTGACAAGGCCGTCTATCAGGGTGCCATCCCCGGCATGCTCCGCATGTTGGATCCCCACTCCAATTTCTTCGATTCTCGCCAGTTTGCCCTCCTCCGCGAGGATCAGCGCGGCAAGTATTATGGCGTCGGAATGGTCGTTGCCCCTCGCGAAACCCACACCGTCGTGGTTGCTCCCTATGTTGGCGCTCCCGCCTATAACGCCGGCTTGCGCCCTGGAGACGTCATCATCAAGGTGGACGACAAGACCACTGAGGGCCTCACCACCAGCGAAGTAGCCGACCTGCTAAAAGGCCCCAAGGGCACCATCGTCAAAATCCAAGTCACCCGCGAGGGCTATGCCGACCCACTCCTTTTCTCTGTTACACGTGACGAAATTCCCCGCCATTCCGTGGACATCGCATTCCTCATCAAGCCCGGGGTCGGCTACGTCAAGCTCTCCCAGTTCAACGAAACCACCGACCGCGAAATCGCCGACGCCCTCAAGATGCTCGGCGCCAACTCTCTCGATGGCCTGATTCTCGATATGCGCGGCAATCCCGGCGGGCTCCTCAACGAAGCTGTCGCGGTCAGCGACATGTTCCTTGAAAAGAATCAGCTCATCGTTTCCTATCATGGCCGCAATGCCCCTAACCGCCCGTTCTATGCCGTGCGCGGCAATCAGGGCATAACGGTGCCGCTTGTCGTTCTCGTGAATAACAATTCAGCTTCCGCTGCGGAAATCGTTTCCGGCGCCGTGCAGGATCACGACCGCGGCTTGATCGTGGGCGAAACCACTTTCGGCAAGGGACTCGTTCAGACCGTTACCCCTCTCGCGGAAAATACCGGCCTGGCACTCACCACCGCTCGCTACTACACTCCCAGCGGCCGGCTCATCCAGCGCGATTACAAATCCGTCTCCCTCTACGAATATCATTACGAGCGCAAAGTGCCCGATCATCCGACGGAAATCCGCCAGACCGATAGCGGCCGCCAGGTTACCGGCGGCGGCGGTATCACCCCGGATATCGTCGTGGAAACTCCCAAACTCAACAAGTTCCAGGAACTCTTGTTCCGCGACGACGTCTTCTTCCCCGCCGAACAGGGCGTGGGCAGCTTTACGCGGTACTTCCTCGGCACCAAACCTGCCATCAACCACGGCTTTGAAGTGGATGATTACGTCATGAAGGAATTCCGCGATTACCTCGCCAAGCATAACGTTCGGTACACCGAATCCGAGTTCGCGGAGAACCTCGATTGGGTCAAGCGCAAGATCAAGCAGGAAGTATTCATGTCCAACTACGGCACTCAGGAAGGCTTCAAAGTCCTTCTCGAAGCCGATCCTCAGGTGCAAAAGGCCGTGGAAGCCATCCCGCAAGCCCGCGCGCTGTACGAAAATGCGCGCAAGGTCGTGGCCCAGCGCAGCGGCACGGCCCGCGTGGATCAGCCATAGTTTTCGCCTTCGGGTTGGCGTGCCGACCCGCGTCTGCTAAAATCGTGAGAGATGCCACTCGTGGGCGTGTAGCTCAGCTGGGAGAGCGCGTCGTTCGCAACGACGAGGTCGCAGGTTCGAACCCTGTCACGTCCACCAAATGCTCATGATGTAGCTGGAGGCAGAAACGGGGCTCCAGCGCAGCGCTAAGCCGTGGTTTCGAGCGGCTGCACTTCGCGATTCACTTTCTCTGCCGCCTTGTTGCGAGCGATGCGCAAATCGAATGCGGCTTGCAGGTTAGCCCAAAACTCTGGCGTCGTTCCGAAGTAACGCCCCAAGCGGAGAGCCATCTCGCTGGAGATCGCGCGCTCTTCGTTGACAATCTCATAGATGCCCGGCGCCGGCACGCGCAACCCGAGCGCGAGCCTGTTCGGGTTCAACTTGTGCGGGAGCATAAACTCCTCGCGCAGAATCTCCCCCGGATGAATCGGCTTCAGCTTGCCCATGCTCCCCTCCTAGTGATAATCCACGATCTCGACGTCGTACGCGTCGCTTCCTTGCCACACAAAACAGATACGCATCTGGTCATTGATGCTGATGCTGTGCTGACCCGCGCGATCCGCTTCCAGTGCATGCATCCGGTTGCCTGGGGGCACCTTCAAATCGTCTAATTTCTTTGCCGCATCCAGCATCACGAGCTTCCTTCGAGCGGCCCTTTCTATGTTCGCGAACCGCGCAACTCGCTCGTCATGGAAAAGAGCTTCTGTGTCTGCGCACGCGAAGGACTTGATCACCTCCAGACGATATAATGCGGCGCATTACATGTCAAGCAGGCTACTTCCCTCCGTTCCCTGGCCCGCCAACTGCCTGTAACCGCGGCAATCGCTCCTCCACAGGGGGCAGAGCTGGAAAAGCGGCGTGCGGCTCGCTCTGATACCAATACGCCACGGAGTAATAGCTATCGGAGCGGCTGTTGGCGTGGCCGTGCTCAATGGTCGCTTTCAACGACTTTGTAAAGGGAATTGGCGAGTCCAGATGGAATCGGTAGACGCTGCTGCGGCTCCCTGCCTTTTCCTCTCCCACCGCCGGGGCTCCAAATAGCGCATAGGAAAACGGCTTCCCACCAAAGTCGTAGGCCCCCAGGAAATAATCCTCCGAACCTGTGCCGTTGATAGAGGGTAGTTTCTCGCCATCCACGAAAAACATGTCGTCGCCCTCACCCCACCAGTAATCCTGGTTCTGCAGCACGGACATGGTCACACCCACAAAATGCCCGCGTCCGGCAGCCTCCAACCAGACATAATTTCCATTGCCGCTTAGGTTTTTCAAGTCATTCACGCGAGGGTCACCATTGTCCTTCCACTCTCCCGGCAGTCCCTTGTTCGGCGCCGCCTGACGGTATTGCGCATGAAAGTAGAGCGTCCCGGCGGGCAAGGTCTTGGCCAGGGCGCGGTAATCAACATTGGAGTAGGACGCGTCCACCTTAGCCTGGCCCTCGTTGGTCACCGTAATGCGCGCATGGGTTTGAAAGGGCATAGGGAAGAAGGAATTTAGCGCGTGGTTAGGAGCTACCGCCAGCGGCGCGGATTCAAACGTGAAGTAGTCGCCCAGGCCAAGCCCAAAGAAGTCGCCCAACGGCGCCTCCACGCTTGGGGTTTCCTCACCATCCCAATACATGCGCAGGACAATTTTCTTCAGATGGTAAGCTTCATCGGAAGCAAGCGTAAACCACACATGGGTGATCAGGCCGGGACCGGTTGCGTCGAGCACGGTCAGCGTGCCACCCGGAGAAATGGTGCGAAAATCCTCGTTGCCTCCGCTCGTGTCGTAGCTCGAAGTGCGCTTCTGCACATAGTCGTGAGGCTCGGTCAACGACGCGAGCGAGTTCGACGTCTGCGCCTGCACCGGGGTACTTAAACAGAACAGCAGCACTAACCATCTCGATCCCATCCTTCGTACGCGCATAGATTCTCCTTGAAATCGGATCGCGGGACCCGTCTGCGGCAAATTCTCCGCCAAACCACACAACGGAACAAGTGGGCCAAGATTCGGTCCCTGTCGTCATCCAATTGCTCCTTTTTCTCCAGTACCTGGGCCCGGCGCCACGGTTCTGCCAGCGTCACCACATGTGACGTGGTCACTTCTCTTTGGCCCCCGCTTTGGGTAAACTTTTTGCTGAGGACGGAACGCGCCGAAAGAGTAACTCTCGCGACACGAAAGTTACCTGATTGAAACATTGCTGCAATCTAGGTCAAGAGACACTCGACATAGCCAGAGGTCAACTGTGAAAACGCTATCGGCCGACCCGCTCTTGGCCACCACATCCCTGTTCCGCGTTAGTCTCGCCACCGCTCCCGAAGATTTGCTGGCTTGCCAGCGCCTTCGCTACCTCGTCTTCAATATGGAACTTGGCAAAGGCCTCTCCACCTCCGAGCGTTCCGGGCTCGACAGCGATCCCTTCGACGACTTCTGCGACCACCTCATGGTCCACGACCTCGAATCTGGCAAGCTCGTCGGCACCTACCGCCTGCAAACCGGCACCGACGCCAAGAGCCATCTTGGCTATTACGGCGAACAGCTCTTCGATTTCTCCGTCTACGATCCCATCCGCAAAGAGGTGCTGGAACTCGGCCGCGCCTGCGTCCATTTCGACTTCCGCAACATCATGGCCCTACACGCCCTCTGGAAAGGCATCGCGGTGTACGCCACGCGCCACGAGGCTCGCTACCTGATCGGCTGCAGCTCCATCTCCTCGCAGGACGAAAACTATGGCATGGCGATGTACAACGCCCTCAAGGATAGGTACCTCGTCGAGCCCTCTCTGCGCACCCTGCCGCAGCCGGGCTACGCCTGCCAGTCTACCGGCGTGCCAGTCGATTCCACGCGCCCGCCGCGGCTCTTCCGCGCCTATCTGGATATCTCTGGCACGATTTGCGGGCCACCTGCGATCGACCGCGAATTCAAGACCATCGATTTCCTGACCCTCGTGGATCTGGCGCACCTCCCGGACCGCGTCCGCGTCCGCTTCTTCTAACGCGGCCGGGACTGATTAAATCCAGAATTCCCTGCCCCATCGTGCATACCCATTGTGCTTGGGATATCATCTGATACCGAAGAGGCCAACCCACATGAAACCCATAACACCCGAACAAGCGTCCTTTCTGCTGCAATTCACGCTGGCGTCCATCAAGAGCGAACACGCCACCACGCTCGGCGTCATCGAAGCCATTCCCGCGAACAGAGACGACTACCGCCCCGACGCCAACTCCAAGACCGCCGTGGAACTGGCCTGGCACATCGCCGCCGCCGAACACCGCTTCTACTCCGGCATCGCCGACGGTGGATTCAATTTCGATCCCATCCCCCGCCCCGAAGGCGCGCTCACTCCCGCTGGCATCGCGCGTTGGTACACCGAATCATTTGCGCTCAATTACGACCGCCTGGCGGCCCTCTCGGGCGAGCAACTCGCCAAGATGCTTGATTTCCGTGGAGTCTTCCAAATGCCCGCGGTGGCCTTCCTGAACTTCTCCCTCAAGCACTCGATTCATCACCGCGGCCAACTCTCCACCTACCTTCGCGCGATGGGCGGCAAGGTTCCGTCCATTTATGGGGAAAGCTACGACTCCGCCGAGGCCAAAAAGACCGCTAAGGCGTAATCGCTCATTTTCCGATGGCGTCTGGGAATCCACGGTAGTAGCGGAATCCCTCGATGGGCTTACCGTCTTTTCTCCGAAGGTGCGCCTTGGCGGCGTTCTTCATTTCCTTCACTTCCGCTTCTCCCGGATTGGGATTGTAATTCTTCCAGCCGGGTCCGTACTGACTGACATATTTGGAGGACGCATTAATCACTTTGTCTTCGACGCTGCTGATGTCCACCCATAGATTCTCGTCGTCGTGGTCGTAGTCGTTGTAGAACAAATACTCCGGAATCATGTACTCCTTGAGGCCTTCCTGCGTGATTTGGCCCTCGAACAGAAGGCGCCACATCGCCGCCCGCGCCGCGTCTGCGGAGAGGTAGGCGGCGGCGCGATGGTCGGATTTATGCCAACGCTGGAAATTCTTCCCCGGATCCCAGGCAAAGAGCACGTCCGGCCGCAGCTTCCGGATGAAACGCACCAGGTTTTCCACGACGGCCTTACGGTCCTCGAACTCGAGCATTCCATCGTCATAGCCGAGATTAATGTAGTGGTCGCCGGGAATACCCAACTCTGCCAGGGCCGCCAACTCTTCCTTGCGCCGAATCTCCGCTAGCTGCGTCCTCGACAATTTCGGGTCTTGCGTACCCACGTTTCCCGTAGTGAGGGTCACAACGTAAACCTGATTACCTTGCGCTTGAAGCAAGGCGAGCGTGCCGTGCGCCAGCGCGTCATCATCCGCATGCGCGCCAATCAACATCACTGTTTTCCCGGTCCACTTCTCGACAGGCGTTTCCGCCTGTTGCACTTTCTGCTGGCCGAGCAGCGCGGCACCCGAACCAAACAAACCCGACAACAAGACTGCACCGATAATTGCGAATCTCATTCCTCCTCCTCATGAAGCTCACATAATCCGTGACACAACACATCCTACGCCTCAACCGGACGCGCCGGCAGGAAAACCGGAACAGGTGTCGTTGGAAATTCTCGTAACGTTACTGCGCTTTTTTCACCATGGACTCCATCCGGAACGCCGACCACGGGCGAACGCTCCAATACTCTGGGTGCGCGGAGAAGTACAAACCAGAGGCCGAACATCGTTTCGAGAAGAGGCGCGCCCCAAGGCGCTGGTGCGAGCTACTGGCCGATCTAAAGATCGGCCAGTACAAGACCAAATCGAAGGCAGGAGTTCGCTACGCTCCGAGGAGGCTGCGGGCTAGCGTGAGGGCGGCCGAAGAGTTGGTGGGATCGGCGAGTTTAGCGCGGACGAAATCGCGCGTCCCGCCTCCCTTGCCGGGAAAAGTGGCGAAGATCTGATTCAGCAGAGCGGCCAAATCCTTACCGGCAGCGGAGCGCTGCGCGAAGAC
>Ga0187803_10001149_pt1 | contig 10374 bp, 9 predicted proteins | sample NC_wetland_sal_i_2_FD_132425 | JGI IMG/M metagenome (GOLD analysis project Ga0187803, IMG submission 132425) | Wetland sediment microbial communities from Neuse River Estuary, North Carolina, USA - Control_3 | ecosystem: Environmental > Aquatic > Freshwater > Wetlands > Sediment | place: USA...
ATGCGGTTACCGGACTTTACTTCTACGACCATCAGGTCGTGGAGATCGCGGCCAACCTGAAACCTTCCGGACGGGGAGAGCTGGAAATTACCGACGTGAACCGGGAGTATCTGCGCCGTGGCCAACTGGATGTGTGCGTCATGGGGCGGGGCATGGCGTGGCTGGATACCGGCACGCATGAAGCTTTGATGGACGCAGCACTCTTCATCCAGACGCTGGAGAAACGGCAGGGTCTGATGGTGGCCTGCCCGGAAGAGATTGCTTACCGCGCCGGCTACATTTCAGCGCAGCAGTTGGAAGCGATGGCGCAGCCGATGCGGAACAATTCCTACGGAGCGTACTTGCTGCAGTTATTGAAGGAGCATGTGTTTTAGGACTGGCTTCGTCCTGGCTGAAACGCGAGAAGCAGCTCAATGAAGAAAACAGAAACCAGTCTGCCGGGAGTCCTGATCCTCGAGCCTCGTGTCTTCGGCGACGATCGGGGATTTTTTCTGGAGAGCTACAACCAGCGCGTTTTCGCCGAGCTGGGCATCCGCGAGAAGTTCGTTCAAGACAATCATTCCTATTCCGGCCGGAACGTGCTGCGCGGACTGCACTACCAGATCCAGCAGCCCCAGGGAAAACTTGTCCGGGCGATCACGGGAGAGATTCTCGATGTGGTATTGGATCTGCGGCACAACTCTCCGACATTTGGCAAGTGGGAGTCACATCGGATATCGGGGGACAACAAGCGCATGCTGTGGGTGCCGATCGGATTTGCACACGGCTTCCGCGTCGTCTCCGAGACGGCTCACGTCATGTACAAGACCACCGATTTTTATGCACCGGAACATGAGCGGACGGTGGCGTGGGACGATCCCGCCCTCAGCATCGACTGGAAACTCGACGGCGAGCCGATTGTCTCCGTCAAGGATCGGCGAGGGCAAAGATTTTCAGAATGCGAGAAATTCTGAGTGCGGTGGGTAACCGGCAGATGCACGCACGAACGGAACCTGGCTTGGGCTGAACGAGGAAACTGTCTGGTTACCAGGCTGGGTGATCAGCGCCTTTTGCGCATGGCGGAGTGGGCCAGAGCGTTGGCTTCGGTATTGTGCTCCCGGCGGACGTGGGAGATCGAGAAATCGAGAAACTGAGCCAATTTTCGGCAGGTCCAGTGCAGGGAATAGAGACGCGGGCTGCGGCAGGTATAATCGCCCACCATCTGCTTGACCACGACCTCGGAATCCGAAAACACGTGCAGCGCCCTGGCTTTCATTCCCAACGCAAACTGCAATGCCTCGAGCAGGGCAACGTACTCCGCGACATTATTGTCGTGGTGTCCGATCCACTTCGCGATTCTGATTTTGCCACCTTTGGAGCCGTCGATTACGACTCCAATACCGGACGGCCCGGGATTTCCCAGAGAGCCTCCATCGACATGTGCAACCAGATCCAATATTGCATTCCTCTACTTGCATTTACTATCGGTGACGAAGGATTGCGGCGTCAAGATTCTTCCTTGGTTCGTGGTTACTTTTGCTCCTTTCGCCGTCCGCAGCCCGCTCCCGCCTTCGAGTGCCTGTGAATATGTTTGTGGAAAACAGGGACGGGTTGTATTTCCCATTCATCAAACGTTAACAATTCAATGAGTTGCATTCCTCAAAGACAAGGCGACTGAAAACGCCAATTGCACCGAAAACAGGCATTGACAGTTTTGCAACAAGTGTTTACCTTCGCATGCGTCGACGGTCGAAAGGGTTGGCTTAATTAAAACTTTGCCAGTCCAAAGTAGGCTGGGTGATTAGCTCGACGGGGCGACCCGAACGGGCAGCCAAACCTGAAAAAACCGACTGCTCTGCGAGGAGGAGTTGGGGTTTGGGACTGCGAAAGCAGTGATCGCATCAGGGGCTGTGACGGTGCATGCTACCACGCTGTTGGCTCCCTCGCAGGAGTTGGCGGCTAGGGCATAACCAATGTCACAGCCTTTTCCTTTTCTGGCTCTTCCCCTTTTCGCCTTCGCCCGTGCCTTCCCGAAACGATCTATCAGGTAGCTAGATAGCATCCCGTTCAGTTGAGCCCACATTGCAAGGCCTATCCGGCCAGCAGGGCCGCGATGCGCTCCCCGGCGTGCCCGTCCCACAAAGGAGGTACTGTTCCCTTCTTTGCCTTGCCGGCGAGAACGAGGGCCAGTTCGGACCGGAGTTTGTCGGGATCGCGTCCGACAAGAACGTTGGTTCCGAGAGTGATGGTGACGGGCCGCTCGGTGTTCTGGCGGAGGGTTAGGCAGGGCACGCCCAGGTACGTAGTCTCTTCCTGAATGCCTCCGGAGTCCGTGATGACCACGGTCGCGCGAGCCTGCAGGCCAAGAAAATCTAGGTAGGGCAGCGGATCAAGCAACTGGAGTCGGCCGGTACTCAGTCCGAAATCAGAAATCCGTTGGCGGGTGCGGGGATGGGCCGGGAAGACTACAAATAAATCACGATTCACTTCAAGCAATGACTGCAGGATACCTTGCAGCGTGGCGCTGTCGTCAACATTTGCCGGACGGTGTAGCGTGACCAGGGCATAGCGCTCGGGAAGACCGTTCATGCTCTGGCGTTGGGTTAACGGCAGCAGCTTCACGAGAGAGTCAATCATGACGTTGCCGACCCGGAAGATCTTTTCCGGCGGGATGCCTTCGCGCTGCAGGTTCCTATCTCCGTCCTCGGATGGCGTGTACAAGACATCGGCTAGCTGGTCGGTGAGCAGGCGGTTGATTTCCTCCGGCATGGTGCGATCAAACGAACGGAGTCCGGCTTCGACGTGGCCGACACGGATTCCGAGCTTGGCGCAGACCAGAGCGGCCGCAACCGTGGAGTTGACATCGCCATAAACCAGTACGATGTCGGGTTTGCGTTCCAGCACGACCGGCTCAAAGTGCGTCATGATCTCGGCCGTCTGCCGGGCATGCGAACCGGAACCCACAGCGAGGTTTATGTCCGGAGCTGGAATGCGGAGTTGCTCAAAAAACACGTCCGACAGATTCGCGTCGTAGTGCTGGCCAGTGTGGACCAGGGTCTGAGCGACATGCTGGTGCGATTTGAGGGCGTTCAGCACCGGCGCTACCTTCATGAAATTCGGGCGCGCGCCCACGACATGAAGCACGTTCACCAAAGTTCTCCTATGGGACCGCCGTGGAGACTAGATTAACCGACCCGCAGCGTGCTGAATCATTTAGCTATGGTTAGTACTGTATTGTGGCGACCGGTGGGCGCGATCACGCCGAGGCAGTGACAGGGACTTCGACGCTAATTTCGGTGCCGGCTCCGCTTTTTGACTGGATCGAGAGCTTGCCGTTCACGAGATGGGCGCGCTCGCGCATGGCCACGATTCCGATGCCGCTGGGTTCGGGCTGCTTCGCTCTCAGCCCAATCCCCTGGTCTTTGATGATCAAGCGGAGCACATTGTCAGCGAACTCGACGGTGACGGAAACCGTCTTGGTGCGGGCATGCTTGGAGACATTGCGCAGGCACTCCTGCGCGATGTGATAAATGCTGCTGGCAACTTCCCGCTGCAGAGACTCGGGAACGTTCCGGCTGGTGAACTTGGTCTCGATCCCCGACCTCCGCTGAAACTCCTCGCAGTACTGCTCCAGAGCAGCCTCTAGGCCGATATCGTCGAGAACCGAAGGATGCAGCTGGTGAGAAACGCGGCGCACGCTTTCGGCGGCTTCGGCGGCGCGCAACTGCAGGGGACGGATGTCGGCGACCAGATTCTGCGCGGACGGATTCGTGGCCAACTTGCCCAGGTCCATGGCCAGAAATGCCAGACTCTGACTCAGATCGTCGTGCAAATCCCGGGCGATGCGGCGGCGTTCGTCGTCCTGCGCGGTCATCAGCCGAGCAGTCAGGGCGCGCAGTTCTTCGCCTTGCTGGCGAATCGCTTGCTCATCGGCACGACGCTTGGAAATATCGGTGACCAGGGCGACTCCAAAGGTCCCTTGCGCCGCGTGAATATAACTGAGGCTGATCTCGACGAAAAACTCGCTGCCGTTCTGGCGACGGCCTTGCAGATCCAAGCCAAGGCCCATAGGACGCATCTGGGGACTTTGGAAGAACTGGTCGCGGTGCGCCTTGTGCCCGTCCCGAAATTTCTGCGGCACGAGCATTTCCACCGGCTTGCCAATCAATTCGCTGACGGCATATCCGAACATTTTCTCGGTGGCGGGATTCGCCATGACGATGGTCCCGGCAGAATCCGCAATGAAGATGGCCTGCGCCGCCGCCTGAAAGAAGGCGTGGGCACGGGATTCACTTTCCTGAAAAGATTGGCGTGCCCGCTCCATGGCGGTGACGTCGCGCGCGATGGCGGAGGCGCCGACGATCTTGCCGCGAACATCGCGAATGGGCGAAACCGTCACGGAAACGTTGAGCCGCCGCTTGTCTTTGGCGATGCGGATTGATTCGAAGTGCTCGACGCGTTCGCCCCGTTGAATCTTTTTCAAGATTCTCTCGATCTCGCCGGCTTGATCTGGCGGAGCCAGAATCGAAATGTTCTTGCCCAGGACCTCGTCGGCTCGGTAGCCGTACATGGCTTCGGCAGCGCGGTTCCAACTGGTGATAGTTCCGTCCAGGGTCTTGCCAATGATGGCGTCGTCGGAGGAATCGACGATCGAGGCCACCAGCGCCGTAGAATCAAGAACGGGCTGCTTGCTCCCGCGCGTGGGCTTGCTGTCGCCTCGCGGTGCTGTCCCAGCGGTTTTCTTTCCCAAGTATGCCTCCCCACAAGGCAATTGGAGGGATTCATAGAGCATAATACACTCTGGGGCCTGGGTTAGTGACCATGAAAATACGCGTTCTTCTGGGTGACGACCATGCGTTCATCCTCGACGGGGTTCGTGCCGCTCTACGCGCCGAATACGAGGTCGTCGGGCAGGCCAACAATGGCCGGGCCCTGGTCGAGGCTGCAGAACGATTGAGACCGGATCTGGTGATTCTCGACATCAGCATGCCGTTGCTGAACGGATTCGAATCAGCCAAGCAGATCCACAAGATCCGCCCTTCCGCCAAGCTGATCTTCTTGAGCCAGCACTTGAATCCGGCCTACCTTCGCCATGCGCTCAAACTGGGCGCTACCGGGTACGTGCTGAAGTCCGACACCAGCGAAGAACTGGGCCGCGCCATTCGCACCGTGCTGCGCGGGGAGACTTACATCACGCCGGCGTTCGGGGAGGATGTGGTCGCCAATCTGTGGAGCCGCAGCGGAGAAGTTAACAATCAGTCGGAGAAGCTGACCGACCGTCAGCGCGAGATTCTGCAGTTGATCATCGACGGCAAGGGAAACAAGGAGATTGCCGACCTGATCCATGTCTCGGTCAAGACGGTCGAGTTTCATCGGGCTCGCCTTATGACCAAACTGGGTGTCCGAACCGCTGCCGAACTGACCAAGGTAGCTCTGCAGCAGGGCCTGATTCCAGATTGAAAAACTGAGTGAAAAACTGGGGAAAACCCTAGTCGCCCATCCTCAGCAACTCCTGTACCGTTCCTACTGAAGGAACACAAGTGGGAACTAATAACCGAAAGCGGATTCTGGTAGCCGATGATCACGCGGCCATGCTGGAGGAGGTTGAGATTCTCCTCAAAGCGGACTACGACGTCATTGGCCGCGTGGAAAACGGAGCGGAGCTGGTCGAGGCAGCCCAGCGGCTCCAGCCGGACCTCATCATCTCCGATATCAGCATGCCCGTCATGAACGGCTTTGAAGCTGCGGCCAAGATCCGCGCGGCCGGGGTCACGGCCAAACTTATTTTTCTTACCGTCCAGTCGGGCGCGCCCTATGTGAAGAAGGCGCGAGCGCTCGGCGCCCGCGGGTACGTCCTCAAAGCGTATACCGCCGAGCATCTGCCCGCTGCCGTTTCGGCTGTCCTCGCGGGCGATCCCTTCATTTGTCCGCAATTGCCGCAGGATGCCTGGTTGTGAAGCCCGATTCCGAACCGGCCCATCGCGTTGTCCTCAACCGTTCTTCTTTTGTCGGTCAGGTCGGTAATGTTTTGCCGATCCATCCCAACCGAAGAACTAGGGATACACCTAGTGGCAGCTAAAGTTGCTTCTTGCTACATTGAGCCATACTGAGATGGGGTTCTAGAAAATCTTGCTGCAAAGGATGGTGGCTTTATGCTGAGTACACTGAGCACGACATCCAGCAACTCGGAGCATTTTCCTATTTCAGCTTTTACACGGCAGAGCAACGCCCGGATCTCGCCCTACGGCTTGCCGGTCGGAGAGCACTGCGCAAGTTCGGCGCTGCGCAGCAATGATCGTTCTCCTCTTGGGGACGCTTCCCTGGCGGATCTCGATCGGATCGCGCACACCACTTCCTTCCCGGAAGGTGCAGTGATATTTGTGGAAGGCCAGGTCGCGCGCGGCGTTTACGTCCTCTGTCAGGGGCGTGTGAAGCTGATGACCACCAGCCGGGATGGCAAAACCCTCATCATGCGAATCGTACAGCCGGGGGAAATTCTCGGGCTCCAGGCAATGGTTACCGGCAACACTTATGAACTTACCGTCGAGACGCTGCAGCCCTCCCAATTAGCATTTATCAATCGCGCCGACTTTCTTCGTTTCATAAAAGAGCACGCCGATGCCTGTTTGCACGTAGCGCAACAGCTCAGTAACGAGTGCCAGTCCGCGTATGAGATGGTCCGCTCGATTGGGTTGTCTCATTCGGTGGCAGAGAAGCTGGCCCGGCTTCTGTTGCAATGGTCGGGCGACGGACGGGTCACCGACGGCTCGATCCGGCTGAAGCTCTCCCTCACGCACGAAGAAATCGCGCAACTGATTGGCACCTCGAGGGAGACTGTCACCCGCATTCTGGGCGATCTCAAAAAGCGGCACATCCTCGAGGTGACCGGCGCCACGCTGCTCATCCGGAACAAAGCGGCATTAGAAGACCTGGTGGCGGCGTAGTTGGAAGTGGAGTTCAACATCGAAATGTAGGCGTGGCAGACCTATGTTTCCGAGTCGTACTTCTGGCAAGGATCTCGCAGCCGGTCGTGTCCCTTAATCGCGACCTAAGTCTGAATTGTCGCCCTCGGCAAAGCGACGTGTCCACGCGTTGCGAAATCAAGTACCTAGATCCTTCGCTTCGCTCAGGATGACAGAGTGATTTTATGCCGCGAATTTGTGAGATGCCACACTGGCAGATTCAGGCCCCGAGAATCCCACGCAATCAAAATCAACCCATCCATCAGCTATGGCGTCGGTGAAGCGGCGACATGGTCCCACGGAATACACAGAGTGACGTATTCTGGGTGTCTTCTTACGCATACGACGATGGCTTCCCTCTAGGCAAGGAGCCGGACGCAGCCATTCCGATCGTTAGGAGCTGCGTCTCTGACGGTTCGTCAGCGCAAGAAGTCGAGATCATATGCCCTTTGTGGAATTGAAACATTCGCCGCACGCGCCTGGGGTTCGGCCGGTTAGGATTCACTACCGGGATGCGGGTAGCGGACGGCTCGTTGTGTTCCTGCATGGTGGGTGGGGTTATGGAGTGTATCCGATTGAGCGGCAGGTTGAGGCAATCGGAGACCAAGTTCGCTTCATCGTTCCGGACCGGTCGGGCTATGGGCGCTCAACGCGCTCGCCGGGGGAGATGGCGACAGACTTTCATCGACGGGCCGCGGAGGAGACCCTGCTGGTGCTCGATGCACTGGGCATCGAGCGAGCGGTCTTTTGGGGACACAGTGATGGAGCGGTGATTGCCGCGATGATTGGGTTATCGGCGCCCCAGCGGTGTGCGCGGCTGATTCTGGAAGCATTCCATTTTTATCGTGACAAGCCGCACTCGCATAGTTTCTTCCAGCGATTTGCGACGCATCCGGAGGAAGTAAGGGAGAAGGCAAAACGCTTGCTCGTAGCGGATCATGGCGCGGAGCAATGGAGGAGGGTGTTAGAGCGGAATTGCCGTGCCTGGCTGGACATCGCGGCCCAGAACAGGCGACCGGGCGAGGATTTGTACGACGGACGATTGAGTGAGTTGAAAGTGCCAACGACATTTGTGCACGGCCGAGGCGATCCTCGAACTGAGCCGGGAGAGTTGGAGCGGGCGAGCGAAGCTCTGGCGGGTGCAGAGATGCGCTTTATCGAGGATGGGAGGCACAGTCCCCACAGCGAAACTGGGTCGTGGCGGGAATGCAATCGGATTCTCCATGAAGTCATAGTGGGGAAATAGGTTCCTGCTCGCCTCCGCAAATTCAAATCCATAGGTCCTTCGCTTCGCTCAGGATGACAGGTCCGATCTATGTCAGGAAGTTGGCGGACACTACACTTTGGAGATCCAACTGAGCGAGGTCGAAGGGCTGGCCGCGGCCTAGACCGGGGCCGAGGAAATGCCGGTGCGCTTCATCTCTCGCCACGTGTAATCGCCTCGCAGGTATTGCCATGTACCCTGCAGGCGCCAGATCAGCGTCATCTGGCGGTACGGGAAGTGCTCAAACAAGCAGTAGAGGAGCAGGCGCGCCACTTCGCGCCAGTCGCTGTATCGCCGGTAGGTCATCTCCTCGAGCAACACCGATCCAATGGAGATCAAGGTGGCGAACGCATAACCATAGATCAGGAAGAGAACGAAGAACTGGCGGCTGAGCAGGCCCAAAACCGCGGCCAGAATGATGGTCGCGTATCCGATCAACTCGACGATGGGCGCGAAAAATTCAAAGATCCACATGTACGGCAGAATGAGAGAGCCCACGCGGCCATAGCGCCGGTGAAATAACATGTCGCGATTTGGCCACAACGTATCGAGCAGGCCCTTATGCCAGCGCGCCCGTTGCCGCGCCAGGGACCGCAAATCGGAGGGGACTTCGGTCCAACAGGTTGGATCGGGAATGAAATTGATGCGGTAGACCTTGCCCTGCTCCTGCAGGTGGCGGTGCAGGCGGACGACCAGGTCGAAGTCTTCTCCGATGGCGTGGCTGCGGTAGCCCTTCACCTGCCGGACCAGGTCGGTGCGGAAGATACCGAAGGCGCCCGAGATTATGGGCAGTGCGTTGAAGTAGGCCCAGGCTTCGCGTCCGACCAGAAAGGCGCGAAGATATTCGATCACTTGCATGATTTCGATGCCGCGGCTGGGCAGCTTGACCTGCCGGAGTTCTCCGCCGGAAACGCGGCAACCATTCAGCACGCGCACAATTCCGCCCACCGCAACCGAGCCCTGAGGCTCGGAGAACACGCCGGCCATGATGCGCAGCAGCGAGTCCTTTTCGAGAATGGAATCGGCATCCACAATGCAGACATACGGGCTGGTAGCGGCGTTCAGCCCGGCATTGACCGCGTCCGCCTTGCTTCCCGCAGAATCCTTGTCGAGCACGAGAAGACGAGGCTCGATGGAACTTTTGTAGATGGCGTGAACCGGCGCGGAGGGAATTTCGGGAATGTAGAGGAGCCTGGCAGGGCGAAGGTGGAAGGCGGACTTCAGTACCTGCAACGTCTGGTCGCGCGATCCGTCGTTGACCACGACAAGTTCGAGGCTGGGGTAGTCGAGAGCCAGCAACGCGCGCAAGCTGTCTACGATGAACATCTCCTCGTTGTGGGCAGGGACGACCAGTGTGATCGGCGGCGTAAAGGGCGAAATTTTCAGCCGCTCCAGACGCAAGCTGGCAAGCCGGTGACGGTGCCAGGTGTTTCGGAAAATGGCGGTGGTCAGCAGCACCAGGTAGATACCGTTGCAGAGGAGGTAGTAGACAAAGAGCGTGTGGTTAGACAACTCGAGCAGGCGCCGCATCAGCGCGCTCCTGCAGTCGCCGCGGCAGTTTTGTGTTCCAGTTCCATGTTTTGCCGGCCGGCATCGAGGGCCTGCAAGAGGATGCTCTGGACGGAACCGTCGCGACGCTGCCCGAGAGCTTCCACTACAGTGTCGATGGCGCCGGAGCGCTCCAGTTCTGAGATGAAAGCCTGCAGAGCGTAATTGTCTTGAGTCTCGACGACGCGGGCGAGGATGTGGTCGAGATCGGATCCGATACTGGTGAGCGCCCAGGCAGCGCGTTGCCGCACATAGCGATTCGAGTCGCAGAGGGCGTGCAGCAGGGGACGGATGCGCGCGTTGTGGTCGATCGACGCCAGGGCAACCACGGCCCGGAGGCGGACAAACCATTCCTTGTCCTTGACCAGGACAGAGAGGACGGGCAGGGCGAACGACGGTTGCGCATTGCCCAACGCCCGTGCGGCGGAAGCGCGAACCTCAGGAGCAGGATCGGTTGCCAGGACAATCAAGTCTTCGCCCAGTTCCGCGGTGGCCAGCTCCCCCAGAACCCGCGCGAGGAGCTCGCGCACGGGCCCACTCGACTGGTTGAGATAGCGCAACAGAATAGCCGGAGCGTTGCGGCAGCAACTGGCGAGAGCATTCTTGACGGCGTGTTCGGGG
>Ga0187803_10001150_pt1 | contig 10362 bp, 14 predicted proteins | sample NC_wetland_sal_i_2_FD_132425 | JGI IMG/M metagenome (GOLD analysis project Ga0187803, IMG submission 132425) | Wetland sediment microbial communities from Neuse River Estuary, North Carolina, USA - Control_3 | ecosystem: Environmental > Aquatic > Freshwater > Wetlands > Sediment | place: USA...
CGCGAGGTCTGGGCCACCTGCTAGTCAGGAATGGCATTTGATTCGAAGAACGGGTAAGCTACAATTGCGAAGGGGGGAATGTACATGACGATCAAGATCGATCTTAAACCGGAAATAGAGGCGCGACTCGCCGTCGAAGCGCGCGCGCAGGATATATCGCTCGAGAAATGCGCCCAGCGCTTTCTCCAGGAAGTTCTCGCTGGCCGGCCTGCGCCGCAAGGCAATCTGACCGTCGCCGAGTTTCACCAAATGCTCGATGCGCTGGCCGAAGGTTCGCAGGAACTGCCGAATCTACCCACCGAGAGTTTTGCCCGCGCAAGCTTCTATGAGGACCGCGCCTAAATGGCAGGCGTACCCTACCTCGTTGACACCAACATTCTGCTTCGATGGATCAAGCCGGATGATCGTGACTATCCTCGCGTCGTGTCGGCCATCGAGGTGATTCTTGGCGAGGGTGCCGCACTCTGTTACACATCACAGAACGTCGCTGAATTCTGGAGCGCGTGTACCCGCCCCGTGGAGCGCAATGGATACGCCCTCTCTCCGGGAGAGGCTGACCGCCGCGTTTTCCGCGACCTAATTGCGCTCTTTTTTCGCGCGTGTTAGCATGAAGTCGATTTATTTCGAGGGGTGGACGCATGGACAAGGCGGTTGACCTGTCGAGAACTTTGGCTGACGCGCCGCGTAACTGCTGGGTTGCACTGGACCGGGAAGAGACGAAGGTCGTCGGCAGCGGCAAAGACCCCGAGATGGCGATCGCCAATGCTCGCGCCCAGGGGATCTCAGATCCCGTGCTCATCTGGTCGCCCGAAACGTGGACGCCCGTCATCGGCTAAGGGAACCTTGCGAAGATTCTACACACGCCTTCCCATGGGTGAACCATGGGCGCCCTTCAAAAATGACCAGGTCGAATGGGTCCCCCTGCTGACCGTCAGCTTAAGCCTCAAGAATGTCCCGCCCTCGTACTCCTTCGAAGTCCTACTCGATACTGGATCACCGATTTGCTTATTCCGTGCCGACCTGGGGCGGTCCCTGGGGCTCGAAATCGAGAGCGGGCCGGTGCAACGGATCGGTGGCTTCGCCACCAACTCAACGGAGCCTGCCTACTTTCACACTGTCAACTTGCACGTGGGAACGAATTGGGCGGTTGAAATCAAAGCCGGATTTGTCGAAAACCTTTCGATGGCGGGCCTGCTCGGCAGACGAGGATTTTTCGAAAACTTCGTTGTCCGATTCGATCACTCGAGTTCACCTCCCTATTTCGATCTGGAAAAGATATCCCTCATTTAAATGAATCCCAGCGCGTAGTCCAGACTGGCGGAGCTAGTCGAAGCTACCGTCAAATGAGCTTCCTATCTCAAATCTTGAATCTGAATTTTGAAATGCGCCCGCCGGAGCGAAGCGCGCGAAGAGTTGCCATTCTCTTGCCACTTACCACTAACCACTTGCCACTGCTTTTGATGCCTGTCTTGCGCCTGGTTTGAATCCGACCGAGATTATTCGAGATAGAGGCCAATTTTCGGAAGGCTGCCGCTCGAAGTATTTTTTTCGTTTGCCTTGGAGCAGGGTTTCCCGTATTCTGAAGGCGATGGAAGTACATTTCACCCCCGCGCAGCAAGCGCAGCTTGCGCAGATCGCCACCAGGGCCGGAATAGTCCCGGAGCGGTTGGTGACAAGTGTTGTTACGCGTTATCTCGACGAAGAGGCCCGCTTTCTTGCTGCCGTGGAAAAAGGAATAGCGGCAGCCGAGCGAGGCGAGTTTATCGAAGAAGAAGAAATGGACGCTCGCCTGGAAGCGATGTTCAAGCCCTGATGCGCATTCGGTGGACCCTCCCGGCCGCTGACGATTTCGAGAACATCAAAAACTATCTGCAAAAGAATTACCCGCACTTCGCCGAACCTACCGTGCGGACAATCTACCAGCGTATCCGCCTTCTCAAGAGCTCCCCCAACCAGGGCAGACCCGGCCACCGCAGCGGCACACGAGAAGTGGCGCTGACACCGCTCCCCTACGTCGTGGTCTATACGGTGAAAGCCGAAGCCGTTGAAATTCTGCACATTTATCACGGCGCCCAAGACTGGCGATAGTTCGTTCCACAAAAAGGTCTGAAATGCCGCAAATGTGCGGGTTGAGTGCGGGCACGCATCTGAGCCGCGGACCCCACCTGCGGGGGTCCGCGCTACACTTGCTGTGCCAGCGCACCGTGGTTTGGAAGCGATTGGATGGGCAAGAGTTAGCGTCGTTGGCGAGGTGCGCCGACGGTGAAAAGATGTCCGGTTCCGCGCATCAACGTCCCGAAAGCGAACACGCAGCATTGCCGATTGTCGATGGCCGATTGCCCAAGCACCGAAACTCGAAATTCGAAACTCGGTCACTCCCCGACGGGTTTTACGATTCATCATTCATAATTCATCATTCATAATTTATTCGTGGCGAAGCGCCGCCATCGGATCGACCTTCGTTGCCCGGCGAGCGGGAATGAAGCATGCGGAAAGGGCGACGAGAGTCAGCAGCACCGCGACAGATAAAAACGTCAGCGGATCAGTGGCGCTGACGCCGAAAAGCATCGAATGTGCTGCTAGAAGGCGGGTGAGCGCGAGCGCGGCGGCGAGGCCGACTGCAACTCCGGCCAGCGCCATCTTCAGGCCCTGCCCCAGCACCATGCGCAGGACGTCGCGCGGCTGGGCGCCGAGCGCCATCCGAACGCCGAGCTCTTGAGTGCGCTGGCCGACCAGATAGGAAACAACGCCATAAATCCCCACGCCGGAAAGCACGAGAGCCAGCGCGGCGAAGGCGCTCAGCATGATCATCGAGAACTTTCGCTCGGCCAACGATTGGGCGATGATTTCCTCCATCGTCTGAACGCCGAAAACCGCCTGCTCGCTGTTCATCTGCTTAAGACGCGTTCGAATGGCATCGGTAATTCCGGATGGAGTTCCTGTGAAGCGCACCAATACGCCTGAGCCGGTCCAGTCTAAAGCCACGGCTTTGTCCGGAAGCTGCATGAAAGGAAAATATAGCTGGGCGCGAAGCGACTCTGTGTCGTCTGTGTCCAGCCCCCACTGTTTGACGTGCCCCACGATCCCGACGATCTCCGCTGGGCCACCCTTGTTATCCAGGACCACGCGTTTTCCGATGGGGTTCTGATCGCCGAAGAACTTTCGGGCGAAGACATCGTCAACCACGATCACGTGGGGCGCGTGCTCTTTATCCTGCGGGGTGAAGAACCGGCCGCGTTCAAGCGGAATGCCCATCACTTTCAGATAATCTTCCTGCACGACATAGCTCAGTGCCCAGTTCATTTCACTGTCGCTGGCGGGCTTGGGCTGCCCCTCGAACCAGAACAAGTCCTCATCATCCCATCCCATCGGAATTGCGCCCCATGAAAGCGATGCCGCCTGAATTCCCGGGATTGCTTCCAAGGCCTGAATGGCGCTGCGTTGGGCGGCGCGGGTTGCCTCTGGGCTCGCCGTTTTCATTGAAGGGGAAAGCGACAGCCCGAACGTCAGCACATTGTGCGGATCGAAGCCGGGATTAACGCTCCAGAGCCGCGCGAGAGTGCGAACCATAAGCCCAGCTCCAATCAGCAAGACCAGGGCCAGAGCCATTTCAACCACTACCAACACACCGTGAGCGCGGTGGCGCGAGCCGCTTGCGCTACGGCCACCCTCCTGTAGCGTCTCCTGCAAATTCATTCGTGATGTTTTAAGTGCTGGGACCAGGCCAAACAGAATCCCGGCGAGCAAGGAAATCGCCGCGGTAAAGATCAGGACGCGCGCGTCCAAGCGAATTCCCTCGGCGCGCGGCAGCGCGACGGGCAGCACACCGAGTGCGGCTTGCGTGGCCCATGACGCTAGGAGCAAACCAAGTCCGCCTCCGGCGAGTGCAAGCAGAACGCTTTCAGTAAGAAGTTGGCGAATGACGCGAGATTGGCCAGCGCCCAGCGCGGCGCGAATGGCAAACTCGCGCGTCCGGCCGGTGGAACGCGCCAACAGGAGATTGGCAACATTTACGCAGGCGATCAAAAGCACGAAGCCCACCGCGCCCAGAAGCACCAACAATAACGGCTGGACATCACCGACCATCGATTCCCGGAGCGGGACTAGCGTGGCGCCGATGCCCTTGTCGATATCGGGATAGACCGCCGACAAGTGCCCGGTGACCGTATTCATGTCCGCGCGCGCCTGCTCCAGGGTCACACCGGACTTCAGCCGGCCAATTCCATGAATCCCCAACCCGGCGCCCCGTTGAAGCAGCAGGTTATTGGTCCACTGACCGATTGGCGCATACACGTCACTTTCACGAAAGCTCGGAATGCGAAGGTGGAAACTGGCGGGGATCACCCCGACCATCGTGTAGTCTTTGCCGTCCAGAGTGAGCGGCTTGCCGAGGACAGCCTCTGCACCTCCGAATTTGCGTTTCCAAAAGCCTTCGCTGATCAGAGCGATGGGGCCGGCGCCGATTCGGTCCTCGCCCGGGGCGAACGTACGCCCAATCAGCGGATTGACGCCGAGCATAGGGAAGAAATCTGAAGTAACAAACTCGCCGCGCACCTGCTCGGAATCTCCTGTCCCGGTGAGAATGAAACTGTAAGGCCGACAGACGGCGAGCGAGGAAAAGGTGTTATTGTCTTTTCGCCAGTCGAGGTAATTCGGATATGAGATTGAGCCTCGATCGAAGTTCGGCTTGCTCTCGCTGATTTGGACGAGTTGAGCGGGCTCTGGAAAAGGCAATGGACGGAGAAGCACGCCATTGACCACCGAGAACAAGGCCGTGTTGGCGCCGATGCCCAGCGCGAGCGTAACCACGGCCACTGTGGTGAAGCCGGGATTCTTCACGAGCATCCGCAGCGCGTAGCGAAGGTCTTGGATTATCGCTGCCATGTTCGCGCCTCTCCCGAATTGGAGAATTGCCGATTTTCGATTGTCGATTGCCGATTACAAAAACCCGAAATTTGATACCGGCTGGTTCCGTTGGAGTTCAATCGGCAATCGACAATCGTCAATCGGTAATTACTCGACCGCCACCACAATCAGCGTGGCATCGTCCTGAAGCGTTCCACCGCTAAATTCATTGACCGCCTGCATGATGAGAATTTGCAAATCGCTTGCCGGCAAGGCGCGATTTTCGCGCAAGAGCGCGAGCAGGCGAGGTTCGCCATATTCCTCGCCATCCTGGTTTGAAGCTTCGGTTACTCCGTCGGTGAAGAGCAACAGCCGGTCGCCGCTGGCGAGGCTCACCCGGCCACGCTCGAAATGCCAACCCTCGAACAAGCCAAGCGCCGCCCCACCCTGCTCGAGTCTGAGATGCGATCCGTCGCCGCGCATCAGAATCGGGGGGTTATGGCCGGCGTTCGTGTAAGCCAGCCGCTTCCCGCGCCCATCCAGCAACCCATAGAAGAATGTGATGAACTTGCCTTGCGCGAGGTGTTGCAAGAGCGCCTCGTTGAGTTTCGCGGCAAGCTGGCTGGGCTGGAGGCATTCGGGGCCGGCCGATTTGACTGCCGCTTGCAGGTTCGACATCAGCAGTGCGGCCGGCACTCCTTTGCCCACCACATCGGCTATGCAAAGGCCCACGCGATCATCGCCGAGGCCCAGCACATCAAAGTAGTCGCCACCCACCATTCGCGCCGGCTGCCAACATCCGGTGATCTCGTATCCCGGAATTTGGCGAATCTCCGCTGGAAGCAATCGGCGCTCGATGTCACGGGCATCTTCCATCTCGATCTGGTCGCGGCGTAGGCGCTCGCGCTCGGTGCGCGACCATTCCACTTGCGCGTTCAGCTTCGCCACAAGCTGCGCGTTTTCCCAGGGTTTCTGAACGAAGTCACGCACGCCGCGCCTCATGGTCTCCACCGCCAGCGGCACCGTCCCCCAAGCGGTCATCACGATGATAGGCAGCGTGTTGTCAATTTCTTTCACGCGGGCTACCAGATCCAGACCTTCCTGGCCGGATGTGGTGTCACGAGCGTAGTTCAGGTCCATCAAAAGCAGATCGAAACTCCTGACCTTCAACGACTCAATCACCGCGAGGGGTGAGTTCACCAGCTCCGTCTCATAGCCTTCGCCTTTGAGCAATAGATGAAGGGCCTCCAAAATGTCCTGTTGGTCATCTACGATTAACGCTCGAGGCGCGATGGTTGTGGATTTTTCCCGGCGTGCGGGATCGATTGCCGATTGTCGATTTACCATTGCCACGGTCATTTTGCCATTCTCGCGAAGGCGGTGTCCAATTCCCTGTCATTTTTCCATCGCGCATCGCCCGCTGCGCTCTTGTTGATCGTCGCCGCTACGGACAACTGTCCTGACCGAGTGCAAACCCCTTGCCAAGCGGGTCTCTTGTCGCAAGTATTTGAAAACTTGGGAATAACCGCCGCACTTGCGCTCTCCTGTTGCCATTCGGCACAGCTTCTGTGTTCGCTTACGCGAACCTAAGTCCCGAAAGTGAACACCGGTCGCCGATTCCGAATTCCGGATTCCGAATAACAAAACCTCACAAAATCTCACATCGGAGTTGAAATCTGCCCAGCCCGCACATTAATTGAGGAATCTAATTTCGGGATTCCGGATTGGATCAAAAATGAAATATCAACAGTTCGAAGATCTGCCAGTGTGGCAAGCGGCCATCGAGTTGGGCCGGGAGGTCCATGCGCTTACGGATGATACTGCCTTCAAAGGCCGCTACAGCCTGCGCGATCAGATTGAACGCGCCGCGGTTTCCGCGTCAAACAACATTGCGGAGGGTTTCGAGAGAGGGACGAAGCAAGAGTTGCTTTCATTTCCTTACATCGCGCGAGGGTCGGTGGGAGAGGTGCGATCCATGCTGTGGTTGATGGATTCTAAGCCAGTTCCAGGGAAGTGCCTTCGCGACTCTAATCCGCGGGATGACAACTTTTTTTTGGCGGCGCCCGTAAGACATGCCTTCGGTCAGCTCATGAGATAAAATGACTTCAGAGTGCCTGCGATTTTCTTCTTGACAGTTCAGGCCGGAAATGATATCAGATTAACTGGTCATCGCAACACGAAGGAGAATAGTGCACGCGTACCCAGACCGATGACTGCCGACCTCAAAATTCGAGAATCCAACCATCAATGGAACATGGCCAAGATCCCGAGCCCTGATTTGCACAGAAGCGGGGGCGGTCGGTCATCTCTGGCTCTCTGAATTCAAGGGATACCTGGTCTACGAAAAAAAATAAAAAATGAGGAACAAAGCAGGAATGTCCTTTAGAATGAACAAAAAGGTCGAGGAACGAACCCAGATTCCATGAATGTTATAGAAAATGCAGCACTTATTCGATCTTAGTGTTTTTCCGATATGAAAACAAAGGGGATGTTTTCCAGCTTCCGCCTGCGGGCAGTTTGAATGCGCCTTCTCGAGATAATTTAACTCTATAGTTAACAATTTCACATCGGCCTTTTCCCTCGCGCCTGGCAAACTCAAGACTGATATTGACCGCGAACCTGAGAGCGGCGTATCTTCACGTCTGAGAGGAGCAACCACAATGTCACCACCGCAAGACGGCGGAAATGGAGAGACATTGGCTCAGGCTCCGGCGCCCCAGCCATCGCCCGGCTCAAGAGAGTCGAACGCCCTTTATCAGCGCGATCGCGTGGTGGCGCGCGTCTCCCAGCCGGAGATCGATCTTGTGAGCAAAGAAATTCGCATCCCAGAGATCTACAACAGCGACGAACTGCTGATTCCAGAGGAGTGCGAATTCCAGCGATTCCGAATACTCATCCAGCGCATCACTTTCGCGACGAGAATCGACAAAGCTGAGCCGCACAAGGGAAGAATACTGCGCGGCGTCACTGCGGATATTCTCGGATATCGGGAACAGTGAGAAAGATGTCCGTGGTTCGTTGTTCGTCGTCCGTCGTTCGTGGCTGTTATGTTAGGTCCGCGCGCGCATCAGAACTTCAATCCGGCAGTGAATGAATAACTGACGCACGGACCGCCTGACATACTGATCGAGTGACAACGGACAACCGACATTTAATCTCCGTACGGCACCTTCTTCCAATGTCCCGTTCGGCCGCAGGTCAGGCATCCACGCAGGAGGCCGTCGGCGGATTCAATCTTCTGCAACAAGGCCTCATCGAGATCGACCAATTCGCGCACGCGGCATTCCAGGCACTGGAGCATGACGCGCACGATGGCGGTTTGCTCGACGGAATTTGGGGGAGAGAATCCAATCCCCCAGATATTCTGCTTCGGGTCGGTCGACTCCACGCCCCAGAATGATTGCTGGCCCTCTGACTCTCCGGCCCGACTCACGACTCGAAACAGGGCCTCGAGCCCGGTCCGGCGGCTGAGGATGCGAATCTCCTGCTCCGGAATCAGCTCGCGACCCAGGCGGATTTTTGCTCCGTGGAGGTTTACGGCGAGAGTTGTCGAATCTTCAACAAAGTCCCGGCCTCGATAATCTGTAGCGAATACGCGAATCGGCTCTTTCACCGCCAAGCGCGGCGTTCGCCGGCGTTTCGTTTTCTGCCCCGACCGTGCTTGCGCCGCAGGATGTTTGATGTCCATGAACCCTCCTTCAGTAAAAGTTACCGAACCTGTGTAAGACTTATAGGCTCAATGGGCGGATCCGTCCGTCTTTCGTATGTCTTAGGGTTCCCCACCCTCTTGGTTAGCACATGGGCTTCCACTCCGCCGACCGTGGTGCTTGCCCCGGCGTGCTGTCCCTCCAGATCGCGGACAACGGGCAACTGACAGCGGGCGCCGAACAGCGTATGATGAAGAGCGATTGGCAAAACTGGCTTTCAAACTTCTGGCGCTTGGAGCCGCGGGTGGCACGATAGTCTATGCAGCCTTTATCCTGTTCTTGCTGCCCGGAGGTTGGCGCGCCTACCTGGAAAAACGCAGTGACTTTTCCCAGCTCTATGTCTACAACGTTGGCGAGAAGTTTATCGACATCGACTTTCGGCTTCCGGATGGTCGGCCCACCCGACTTTCGCGATACCCGCACAAAGTTGTTCTGGTGAATTTCTTTACGAGCTCGTCAGCGCCGTGCAACGCGGAGGCTCCGCGCCTGGAACGCTTGGCAGCGACTTACCGCAATCAGGGTCTGATGGTGATCGGGGTGGACGTGAACGAATCCGCGTCCGAAGCGCAGGCATACCCGCGGAATCATCGGCTGTCGTTTCCAATCTGGAGAGTGGAGAACACGGTTGAAGGAGGATTCACCGTCCCCTTGAATCTTGTGATTGACGATCAGGACGTCGTCCGCTATTCCGGCCCCGGCCAGCCATTCCAGGACTTGGAGAAGAGCGTCGCTGATCTGATGGCCAAATGACTCGCCGTTTCTTCGTTCTCAACTGACACCCGAAGACTCAAATACCGAAACTCGAAATTCGAAACCCGAAATTCGTCTTGCCAAGTGCGATTTTCGAACTTCCATCTTCGGACCACGGACGCCGTCGTTTGCCCCATGCTCCCGCTTGGCGGGATCACTGGCCACTGATCGGTAAGGTGCGTGAGCGGCGTCACAGACCGGCGGACGGACTCAGAATACGATGCAACCTTGTAGGGCCGGGTCCGCCTTGCGGACTGGGGACCCCGGCCTGTGGACGGAGGCCGACGCTCGCCGCGGCGAGTCGGCCCTACTTCAGCACAGAGGTCATTGCGAAATGACCGAGAAGCCAGCTTACAAACTCAGTCGCCGCAGATTTGTCCAAGTGGCGTTTGCGGCTGCGGCGGCCACTTCGGGCGTCTCTTGCGGAGGCGCCCGAAGCCCCTGGCGGTTTTTTACCGTCGACGAGGCCAGAACTTTGGCCGCCATCTGCGACCAGATCATTCCTGCGGACCAGGATCCCGGAGCGGCGTGGGCAGGCGTGGTGAATTACATCGACCGCCAGCTTTGCGGGCCATTCAAGGATTTGCGCGACGTTTATCGCCACGGACTGTTAGCGGTTAATCGGGCAACCCGCACCGTCTACGGCGCGACGTTTCCGGACTTGCCTGCCCAAAAGCAGGTTGAGTTTCTAACTCTGATGGAGCAGGGCCGCGCCCCTGGTGAGACCTGGACGGAAGTGACTTCCACAAAGTTCTTCGGTCTATTGGTCGATCACACCTGGGAGCAAACGTCTTTCACAAGATTCTTCGATCTGTTGGTCGACCACACGATGCAGGGTTTCTATGGCGACCCGCGTCATGGCGGCAACCGCGATCGAGTGAGCTGGAAAATGTTGGGTCTGCCGTACCCGCCAATCCGCGGGCGCGCTTAACCAAGTAGGGCCGGGGCTCGCCCCGGCCTCCCATGAAAAGGCCGACCCAAGGGTCGGCCCTACAGACCGAGAACTTTTATGGCGTTGAAACACGTCAACGCGATAGTTGTAGGCGCAGGAGCGGGAGGC
>Ga0187803_10001151_pt1 | contig 10353 bp, 7 predicted proteins | sample NC_wetland_sal_i_2_FD_132425 | JGI IMG/M metagenome (GOLD analysis project Ga0187803, IMG submission 132425) | Wetland sediment microbial communities from Neuse River Estuary, North Carolina, USA - Control_3 | ecosystem: Environmental > Aquatic > Freshwater > Wetlands > Sediment | place: USA...
GGGTTTATTTACGCGTTGACGGTGGGCGCGCAGTTTGTGGGCGCGGGCACGCACAAGAAAGTGCTGGTCATCGGCAGCGACGTCATGACTTCGATCATTGATTTTAAGGATCGCGCCACGTGCGTGCTTTTCGGCGATGGCGCCGGCGCGGTGCTGCTCGAACCCGCCGTGGACGGCGAAGGCATCCTCGACTTCATACACGATATTGACGGCTCAGGCGGCCACACGTTGTACATGCCCGGCGGCGGTTCGCTCCATCCCTCCACGCAAGAAACGGTGAAGAAGCGCATGCATTACGTCCATCAAGAGGGCCAGCAGGTCTTCAAGTACGCGGTGCGGCGCATGGCCGAAGTGTCTTGCCAGCTCTTGCACCGCAACGGCTTTTCGAGCCGCGACCTCACGCTGATGGTGCCGCACCAGGCCAACGCGCGCATCATCCGCGCCACCCAGGAGCGGCTGGGCGTGGACGACTCCAAAGTGGTGGTGAACATCGACCGCTACGGCAATACCACCGCGGCGACAATTCCGCTGGGCTTGCGCGACGCGGTGGCCGAAGGAAGATTGCGCAAGGGCGACCTGGTGCTGCTGGTGGCCGTGGGGGCCGGCTATACCACTGGCGGGATACTGATGCGCTGGGCGTACTGAGCTCGAAAAGAGATTGCCTCAGCGGCTAGCCGCTCGGCATTGCGCGCATTGTGGCTCGGCTGAAGCCGTGCACTTCCAAGCCGTGCAGATCGTGGAAAAAACTTAACACGGAGAGCACTGAGGGCGCAGAGCAGAACGAAAAACAGAGAATAAAGAAAAGGCCGGCCACGAAGGGCCGGCCTTTTTGCTTTGTTGCAGTGGGCTCGCTTGATGCAGACGAATTATTTGGTTTGGCCGAAGCGGAAGACGACTCCACCGGAATACTGGAAGTTGTTCTGCCTCGTGCCGGCAAAGCGAGTCATGAGGTAATCGACTTGCGCCACACGAATGGCAAAATGATCGCTGACCTTGATGTCCAGGCCACCGCCAGCGGTCATGGCGAACGCATTTGAGCTAAACCCGGTGGCAGAGAATCGCGCTCCGCCAAAGAGCACTTGGGCGAAGGGATCGAAGCGGCCAGCACTGCGATAACTCAGCTTGGGTCCGAACAAGTAGCTGATGGCGTTGCCGCCACTGAAATGGCACCCACCCACCTGGCCCACCACACCGATCCAGCTATTGAGATTGTAGGCGACAGAGCCACCGCCACCATTGCAGTTGATTCCACCGCTGAAGCGGATATAACTGTAGAGCCCGGCGACTTCGGCCCGGGGAGAGTCCTGGGCCATGGCCACGCCGGAGATCAGCAAGATTAAAGCGAACAGGATCAGGGTCTTTCGCATCCAATGTTCTCCTTTTGTTTGTATGCTGGGGTCTACTGCCGGCCACATCGGCCGCATTCGGGCGGCCGGGCGGTGGAAAACTACAGGCCACCGCCGCCCTTGCCCCACGCAAGAACTATCCTAGACAGTGTGGGAGGGGTTGGCACGGGTTTCTGCCGGGAGCGTTCCGAAACGGATATTAACGGCGGCGGACCAGGGAAGTGCAGGAAACGGGAGGATTAGAGGGTGTGGATTTCGGCGACGCACTCGAGGTTGGAGGTGAGCCGGCGATCGAGCACCACTGCGGCATAACGCGCGCAGGTGGTCATTTCGCGGTTAGCCCATACAGCGAACTGCGGCAGTCCAGCGCCCAGCTTGTGGTTCAGTGCGTTCACCAGGCTGTAGTAGGCGCGCACCAGGCGCAAGCCTTCATTGTGCTCGCGCAAGCCGGGGGTAAGGTCATGCAGATTCATCAGTTTGCGGAAGTCCGCCGGGCGCACCGATTCGTGGCTGACCCCCACGGCTTCGACCATGCGTTCAGAAAGGGCCTGGGAGGCTACGCCAGCTAAAACAGCTCGCCAGTAGTACAGGGCGAACTGGCTTAGGGCCACCAGCGACGCGATCATGAGCACTGCCGCTATCATTGTGCCTCTCTCTATACGCAGTTTCTCTGATTACCCTGCTGAGTCCAATAGCTCTGATGTACCAGCGGGATAGCCCTTTCGGTTTGGGAGCAGCAGAGGCCGGAGGAAGTGTTCGGCTTGCGCCCGATGTGGTTTATTATCTGCAAGATACAGATGGGGAATGAGGAGGGAGACAGGCTTATGACAAAGAAGAGGTTCGTTGCACTGGGGTTATGCGGCGTTCTGGCTTCACTTGCCTGTTTGACGAGGGGCTCCGGGACGGGATTTGGGGCGACGGGGGAGCGGGACGAAGCCGAATCTGCGCTGCGCTCTTTGCTGCAGGCGCAGGCGGACGCCTGGAATCGCGGGGACATCGAGGGCTTCATGGCCGGATATTGGAAATCCGACCGAACTGTCTTCGCAAGTTCGAGCGGCGTGCTGCGCGGCTGGCAGGCGCTTCTGGAACGATACCGGCGCAATTATCCGAATCGTCAGGCCATGGGCAAACTCACCTTCAGCGATTTGGAGATTACGGCGCTGGGGCCGGACGCGGCGGTCATCCTCGGGCACTGGCAACTGGAACGCGAGCAAGATCGCCCCGGCGGCGTTTTTACGCTGGTGGCGCGGAGGTTTCCAGAGGGCTGGCGAATCATCCACGATCACACGAGCAGGGTACAGGTGAATTCGCCGTGAAGAAAGATGCGGGGTCTTCGCCCGGCGGCGGCGAAGTCAAGCGAGCGGATACGGGAGACACTTCCACGTCGAGGATCTCACGAGTTCGACTCGCAAATCAGCGGGAAGAAAATGAAACCATGATTGTGCGTCGCACTGACGGTGTTCCAGTGGGCGGAGCTAGGGCAGCTTGATAAGAATGGTTTGGCCGGAGCGCTCGACCGCGCCGGCAAACGAGCCATGGGCGCCGGGAACATCGACGGTCACTTTGCCGTCGGCCTCCGTGATTTTTGGCTGGGGAAGGCCGGTGACGATCAATTTGCGCACGCCGTTGAACAGAGGGTGCGCGCCGGCCGCCTCGGTCAGCGAAGCGTGATTGAGAACTTCGATGGTTCCGCTGGAGTTGCCCAGCTTCAGCCAACGCGAATGCAGGACTTCCTTGTTACCGAGGTTGGCGACGTTCCACGGATCGAAGCCCTGCGGCCAGAGCGGTTCTTTGCCGGCGACGATGGTGATGATCCAGCCCGGCGCGTCCAGAAATTCCTGCTTGCGCTTGGCGCGGCTGGCGACGAGTTGCTTGACCTCCCGCTTGGCACCTTCGCGCTGCGCGGCCGCGTCTTGTTCACTGAACGCGCAAGCTCCAGCGGCCTGGGGAATGTGCTCGCGCAGCAGAGAATCGAGCGGCGTGTCGCCAATCTGTGACTTCCAAGGGGGAGCAAAATGATCGAGCAAGAGAGCGAAGACTTGCCCAGTGGCGTAACCGCGCTGGCGAATCTGCTCGAGGGGAAAATCATCGGGGGTCAGCGCCGCGGGCCTGTGGATCGATTGATATTCCACATACTGCGCCAGGCCCTCGTTCAGCTCGATGCCACGCTCGTAAGCCGCAGCGCCCGGCGGCATTTTGGCGAAGCGCTCCTGTCTCTGCAACAACGCCGCGACAGTCCAGCAGGCGGCGTCCGGGGCGGCCTTGGCTTGGAGTGCGCGCACCAGAGCGAGGGTTTCCAGGCGGCGCTGCAGCAAGAGCCCCGCGTCGTCGAGCGGATAGGTGAAAAGTTCAGCCTCGTTGGCTGCCCAATTGGGATGGGCCTTTTTCTCATAGACGTGGAAAGTTTCGTGGATCAGGAGAGAAGCCAGCTCAGCGTTGGATCGTTGCGAGTCTCTGGAAATTTCTGCTGTAGCCGTGGGGATGCCGTTCACTTCCGTGCCGGTATTGGCGCGAACCGATTCATGCTGGCCGCTGAAAACGAAGATGCCCGCGGCGAGGGCGCGAAATCCCTCCGGCGGCCGGGGATGATGATAGAGGTAGGTGTCGGCGCCATCGAAGACCTCGACAGCCGTGTTCTGGGGCTCGAAGCCCGGCCAAAGCGGCTGCCCGGCGAGGCGGTCGAACTCGCGAAACACCTCGAGCACGCGCGGCTGCCGGCCTTCTTGCGCCGCGGCCAGGGCGGCGACAATCAAGAGAGCTGCGAACAGTCTTCGCATATCCGGATAGACGCAGTGCACCCGGATTGGTCTCAAACACGCCGCTCACTGCTTGGCAATTTCTGCGAGCAGCTCATGGTTCGAGGCTTCATTTCATTTGCTGAAGCATCCCACGTTTGACCGGGGTTCGCCGTTAGGTACAATGCGAACGGGCGTGAGCAGCCATGTTTCAAAATAAATTGACGCGACGCGATTGGATGTTGGGCACGGCTTCCGCCGTGGCCGCTGGCGCGATTCCTTTGCCTGCAACCATCTTTGGCCCGCTGCAGGCGCAGCAACCGGTCAGCGAGGAAGCCGACCGGATTCGGCGCATGAAGTGGTGGCACGAAGCGCGTTTCGGAATGTTCATCCACTGGGGACTGTACAGCATTCTGGGACGCCACGAGTGGGCCATGGAGGAGGAAGGCATTCCCGTCTCGGAGTATGCGCCTCTGGCCCAGCGTTTCAAGCCCAAGCCTTTTCCCGCGCGCGACTGGGCCAAACTCGCCAAGCAAACCGGGATGCGCTATATGGTGATGACCACCAAGCACCACGAAGGCTTCTGCCATTTCAACACCCAGACAACCGACTACTGCTCGCCCAAGCAGGGTCCGGGCCGCGACCTAGTCCGTGAATACGTCGATGCCGCGCGCGGCGAGGGCATGCGCGTCGGGTTTTATTATTCGTTGATGGATTGGCACCATCCCGATGGCGCGCGCTGCGCCGATGATCCCGAGGCGCGCAAGCGTTTTGTCGAATACATCCATACCCACGTCCGCGAGCTGATGAGCCATTACGGAAAAATTGACGTACTCTGGTATGACGTCGCTTGGCCTCTGGATGCCGTGGAGTGGGAGTCCGAACGCATGAACAAGATGGTGTTCGAGCTGCAGCCGGATATCATCGTGAACAATCGGAATGAGCTTCCCGGGGATTTTTCGACCCCCGAGCAACAAATCACGGCGGAAAAAGAGGGGCGGGCGTGGGAATCGTGCATGACCCTGAACGATAGCTGGGGATACCAGCGCGCCGATGATGACTGGAAAAGCCCGCGGCGGGTCATACAAAACTTGATCGATTGCGCGCGCGATGGCGGCAATTATCTCCTCAACATCGGCCCGCGCGCCGACGGTTCAGTGCCCGAGGAATCCGTCCGTATTCTCACTCAGGTTGGCGAATGGATGCGCAGAAACGGCGAAACAATTTATCAATCCGATCTCTGCCAGCCCCGCCATTCCAATTACGCTTCGTTCACTCGCAAAGGGAATACCTTGTTCATGCACGTCCACTTCTGGCCCGGCGAGACCGTGGTGATCGCCGGCTTGATGAACCAGGTGAAGTCGGCTCGCTTGTTTGCAAGCAACCGCGCAGTGCAATTCCAGCAGGATCGTTTCCGCGTGCGTTTCACCGGCCTGCCCGCGGAAGCGCCCGATCATCCCATCACCACTCTGGCTATTGAATGTGACGGCGAGCCTGCGCAAGACACCCTCTTCGTCCGCAAGGAAAAGCCGCGCGATGGCGTCTAGGTTTCCTCATTGGAGGGTGCGGCCAACATTCTGATGGCGCGCTCGGGGGGAACGCAGCGAGTTATCATGGAGTGGCTGCTAGCTCGCACGCCCGTGATTTTGGGATCGAAAGAGACTGGCGCTTTTTATTTAGTTTGTAGGGATAGAAGGATTCTGGACACGACGATTGCGGTACACCTCCGCCCGTCTTGGTCAAAGAAGAAAGCGACAAGCGGCTGCCGCAGCTTCCGTGCAGCCCGTCGCAAGGAGGACCGTGTGGAAAAGGCACGTTTTTGGCTTCTTGTCTCACTGGCGGTCACTTCTCGTGTCGTGTCGTTCTTTTTCTTAAAGGCGGAACCCGCCTACGTTTTTGTTCCTCGGAGCTTTGTTGGGGGTGGCTTTCAGACCCTACCGGCGCTACTTGATCTGGTCGTGCCCGTGATTGTCATTTATTGTCTCTGGCCGGGACGCCGTTTCGATAAAAGGACGATCCAATCAGGAAGACTCGCCATTTGGGATGCCACGTCTTTCCTGTTGTTCCCGCTGGTAGCTGGATTGTCGTTGTTTGCCTACGAAGCTCCATGGCAGATATTGCCGAATGTCACGCTGGCCACTTTTCTCCGCTGGCTGCAATTTATGACCAGCTACCTCGCCTGGAACCTGTTGCTGGATGAGCTATCCGTCAAAAGCCGCTGGCAACGGTTTGCGACGGTGCCAATTCTGGTACTAAGCCTCGGTCTGCTGCAGGATGCATTCCCCGGCATTAATGATCCGTTTGCTGTTCTGCTCAGCGTGGGGCTAACGCTGACCTGGACAGTTCTGGCCTTCCGACGCCGATACTGCCAATCACCGCTCGTGGCCACCCTGGCGGCTGCCATCGTGGGTGGCGTCAGCTGCCTGCTCATCGTAATGGGGCCAACGAATTCTGCTTTCCCTCCTTTGTTGATGCTGATTGCTTTCCTCGCCGGTGCACTCACCATCCGCAGCGGTCCTTGGTGGTCGCGGTGGGTAGCCTTGGCATGTATAGCCGCAGTTGGTTTGCTCCTCAGCCTGGCCTTTCCAAGGTTCCTTCCGCCCGCAGAGAGGGCTGCCGTCCTCCAGCAGGAACCGCCGTCGTCCCACACCAAGGAGGTCGAAGGCGTCACGGTTCGTTATGACGATGACCGGGTACGTAACGTCGCCATGCGGCTGGCGCATGTCTTGGCCGCTGCCAATCAGGTCAGCCAAGAAGACTATGGCATCTCGCCGCAAGCGGATGAGCTGGTCGTCCAGGGTTTTGCGGAGGGGGGATTCCAAGCGGAGTTCCCGCATAGGATTCGCGGCAACTTTCTCTCGCAAGGCTATGTTGATTTGTGCCTGGACAGCTCGTTTCTGAACGATCCGCAAGCATCAATCCACTTCCCCGATCCGGTGAATGCGATTCTGCACGAATTTAGTCATCTTTACGGGAGCGTGCCTTATCAGGCTTGGGAGGCGGAAGAGGAGGGGTGGGCGACATTCAGTGCCACTCGTCTCTCCCGCCGGCTCTATGAGCGCTTCGGATCTGGCCTCTGGAATCCCGCCTACAACTACGCCGCCCGCGCGGACGCAATCACACAGTCGAATCTTGCTGGCCATCCCGTTGAATGGTCACATCCCAACGAATACGGAGGCTTTCGCCTCTGGTACTTGCTGAGTCAGCGTGACGGTGAAGTAGCGATCTATCGCAAACGATGGGCGCTTACACGGCGTGACTGGTCCTGGTGGCTGCAGGTCAATGATCCCGGTGCAGCAAGACGGGTGGCTAGGGCGTTTGGCTTTGAAGATTTCGTCTTCTTTGGCTCAGGCAAGGTAGTCCGCTACGACCAGGTGTATGCATTGCAGGATGCGAAACCGGTTGGCGAACTGCGAGGCTGGCCCGCGGAGAAAATCAAAGCATACTACGATAGGAATGCCAATCGACTCATCGATCCAACAGTCAGAGTACCTGCACGGAGACCTCTTGTCCTAGACATGGCGTTGTCTTTGGTCTTGCTGGCACTGTTTGTTGTGATGAAGAGAGTCACACCCAGTCATGGTCCACCGGGGGAACTTCAGTAGAACCGAAAACGTTTTCAAGTCACAATCCCCGTTCAATTCTTCGACAAGGTCTGGCTTGGCAAACTTCAATGCTGGAAGAACTCCAAATGCTAGGGCCACCAATATGGAAATTCCAGTTTACTCATTCCCTTGCGCAACTCTCCGCCGGGCCTCGACTCCTTCGCGAATTTGCCGGGCCAATCTTTCGGGAGCCGCCGTGGCGTGCACCACGAGGAATCGGCTTCCGACAACGTCTGGCCTAGCCCGCCGCGGCCGACGACCGGTGCTTGCTCCGTTCTCATCATTTGCGCTCGCGCGGGCCGCGGGCCGGCGCCCTTGGTCTTCGACGCCGCCCGCGGATTCAGTCTATTGCGGAATCACCTTCAACAGCACGACTCCATGTGCGGGAACATCAGCAGTGTACGCATCGCCAGAGAGCGGCACCTCAGAATGTTTCCACAAATCGCGTCCGCGCAGTTTCTTGCCCGCAAGATTGACGCTGCTCCATTGGATGGTGACCGATTGCGGCTGGGCGGCGCGATTGAACAGCCCCACGGCCAGCGAGCCGTCATGCAGCGATCGTACAACAACGGTGGCCGCAGCGTTCGGGTCCGAGAGGCGCTGCGCGGGCTTGCCGTCCGGGTCCTGATCGATGGCGATGACTTCGCCATTGGTGAGCAGCTCTTTGGTCTCTTCGGACATGGTCCGCAAATCGTTGCCCGCCAGCAAAGGCGCGGCCAGCATGGACCACAGGCTCATATGCGTGCGGTATTCGTCTGCGGTCATGCCTCCGTTGCCGGTCTCCAGCATGTCGGGATCATTCCAGTGACCGGGCTTGATGTACGGCGCAATGTCAAACTGGCTGAAGCCGATTCCCGACATGGAACGCCAGTTGTCGCTGATGTCGCCCGTTGTGCGCCACAGGTTGCCGCCCACCTTCGCGCCCCATTTCCAGACGTCCTCGCTGCCGTACTGGCAAAGGCTAAAGACGATGGGCCGGCCGGTCTTGAGCAACGCATCGCCCATCTTTTGATAGACGGCCGGCATTTCCTCATCCTTGTAAATGCGGCTGGCGCTGCACCAGTCATATTTCAGGTAATCAAATCCCCACGCTGCGTAGGTCCGGGCATCCTGCTCTTCATGCCCGTAGCTGCCCTCATAGCCTGCGCAAGTCTTCGGCCCTGGGGAGGAATAAATCCCGATCTTCAAGCCTTTGGAATGCACGTAAGCAGCGAGCGCCTTCATGTTTGGAAATTTGGTGTTGCCGGCGACATTCCCGCTGGCGTCGCGCTGCGGCCCTTCCCAGGTGTCGTCAATGTTGACGTACACGTAGCCGGCCTTCTGCATTCCGCTGGCCACCATAGCGTCGGCGATGGCCCGCACGGTGGCGTCGTCCACTTTGCCCGCAAACTTGTTCCAACTGTTCCAGCCCATGGGCGGAGTGCGCGCCAAACCATTGTCCGGGACGTCGTGCAGTTGGGGCAAAGGAAGCCGCGGAGGAGGCAAAGCTGCCTCCGGCCGGCTGTGCTCCAGCGTTCCTTTAACCGGTTGGCGGCCGGACGTTTGCGCGGTCAAGACGAACTTATCTCCCTCGAGTGTGCCCTGGTAGACCGTCTGGCGCGTCTGCGGCGGGCTGCCGAAGGTGCGTGTGACCACCATATGCAGCTTGCCGTCGCGGAAGTTACCGTCGCTGATAGGAGTCTCGCGTGAGTCCTCAATTCTCTTGCCGGTGATTTGCTCGCCTTCCTGCTTGAGATCGAAAAACGATTCGCGAAAGTTTCCGTCCCCTATGGGCACGCGAAAAACCCAAAACCCCGTTAGGTCGTTTTGCGCGCTGGAGGGGTTGGCCAGAAATGGCAGCACCGAGGCCAACACGGCGGCCATCAGGCCGAGACGCAACGCGCGGGCTGATAGCTTCATGCCCGCACATCCTCTTCTCTTTCTTCGTCGGGAAAAATAGCGGGACGGCATGGGCGGCCTCCGTGGGTGCAAGCGTTTGCACTCATACCTGATTCGGCGCCGGAAGTCAAAAACCATCGCCTCCTTGGCGTGTGTGGGGAATCTGCAGGCTTTCTCAAAACGCGGTTTGGAATGAAGCGCTTGGGGTAGACTGAGCTCTTCGGAGGGCCCGGCGCTTCTCACAAGTTTTTGGAAGCGGCCATCCGCGCGGATGGAATCGTATGCCGTGTACTACGGCAAAGTGAGCTTCCTCGGATAAGCCATCTGCCGCCCCACTCGTGCGGTGAATTTCCTGGCTGATCGATGGCCGCTGAAAATGACGCCAATCCTTCTCACGCACGTTCCAGCTCTTCCGCCATCGCGAGTATTTTGGTGACGCTGTTCCAGTTGCGGCCGGTCCCCGGCGTCTTCAGCATCTTTTCCATCGCGGTCCAGGGAAGTTTGGTGCGGCCCATGCCGTTGGCATAATAAATGTAGAGTTCGCGGCCTTCGATGCGCAATTCCTCCGGATCGGTTTTGATGTTGCGCACCGCGTCGCTCGCTTCCGCGCCCGGATCGCGGGCAAGAAAGACTACCAGGAGTTTTCTGGGTTCGATGTCGCGCCGCTTGGCGAACGGATTTCTTTTGATTACGTCCCTCAGCTCGGAAACTGTGCGGAGAATGATTTCGGGACGCATACCGAATTTTTTCTCGATGGCGTCTTGAATCCGCTTGCTGAGCCGGGCGAGA
>Ga0187803_10001152_pt1 | contig 10353 bp, 9 predicted proteins | sample NC_wetland_sal_i_2_FD_132425 | JGI IMG/M metagenome (GOLD analysis project Ga0187803, IMG submission 132425) | Wetland sediment microbial communities from Neuse River Estuary, North Carolina, USA - Control_3 | ecosystem: Environmental > Aquatic > Freshwater > Wetlands > Sediment | place: USA...
GCGGATGCTGGCGGCCGCGGAGCAGCTCGTGTGCGCCAACGGTGCCGAACAGCTGACGGCGACCGCGGTCACGGCCGCGGCGCGGGTGTCGCGCACGACCTTCTACGCGACGTTCGCCGATCGAGAGGACTGCCTGCTCGCCCTCTTCGACGAGGTCACCGACCGTCTTCGCGCGGCGATGCTCGCCGCCTATGCCGCCGAGGGCGCCTGGCTCGACGGCGTCCGCGCCGCGGTGTGCGAGCTGCTCGCCTATCTCGACAGCGAGCCGAACCTCGCCCGTTTCCTGATCGTCGGCGGCGTCTCCGGCGACTCCGCGCTGGTCGTGCGCCGCCGGCGCGTCCTTGCCGAGCTTGCCCGCTCCCTTGAGGCGGACAGCCCGGCGGTCGCCGCTCACGACGCGGCGGTGCCGTTCGGCTCGCAGGCGCTCGTCAGCGGCGCGGCGTCGATCATCCATTCGCGCCTGCTTGAAGACCCGGTGCCGGCGCTGCTTGAGCTCTCGGGCTCGCTGATGGCGGTGCTGGTGCTCCCGTTCGTGGGGGAGGGCGTCGCGCGCAGCGAGCTCGCCCGCCGCCCGTCTGCCAGGAGCGCTCCGGCCCGCTCCTCGCCGCTGTCCGCCGCCCGCATGACGGCCCGCACCGCCAGGGTCCTGACCGTGATTGCCGAGTCGGCTCCGATCAGCAATCGCGGGGTGGCGCAGAAGGCGGGCAACATCGACGAGGGGCAGACCTCAAAGCTGCTCGCGCGTCTGTGTGCCCTCGGCCTGATCGCCAACGACGCTCCGGACGCCGGGCGCGGGGGCTGCAACGCCTGGCGTCTGACGCCGGCCGGGTCCGATCTCCTTCCCGGCCTCCCCGCAGAGTGGCTCAAGGACAAGCTGTAGCCGCCGGTCGCGCATAGCAGCGCCCGCCGACGCGTTTCTATCGCCCGAGGGATACTCGGCGACCGAGCTCCGCCGAGTGCGCCTCGCGGTGCGGCCCAGGTTTCCCAGCCGTCTGCCGCGAGGCGCGCGACGCGACGTCCATCACGTCCATTGCTCCTAGGTCAAGCTGGGGCGATCTTTGGGTCGGGCGGCGTCGGGCGCGCTGGGTTCGACGTGCCACTGAAACAGGTCGGCGAAGTCCTCGAAGCACTGTTTGCAGATCCAGTGGTAGTTGGCTCCGTGCTCGTGCTCGGCTGTTGTCGTGTATCCCTTGCTCAGCACATCGGGGTGCTCCTCGATGAAGCGCTGGTGGGCGTCTGAGAAGGCTGGGTCCATGAACTTCGCCCAGCAGAACGCACAGTGGTCGTGCTCCCAGGTCGCGCTCTTTGCGTGGTAGGTCTTCCACGCGAGCGCTGCTCCGTGCAGGTGCTTCTCCTGGTCTGTCAGCCGCCAGTCGTCCGCTTCGCGTGCCACGCGGTGGATGCTAGCCACGTGAGAGCGGCTCTCGTTGAGCAAGCGCCTCAGGGTATGCGGCGCGGCTGGCTGGCGGCCCGCCCCCGGCTTGGAGGGGCGCGCGTAACGCTCGCCTGCCTACGCCGTCCGCCCTCACCCCCGCCTGCGTCCCCGCCTCTGGGGGCAGGCGATGACCGCCCCGGCCTGACTCTGCTCCCCGTTCTGGAACGCCAGCGCCGCCCCCAGCCGCCAGCCGCCGCGGGGACAGCTGTCGGGCAGCCCGATCCCCCTGGGCCGATATGCGACCAGGTGCCCGTGCACCTGTTCGTAGTAGGTCAGCGCCCCGCCGAGCGTCGCCCTGATCTGCTTGATCGCCACGTCCGGCGCCCCGGGCAGCCCTGCAACGACGGGGACGTCGATCTGCAGGTGCCCTGGCAGCAGCACGGCGGTGATCACGATCCGCGCTTCGACGGGTTCCGCTCCGCGGGCGAGTATCGCCAGGTGCACGTATCCGTCGGGGGATGGCGCGGCGAACAGTTCGAGCACGACGTGCTCCTGGATCAGCTCGGCGCCGAAGCTGACCTCGACCGTCGCGGTCCCGCCTCCCATCCGCGAGTTCGCGGGGCACGCCTGCCCGCCGACGGCTTGGAGCTCGAGCGGGTCGCATGCGGCCAGCCCGAGCCCGCTGGTGGCGAACCCGAGGTTGCCGGGGTAGCTGAAGTCGATCTGGGAGAGGGGGGGAGGCGCGGTTTCGGGCGGCGGGTCGATGTTCAGCGCGAACGTGACGGTCGTGGGTGCTCCCAGGCGCTCGGGGGCGAAGGTCGCGGCGAGGCTCGCGCGCGGGGCGCCGCCCGCCGCCGCTCTGGCGTTGTGACCTTGTGCCGGCGCGGCGAGGGCCATGCGCGGGAGGCCCGCGGCGCCGACGCCGAGCGCCAGACACACGAGAAGCCCGCGACACAGCGTCCGCGAGCGCGCCGCCGAGCCTAGTAGTGCAGCGTCCCTTCCGTCTGCACGACCATGCCGTAGCTGCGGCGGTGAAAGACGCCATAGAGTTTTCCGCCGCCACGGGCGTGGCTGTAGCGTCCGCTTCCGCCCGCGATGCTCAGCGTGCCCGAGAAGCTCGGGTTGGGGCTGGTGGGGCTCGAGAGGCGTCCGCTCGCGTGGCCTTGGATCGTCCCGTGCGCTCCGTAGATCGTGATCTGCGCGCTGACGTTCGGGTTGCCGTTGTAGAGGAAGTGGATCCTCACGTTGCCCGGGATCGTGCCGGTGGCGTGGCCTTCGTCGATCAGCGTCGAGCCCGAGCTCCTGACGAACCGCAGGTTCCCTTCGTCCCTGACGCTCAGCGTCGTCGCGCTGTGTGCCCTGTTCGCCGGCGGGAGGCTCGCGGCGCTTGCGAGCGCCGGTGCCCATGCGCACAGCATGGCCGCCAGGCCACCAGCGGCCGCCGCTCGCGCGCGGGGCCTGGCCGGCCGGCGCCGTATTGCTCTGTTCGGGCTGCTCACGGTCGGCTGCCGCTGTCCGCTTCACCGCGTCGTATCTCCATGGCGCCATCTTACCCTCTGCCTGCGGGGTGCTCGCCGGTTGCCGCGTTCGCGCCGGCAGCTTGCCGGCGCCCCCGGGCGCCCACCGCGCTGCGCACGCGCTTTGCCCCTCGCCATGTCAACAGGACGGCGAGGGCGGGCCAGATCGTGGGTGCCAGCTGCCTGCGTAGGGCTGCCCGGACGGCCCGGTTCTCGGAGTCCGCGGCGCCCGGATGCGTCGTGTAGTAAGCGGCGACGCCGGCGAGCGTCATCGCGTGGTGGGCCCCGTCGCGCAGGGCTCCGGCGCGCGCGAGCGCCTCGGCGCAGAGCGCGATCAGCCGCTCCTGGATCTCGCCCCGCCCGTCGTAGACGCGGATGTAGCCGCGCTCGCCCACGCTGGCGTCTTGAGCGTCGTCCACGAGGCTGTCGAGCGTCGTGATGACCGCGCCGATCGCCAGATAGGTCTGATCCAGCGCCCACGCCTCGGCTTCGCCTACGTCCGCCCGCGCCGCGGTCGCGATCAGCGCGTGCATCGCGAGCACCGACGAGGCGCAGCCGCCGACGTATTCGCGCCAGCCGAGCCCGCTGCCGGCGCACGCCTCCCACGCCCATGCCTGCAGCTGCTCCTCCCCGATCGCGGCGGCGGCGTGAAGCCGCAGCTGTGCCTCCGCGCACCGGGCCGCGGCATCGAGCCCGGCCGGCGCGACCGCCGCGAAGCCGGGGAGCGTGCAGGCGTGCTGATGCGCGTAGCGCCACAGCGCATCCAAATATCCGCTGTCCGCTCCGCTCAGCTGCGGCGCCTGAGCGCCGATGACCGCCGCCAGCGACTGCGACAGCCGCCTTCCCTCTCCCAGAGCCTGCTCGGGATCCGGCTCAGCACGACCGTCCGCCCGTGCCCGCTCGCCCTCCGCAGCGTCTGCGTCTTGCTGGCCTGCGCCCTCGAGCCCGCTCCTGCCCGCCGCATCGACCCGGCACGCCTCCCCGGCCGAGCCGTCGAACAGTCTCTCTGTGCGCCCGTCGAGGTAGTCGAACAGAACCTCCAGTGCCACGATCGCCTTCAGCGCCTGCGTTCGCTGCGACCTCGGCGCGAGCGTCGCGAGCGTCGCCGCCACCTCCGCGTTGAACGCCTCCTGCGCGAGCTTCGCGAGCGCCAGCTCGCGAAGCTCGCGATCGCCGATCTCACATGCGATCTCCCGCCACCGCGCAAGCTCGCGACGGGTGGCGGGCGCGACGCTCGTCCAGAACCGCCCGTTCGCAAGCGCGAGCGCCCGCATCTGTGCCCAGCCACCGACCGCCCCGGCCGCGTCCTCTCGACCCGTCCGGCGAACGCGCCGTTGCACCTGGCTGGCGCCCCGCATCGTCCCGATCGGATCCCTCGCCGCTCCCACCGCTCACTCCCCGCCGAGCGCGACGGCCGGCGCCACTTTGGAGGCGAGCCACGCCGGTCCTGCCACGAGCGCGAACGCCGCCGCCAGCACCACGACGAACACCACGACCGGCCTCCCCGAGGCCCCGACTTCGGCGACGGGAAACCCTGTGACGTGGCGCAGGTACGCGTCGATCACGTATTGCCCGTAGACGCCCGCCACGGCCCCCACGACGCACCCTGCGCCGAGCATCAGCCCGGCTTCCACCGCCAGTATCCGCCGCAGCCGTGCGGGCGCGGCACCCGTCAGCCGCAGGCTCGCCAGCGCCCCGCGCCGCTGGTGGATGCTCGATGTCAGCGCGGCCGCGAGCGCCAGCACCGCCGCGATCACCAGCAGCGTGGAGATCACGCCGAGCTGGGAGAGCCCTTCGCCTGTGAGCGCGTCGATCTTCGCTTCCCGGCGGGCTGCGCTTGCGACTTCCAGGCCAGCGCCCGCTCCGAGCACGCCTCGTATCTGCCCAACCACCGCCGCGACCGGGACCCCGGGACGCGGTGTCACGGCCAGCGCGCTCGGTGCGGTGCTCGCGAACGCGACGCTGAAGTCGCGCGTGCTCATGAACACGACGCCAGGGCTCCACGCGAGGTTGCTGCTCAGCGCGGCGACCCGGTAGGCCCTTGACCCGGTCGGCGTCGGCAGGCTCACCACGCCGCCGCTTCGCACGTGCAGTTCGCTCGCGATCTGCTGTGAGATCGCGACCCATCCGCCCTGGGCCAGGCGCCGTTCCGCTTGCGCGGCGGCCGCCTCCCCGCCGACGGCCTGGCTCGCCAGCACGCTGGCTGCGCCGCCGGGCGGCCGTGCGATCACCCACACCCGCCGTCGGCCGACCGTCAGGAACCCCCCCTGGTATGCGCGTACGCTTGCCACGCCCGGCAGCCGGGAGATCGCCCGTGCTCCGCCGTCGCCGACCAGGCTCCCGGTCGCCTGGTTGTCCCCGGGTTCCCCGACCCAGATCGGCGCGTCGGCGGCGTAGGCGTGCGCGAAGCCGCGGATCCCGCTGAGCAGGTTCGCTCGCGCGCCCCCCAACGCGACGCTGCCGAACAGCGCGACCGCGCCGGTCGCGGCGAGCGCCAGCGAGCGCAGCGTCGTCCCCTGCAGCCCTCCGAGCGCCATCGCCAGGCTCGGCATCCGTGGCGCTCTCTCGCTCACCCACCTGGCGGCCGCCAGCACGCCTGCGAACGCGACCGGCACCGCCAGCACGGTCGCCAGCGCGAGCAGCACGCTCGCCAGCAATGCCGCTCCGGGCGCGAGCGCGTACAGCACGCTGGTCGCTGCGAGCAGCGCGAGCGCGAGCGCGAACAGCCACCGCTGCGGCCTGCTCTGCAGCGCGTTCCCCGGCACTCCTTCGCCCTGGTAGATCGCATCGCGCGGCAGCTTGCGGCGCAGGTCCGCGAGCGGCACCGCCGAGGCCAGGCACGTGATCAGGATCCCGCCTGCGGCGGCGATCAGCACGCTGCGCGCGTCCACCACTGTCGCCCCGCTGATCGCGAACGCCTCGGCCAGGTACCCGGTCGACTGCGCCAGCAGCGTCACCGACAGCAGATACCCGATGGCGACCCCGACGGCGCTGGCCGCCACGCCGAGGCACAGCGCCTGGAAGGCGGCGAGCTGGACGATCGCGCTGCGCGGTGTCCCGGCCAGACGCAGGTCGGCGATCGCCTGTCTGCGCTCCGGGACCGTCAGCAGGATCGCGTTGAACGCGAGCAGGAACCCGAGCAGCGCGCCGATGATCGCGAACAGCGCGCTGGCCTGTGCGCTCGGGCGCAGGGCCTCTTCCAGCAGCGTCACGTCTTCTTCTGCGCTCCCGGCGATCCGGCCGGCGCCCGCGAGCGTGCGCAGCTCGGCCCCGACACGGCCCTGCTGCCCGGGGGCGCTGTGCACGAGCACGCGCGTGACCCGTCCGGGCTCGCCGAGCAGCGCCTGCATGCTCGACAGCGGCATCACCCCGACGAGCGCCCCGGACAGCACCCCGATTTCTTCCCCGCCCAGCAGTGCGCCCACGCGCAGGCGCTTCTCCACGCCGCCGACGAGCAGCGTGACCGTCTGGTTCGCGTCGCTGACCCCGAGCGCGCTCGCGCTCGCCGAGCTGAGGCCGATCACGCCGGGCGCGAGCGCGTCGAGCGGCAGCGTCCGCCCAAGCCCGTTGAGCACGCCGAGACTCACGTCGGTCCCGGCGAGGTAGACGCTCGCGCTGCGTCCGCCGGGGCCGACGATCCGGATCGAGCGTTCCAGCAGCGGCGCGGCCTGTGCCACGCCGGGGAGGTGTTCGACCTGCGCAAGCGTCGTTTCGGGGAACCCGGCGGGCCCGCGTGCGCGCAGCTCGAGGTTGGCCGGGCCGATCACGGCGCGCACGACCTGCCTGGTGGCGCCGGTGATGCTCGACTGTGCGACCGATGCGGCGAGCACGAGCGCGACCGCCACCGCGACCCCGACGCCGGCGAGCAGCTCCTGCGTGGCGTGGGCGCGCAGCCGCCTGCGGTAGAAGTAGGCGAGCGCCCCGGGCGCGAGCAGCCGCCGTGTCGCCAGCGGCGTCTGCGTCGTGGTGCTCATGCGCTGCTGGCCGCCTTCAGCCCGGTCGAAAGGCGCCCGTCGCGCAGCGCGAGCACCCTGTCGGCGCCGGCCGCCGCCTCCTGGTCGTGCGTGACGAGCAGCACCGCGCGCCCTTCGCCCGCGAGCTCCGCCAGCAGCGCGACCAGCTGCGCGGAGCGGTGGCTGTCGAGGTTCGCGGTGGGCTCATCGGCGAGGATCAGCTTCGGCTGGCCGGCGAGCGCCCTGGCCACGGCGACCCGCTGGCGCTCGCCGCCGGAGAGCTCCTCCGGTGTCCGTGTGGCCCGGTCGCCCATCCCGACACGCTCGAGCCAGTGCTGCGCCTCCTCGCGCGCCTCCGCGAGCCGCACGTTGGCAAGCAGCAGCTTCGTGGCGGCGTTCTCGACCGCGCTGACGCGCGGCATCAGGTGCGTGTTCTGCGCGATCAGGCCGACCTCCCCGAGCCGGTACTGCGCGGCCTCCCGCTCGCCCATGGCTGCCACGTTGCGCCCCCGGTAGAGCACCGTTCCCGCGTCGGCCGCGAGCGCCCCCGCGGCGAGCAGCAGCAGCGTCGTCTTGCCCGAGCCGGACGGCCCCTGCAGCGCGAGCATCTCTCCGGGTGAGAGCGCGAGGCTGACGCCGTCGAGTGCGTGCACCTCCTCTCCGCCGCTCCGATAGCGCTTTATGACATCGATCAGGTTGAGCATGGTCCCTCTGATTGCAGCACTCTCTCGCCTCCACGGCCGCCTCCGCGCATGTCCGGCGCATGTTTGCCTGCGCTTTCGGCGCCCCGCGTCGGCTGCCCGCGTCCCGTTTCCTCCTGCCTGCTGGCTCCGCGCCTCGCGCCGGTCTCCTCGCGCCGCGGCTAGGCGCCGCGCCGCAGCGCCAGCACCGTCGCGCCCTCGCTCCTCGTGCGCCCCTGCAGTTGCCCGTCCCTGAGCGTGAGCGCCAGGTCGGCGCCGGCGAGCTGCTCGGCCTCGCCCGTGCTCGCGAGCACCGTCACGCCGGCGCGTGCGAGGCTCCGCAGCAGCGCCAGCACGTCGTCGCGCTCGGAGATCTCGACCGTCGCGGCGGGCTCGTCGACGACCACCACCTTCGGCTCCAGGGCGAGCGTCCGCGCGAGCGCCACGCGCAGCGCCTCCCCGCCGCCGAGCTCTGAGACCTTCATCGCCGCGCTCCGCTCGCCGCCGGCGCGTGCGAGCGCCTCGCGTGCTCGCTGGCGTGCATCGTGCACGCCGACGCCGCGGGCGAGCAACACGGCGGCGATTTGGTCGAGCACGCCCTGCTCTTCGTTCGCCCGCAGCGTCTTTGCCACATAGCCGACCCCGGTCCCGATCGCCCCCTCGCCGAGGGGTCGTCCTTCAAACCGCACGCTGCCGCTGTCGGGCGCCTGCACTCCCGCCGCAATCCGTAGCAGCGTGCTGCGCCCGGACCTGCGCGCCCCCCATACGACCGCGAGCTGTCCCGCATCGACGCTCAGATCGACGTCGCTCAGCACGGTTCGCTCGCGCTGCCCGCTTCGGTAGCGCTTGGTGACCCCTTCTAGTTCGAGCAGGCTCATCCGCCGTAGATGGTTGATTCCACGACGATGTGCCGGTTTCTGGGGGTGCGGATGGTCGAGTCGGCCAAGGACTCAAGGCCAGCAGGGCGTTGCTGGTGGCAAGACCGAGGCCGCGGAGTGCCCCGTACGGGGTAAGGTCGCCGGCCGGCGAAGGCCAGACGTGCCATCCAGCGGTGCATGGCCGTGGAATCAACCATCTAGACCGTCGTGCCCTCGCCGCGCGCGGCGAGGGCGGCCACCTGCGCCCGCGCGTACTGCGCCCACTTGAGCTTCGCCGCGACGCTCAGCCGCGTCTCCTCGCCGGCGAGCCGTGCGACCAGGCGCGTGACGCCGGTCCCCTGCTCCTCCTGCCCGCCGGCCGGCGCGGCGGCGATCTCCGCCAGGCATGCCTGCTCGTACTCGTCGAGCACCGCAAGCGCCCGTGCGGGGTCCCGCGCGAGCGCCCCTTGCTGCACGCTCAGCACGCGCTGGCGCCGCCGCTCCTCGGCGACTCCTCCGATCAGCCATCGTGCGTGCTCGGCCTGCCCGAGCTCGCTGGCCCGGTAGCGGCGCTTTGACCGGGGCTCTGGCCCGCCGGTGCAGACCTCTTCGATGAGCCCGCGCTCGCGCAGGTTCGCCAGTGCTGTGTACACGTGCGAGACGCTTGACAGGGCGATCGCGCCGTCGTAGGCGCGTTCGAATCTCCGGGCCAGCTCGTAGGCGTAGCTCGGCCGTTCGATGATCAGTCCGAGCAGCGCCCAGTTGACTGACGAGTGCATCGGCGGTGTTTGCGCCGCCCCCACGGTCCCTGCTCCCATACGTGCACCCTACCGCAATCTGTTGACATTTGTGCTGCAAGTGTAAACGCAGCGATCGCGTTTATCTTGCGGGCCGGGTTCTGCCCGTCAGTCGCAAGCCCCGTCGCCTCGACGCGGCGCGACTGACGCGCCAGAGCCCTCCCGCGGGCCCCACAACGTTCTATGCCTTGACTTGTCCCTACGCCCCGAGGCCGGGACAGTCCGCGCATGGAGGAGAGGACGAGGCGCGCCCCTGCCGAGCTGCGTGTACCCCTGGCGCTGCCGGGTCGAAGTGCGCCGACGACTTGGCCTGTCCTGTGCTTGCGTGTGCGCCGCTCTCGTCCGCCCGCGCCCGCTGCCGCAGCTGCTTGGGGGCGCGAGTCGCATCCGCCCGCCCCGACCCACCGTGACGCCCGGACACGCACGGCCGCTCGCGCAGCGCGCCGGCCAGCGCACGTCCCCTCCCGCGCACGCCGAGGCGCCTGCGGTTGAGCGCGCGACCGGGACCGCCCCCTCCTTGGCGCCTACCTGCTTGCCTGCCTGTGCTGGCGCAGCCAGCCTGCCTGTGCCCAGGAGGGGCACGCAGTGTCCCGGATGGGTGCGCCCAGGAGAGATGCGCAGCATCTCGTATGGGTGTGCGCCCATCGGGATGCGCCCTCCAGGACGCGCCTGCCAGGGTGTCCGCCAGCACGCCCGCGCAGCCGGCCAGTGCATCGGGCTGGTTGATTTCGCCGCTGCGTGCTTTGCACGCGGGGGGTGCGAAGGGCCGGGCGGACCGACGCAGGACGCCCTTGCTGGACGGCAAGGGCGAGCCCGAGGACAGGGGTCCGCGACGCCCATACGTGCCATGCGCTACCGCGGGACCGTGGGGTCACCCATCCTTGGGTCGCGGTCGGGGAGACCGGGGGGGACTGCTCACCCTTGCGGCCTTCAGCCCCGCAAGCCCGCTGCGGCCGGTGTCGCCGCCCCTGCCTGCCAGCAGGTGCGTGCCTGTCTGCCCCCTCGGGCATCCCGGCAGCGCCACGACGGGAGCAGAGGGGACGATGAGGACCACAGACCGCAGCGCAAAGGTCAGCGACACGCGCCTCGAGACGATTCCGGCCCCGCGTAGCCTGGCCGCCGATCTCTCTCTCTCTCTCTCTCTCTCTCTCTCTCTCTCTCGGATCGCCAAGCC
>Ga0187803_10001153_pt1 | contig 10352 bp, 9 predicted proteins | sample NC_wetland_sal_i_2_FD_132425 | JGI IMG/M metagenome (GOLD analysis project Ga0187803, IMG submission 132425) | Wetland sediment microbial communities from Neuse River Estuary, North Carolina, USA - Control_3 | ecosystem: Environmental > Aquatic > Freshwater > Wetlands > Sediment | place: USA...
CCGCAAGGAGTCGAGCGCATCGACGTGAGAAGCACGGAAGAGATGTTTCGTGCGGTGCGGTCACGTTTTTCGGACTGCACGATCGCGGTTCTTGCAGCCGCAGTGGCCGATTACCGGCCGGCGGAGAGATCGAACAAAAAGCTTAAGCGTGGGAAGGAAGCGTTGGTGCTGAAGCTGGAGCCGAATCCAGACATTCTGGCGAGCGTGGCGCGGGAAAAGGGCGAGCGGCTGGTGGTGGGCTTTGCCGCGGAGACAGAGAATGTGGCGGAGAATGCCCGGAAGAAGCTTACCCAGAAGAATGCGGACTTGATCGTAGCAAATGATGTCAGCGCGGAAGGCGCCGGATTTGACCATAAGACGAATATTGTCACGCTGTTTTCGCGCGATGGACGGGACTTGGCGTTGCCGCGCATGAACAAGGCTGAAGTGGCGCAGCGCATTTTGGACGAGGCCCTCCGGTTGCTAAACGTTTTGAAGAGCAAGCCTGCTTCCCAGCGGGCGGGCGACTGACTCGTCATGCCCGAGTCGATTCTCGAATCACTGCAACAAAAAATTGAAGAGCGCCTCCGCTACTACGAGGATCTGGAAATCCGTTTGTTCTACCGGGACCGGGCGGCGCACGCAGGCTCGAATACCAGCGCGGCGCCAACGATTTTTCACGCACCCGCTGTTTCCGTTGCAGAGGAGAGTTCCTTGCCGAAGCCGAAAAGTAGAGTGGTAATGCCGGTTGCACCGCCGCCGGCGCCGCGCGTCGTGCCTGTAGTGGTGCCTTCTGGACCTTCGCTATTTGAAGCGGTCGAGAAGGTGAAGGACGACACGCTGCTGAAGATTCGCGAAGATCTGGGCGACTGCACCCGCTGTAAGCTGCACAAGGGAAGAAACAAACTGGTGTTTGGCGATGGTAACCCGAAAGCTCAACTGGTCTTCGTTGGTGAGGGGCCGGGAGCGGATGAAGACGCGCAGGGGCTGCCATTCGTGGGCCGCGCGGGCAAGCTGCTAACGCAGATGATTGAGGCGATGGGATTGCAGCGGAAGGATGTGTACATCTGCAACGTGGTGAAATGCCGGCCGCCGGAAAACCGCGCACCGGAACCGGATGAGGTGGAAACCTGTTCGCCGTACCTGTTGCGCCAGATTGATGCGATCAACCCGAAGGTGCTTGTGTGCCTGGGCGCGGTGGCGGCCAAAACGCTTCTGGAAACCACGCGTGGCATCTCGCAATTTCGCGGCGAATGGCTGGAGTGGCGCGGGCGCAAGTTGATGGCGACTTATCACCCGGCCTATTTGTTGCGGAATCCGCCCGCAAAGGCCGATGTATGGAAAGACCTGCAGAAAGTGATGACGGAGCTGGGCCTGGCGCTCCCGAAAAAGAAGTCCTCGTAGTCTCTCACCATGGGAATTTTGCTTGGGTTGATGACCGCGCTCTGTTGGGGAAGTGCGGACCTGCTGGCGCGTTTTGCCACACGAAAAATCGGAACGTTTCGCACCATGCTGTACATGCAGCTCACCGGGTTGGTGTTGCTGACCGCAGCGCTGCACTGGCTGGGCGGGTGGGGCCACCTGGCGGATGGCTCGGGCTGGCGGCCGTGGGTGTGGGGAGTTTGCGCGGGCGTATTGAACACCGCAGCGACGCTGGCACTGTACCGGTCATTCGAAATTGGCAAGATGTCGATCGTGGCGCCGATTTCGGCGAGCTACCCGGCATTAACGATGCTGCTTTCGGCCATCACGGGCGAGCGCTTGACGGCGGCGCGATTTGCGGGGCTCGCGCTGATTCTTGTGGGGGTAGTCATCGTGGCGCGAGGAGAAGTAATGCCAGGAGATGCCAATCCACTCGATGAAAAGGTGCATCCAGGCAAAAAGAATTTGGGTGTCGGCTGGGCTCTGTTCGCAAGTTTGGGATTCGGGGTGATGTTCTGGCTTTTGGGGATTCGGGTAGTGCCGTTGCTGGGGAGCGCTCCTTCCGTGTGGCTGATCCGATTGACGAGCGTTGTGATGACCGCGGCGGTGATATTGCTTTTGCGGCGACCAATCGCGTTGCCACAAAAAGGAGCGAATCGCTGGATTCTGGGAATTGGAATTCTGGATACCAGCGCCTACGTTTTCAACAATTACGGATTGATGCATGAACAGGTTTCCGTCGTCAGCGTGCTTGCTTCGCTATATGGAGCGGTGACCGTCGCACTGGCGGCCACGATTCTTGGCGAAAAGATCTCGCGAATGCAATGGACTGGGATCGCAGCGATCTTTGCGGGAATTGTGCTGATCAGCCGATAAATTCTTCTTCTCTGAGAATTCTTAGTGGCCGGTTAGTTTGAGTCAGAGCAATAGATCGTGATCCGGGGAGGACGAACGAACTGCATCAGGTACGTCAATAGCAGTACGACCGGAAGCCAAGCTAAAAGCGCTACGCCAACATATCTGAGGGGGTCCCGAATTTGAAGGATGGCTGGCACGGCGAAGGTAAACAAGAATCCGGCGTAGCGTAGAAAGCGATTATAACCAGGCTCAATACACAATTTCTCAGCGCACGAGGGGCATTCGAAGAAAGGTTTACTCCGCAGCAGAGCGGGGCTTAGCCAAAAGTTACATTTGGGACACAAAAAGCGATTCATACTGATTGCCCCCGACATTTAAGGACTGTTATCTATTCACTCTCTACCGTTACATAGTAGCCCTCATTCACCGCTGAGAGATAGTCCACGCGAGCAATGAACAACTACTGAATCCTTTGTGACTTTTCATCCACTCTAAGACAACTGCTACACTACACGCGAGATGACGGAATCCTATTGCAACGTTGCTTTGCCCGTGCCGTTGCGCTCGACGTTTACTTACGCCGTGCCAGAGGCGTTGCGCGCCCAAGTTCAACCGGGAAGTCGTGTGCTGGTGCCGTTCCGGAAGAAGTCACTGGTCGGTGTGGTTGTGGAGATGACCTCGACGGCACCGCTAGGGGCCAAGATTCGAGAGATCCAGAAGCCACTTGATCTGGTTCCGGCGTTGACGCCCAAGCTTTTGGAATTGGGGCAGTGGATCGCCAGCTATTATCTGGCGCCGATTGGAGAAGTTTTCCGGGCCATGTTGCCGCCGGTGACGGAGCTGGCGTTGAAGCGGCAGATTGTGCTGAGTGAAGCAGGACGATCGCTGGCAGAAAAGTTGAAAGACGGAAGCGTGCTGACCGATCTCGGCGGCGACGAAGTGGCATTCCTGCGAAAGGTCTTGGAAAAGAAGGGGGAATTGGCCGTTGGCCCCGCCGGAAAGCTTGGAATCACGCCGGAGGCTTTGCAACGGTTGCAACGGCGCGGCTACTTGGAAATTCGGGAAACCGTGCAGGGCCGAAAGCGGAAGACGCAACACGTGGTGGCCTGGAAGGGAAAGAAAGCGGCTCCGGAAAAGCGGGCAGAAAAAGAAGAACGGATTCGTGCTTTGCTGGAGACGGAGCGCGGACCATTGCCGATGCCACAGCTTCTGAAGCTGGCGCAAGTTTCGCGGGCGTTAATCGAGCGGATGCTGCGCGACGGGTTGCTGGAAAGTTGGGAGGAGCCGATCGATCCGGTGGAGGACCCCTTTGACACGGGGTACACACCTCCGGCGCATACCCTGAACGAAACGCAGGAAAGTGCGTTCAACGCGATTCTCGCTCGATTTGAATTGGGCGAATTCGGTGTGCAACTGTTGCACGGCGTGACGGGCAGCGGGAAGACGGAGGTGTACCTGCGGAGCGTGCAGGACACGCTGGCGCGCGGCAAGACCGCAATCGTGCTGGTGCCGGAAATTGCTCTGACGCTTTGGATTGGGCGGCAGTGCCGGGCGTGGTTTGGAGCGCGTTTCGAAGGCGTCGCGGTTCTGCATTCGGCACTCAGCGATGTGGAGCGAGCGCAAGAATGGTGGCGGGTGCGAAATGGGGCGGCGCGCGTGGTGGTGGGAACGCGCTCGGCGATCTTCGCGCCATTGGAAAATCTGGGTCTGGTAATAGTGGATGAAGAGCAGGAAAACAGCTACAAGCAGGAGGAAGCGCCGCGGTATCACGGGCGCGATGTGGGCATTATGCGCGCGAAACTGGAGAACGCCTTAGCCCTCCTGGGATCGGCCACTCCCTCGCTGGAGACTTATCATCACGCGGTAAACGGTAAGTACGAACTTCTGACCATGGCGTCGCGGGTGGAGAATCGCACGCTGGCGGCGGTAGAGATCGTCGACCTGCGGCAGGATTTTCAACAGACCCATCAAGCAAATCCGATTTCGCAAGCGCTGCATGCGGGCATTGCGGAATGTTTATCGTTTCAGACGCAAGCGCTCGTCTTGATCAATCGGCGCGGTTATTCGTGGTCGGTGCTCTGCCGGAGCTGCGGCGCTTCCGTGCAGTGCGCGAATTGCAGCATCTCGATGACGTATCACAAGAGCCGAAACCGGCTGGAGTGCCACTACTGCGGCTCAACTCAGGCGGTGCCAAAAGTTTGCCCCAAGTGCGAGTCGAAGTATGTGTACTTTTTTGGCGAGGGCTCCGAACACTTGGAAGAACGCTTGCGAAAAGAATTTCCCGGGGCGCGCATTGCGCGGCTAGACCGGGATACGGCGCGCACGAAGCAGCAATACCAGGAAACGCTGGGGGCATTCGCAAGCGGGGCGCTGGATATTCTTGTAGGCACGCAGATGCTGGCGAAGGGACACGATTTTCAGCGCGTGACCCTGGTGGGTGTGGTTTCTGCGGATTCTTTGTTGAGTTTGCCGGATTTTCGCGCGGCGGAGCGCACGTTTCAGTTGCTCACCCAGGTGGCGGGCCGGGCCGGGCGCGGCGAGTTGCCCGGGCGCGTGCTCATCCAAACGTATTACCCGGAACATTATGCGGTGCAGGACGCGGTGCGCCAGGACTACCTATCGTTCTATGAGCGCGAATTGCATTTCCGGCGAATGATGATGTACCCGCCGTTTACTTCGCTGGCGAATGTCATTATCCGGGATACCAATCTCGAGAATGCGATTCGCTGGTCGCGCCGTCTCTCCGAATATTTCGCGCCGCACGATGGGAAAGGAGTAAGAATCCTAGGCCCCGCTTCGGCGCCGCTGGCACGGTTGAAGAAGGAGCATCGCTACCAATTCTTGCTGAAGTCGCCGAAGAAATCGGTGCTGACGAAAATTCTGAGCGGGGCGCTCTCCTTTTGCGACGCGAACGAAATTCCGCAAACGGCCGTGCTAGTCGATATGGATCCGTTGACCCTGCTCTAGGAGGAGCGGCGCGACCAGAAATAGTGGCCGGGAAGGCCAAGGACCATCAGGCCGACCGCCACGAGAAGATAGGTAAATTCGCGGGGATCTTTGATCGCGCCGTAGGTAGCGTTCCCGACGATCGCCAGGGCCGCCAGCACGAAAAGTAACGGCGTCACGGGATAGCCGGGCACTCGATACGGGAGAGTTTTTCCTGGATTGGCCCAGCGGATAGGAAAAATCGCCGCCGCACCCAGGCCGTAAAAAATCCAGCCGATAAAAATGGCTCCATTGGCCAGCTTGGCGAAGCCGCCCGCAAGCGCCAGGATGCAAGACCAGAGACCCAGTACGAAAACTGCCGCTGCGGGTGTGCCGAAGCGGGGATGGACCTCCGCGAGTTTCTTGAAAAAGAGATTGTCATGGGCCATGGCGAAAAAAACCCGCGGGGCGGTAAGCATGACACTGTTGGTGGAGCTGAACGTGGAAATCAGGATGGTGGCGGCAACGAGCTCGCCGGCCCAGGGGCCAAGGACCGAAGTAGTGGCGGCAGCGGCGATTGTATCGCTGGCCGTGGCGGCACGGGGACCCAGAGCGACGAGATAAGCGATGACCGCATAGAGATAAAGCCCTGCTAGGAGAACAGAGCCAACGAAAAAAGCGCGCGGAAAACTTTTTTGCGGGTTGACCACTTCACCTGCGCTGTACGTGCCAAATTGCCAGCCCTCGTAAGCCCACAGCACGGTAATCATGGCGAAGCCAAAAGCGGACACGAACGCATAACCGGAAAGGGGAGAGCCCATCGCGGCAGGAATTTCCGCGGCATGTTTGCCGTGCCAAAAGCCGAGAATCAGCAGGATGCTGCCGAGGACGACGATGATGCCGACCTTGATGAGCGTGGTGACATTCTGGAGATCGGAACTCTTGCGCGTGCCCCAGATGTTGACGATGGTTACGGCAGCAATCATGAGGACAGGGACAATGCTTTCTCCGGCGCGTGACAGCGGAATAATTTCATTGAGGTAGGCAGTAAACGCGTGAGCCAGCGCGGCGATGGTCGCGCTGGCAATGATCAGCAAGAGAGACCATCCGTAGAGGAATGCCGGCAGGCGCCCAAAAGCATCGCGAATGTAACAGTAAAGCCCACCCGCCTCGGGATTAGCGGCGGCCAACTCCGCGTAAGTGAGCGCACCGAGTAGCGAAAGCACTCCGCCGACCAGCCAGACCAGCAGAGAGTAACCGACGGAACCGCCGAGCTGGTGGAGAATCAACCCGGGCGTGAGAAAAATACCCGAGCCGATGACGGAGCCCACGAAAAGGTAGAGGAGATCGCGTTCGCTAAGTGTGCGGGTGAGTCGGTTTGTAGGCTGTTCGCGCATCGCCCTCTTTTGTGGCGCCTACCGAATCGGATTGGCCATGAAACAGAGCAGGAAGACCACCAGCGCGATGACCGCGCAAAATCTTCGGTCCGGATCGAGTGGCGTGGGATCGTAAATCGGAGCCACACGGAAGAATCGCAAACCGAGGAGAAGCACAGCCCAAAAGTACCAGCCTCTCCACATATAGAACCCGAGCGGAATCAGCAGGAGTGGCAAGAGCAGGGAAATCCACCGGTGGGCCGTGGGGCTGACCGAGCGGACGATGTGGCCGCCATCAAGTTGGCCGACGGGGAGAAGATTCAACGCGGTGGCGAAGAGTCCAACCCAAGCCGCGCGGCCAACGGGGTGGAGGAGCAAATCGGCGGCCTGCGCGTTTGGCTGAAGGACCGCGGTCATCAGCTTCAAGACGAGCGGCACTCCGAAAATCAGGTCCGAATTTCCATCGCTACCGAGAGCGGGAATAACTTTGGAATGGAGGACGCCGTAGGCGAGGGGCGGCAGGGCGAACAGGAATCCGACGAGGGGCCCGGAAGCGCCCACATCGAAAAGGGCGCGGCTGGAACGAATGGGCGAGCGAATGAGAATGAACGCGCCGAAGGTGCCGATCAAGGTCGGCGCAGGGATAAAGAAGGGGTAGCTCGAGTGAATGTGGTGATGGCGGCAGGCGAAGTAATGTCCAAGTTCGTGAGCGAGCAGAATGGTAAGCAGCGTGACCGCGAAAGGCAATCCAGAAACAAGAAACAGCGGATGATGGTAAGCGATCGCGAAACTTTGGAAGAAAGCCTCGAAGGAGGCAGCTTGGTTGTGCGCGTAGGCCGCAGCAAAATGCGCGCCCGCGAGGAGGGAAGTAAGCAGCGTAAGAAAAAATAATCCTGCCGCCAGGAACAGCGAGCGCAGGGAAGGGTGGACGCTTGCGGCTTGATAGTAGGTGCCTGGACCCTGCAAATGAGCCCATGCAGGCTGATGCAGAAAAGCGGGAGCGCGCTGTTCTGTCTCGGGCCGGTTCACAATGATTTACTTGGCGGCTGCCGCGGTGGTGTCTTCCAAACCCTGAAGCTCTTTGCCGGGCTTAAATCGCACGGCCTTGCCCGGAGGAATGCTGACCTCTTCGCCGGTGCGCGGGTTGCGCCCGATGCCGGTCTTGCGGGGCTTGACGCTAAAGACACCGAATTTGCGCAATTCGATGCGCTGGCCGCGGCCGAGCGCGCTCTTCAGCGACTCGAAGATGGTCTCCACGGCTTGTTCCGCCTTCGTGCGGCTAATATTCGTTTTCGCGACCACCGCGTTTACTATGTCCAGCTTGATCACACCACCCTCCAGGAATCCGTGGCCCGATGCTAGAGGCTACCGTCCAGGTTGTCAAGACTTGCCCCCTCATCTACACTTAATCCTTTTGAGAGTACACGTTTTTCTTGATTTATACAGGAGGAATGGATGCCCGTTAAGCCAGACCGTTGGATCCGCCGCATGGCGCTGGAGCACAAGATGATCGAGCCGTTCACCGACCGGCAAATCCGCGAAGGGGTTATCAGTTACGGCGTATCCTCCTACGGGTATGACATCCGCGTAGCCGACGAATTCAGGATTTTCACCAATGTGAATTCAACCATCGTCGATCCCAAACATTTTGATCCGCGGTCCCTGGTGGAATTCAAGGGCGACGTGTGTATCATCCCGCCCAATTCCTTCGCGCTGGCCCGCTCGGTGGAGTATTTCCGCATCCCGCGAAACGTTTTGACCATCTGTCTGGGCAAATCGACCTACGCGCGCTGTGGAATCATCGTCAACGTGACACCATTCGAGCCGGAGTGGGAAGGATTCGTGACCCTGGAAATCAGCAATACCACGCCCTTGCCCGCGAAGATTTATGCCAACGAAGGACTGTGCCAGGTGCTGTTCTTTGAAAGCGATGAGCAGTGCGAAGTGAGCTACAAGGACAAGAAGGGGAAGTACCAGGCGCAGGGCGGAATCGTCCTGCCGCGGCTGTAGAGGCTGCAAAGAACCGCATATCATTGTCATCCCGAGCAACGCGAGGGATCTGCTTTTCAGAACAGCTCAAGAAAAAAGCACATTCTTCTCCCCGTTCCAAAATTGATCGGGGAGAAATATGGCATTCGGTCGTGTTGGCGATTTGATGGAATCAGCAAAACAGCTGCCGCCAAAAATCGCGATTAGCAGAAAAGCTTCGTGGCGATTTCGGTGACGTGCTTGCCCCCATGACTCGGACGGAATTACTCTTCGGGTCCCGTGGGGCGGCTATTGTGGCGGAATGGCTCTAAGGGAGCCAATCGGATGTATATTCTTGATTGGCGGATGGCGAAAAAATCAGTCGCGGCTAACTTTGCTCCGGCCCGCCGGTCTGATTCTTCTCACTCTTGGCAAGCTGTCTCTAACGAAAGGTAGATCACCAATGGCAGACAAAAAAATCATCGCAGTGGTAGGCGCGACAGGCGCACAGGGAGGCGGCCTGGCTCGCGCCGTTCTCGCCGACCCGAACGGCGGCTTCTCCTGCCGGGCCATCACCCGTGATCCGAACAAGGACAAGGCCAAAGACCTCACCGGGAAAGGCGCAGAAGTCGTAAAGGCCGATCTCGACGACGTAGATTCCCTTAAGAAGGCATTTGCGGGAGCATACGGCGCATACTGCGTGACCAACTTCTGGGAGCACTTCTCCGCAGAGAAGGAAAAGGCACAGGCCAAGAACATGGCCGAGGCTGCGCGTACGGCCGGATTGAAGCACGTCATCTGGTCGACGCTCGAAGACACGCGCAAGCTGATGGCTGCAAACGATACCCGCATGCCGATGCTTCAGGAGAAGTACCGCGTCCCGCACTTCGACGCAAAGGCTGAAGCGAACGCTTATTTTGCAGGGTTGCCCGTCACCTACCTCGTGACCTCGTTCTACTGGGATAACCTGTACGCGTTCGGCATGGCTCCCAAAATGGGGAAGGACGGTGTGTACAGCTGGGCGTTCCCGATGGGCAACCGCCGGATGCCAGGCATCGCCGTGGAGGACATCGGCAAGGCCGCCTATGGCATCTTCAAGGCCGGGCCGCAGTACATCGGCACAACCGTCGGCATCGTCGGCGAAAATCTGACCTTCGACGAAATGAGCGAGAAGCTGTCGAAGGGTTTCAACATCCCGGTCAAGTACCACGCCGTCGAGGCGGATGCCTACCGTGGCTTCGGCTTCCCCGGCGCCGACGAATTGGGCAACATGTTCCAGGTCTATCGTGACTTCGAGAAGGAGGTCGTCGCGGCGCGGGACGTCGACGTCACACGATCGCTTAATCCGTCGTTGCAGACCTTCGAGCAATGGCTCGCCATGAACAAGAGCAGGATTTCTCTGGCGTAGGTGTTGTTGGCGCATCGCACAACAGGTCGGCTATGGGACTCTGCGCGTCGGCAAGGCTCTTTCTTGAGGAGGGCAGGATGAGAACCGGTCTAAAAGTCGCAGGAATTGTGGTCGTTGTTGTTGTCGTCGCATTCGCAGCGCTTGTGAGTCTCACAATCGGCTGGCGTCCCTTCATCGGACCGAAAGCGCGCCCGCTCACATCCCGGAGTTTCGAGCGGACGCCCGAGCGTCTGGCGCGCGGCCAATACCTGACCGAAAATGTGCTGGCATGCTTTGATTGTCACGCCGAGCGTGACTGGACTAAGGACGACGCGCCGCTAACTCCCGGAACGAAGGGCGGTGGCACGGCGAATTTCCCCTTGCTCGACCTGCCCGGGAAGATTCACCCTCCCAATATCTCGCCAGACAAGGAAACC
>Ga0187803_10001154_pt1 | contig 10348 bp, 10 predicted proteins | sample NC_wetland_sal_i_2_FD_132425 | JGI IMG/M metagenome (GOLD analysis project Ga0187803, IMG submission 132425) | Wetland sediment microbial communities from Neuse River Estuary, North Carolina, USA - Control_3 | ecosystem: Environmental > Aquatic > Freshwater > Wetlands > Sediment | place: USA...
GAAATAGAGCCCTTGCCGGATTTCAGGTCGCCTTGCCAGATTGCCGAAGCTTTGCGTTGCATGAGTGTGTCTCCTTTTCGTGTCGCCGGGGGTTGTCCATCAGAATTGGATTCAAGAAGGGGTGAGTGGGTTATACGCGGCCGACGGACAATCTTACCACTGGGGTCGTTCCAACTTCCTCTTAATAGAAGTTCAAATCAGTTGCAACGCATGACTTCCACGCTGGTCCCAACTTAATCTTTGACCCAAACAGTTGAAACGTCGCTGTGGGCGAACCGGAGATTCTCGCTACACGTTGAGCGAAAGGGAGACCAGCCCCGTGGGAGTCCCTGGGACGATTGGCGGCAACTTGCTTCGGTCTATCGGGTTGTAGAGCGTGTCGCGCTCGACCGGCACGCGGCCAGCGGCGCGGATCAGCCGTTCGAGTTCGTTGCGCGACGTGAATTCGTCCGTCTTGGCTCCCGCATCGTGATAAATCTTTTCTTCCACCACCGTGCCGTCCATATCGTTGGCGCCAAAACGCAGCGCGATCTGCGCGATGCTGGGCGTCAGCATGATCCAATACGCTTTAATGTGATCGAAGTTGTCCAGCAGCAGGCGCGAGACCGCGATGTTGCGCAGGTCGTCGTAGCCGGTGGGCTTGGGAATGTGCGCGAGCGGCGTATTGTCCGGGTGAAACGCCAGGGGTATAAACGCGACAAACCCGTGGGTTTCATCCTGCGCTTCGCGAAGCAGGACCAGGTGATCCACGCGTTCTTCCACGGTTTCCACGTGGCCATAGAGCATCGTGGCGTTGGTGCGCAGCCCGATGCGATGCGCCTTCTTGGCCATGCTGAGCCACATGCGCCCGCTGACCTTGTGGTCGCAAATAATCTTGCGCACGCGCGGGTGGAAAATTTCGGCGCCGCCACCGGGGCAGGAGTCGACGCCGGCGTCCTTCATCTTCTGCAACGTCTCATCAATGGTGAGTTTCGCGATGCGCGCGAAGTAGTGCACCTCGACCATCGTGAAAGCTTTGAGGTGGAGGTGTGGATGGTGCTGCTTCAAGCCGCGGATTAGCTTGAGGAAAAAGTCGAACGGAAGGTTCGGATGCAACCCGCCCACAATGTGAATCTCCGTGGCGCCCTCGCGGACGCCTTGCGCGGCGCGTTCGTACATCTCTTCAAGCGTGTAGGTGTAGGCGCCGGGCGCGCCGGGATCGCGTCCGAAAGCGCAAAGTTTGCAGTGGGCCACGCAGACGTTGGTGGGATTGATGTGTCGATTGACGTTGTAATACGTGATCTTGCCGTGGCGTTTTTCGCGGATATAGTTCGCCAGCCAGCCGACCCCGAGAAGATCGGGAGTCTTGTAGAGCGCGACGCCATCTTCAAACGAGAGGCGTTCCCCAGCAAGCACCTTTTCGGCGATGGGTTTCAGGTCTGCGTCGGTAATGGTCAGTTCAGCCACGGTATTCTTCATCTCTTGGATGGCCACCGGAAGGTGGCAGCTACAGCAAAGTTCACAGGTCCAGCCCGCGACTGTAAGCTCGAATCGTTCGAAAAGTTCAAACCCGCCAAAGGGCCGCGGCGGCTCCCCAGAACAATAGGAACAACATACTAATATAGCCGTTCACGGTGAAAAACGCAGCGTTGAGCTTGCTCAAATCGTTGGCCTTCACAAGGGAATGCTCGTAGGCAAGCAACGCCGCGACCACCACGATCCCCGCCCAAGCCGGCCACGGTAAACCGAAACTCGCCGCCAGCCAACTGAGCAGCGCCGCGACGCCGATGTGCATGATGCGCGCGATGAGCAACGCCCTGGCGATGCCGAATCGCTTGGGAACGGAGTACAGCCCGGCCTCTTTATCGAAGTCAATGTCCTGGCAGGCATACAGAACGTCGAAGCCGCCAACCCAGAGCGTCACTGCGGCGCACAGAATCAACATGCGCCAATCCAGGCTTCCGGTGATGGCGATCCACGCCGCCGCGGGAGAGATGCCCAGCGCGAAACCAAGGAACAGATGCGACCAGTGCGTGAAGCGCTTGGTGTACGAATAGAAAAAAAGGATGGCGATGGCCACCGGCGAGAGTTCCAACGCCAGGGGATTCAGTTGCCAGGCCGCCACAAAGAAAAGCGCTACAGCTACGAGCGTGAAAAACCATGCAAAAGAGACCGATAGTGCGCCGGTGACGAGCGCGCGCGTCCGTGTGCGCGGATTTTCCTTGTCGTAGCGAAGATCGGCGATGCGATTAATGGTCATCGCTGCGGAGCGCGCCGCAACCATTGCGACAATGATCCACAGAATCTGCCGTAGCTTGGGCCAGCCATGTGCTGTTGCGCGCGCGGCCAGGAGCGCACCCGTCAGCGCGAAGGGAAGTGCGAAAAGGGAATGCTCGAACTTGATCATTTCGAGCACAGTGCGGATGCGGCCAGCCATGCGAGTCTAGGACTCCGCTTTCTTGCCCGCCACGCTGCCGGCCCAGCGGAACATTTTGTCCTGAGGAAGTCCGGCCTGAGACAATACCCGGCACACGTATTGCGTCACCATGTCATCAATGGTCTTCGGCTTGTGGTAGAACCCCGGCAGCACCGGCATAATGACCGCGCCTGCCTGCTGCGCGCGCAGCATATTTTCGAGATGAATCCGATTGAACGGCGTGTCGCGCACGCACAGGATCAGCTTGCGGCCTTCCTTCAGCATGACGTCCGCGGCACGCGCCACCAGGTCGTCACTCGAGCCGCAGGCGATGGCCGAGAGCGCTCCCATGGTGCACGGAATGACGATCATGGAGTCCACGTCGTAGCTGCCGGAGGCGATGGAGGCGCCCACATCTTTATTGGAGATGACCTCGATTTTTTTCGCACTCCGGCCCAGGATGCGGCTGGGAAGTTGTTTCAGGTCTCCGGAGCTGATATCCAACTCTTCGGCGAACAGGCGCTGCCCGGTCTCCGTGACCACCAAGTGCACGCGCGCGACACGCGCATCCTCTTCGAGCAGCGCAAGTGTCTTCTGCGCGAAAATGGCGCCACTCGCTCCAGTCACACCTATCGTGATTATTTGTCCTTTGTTGGAAGGCATGGTTTTTGCGTGGTCCTGTTTAGTCTCCCAGCGGCCTTGGAGCAAGTCAAGGTGGTGTACCCATCGACGCTCGGCCTTCATTCGCCATGATAGACTTCCCGCTGGAGCGAGGTTGCGAACATGTTCGGCAAGGAACCTGTCCAGGTCGTTCTTGCCTTCCTGGAAGCCATTAACACTGCCGATGTCGAAAAACTTTGCGCACTCATGACCGACGACCACGTTTTTGTTGACGGACTTGGGAACCGCGTCCAGGGCAAAGAATCCATGCGCAAAGCCTGGACCGGATACTTTCAATGGTTTCCCGATTACCGCGTATGCCATGACGAAATCTTCTCTCATGGCGAAGTAGTTGCCGCCTTTGGCTCAGCGGAGGGAACGTATGCGGCCAAGGGAAAGCTCTCCAAGGAGAACCAGTGGTCTGCCCCCGCTGCTTGGAAGGCCGTGGTGCGGAATGGCTTAGTAGCGGAGTGGCGCGTATATGCGGATAATCAAGCAGCGAGAGAAATCATGGGCTTGTCTAACCCATAATTGTGCGCGGCAAAAAATTTTATGAACGAACTTGATCTTCACGCATTGCTGAAAGCGGTTAGCACCGGGAAGCTAAGCCTGAACGAGGCGACAGAGAGGCTGAAGCACCTTCCCTTTGAGGATCTCGGCTTCGCAAAGGTGGATCACCACCGGTCGCTGAGGCAGGGCTTCTCCGAGGTCGTGTTCGGCAAGGGGAAGACAGCAGCGCAAGTGGCGGAAATCGTGCGCGCGATGGTGCGCCGGAAAGGGTCGCACCACAATGTGCTGGTGACCCGCGCGGACGCGAAAATCTACGCTGCGGTGAAACGCGTGGCACGCAGCGCGAAATTTCATCCGTTATCCGGCGTGATTACCATCGAGCGCAGTAAGGAAATCACTGGAAAGGGAACGATTCTGGTGGTTTCGGCGGGGACCAGCGACATTCCCGTGGCGGAAGAAGCGCTGCTGACTGCGCGGATGATGGGCAACCGCGTCGAGCAACTGTATGACGTGGGCGTAGCCGGAATTCACCGTTTGCTGGAGCATCGGATCATGCTTTCCGAAGCGCGCGTAATCATCTGTGCCGCAGGCATGGAAGGCGCGCTGCCCAGCGTGGTGGGCGGACTTGTAAGCGTGCCGGTAATTGCCGTGCCCACGAGCACAGGCTACGGTGCCAGCTTTGGCGGAGTGGCGGCGCTGCTGGCCATGCTGAACTCCTGCGCCTCGAATGTCACCGTCGTCAATATTGACAACGGTTTCGGCGCGGCCTGCGTGGCGTCCTGCATCAACCGGCTGTAAGTTAATTCAAATTCTTGAGAAGAACCTTCATCACGCCTCGCTTTTGGGCGTAGACGATGGCCTGAGGCGCGTCTTTTAGCGCAAAAGTGCGTGAGATCAGCGGCGTGGGGTCCACTTTGCCGGAGCGAAGCAAGGCGATGGCTTTGGCAAAGGGGCCGCAGCGGGAACCGATGACGGTAATCTCCTTCACGACGATGGGCCATGTTTCAACCGGCGCGGCGCCATGAAAAGTGGATTTCAGGAGCAGCGTGCCACGCGGCTCGGTCATCCGCTGTGCCAGCGCCAAGCCAGTAGGCGACCCAGTGGCTTCGACCGTAAGCCGGTAGGTTTCTCTCACGTGTTTCAAGTCGCTCGCATCGCCCCGCACTTTGCGAGTTTCTACGCCAGCGCGGCGCGCCAGTTTTAATTTCAAGTCATGTTTGCCGTAGAGCGTGACCTTGCTGTCCGCCGCGCGCAAGACCAAAGCGATCAGTTGCGCCAGTTTTCCGTCGCCAAGAACCGCGGCGGAAGGGAAGCGGCGAATATCGAGTTGGTCCATAATTTGACACGCTGCAGCAAGCGGCTCGATGAACACTGCCTTTTCGTCGCTAATTCCAGAGGGAATGACGTGCAGATTTTCGAGTGGCAGCGCGAGATACTCGGCAAACGCGCCGTCATGCGCCACGATGCCGAGCACGGTGCGGCGGGCGCAATGGGTTTTCAGGCCTCGCCCGCAGAAGTCGCAGGCCGGCCTATAGCCATAAGCCGAGCAGGCCACATTGATTTCCCCGGCCACGCGCTTGCCCACCCATTTTTTCTCTGTCTTCGCGGAAACGCCGTGCAGCGCCGCGACTTCGCCAACGAATTCGTGCCCCGGCACGCCGTGGAAATCGTGATACCCGCGCAGAATCTCGACGTCCGTATTGCAAATCCCAGCCATGCGAACACGAATGAGAGCCCAGCCGCGCCGCAGTCGGGGAACGTCCCTGTTTACGGGGGTCAGGTGTTTTCTCTCGACGATAAAGGCCAGCATGGGAAGAGTATGAAGAGAATCAACCGAGCGCGGCAACCAAAGATTGCAACAGCGCAGCCTCCTGCTCTGGAAAGACCGTGCGGAGATCCAGCAGCAGCCGATCGTCTTCAATGCGCGCGATTACCGGAATGCCCGCCGGGGCGGCCCGCAGCCGCGATTCCAGTTGCGCGGCAGAGTACCTCGCGGAGGAGACACGCAGCAGCTTGGTCGGCAACGATTGCTGCGGCGTCGAGCCGCCGCCCACCAGAGAGGCGCCGTCCGCAATTTCGAGCGTCGCGCTGGCAGCGGGAAGAGTCGTCTGCAGCGAGCGCAGCAATGCCTCGGTGCGCGCGGCCAGCTCATCGAGTGTCGCGCGAATCATGCGCTGCGCGGGAATTTCGTCCCAGGCAGCGCGGAGGTAGCCGTGCAGGGTCACTACCAGCGCCGCGATCGCCAGCTTATCCAACCGCAGAGCGCGGAAGAGCGGGTGACGCCGGACCTTGGCGACCAATTCCTTCTTTCCGGCGATGATTCCTGCCTGCGGGCCGCCGAGAAGTTTGTCTCCGCTGAACAGCACCAACGAAAAACCGGCTTCGATGCTTTCCCGCACCGTGGGCTCGCGAATGCCAAAGGAGGAGAGATCCAACAGGCAACCGGAGCCGAGGTCTTCCACCACGGGAAGGCCCGTGCGCCCGCCGAGGGCGATCAACTCCGAAACCTCCGGCTTTTCCGTGAAGCCGGTAACCTGAAAGTTGGAAGGATGCACGCGCAGGAGCAGGCGCGTGTTTTCGCGAATGGCGTTTTCGTAGTCGGCGATGCGCGTCCGATTGGTTGTGCCAACCTCGCGCAATACGGCGCCGCTCTGTTCCATGATTTCGGGGATTCGGAAGCCGTCGCCAATTTCGATGAGTTCGCCGCGAGATACAATGACCTCGCCCCCACGCGCCAAAGCAGCAAGCGTAACCAGCACCGCGGCAGCGCAATTATTCACCACGATGGCGGCCTCCGCGCCCGTCAATCGCTCGATCAAGCTCGAGGTGTGCACATCGCGTTTTCCACGGGCGCCCGCGCCCAAGTCGTATTCCAGATTTGAGTACTGCGTCGCGGTGCGGCGGAATTCTTCGACCACTTCGACAGACAGCGGCGCGCGGCCGAGATTGGTATGAAGAATAACGCCGGAGGCGTTGATCACCGGTTGCAACGAGGGAGCGAGCTGTTTTTTCACTGCCTCGACGACGCGCTGTTCGAGGATGCCGGGATCGACTGCAGCTTGGTCCATGCTCTCTCCGGAAATGATCTCCCGCCTTACTTCGGCCAATACCTGACGAGTGCTTTCGACGGCGAAGTTGCGATCAACTTCGCGGCTCAGCGCGGCAATGCGGGGGCGCAGCAGCAACTCGTCCACCGAAGGAACCCGGCGCAGCAGCGCTGTCTGGTTAGTCAAGGGCGCGCGTTTGGCGGGGAGAGGCATGGCGACATTTGAGCACAGCCGGGAAGCCCCTCGCAATCAGGGAACTGGCCCTTCGGACAGGTCCTTTCACCAATGCCCGGTGCCCCATGCGAAGCGGCTCCCCTATTCTAGGTTGACGCGGGATTGGGTCACTTCTAGGATGAAGGCTCTAGGCGAGCTACCTCCATGGCCACGATTGACGAAGAGCTGGCACAAATCGAGAAGGACATTCGCCAACTGAAGATCGAGTACGACATGTACTTCGGCGGGGGCAGGAAACGTCCGCCCACGGAGATCGAGTGGCGCATCGAATTGATCCTCAAACGTTATAACGATCGTGGTGGCGAACTGAAGTTTAACCAGAGGTTTCGCTTCAACAATCTTGCGCAGACCTACGCCAAGTATAAAGACATGTTCCGCAAGCGGCTGGCACAGCGTGAAGAAGGTAAGATTCAACGGCATTTCGGAGCTGCCGCGAAAGCCATCGAGGCGGAACGCGCGCGAACGCAACCGCCTCCCGACGGGGCAGCACCGGTCTCCGCGGGCACGGAAGGAGCGAGAGCCTTCCGTATGGTCTGCTCGGAGCCGGAGAAGGAGCCACAAAAGGTGGATCAACTCTTCGAAGCCTTTGTGCAGGCCAAACAGCAGGCCGGCGAAGAGACCTCCAAACTGTCCCGCGCCAGCTTCAATGAATTTGTCCGCAAGAAGACCAAGGACCTGCAAACGAAAAAGAACTGCCGCGATGTGGAATACGTGGTGGAAACCGTGGATGGCCAGGTCAAACTCAAGGCTTTGGTCAAAGCGTAGCTGCCTTCTCTCCGAATTTTTCCCACAGCCCTGCACTTTCCGAAAGCCCGACCTCCGCTTACACTAAAAGGTCCCACTACCTTCGGAGGATCCCATGGGAGTAGAGCGAGCCCTGCTTAGCGTGTTTGACAAGACCGGCATCGTGGAATTTGCCAGACGCCTGGCTGCGTTGAAAATCGAGATTCTATCCACCGGCGGCACAGCCAAACTGCTCCGCGAGCAAGGCGTGCCGGTGACCGATGTGTCGGAGTTCACGGGCTGGCCGGAGATGCTCGGCGGACGCGTGAAGACGCTGCACCCTAAAGTGGCGGGAGGCATGCTCTTCCGCAGGAATCATGCCGAGGACCAGAAACAGGCGAAGGAACATGGGATCGCGCCCATTGATCTGGTGGTGGTGAATCTCTACCCCTTTGAAGAGACCGCTGCGAAAGCCTATCTGACCGCGGAGGAGATGATCGAGAACATTGATATTGGTGGGCCAACCATGTTGCGCTCGGCGGCAAAGAATTTTGAGAGCGTGACCGTGATTACCGGCCCCGAGGATTACGATCGCGTGGCGTTGGAGCTCGAAGCCAACGGCGACACCTCACGGGCGCTCCGCCTGGAACTGGCGCGCAGAGTTTTCGCCAGCACTTCCCGGTATGACGGCTTGATCGCCATGAATCTGGAACGCATGTCCGAACTTGGTGCGCACTTGGAAGTACGCCCGAGAGCCGTGCTGCCGGAGCGTGTGCATATCGCCCTGCGCCGCAAGCAGGAGTTGCGGTACGGAGAAAATCCTCACCAGGCCGCGGCTTTGTACGTGCCGGCGGGGCGCCCACCTTTCGGACTGGCTGCCGCGAAACAGCTCCAGGGCAAGGAGCTTTCCTACAACAACTACGTGGACCTGGAAGCGGCGCGAAGCCTGGTGGCGGAGTTCGAACGGCCCGCCGCGGTGATCATCAAGCACAACAATCCGTGCGGAGCCGCGGAGCAGTCCTCTCTGCTGGATGCCTACACCCAGGCGTTCGCGTGCGATCCGGTTTCCGCGTTTGGAGGTGTGCTGGCGTTCAACCATATCGTGGACGCGTTCACCGCGGAAGCGGTCGCCAAGCTGTTTGTCGAGTGCCTCGTCGCCCCGGGCTTTGCGGATCGCGCTCAGGAGATTTTCGCCGCGAAAAAGAATCTGCGCTTGCTGCAACTGCCGCAGGGCGGCTTCGAACAGGATCGCGAGCTGCAAATTAAGCGCATTCTGGGCGGCGTGCTGATGCAGCAACCCGACCGCGGAAGTCTGGAAGGCAAGGAATTGAGAGTGGCCACGAAGCGCGCTCCTACCGAGGCGGAGTTGCGGGACATGAAATTCGCGTGGAAAATCTGCAAGCATGTGAAATCGAACGCCATCGTCTTTGCCAAAGATGGTGCAACGCTCGGCGTCGGCGCGGGCCAGATGAGCCGCGTGGACTCGGTGAAAATCGCGGTGGTCAAGGCGCAAAAATCGCTGCATAGCAGCGTGGTGGCTTCCGATGCGTTTTTCCCGTTCCCGGATGGAGTGGAAGAGGCGGCCAAGGCGGGCGCCACAGCGGTGATTCAGCCGGGCGGCTCGGTCAAGGACAACGACGTGATTGCCGCCGCTGACCGCCTCGGACTGGCGATGGTCTTTACTAATATGCGCCACTTCCTGCACTGAGACGGTGCAAACACTATTGCAGACCGATCCGGTCAATCTCCTTTTTGATGGCCAGCGCGCTGAGGCTTTTCAATGGCAGACTCAAGAACAGCCCGATCCGCCGGTCTAGCGCAACAAATGCCTCACGGAAGGCTCGCTCAATCTTTTCGCCCGAGCCAGCGACCGCGGCAGGATCCGGGACTCCCCAATGCGCGGTGATCGGCTGCCCCGGCCATACCGGGTAAACTTCGTGTGCCGCGTTATCGCAGACCGTAAATACGAAATCCATTCGGGGAGCGCCTGCCTTCGCGAATTCGTCCCAGCCCTTGCTCCGCAAGCCGGTTGTCGGCAATCCGGCGGATTCGAGCTGCCGAATCGCAGAGGGATTTACGCGGCCGGTAGGATGGCTCCCGGCACTGAACGCATGGAAATTTGGCCTGCCCTTATGATTCAGCAGGGCCTCAGCCAGAATCGAGCGCGCCGAATTTCCCGTGCATAGGAATAAAACGTTGTACACGCTTGGCATGGATTAACTCAGTTGCAGCAGGTGGGGCCGCAGCAGGACGCCGCCTGCGGCTTCTTCGCCCGAATGAACGCGCTCATGAACTTGTCTTTAATCTGTGGGCCGACCACTTCGGCATCCAGGCCCGCGGCAATCAGGAACTCTCGCGCCTCTTCCACCTGATAAATGCGCGTCGGTTCGACGTCGATAGATTCGAATTGCGCCGCTTGCAATTTCTGGCGGTACTCCGTTTCCTGAAGCGCCCCGGCCATGCAGCCAACCCAAAGTTCCATGTTCCTGAGAACCTGGGCGGGAAGCTCGCCGCGAATGACAATGTCCGAAACCGCGAGCCGGCCGCCGGGTTTGAGGACCCGGAAGGCCTCGCGCAGCACGCTATCCTTGTCTCCCGAGAGATTGATCACGCAATTGGAGATGATGACGTCAACGGAATTGTCCGGGAGAGGAATGTTCTCGATCGTCCCTTTCAGGAACTCGACGTTCTGCATCCCAGCCTTCTTCTGATTTTCGCGCGCGAGGGAGAGCATTTCGTCGGTCATGTCCAGGCCGTAGGCTTTGCCGGACGGTCCCAC
>Ga0187803_10001155_pt1 | contig 10344 bp, 7 predicted proteins | sample NC_wetland_sal_i_2_FD_132425 | JGI IMG/M metagenome (GOLD analysis project Ga0187803, IMG submission 132425) | Wetland sediment microbial communities from Neuse River Estuary, North Carolina, USA - Control_3 | ecosystem: Environmental > Aquatic > Freshwater > Wetlands > Sediment | place: USA...
CACGCAGGGCAACGGTGACGCCCATGCCGCGGCCGGGTTCGACGCGAGCCACGAAACATTCCAGCCACAACGGATTTTCCGTGGCCAGACGCGCGCGAAAACCCGCGCCAACCCAGAGAACATTTTCGGCTTCGATGAACATTCCGCTGGCACTGATGTTATAGGTGCGCGCCTTTAAGCGCGCGGAACCCCACTCGATTTCAAGGACGACTCGGCATTGGTAGCGAGGCGCCCTGCGCCGCTCGGAGCGGCTGACTGCCATTTCTCCCGTGGTCATGGACTCGACACCCTCAGAGTGAAGAAGGCGCGCAAGGTCGAGCCCGTGCAGCGTGCCTCTGCCCTGAAGATACGACGGGAATGGTTACGATGTGTGAGACACCGCGAGGGAATGTTTTGTTCCCGCCATTTCCCAGTTGGACACACGATTGGGAGGTGTCGCCGGGTGGGCGCGGGCTTTATTTCCCCGAAAACGGGAGATATATTCCAAGTGCTCATTCGTCGCCGGCGTGGACTCAGGCGAACCAGGCGTTCGCTCCAGACCTGATGGAAAAGTCCTAGGAGAAAAGAGATGAACTGGAAACGCGAAAAGATACTGGGAATTATTTTGTTGGCGGCAATTTTATTTGCAGGCCGGGCAAGCGCGCAGATTCAGCGGGACTCGTTGGCGCAAACGCCGCCGATGGGATGGAACAGTTGGAATAAATTCGCGTGCAATGTGAGTGAGGACTTGATCAAGTCCGTCGCCGACGCCATGGCCACGAACGGCATGAAGGAAGCGGGCTATCAATACGTGGTGATCGACGATTGCTGGCAAGTGAGCCGCGATGAAAACGGATTCATCGTCGCGGACGCGCAACGCTTCCCTTCCGGAATCAAGGCGTTGGCGGATTATGTGCATGCCAAGGGATTGAAGTTTGGGCTTTATTCGGACGCGGGCACGAAAACCTGCGCGGGACGTCCGGGGAGCCAGGGACACGAGTTTCAGGATGCGCTGCAATATGCGCGGTGGGGCGTGGACTATTTGAAGTACGACTGGTGCAACACCGGGACGCGCAACGCGGAAGAGGCGTACTCGACGATGAGCAATGCGCTGCTGGCGACCGGCCGGCCGATTGTGTTCAGCATGTGCGAGTGGGGCACGGCCAAGCCGTGGCTGTGGGGCAAGGGGATTGGAAATTTGTGGCGCACCACCGGCGACATCAGCGACAAATGGAGCAGCAAGAAAAAGTGGCCGGACGGCACCTGCTGCGAATACGGCATGGTCGACATTTTGGACCTGCAGGTGGGTCTGGAAGCCTATTCGGGGCCAGGACATTGGAACGATCCGGACATGATGGAAGTGGGCAACGGCGGCATGACCATCCCGGAATATCGAGCGCATTTCAGTTTTTGGGCGATGCTGGCTGCGCCACTGATCGCCGGGAATGATGTGCGCTCGATGACACCGGAGATCAAAGAGATTCTGACGAACGCGGAAGTCATCGCCGTGAATCAGGATAAGTTGGGCCGGCAGGGGCGCCGGATCCGCAAGGATGGCGACTTGGAAGTGTGGGCGAGGCCGCTGAGCGACGGGAGCCGCGCGGTAATTCTGTTCAACCGCGAGACGACGGAGAGCGAAGTGAGCGTCTCGTGGGAACAGCTCGCATACCCGGGACACGTGACGGCGAAGGTGCGCGACCTGTGGGCGCACAAGGATGTTGGGACGTTTACGGGGACGTATTCCGCGAAGGTCGCGTCCCATTCTGTCGTCATGGTGAAAATCGCTCCGTGAGGGTGTAGTTACAACTACTGGTGTGACACGGCCAGAAAGGACTGCCGATGGCAATGCCGGAAAAATATCAGGCGAGTCCCGCGGATTTTCTGGCGGTGGAGCGCACGTTTCTGGCATGGATTCGCACGGGACTGGCGCTGATGGCATTGGGATTTGTGCTGGCGAGATTTGGATTATTTCTGCAGGAATTCAACCTGGCCCGCCCGGATGTGCACACCGCCTCCTACGGCTATTCGATTTGGTTTGGAACGGTATTGATCCTCCTGGGCGTGTTGGTGTCGCTGCTTTCGCTGTTGCGATATTTGCGCCTGGTGGCGATGCTGCAAACTGGAGCTAAATCGTTCGGCAACACCTCCGGGCTTGCCGTGGCGGTGGCCATATTGCTCGCGGTGTTGGGACTTGCCATGAGCTATTATTTGGTCGCGACGCGTCATGTTTCGGCGCTGAATCTTTTCAAGGCACAGGAGGATTCTATGGCCGCAATCCCGGAAAATGGCATTGTACGAATCGCCAGCCGGCACTCGGTGGCGGAAACGGTCGCGAAGCTGCAAGCGTTTCTGCAGGCGAAAAATGTGAAGCTGTTCGCGATTGTGGATCACAGCGGCGAAGCAGAGAAGGCAGGGCTGAAAATGCCCAGTACAAAGCTGCTGATCTTTGGGAATCCGAAAGGCGGAACGCCACTGATGCTGGCATCGCCGAGCGTGGCGCTGGACCTGCCGTTGAAGATTCTTGTGGCGGAGGACGGCGCTGGAAAGACGTGGATTTCCTATAACGCGCCGGCGTACCTGCAACAGCGGCACAATCTGCCAGCCGATTTAATACCCAATATCGCCGTAATCGAAGCGATTGCGGCAAAGGTAGCGGAATAGAGGGAGTAGAGAGTAGAAAGCTAAAAGGCGGCGGGGTGTTTTGAGGTTGTGGCCATGAATTTCTCAATCTTCTCCACCGATTGAATTCCGCCGCGGGCGCCGATGGCGGTGCAGTTCAACGCGGCGGCAGCGCAGGAAAATTCAAGTTGCCGTTGCAAAGGCCAGCCTTGTAGCAAACCGTAGATGAAGCCCGCATGGAAGATGTCACCCGCTCCGGTGGTGTCCACCGGCTCAATGCAATAGGCGGGCGCATAGTGAAATCGCTCGCCATCCCATGCGAGCACGCCTTCGTGCCCTAATGTTGCGGCGGCCAGACGGCAGCCATAGTGACCTGCAACTTGCGGAAGCGAATTACGAAGATTCTGGTCGTTTGTTAACCGCGCGGGGATATCTCTGCTGGTAATAAGGAAATCGATGTTGGGCAGAAGTTTTTCATAGCCGTAATAGAGATCGTCGACATCGGCAACGACAGGGATTCCCGCGGCGCGTGCCCATTGCGCTGCCAAGGTTGCAGCGGTGGTGTCGTGGCCGTCTAGGTGGAGTACGCGGGCATTCACAATCCATTCGCGGTTGAGTTCTTCGGGGAGAAGAACGAGGCGGGCATCGCGCTTCCAAAGCACGGTGCGCTCACCGGAGGGATCGACAAGGATGAAGGCCTGCTGACTGGAGCAGCCAAGCGCGGTGAAGAGGTGCGCTTCGACGCCAAGGCGCTGGAATTCCGAGCGGTGCAGCGCCGCGGCGTGATCTTCACCGAGCTTGCCGACATAGCGCGCGCGCAGCCCCCATTGTTGGCACGCCGTCACGGCTGTTGCCACTTGCCCGCCCAATAGCGCATTTGCCGAGTGGATTTCCACCTTGGAGCCACACTCCGGGAAATGTGGAACGGGAATGAGCGTGTCGGTGGCATTGAGGCCGACACCCACGACGTCTACTTTCGGAACGTTTTCCATGACGCGATGAACACTGTATCAGTGAAAGCCGGTGGTGCGCCAAAGCTTCCGCCCACAAACGAATAGGAGGAGAAGAAGCGCGGCGGTCAGGGCGAGCGCGGGCGCCCAATGAAAAGAAAATTGCGGGACACGCGCGATGGAGGCGAACACGAGAAGAATGGTGGTGGCCGCGGCCACAAGCAGCCAATCCACCGCGTTGCGGCGGGGCAGCGATTCGCCCACAGCCTGGCGCCCTTCAAAGCGCGCTGCCACGTAATCGGCAGCGACGCCGTAGCGCTCGCCTTCCCGCTGCGCTGCTTCTTTCCAGTGCGTCTGCTCCTGACCGGTGGCGGAAGAGAGCGCGATAGCACCGACTCCCAACATCATCAGTAAAGAGCCGCCGATCACTTCGAGATAGGTAGTGTGGCCTTTGCCCTGCAATTCCCCAAAGACAAGAATCCCCCACAGAAGCCCCCAGAGCTGGTTGCTGTTCGAGAGAGGAATGCCGCGGCTGATGCCCACGTACTTCGCCGCATACTGTTGGAAAAGGTCGCCAATTACCCAGAGGAAGCCACCAAGCATCAGCCAGAAGATGACCGTGCGGGCCTGAACGAGTTCGCGCCAAAGTGTCGATACGCCGGTGTAACTCAGAGCAAGGGCGGTCATCATGCCAAGTTCGCCGAAGGTGAAGAAAGTTACAAACGAAAGCGGATTCATGCCGGTCAGGTACGCTTTGCGGTAGGGGATGTACATAGTGCCCCAAAGAACACCTGCGCCGAGTGCGGCCCATACACCGCTCAGGGAATGAGCCGATGCACCTTGAGAAGTGGAAGCCATAGCGAGAACCGTGGCGCCAATGCACATGACCAGCGCTCCGCCAAGAACGCCGGCCCAGCGGCGCCAGCCGGCTTGGCGCAGTTCGTTAAAGAAAAGAAAGCCCCAGAAAATGCCGAGAAGGCTGTTGGAATTCCACAGCGGGAAAGCGATGCTCAGGCCAATGTCGCGAATCGCGAAAATGGTGAGCGTATTGGCCACGGCCCACAGGCATCCGGCGAGCAGCGCCCAAAGGATGAGGTGAGGTGCACGGCGCACGTCGGCGTGAACGGAGGATGTGCCGAGGACCAGGGCGGGCAGGCTCCAGCGCGCCAGAAAAACACCAATGACCATGATGAGCGAAATCACGATGGGGGAGATGCCGATGGAGACGAGCTTGGTGGGCGCTTCCGCCGCGCCGAGCCACGCTCCGGCGGTGAAGCCACAGAGGATGCCGAGAAGTTGCAGGCTGCGATGCCGGGTTGGGTCTTGAGAATTTGTGAGCGGAGTGGACGCGGAAGCGGCTGGCATGAGGCTCCGTTGTAGCAATTAGTGAATAAATTTCAGCAAAAGCAGTCCTCCGAGGAGGACCGCCGCCGGCACCCAGAAATGGATGTCGGTGAAGATGCTGGCCGCGCGGCTGCGTGTTGGTCCAATCGTGGTCATGTGCTTCCGACGGCTCCGTCGCAAACATCTGATTGGCGGGCATTATACACCGCCGCAATTCGAAGAAGTTGGGCACACTTCGCGAGAGGAAAAAAATCAAAAGCCGCACCCTGGAAGGTCACAAGGCTGCGGCTTCCAGCTATGACGTAGCCGGTGGGGTCAGAAATGAACGACCAAGCCGACGGAGACGCGCGTGCAGTTGGTGTGCCCGCCGGAGGTGTTCAGGCCAACGTAGTCCACTTGAGGGCGCAAAGCGAGGTGCGGAAGAAGACCGAGATCCACGCCGCCGCCGACGCTATAGGCAAATTGATTCGACGAGCCACCGCCGGAACCGACGGTTATACGCGATCCGCCAAACAGGGCTTGCGCAAAAGGAGTGACTTTGGAGGGATTGCGCAAAGACACGCGGGGGCCGAAGAGATAGGTATAGGTATTGAGGGAAACGCCGCCTGGAGATGCGTGGTAAGCGCCAAAGTCACCGACGAGACCCAGCCAAGACTTGGGGTTATAGGCGAGGGAGCCGCTGATGCCGTTCTGGTTGACGCCCCCGGAACCACCCAGGCGGAAATAAGAGTAACCGACCGAAGCGTCGACAGACTGGGCGCGCGACGGAAGCGCAAAGAGGAACAGTCCGAAGCCAAGCAGGAGCAGACGTTTCATGGGTATCAATCCTTTCCAGTATGAATGAGCGTTGAAAAGCCGAGCCGGAAGGGCGCGGTAAGGGCAGGGTGGGTAGCCGTCCCTCAACGGCAGATATTATTTTGATGCCGGGAGGGAGGAAATGGTCAGCTAGGGGATAAAAGTTTCCTCGAGTGCAATAGCGGGGTGGGGTCATGAGATAGTGGGAGGGAGTTGGTGCGGAGGCAGCTGACACGGTCATCCGTGAGAAGGATCAGTTGAATGAGTTTGGGAGACAATCGGAAATTTCAATGTACGGAAGGGAAAAGAACTGAAGTGTTGAGCCCTGAAAAGCAGCTTCAACTATGGAAAACTAAAGACATTATTTGTTACAACCGATTTGGATGCTGACTTGCACGGGAACGTTGGGGGTTTTCCCTTATGCGCACAACTTTCCGAGCTTTGCGAAGCTTTGCCATCGCCGCGGTGGCCTGCTCGTTGGCCTTCTTCCTGCTGTCGCCCGGTGCACGCGCCGACGAAGTGATTAGTCTCACCGCGGCCACCCCTTGTCCGAGTACGAACGGGAGCGGCGGTGACTGGTGCCAAGGTAACGGTGGGCCAGCTTTCAATCTAAGTTCTTTCACAACCCAAAACATTTCACTTACCGGTTCTTCCGCGTTCTTTGAAATCACGAACAACACGGGCCACGAAGAAACAAAGTTGACATTGGATTTCGCCGGAACGCTGTTGAACGGTCCTGCGACCTGTGGCGGCGGCTCAACGGGCATTCAAGGCAGCGGCCCCGGCAATGGTTCAACGACATGCACGATCAGCCCGATTAGTGGCGGATTCGCGATTACGTGGAACAACCTGACTTGGGGAGCCGGCACCCCATTCGACTTGCAAATTGCATCGTTCTCCAACGGAACCACAGGCGTTTTTAAAAGTGTTCCAGAGCCCGGCACTCTCGGCCTTTTGGGAGCTGGAATGATGGGGCTATCGTTAATTCTTTCGTCGCAAGCTCCCGGTGCGGTAACGCGACGAGAACGAGGTTTCGGCCCACGTACATTAGAGTCTGTTTCCCCACATTCACCTTGTCTGGGCTGGCTTGCTTAGAGGCTGTTGAACAGACACGGCTTGCTCCACCCCGAATACTGTGACATACACCGGTTTGGGACTGGTGGCATGCTGGCCGAAAACTGTCCCTTTGGCCGTTGTATTTAACGTCAAATTCAGCTATTAAGAGGGCTCATCGATAGGCCCATTTCTCTTTCGCTTCCGAGCTGGGATAGCCATGTCCTGTTAGGAGTTCTCAGACGTGGGGAAACGACCATCGACCCTCCTTCGCTGTCGCTGCGGCGGGCAGGCCGCTTCAAGTTCGCCCTGCCCCTCTTCGACTACTGCCACTCCCCAGTCTGTGTCGCGTTTGGGACGAATTCTGTTTAGGTAAGAAAGGAGACCCATGGTCCGCGTATTGGGACTCTTCTCTTTAGTCACCCTCGCCGCTCTCATTTCCACGCCTGCGGTTAGGGCGCAGGTCGATTCCGGTTTGCAGGCTCGCCCAAGGGTTACAGCTGGCATCGATGAAACAAACCGTGTGGTGCTCGAGGGCAACACGCATCCCGAAGCGCGGGCCGCGAACGATCGCGGCCCGGTGGCGAACAATTTCGCGATGGAGCACATGCTGCTGCAACTGAAGCGCTCTCCCGAACAGGAACAAGCTCTCCTGCAATTCATCGATGAACTGGTGAACAAGGATTCACCCAATTTCCATCATTGGTTGACCGCTGAGCAATTCGGCGAACGCTTTGGTTTAGCGAAACCGGACCTTGACGCCGTCACCGGATGGCTGCAATCCCAAGGGTTCCACGTAAACGTGCTCTATCCCAGCGGCATGCTGATCGATTTTTCCGGCACGGCCGGCCAAGTGCGCAAAGCCTTTCAGACGGAAATTCACTACCTCGAAGTGAAGAGCGAGAGGCATATCGCCAATATGAGCGATCCCAGCATCCCCGCGGCTCTCGCGCCCGTGGTCGCCGGAATTGTCTCCTTGCACGATTTCCGCCCTCACGCGATGTACCATCTACGCAAAGCCAACAAACAATTCACGTTCATCGATGCTCAGGGCAACACCAATTACGCCCTCGTGCCGGCGGACTTAGCAAAGATTTACAACTTGAATCCGCTCTTCAGCGCGGGGGTTTCCGGCCAGGGCCAGACCATCGTGCTGATTGAGGACACTGACGTTTTCAACGCATCGGACTGGAGCACCTTCCGTCAGACGTTGGGCCTCGCCGGCTACACCTCCGCTTCCTTCACGCAGGTACACCCGCCCGCGCCTTCCTCGCTTCCCGGGAATAACTGCAACGCTCCCGGTGTGATCGCTCCCAATGATGCGGAAGCCATCCTGGACGCCGAATGGGCCAGCGCCTCTGCGCCCAGCGCCGCCATCGAGATGGCCGCGTGTGCGGATACCGGCACTACCTTCGGCGGGCTGATCGCAATCCAGAATCTCATCAATGCCACGGCTCCGCCGCCCTCCATCATGAGCATCAGTTACGGCCAATGCGAAACGATGAACGGCGCGGCCGCCAACGCCTCCTACAATTCCGCTTATCAGCAGGCCGTCACCGAAGGCGTGTCCGTGTTCGTGGCGGCCGGAGACAGCGGCGCGGCGGGCTGTGACAATAGCGTGGCCGAAGCAACGCAGGGCATAGGCGTCAACGCCTTTGCTTCCACTCCCAACAACGTCGCGGTGGGTGGCACCGATTTCAGCGACACTTACTCCGGCACCAACTCCAGTTATTGGAATTCCAGCAACACTTCCACGTTCGGTTCGGCGATCTCATACGTCCCGGAGATTCCCTGGAACGACTCCTGCGCGGGGGCGCTGCTGTCTAGCTATGAAGGCTACAGTCAGACATATGGATCGACCAGTCTCTGCAACGACCCGCTTCTTGGCTCCCTTCTCATGACCACAGTGGCAGGTGGCGGCGGCCCCAGTCAATGCGCCACGGGCACACCGTCAACTCCCGATGTGGTGGGCGGTTCTTGTGCAGGCTGGCCAAAACCCTCTTGGCAAAAAGTTTTTGGCAACCCAACGGATGGACTGCGCGATACTCCGGACGTTTCGCTCTTCGCCGCGGATGGCCTTTGGAGCCACTACTATGTCTTTTGTTGGTCCGATACCAAAAATGGCGGGGCTGCCTGCGGGAGCGACCCGAGCACTTGGTCCGGCGCGGGCGGCACATCATTTGCATCGCCCATCATGGCTGGCATCCAAGCGCTGATCAATCAGAAGGCCGGTGGGCCGCAGGGCAATCCCGCCCCCGTTTACTATCTACTCGCTGCAGCCGAGTACGGTTCGAGCGGCAGCAGCGCTTGCAACTCATCGAATGGTAGCGCCGTGAGCAGCGCCTGCATTTTCTACGACGTGACTTCGGGCGACATGGACGTGGATTGCGCCGGCCCCAACTGCTACCTCGCCGATGGGACTGTGGGCGTGCTTTCGACCTCTAACACTTCGTTTGCCCCCGCCTACGGCTCCACGATTGGTTGGGACTTCGCCACCGGCATCGGCACGGTCAATGCCGCCAATTTGGTGAATAATTGGCCCTCGTCCGCGCCGCAACCCAGCTTCACGCTGTCGGCATCGCCGGCCACCGTGGCGCTCCTTCAAGGTGCCGCCATCTCGACCACCATCACGGTTAATCCGGTGAACGGTTTTAGCAGTACGGTGAATTTGAGCGCGACCGGCCTGCAGAGCGGTGTCACCGCCAGCTTCGGCTCGAATCCCGCAACTGCCACGAGCCTTTTGACTCTCTCCGCAACCGGCACGGCAACAATCGGCACCTTCACGGTGATCATCACAGGTACCTCGGGCACACTGACGAACACCACTACGATTTCTCTTACCGTGAACCCTCAGGGGAACTTCACCCTATCGGCCTCGCCAAGCAGCTTGACGATCGTGCAGGGAGCCAGCGGCACAAGTACGATCACGGTCACTCCGCAGAACGGTTTCAATGGCAGCGTCAGCTTGTCGGCATCAGGCTTGCCTAGCGGCGTGACCGCGTCGTTCAACCCCAGCAGCGCAACGAGTACAAGCACGCTCACGCTTACGGCCAGCAGCAGCGCAATTCTCGGCACTGTCACAGTGACCGTCACCGGTTCGTCCGGCAACTTGTCCAGGGCGACGACAATTTCATTAACGGTGAACGCTCCCCCCAACTTTTCCCTTTCGGCATCGCCGAACAGCTCGACGATCGCTCAGGGAACCAGCGGCACGAGCACCATCACGGTCACTCCACAGAACGGTTTCAATGGCACCGTCAGCCTGTCGGCATCCGGACTGCCCAACGGCGTGACCGCGTCGTTCAACCCCAGCAGCACGGCGAACACAAGCACGTTGACGCTGACGGCCAGCAGCACCGCGGCAACGGGTAAGTCCACCGTCACCATCACCGGTACCTCAGGCAGCTTGACGAAAACAACTTCGATTTCCCTCACCATCCAGCTCGTCTCGTCGCTTCCTTCGATTTGGACTGATGGTGATGTCGGTTCGGTTGGAGTGGCCGGATACTCCAGCTATGCGAATGGGGTCTTCTCTGTGTCCGGAGCGGGCTCAGGGACGATGATCACCAGCTCCGATGGCCTCCATTTCGTCTACCAGCCCCTC
>Ga0187803_10001156_pt1 | contig 10344 bp, 7 predicted proteins | sample NC_wetland_sal_i_2_FD_132425 | JGI IMG/M metagenome (GOLD analysis project Ga0187803, IMG submission 132425) | Wetland sediment microbial communities from Neuse River Estuary, North Carolina, USA - Control_3 | ecosystem: Environmental > Aquatic > Freshwater > Wetlands > Sediment | place: USA...
CAAAGCTATCTATCCTGGAACCTTCGATCCTCCTACGAATGGACATCTAGATCTCATCGAGCGCGGCAGCAAGATTTTCGACGAACTGGTGGTCGCCATCCTGCTAAATCCGGAGAAAGACCCGCTCTTCAGCGTCTCGGACCGCCGGCAGATGCTGGAGTCGATGACGGCCGAGTTCGAGAACGTCAGCGTCGATACCTTCGATGGCCTGACCGTGGACTACGCCTTGCGGGTGGAAGCGACGGCCGTGCTGCGGGGGATCCGCGCCATCAGCGACTATGAGTACGAGCTCCAGATGGCGCTGATGAACCGGAAACTCCAGCCTAACCTGGAGACGGTCTTCATGATGCCGGGGGAGAAGTATTCCTACTTGAGTTCGCGGCTGGTTCGCGAAATCGCGCAACTCGGCGGCAACATCGATTTTCTGGTTCCCGGCCTCGTGGCGCAGAAGCTCCATGAGAAAATAGACATAGCGCACAAGTTCGAAGCAGCCGAAGAGCCCACGCGCAGGAGCAGAAAAAAGAAATCATGAGCACCGTAATCACGCCCGTTACTCACCCCGTCCGCCTGACGGAACGCATTAATCGTATTGAGCCCTCGGCCACTATGGCCGCCGTGGCGGAAGCTGACAAGCTTCGCCAGCAGGGAATCGATGTCGTCGACGCAACCGCCGGTGAGCCGCATTTCTCCACGCCGCAGCACGTCAAAGACGCGGCCATCGCGGCGATTCACGCGAATTTTTCGAAGTACACCCCGGTGGGCGGCACGGTCGAACTGAAGGACGCGATCATCAAGCGCCACGCGACGGACTTCGGATCGGCCTACAAGCGCGAGGAGGTGTGTGCCTCAGTGGGCGGCAAGCATGCGCTGTTCAACGTGATCTCAGTACTGGTGGAGCACGGCGACGAGGTCATTCTGCCGGTGCCCTACTGGGTGTCGTTCAAGGACATGGTGCGCTACGTCGGCGGGAACTGCGTACTGCTCCATGCCGACGAATCGCAGGGATTCCGCGTTACCGCGCCGATGGTGGAGCGGCTGATCACGCCGAAGACAAAGTTGATCATTCTGAACTCACCGTCGAATCCGTCGGGCGCGGTGATGAGTCCGGCCGATATGACGGAGGTTGTGCGAGTCGCGCACGAGCGCGGCATCTGGGTGATTTCCGACGAGTGCTACGCGTATTTGAACTACACCGGGAAGAATTTTTCGGTCGGGTCGTTGAACGAGTACCGCGACCGTTTCCTGGTGGTGGGCTCGCTTTCGAAGACTTACGCCATGACCGGCTGGCGTCTGGGATTTACGCTGGGCCCGGCGGCGGTAGTGGGAGCAGTGACGAAGTTGCAGAGCCAGTCGACTTCGAATCCGACGTCGATCGTGCAGAAAGCGGCGGTTGCGGCCCTGAATAGTTCGCAGCAGTGCGTGGCCGACATGCGCGCGGAGTACATCCGGCTGCGCGATCACATCGTCGGCGGTCTGCGCGCGATTCCGGGCGTGAAGTGCACGATGCCGGAAGGAGCATTCTATGCGTATCCGAACGTGTCGGCGTTCATCGGGAAGAGCGGGATCAAGTGCAGCGCTGACGTTGCGCACGGGTTGCTGCACAAGGCGCACGTCGCGACCGTGGCCGGCGAGGGCTTCGGGACGACCGAGCATGTCCGAATTTCCTACGCGGCGTCGATGGAAAATCTCGACAAGGCGCTGGCGCGGATGCGGAAGTACTTCGGCTCGCTGTAGCGTTCGTACCCCGTAATTTCGCGAAGTAAGTTTGAGTTGTCATCCTGAGCGAAGCGAAGGATCTATGCGTTCTGCTGGCGCCAACGAAATGCATAGGTCCTTCGCTTCGCTCAGGATGACAGTGTGAATTGTGTCAGAACCGGCGGGGTACGGCACTAATCGCAGCTCTAGTGGTTCGATTATTTGCCGCTAGCTCGCATGACCCAACTCTACCCACTCCTGATGTCTCCGATGTTCGACCCGCGCCCATGGGGCACGCTCGATCTCTCCCCGATCTACCCGAATCACAAGTTCAACGAAAAGATTGGTGAGGCCTGGCTGACAGGCGACAACTGCGTGGTCTCAAATGGTCCGCTTGCGAAGCGCACTCTCTCAGAGTTGAGCAGAGAATTCGGCCCCGATCTGGTCGGCACGGCCGCACTTGACCCACAACGGTTTCCGCTGCTGCTGAAGTTTCTGTTTCCGGAAGAGAAGCTCTCCGTGCAGGTGCATCCCGACGACGCGACTGCGCGGCAGTTTGGGGAGCCCTGGGGCAAGACGGAATGCTGGTATGTGGCGCACGCGCGGCCAGGGGCGCAGGTTGCCCTGGGTTTGAAGCCCGGCGTTACCCGTGAGGAGTTCAAGCGGGCGATTCACGAGAAGCGCGCCGAAGAACTGCTCAACTGGATCAACATCTATCAGGGAGAGATGATCTACGTCGCCGGCGGCACCGTGCATACGCTGGGTCCGGGTTCCGTGGTGGTCGAGACGCAGCAGCAGTCCGACACCACGTATCGTCTTTACGACTACGGACGGCCGCGTCCGCTGCACCTTGAACAAGGGCTGGCAGCGGTGAAGGAGCGGGCGGCCTCGGGGAAAGTTGTGCGCCCGGCCCCTGTCAACATGCATGGTGGCAAGAGCCGTCAGTCTCCGATGATTGCTGCGCCTTACTTCGCGGTGAACTTGTTCGAATTGAAGGAACCGCAGGAGTTCACAACCACCGACGATTCGGGCAAGACTTCCGTGCAGATCCTGGTTGCGGTCGAAGGCTGCGGCATCGTGGAGGCGCAAAGCCACTCTCCGGTCACGCTGGCCAAAGGCGATGCCGTCGTGATTCCCGCCAATCTGCGTAATTTCACGGTTCGTCCCCAGTGGGCGGTAGAGTTCCTGAGAGCATGCGTTCCGGGGACGGCGGTGCCGGAGCCTGCCACGCGCTTGTGAGCGAAGATCTCAACCACAGAGAACACAGAGGAGATCGGGGTCAACCTCTGTGTGCCTCTGTGCCCTCTGTAGTTAGGGGTTCTCGCTAACGACAGCAAATGTTAGGCTTTCTACGACCGTGAAGCCGAACCCGCATTTCTATCCCGTGATTCTGGCCGGTGGCCGGGGCACTCGTTTCTGGCCGCTGAGCCGCAAACGGCGGGCCAAGCAATTGCTGGCGCTCGACGGCAAGCGGACGATGATTCAGCAGACCGTCGCGCGCCTTCTGCCGATGGCATCGGCTCGCCGCTTTTGGGTCGTTACCAACAATGATCTGCGCGGCACAATCCTCCGGCAGTTGCCCAAACTTGATTCCAAGCAGGTCCTTGCCGAGCCTGTTGGACGCAACACTGCGCCGGCCATCGGCTTCGCTGCGTTTCTGCTGCAGCGCCACGATCCTGAGGCCGTGCTCGGCCTGTTCCCTTCTGATCACGTCATCGCCAATCCCGACGAATACCGTGCCACGCTGAGCAAGGGCGTCGAGATCGCGACTGCGGGAGCAAACACCGTTGTCCTGGGCATCCGCCCCACGCGCCCGGAAACCGGATACGGCTACATCGAGGCCGGCACTGCCGATGAAAACGGCTCGCTGCGCGTCCGGCGTTTCACGGAAAAGCCGGACGTCGCCAAGGCCAGGCAATTTCTGGATGCGGGCAATTACTATTGGAACAGTGGGATGTTTCTGTGGCGGGCTGACACGCTGGCTAACGCACTGCGTGAACATCTGCCGAAGACGGCGGCACTCCTCGAGAAAATTTCCGGCGCGTTCGGCACGCGCAAGTTCGCCGGGACCTTCCGGCTTCTTTATCCGAAGTGCGAGAACATCAGCGTCGACTATGCCGTGCTCGAGCCCCGCTCGGCTAAAGGCGAAGCTGAGTCGCGAATTTTCTGCCTGCCGTCGGACTTTGGCTGGAACGATCTCGGCTCCTGGGCCGCGCTGCACGAGCACCACGTATCCAAAAGCAAGCCTGCGGACCACACGCTGGTCTCGGCGTCCGGAAGTTTTGCGCTGAATGCGAGGAACAACTACATCCACGCGCCGGGGAAGTTCGTTGCCACGGTGGGCGTGAGCAATCTGGTGATTGTGGAAACGGACGATGCACTGCTGATCACGACCCTCGAGCAGTCGCAGGATGTCGGAAAAGTGGTGAAGCATCTAGACGAGAAAAGGTTGACCAAACTAACGTAGTATCGAGTCCGCGAATTTGCGAAATAGGTTCGGGTTGTCATCTTGAGCGAAGCGAAAGACCTGTGCATTGCACACGAGTACATAGGTCCTTCGCTTCGCTCAGGATGACACTCAAAGGTTGGGGGCGAACTCCGAGCTACGAACTACGGTTCTCATGACCCAAATCAAATTCGGAACCGACGGCTGGCGCGGCATCATTGCTGATGACTTCACTTTCGATAACGTGCGGCGAGTGGCCGGCGCCATTGCTTCCTACGTCCTCAAGCACGAAGACGCCGCGCGCGGCGTCGGCGTTGTTATTGGCTATGACACGCGTTTCGCTTCCGATCATGCGGCCCGCGCAGCGGCTCAAGTCATCGCTGCCGCGGGCATCCCGGTTCTGCTCTCGAATGATTACGTTCCCACGCCTGCGGTTTCCTACAACATCAAGAGACTCGGCGCTGCCGGCGGAGTCATGGTCACATCGAGCCACAATCCGTGGAACTGGAATGGCGTGAAGTTCAAGGCCAAGTTTGGCGGATCGGCTACGCCCGCCATCATGAAGATCATCGAAGGCGAACTCGCCGCCGGGGCGATGCCGACTGGGAAGCCCGCAAAAGTCGAGCAACTCGACCTTAAACCTGCCTATGTGGACGCCGTGTGCCAGTTTGCCGATCTGAACCTGATCCGCAAGGCGAATTTCAAGTTTGCTATCGACTCGATGTACGGTTCCGGGCGCGGCGTCTTGCCGCGCATCTTCGACAACAACGGCATTCGGTACGTGGCCATCCGCCAAGAAGTGAATCCGCTGTTCCCGGGTATCAACCCCGAACCGATTGTGCCCCATGTCGCGGCGCTGCAGGAGACGGTAGTGAAGGAGAAATGTCATGCCGGCCTGGTCACTGACGGCGATGCGGACCGCATCGGCGCGGTGGCCGAAGACGGTAGCTTCGTCGATGCGCACAAGTGCTTCGCCGTTCTGCTCAAGTGGCTGCTCGAACGCAAAAAGTGGCCGGGCGACATTGTGCGTGCGTTCAACACTACGCGCATGGTCGATCGCATCGCGGCCAAGCACGGACGCACGTTGCATGAGGTCTCAATCGGTTTTAAGTATGCCGCTGACCTCATGATGAAACAGGAAATCCTGATCGGAGGCGAAGAGTCCGGCGGTATAGGGTATGGCCGGTTTCTACCCGAGCGCGACGGCATTCTGAATGCGCTGCTGCTCGCAAATGTGATGGCGGAAGAGAGCAAGCCCCTCGGGCAACTGGTTGCGGATCTACAGCGCGAATTCGGCGCGCATTATTACGGCCGCCGCGATCTGCATGTTGGTGACGAAATCAAGTATGGCGCTATCCGCCGCGCCTCCGACGCGAACACGACCCGCCTTGGTGCATTCCCCGTCTTGCGGAAGGAGAACCGGGATGGAATTGCGTTGTTCCTCGATGCGCCCAAGAACGACCGCGACGCCGATGCCTGGGTTCTGTTCCGGGCATCCGGCACAGAGCGGCTGCTGCGTGTCTACGTGGAGGCCGCAACGCCCGAGCTGGTGGAAGAGATTTTGCAAACCGCTGAGAGATTCGTGCTGCAGGGGTAGCACTTTCGCGTCTCGCCAACGCCTAGACACGATAGGATAATGACAATACCTCGGGGATGAATACTGTCGCACAACCCAGGGCCGTGTCAGCCGATTCTTCCGAATCGCGCCGCTATAACCGCGTCAAGCGGTGGCTGGGAGTTGCCGACTTCGGAGTCGGACTCGGCCTGCTGATCGTGCTGTTAGCGACCGGCTGGACTGGTACGCTGCGCGATTTTGCCTACCGTTGGGCAGCGCAGAACTATTCCTACTCCGTCTTTCTCTACGTGCTGATGCTGGTTCTGATCAGCAAGGTCCTTGGAGCTCCGCTGGAATACTACGGGTTCCGGCTCGAGCACCGCTATCACCTCTCGAATCAGAGGCTGCGCTCCTGGCTTTGGGACGAATTCAAGAGTTTCCTGATCGGCCTGATCATGGCCACGGTGATTGTAGAACTGCTCTACCTGCTGATGCGGCAGGTGCCCCAATACTGGTGGCTGGTTGCCTGGGGCGTATTTTTGGGACTGTTCGTGCTGCTCGCGCAACTGGCGCCGGTTGTGCTGTTTCCGATTTTTTACAAGTTTGAACCGCTGGACAATGACGAACTGAAGCGCCGGCTCATCGTATTGAGCGAGCGCGCCGGCACACGCGTGCGCGGTGTGTACAAGTGGCACCTTTCGGAAAAGAGCAAGAAAGCGAACGCTGCGCTTACGGGACTGGGAGCGACCCGGCGCATTATTCTGGCCGACACACTGCTCGACCACTATTCCGACGACGAAATCGAAGCCGTGCTGGCTCACGAACTCGGGCACCACGTACACCGGCACATTCTGAAGAGCATTTTCGTGCAGGCGGGGATTACGCTGTTTGGCTTCTGGCTGGCGAATGAAGTCCTCCACTATGCAATAGAGCGCCTCAACATGTTTGAGACCATGTCGGACTTCGCCAATTTGCCGCTGTTGATTCTGGTGTCAACCGTGCTTTCGTTTCTGCTCATGCCGGCGTTGAATGCCTACTCCCGCTTCAACGAGCGCCAGGCCGACCTCTATTGCTTCCAGTCCGTGGCCAGCGTTGAACCATTCATTTCCTCGATGTACAAGCTGGCGGAGCAGAACCTCGCCGAAAAGACGCCTTCGCGCTGGGTGGAATGGTTCTTTCAGTCGCATCCGGCAATCGCTAAGCGAGTGGCGGCTGCCGAAGCTTGGGCGAAGGCGCACTGAGCCGGGTCTGCAATCGCCACAGAGGTAGGGAGAAACGCCGATCCGGCGTTCACTTCTGCAATCTGACTTTTGACTTCTGCGTTCTCCGCAGAATTTCTTCCACCCGCCGGAGATCCTCTTCCGTGTCGACCCCGACAGTATCGAACGGTGTTTCTCCCACAAAGATGGGCACACCGTTTTCGAGGAATCGCAGTTGCTCGAGTCGCTCCGTACGTTCCAGAAAAGACTCGGGCCAAGTGATGAACTTATCCAGCGCCGCCTTGGTATGCGCGTAGAGGCCCAAGTGTTTGTAGTACATCGGACGCGCACGGTCGCGATCATACGGGATCGTCGCACGCGAAAAGTACAATGCCTTTCCCGACCCGTCGGTCACGACCTTGACCGCGTTCGGATTGTTGATATCGATCTCAGCAGCGGGTGTCTTCAGCGTGCCTACCTCGACCCCGGGCGCTCGCATCACCGCGAGCAGACTCTCGATATGTTCCGGGCGCGTGAGCGGCTCATCTCCCTGAACGTTCAGATAAACGTCCGCGGGAATCACCGTGGAGATCTCGTGTGCGCGCTCCGTGCCCGAGCGATGTGCCGCCGAGGTCATGCGTGCGTGAAACCCCCGCTTCTGGCAGACGCCAAGAATCTCGTCGGAATCGGTTGCAATCACCACCTCGTCGAGCAAAGCGGAGTGCCGCACAGCCTGGTACACCCAGGCCAGAAGAGGCTCACCGGCAATCTCGCGCAGCATCTTGCGGGGCAGGCGGGTTGAGGCCAGCCGCGCTGGAATTACGGCTACAACTTTCATGCGCCCCAGTTTCGCACGCGGCCTGCCGGTTTGACACTCTCTTCCGCGGACTTCTAGAATCGAAAACAGGACGCGTTCCGCGTCTGCGGGATTCCGGGCCCGTTTCCAGGCTGTTCCCCGAACAGTTCCTTCCCTGCTTTTCCGGATTGGCGGTGTAGCTCAGGTGGTTAGAGCGACGGTCTCATAATCCGTAGGTCGTTGGTTCGAGTCCAACCGCCGCCACCATGTTTTCTGTGGATTACAAGCCTTGTCTTGCAGGCCGGGGTCCGGCTCATTTGCGGCCTCGGGCCGGCATGGGATGCCGGCCCGGCCGTTCGTGGCGATCAATTAGGGTTGGTCTTGGGTCGAGGATTGAAGTCGCTGGGAACAACGTTCTGGATTCCTTGTTGGCGATCGGTGGTCGTAATCCCCAAGTACTGACATCCGCCGAAACCCCATGCCTGGGGCAGAGTTTGGACGAGCGCTTCAGAAACCGTCACGTAGTACGGCGGCAACGGATTCGCCTTTCCGCTCAATCGCGACGGACTAAAAGCACCGAGCAGGTCCGTGATGCCCGGCGTGAGAGCGTCTTCCGGGCCGAGATTTTTCTGTCCGAATTCCTGCTCGCCCTTCTTGCGTGCACTCAATTCATCCGGCAGCAGCGCCAGCGGCGGCAGGTTGAACAGCGTATCGATGAATTTCACTACCGAGGATTGACTTCCCTGCGCCTTGGCAACGTAGTGGGTGCGAGCGTACGGCGAGATCAGCAGGAAGGGAACCCGAGGGCCATTGGTGATCAAGCTGTTATCTGGGCCGTAGTTGCGCAGCGGGGGCGGAACGTGGTCATAGTCACCCTCCGAATCGTCCCAGGTAACAATGATCGCGCTTTGCGACCAGTATGGACTTTCGGCAATCTTGTTGATGGCTTCCGCTACCATGGCTTCGCTGATCTGAGCATCCGAATAGGCTGGATGGTCATCGTCACCCAGGAAGTTGGTTTGGACGGTTTTGTCCGGATCGACCGGCTTCAGATTGAAGATGTTTTGATAGCCGCCCTTGACGAAAAAGGCGCCGCCCTGCTTGGGAAGCGTCTTTTTTTCCAGGGCGGTGAAGAAGTCCTGGAGCCCATGAAGCTGGCTGCGCAGTTTCGAGTTGTTGGCAATGTAGCCGAAATACTGCGGCCCATTGTGGTGGGTGATGTAGGAGGCGTGGGTCCCGTTAGCGTCCACCGGACCCGGATCGGTCGGCTCCTTGTCATAGCCTTCCTCGTACCAACCGAACGGCACTGTCGCCCCTTTAAGCGCCGAGATGAACTCTACATCGTCGTCTACGTCATCCAGGTCCGCAGGGTTAGAATCCGCCTTCACCACCTTGTGCAAGTTCCCGCCCTCAAGCGTCAGCGGAATCGTCGCAAACGTCAGGTTGATTTGCGTGCCATAGCCGGGAAAGTCGGTTGGATTCACCGGTATCTTGTTCGCCGGTGGCGTGGGGTCGGATGGCGATCCCCAGAAGGGATCGTTGTCATTCAGTACGGGCACACCCGGAACCGAGCCTCCATTATCTGTGTACCCTTGGTCGGGGTGACGCACCCATTGTGTCTCGCCACCCTGAGCGCCGATAATCGCGAGATTCCCAGGTGTTGAGGGTCCCGTCAACGTCTGAAAAACATGGTCAAACAGTACGAATTTGTCAGCATATCCCCAAAGCAAAGGGATCGTGTCGCAGTCCTCATACGCCATGGCCAATTCGCCCATTTGTTTCGCTTTCAGGCTGGGATTACCCGTCGGACTGTACTTTCGTTCCTCGACGACTGCGAAGTCATCCATTTGAGGCGTGCTGGCTAGAACATCCATCTTCGCAACCATACGCGGGTGGGAATGGTCAATGTCGTCGGTGTCACCGGCATAACATGCAGTCGTGGGCGTGCCGTTGACGGTGGAATCCGGGCACTGGTCCTGCGGCCCGATGCGGAAGGGATGAATGGTGGCCACACTGCCATCGGTATTGATCAATGGCTGGTAGAAGCCCGGAGTTTGCGCCGAGGGGTGACTGAAGAGCCCCTCACCCCCGGGGAATGTCCCGAAATACGAATCGTAGGAGCGGTTCTCCTGGTAGAGAACGAAAACGTACTTAACCTTCTTCCGAAGCTGCTCGACCAGCTCGGTTTGCGACATCATGGGCTCGCGGTCAGAGGAAATGTGGAATTTGTTGACGAGGTCTCGATGATTGCCAGGCTTTTCTTGCGCGAGCACTAATGCGCACGGTTGCAGCAATAACAGCAAGAGCAACCCGGCGGAGAATTTCTGCACCATCTGGAGTCGCATGAGTCACCTTTCCTGTAGGTTGAAAGTCAGCTTAATGGCTTAGCAAGCCTTATCTGGGCTCATACCGAGGGGCTGGCATGACCCGATAGCTGGCGGGACTCGCACACCTCTCGCAACTAGGGGTCCGAACGACTACGCAGTCACGTTACGGATCGCCAGCATAACCTGGGTAAAACCATCTAGTACGCTGCCGTGGAGAGGCTAAACGGATGTCATTACAATCATGTGAAGGAACTGTAAAAGCTCTGTGAATCGGCGAGACTCAACACCGCCACCATGCACCGCCCGGTGCAGCAACAGGCGCCTTG
>Ga0187803_10001157_pt1 | contig 10342 bp, 7 predicted proteins | sample NC_wetland_sal_i_2_FD_132425 | JGI IMG/M metagenome (GOLD analysis project Ga0187803, IMG submission 132425) | Wetland sediment microbial communities from Neuse River Estuary, North Carolina, USA - Control_3 | ecosystem: Environmental > Aquatic > Freshwater > Wetlands > Sediment | place: USA...
CGTCGAACGGTGCGGGTTGGGGTTGGCGAGCCATGGCAGGGTTTTCGGTTACACATGCCCCCAGCAGATTGAAAAAAATGTAAAACCGTCATTCCGAACGGAGTCCGCGAAGTGAGGAATCCCTCTTGTCGTCCTCAATCGAAGAGGGATTCCTTGTTTCGCTCGGAATGACGTATCTAGAATCCTCGAGCTTAAGAATTCGGTTCCGGCGAGGATGGCTTCTCAGTCTTCATCTGTTTCAGGAGTTGCTCAATGCGCTCCACATGCTCCTGCGAGAGATCGAGCGTGAAGTGCAGATCGGGCAGCCGCCTTATCTGCAGCCGTTCGAGCAGCTCGTGGCGAATATAGCCGGAAGCATGTTCCAAGGCCTTTATGGCGTCGGACTGTTCCTTGGAGTTCTCGGTCCGCACGCTGACGAAGACTCGCGCGTGCTTCATGTCCGGTTGCACGCGCACTTCACTTACGCACACGTTGCCTTCCAGCCGCGGGTCTTTCAGCTCTCCGGCGAGCATGGCGTTAATCTCGTGAGCGATTTCCTCGCCGACTCGCTCATGTCGATGATGATCAGGGCTCATGGAAGCGCTTTCTGAGTTTTTGTTCGTACGGGCATGGACGTTGTTGCTTAGTTCACAGCGCTGAGAACAAAGTCAAAAGTTCAAAGTCAACACGCAAAGCTCAACGCCTAGGGTTCTGTCCTCGACATCGAGTTTTTGACCAAGAACTCCTTTCCCGGCCCCTTTATCACAGAAGATCGACCGCGTGCGAGATCAGCACCGGGCCCAAAATGCGATCCGCTTCGGCCAAAACCTTCTGCAGTGCCCCTTCCACGTGCTGCTCTTCGTTGGATAGCGTAACCACGCCCACCACCGAACGCTGCCAGGTGTCCTCGAAATCCAGCTCCGCCACCGCAACGTTGAAATTCGCCCGCAACCGGTCCTTCAGGCTGCGCAGGACCTGCCGCTTGTCTTTCAGCGACTGTGCTTCCGGCAAATGCAATTCCAGTGTGAGCAGTCCTACCGGCATGATAATGCACCCTCAGGCGGCGATGCCTGGGTTTCGACGCAAATCGCTACTTTCGGGCGGGAACTGACCCTTGGGCGGCAGCCTCTGCGGCGGAAAGCTTGACGACCTGGAAACACTCCAGAATATCGCCGATCTTCACATCGTTGAAATTGGCGATTCCCAGACCGCACTCAAAACCGGTGCGCACTTCACTGGCGTCGTCTTTGAATCGCTTCAGCGAACTCAGCTTGGAGTTGTACACCACCGTGCCATCACGCACCACGCGCACCTGCGCGTCGCGCTTCATAATGCCGTCCAGCACGTAGCAGCCCGCCACCGTGCCTGCTCCCTTGACGCGGAAGGTGTCCCGAACTTCGGCCCGGCCGAGATACGTCTCCTGGACCACCGGCTCGAGCAGCCCTTCCATGGCCCGCTTAATTTCGTCGGAAACTTCGTAAATGATGTTGTGGGTCCGGATATCCACATTTTCCTGTTGCGCAAGGTCCGATGCCTTGCGATCCGGCCGCACGCCAAATGCGATGATGATCGCTCCGGACGCGCTGGCCAGGAGCACGTCGTTCTCCGTGACAGCTCCTACGCCGGCGCTAATGATCTTCAGCTTCACCTGGTCGGTCGATAGCTTCGGCAGCATCTCACCCAATACTTCTGCGGAGCCCTGCACGTCGGCCTTGATGACAATCGGCAATTCTTTGACCTCGCCGGCCTTCAGTTGCTCGTGCAACTGGTCCAGCGTGATGCGTGCACCGGCGCTCGCGCGAAGAGCGGCGTCACGCTGCTTGGATTGGCGGAATTCCACCACGTGCCGAGCCTTGGCTTCGTCCGTTACTTGAAAGTGGTCCCCGGCTTCGGGCACGCCCTGCAAGCCGAGCACCTCCACCGGAGTGGAGGGCGGTGCATCTTTCAACGGCCGTCCACGGTCGTCAAACATGGCGCGCACCTTGCCGAAAACGGATCCAACAATGAAGAAGTCGCTGGTGTTGAGCGTCCCATTCTGCACCAAGATGGTGGCCACCGGCCCGCGGCCCTTGTCCACGCGCGATTCCAGGACCGTGCCGCTCGCAGGAGCGTCGGGGTTGGCCTTCAACTCGCGAAGGTCAGCCACCAACAAAATGATCTCCAACAACTTGTCGAGATTTTTCTTTTGCTTCGCGGACACTTCGACGAATTCGGTATCGCCGCCCCATTCCGCAGGCATCAAACCCAAATCGGAGAGTTGGCGCTTGACACGCTCCGGCTGGGCTTCGGGCTTGTCGATCTTGTTGACCGCCACGATGATCGGCACGCTGGCCGCTTTGGCGTGATCGATGGCTTCGCGCGTCTGCGGCATGACGCCGTCATCCGCGGCAACAACAAGCACCACAATGTCTGTAACTTTGGCGCCGCGCGCACGCATGCGCGTGAACGCTTCGTGGCCCGGCGTGTCCACAAACACGACACTCCGGTCGCCCACTTGCACCTTGTACGCGCCAATATGCTGGGTGATGCCACCGGCTTCGCCGGCCGCCACTTCCGCGGTTCGGATGCCGTCCAGTAGACTTGTTTTCCCGTGGTCGACGTGGCCCATCACTGTAACCACCGGCGGGCGAGGCTTCAGGTTCTCCCTGGTTTCTTCTTTGGCAACCTCGAGGACCATTTCTTCTTCAAACGAAACCACACTCACGACGCCGCTAAAGGATTGCGCTAACTCCGTCGCGGTTTGCACGTCCAGCGCCTGGTTGATGCTGGCGAACACGCCGCGATCGAGCAATGTCTTCAGCAAATCCTTTGCGCGAACATCGAGTTTTTCGGCCAGTTCGCGAATCGTGATTCCCTCGGTCAGGGTCACTTCGCGAGGCGGACGCGGCTCGGGTGGCGCCGTGGCCACAGCTGCCGCGCCTCTCCCACCTGCACCGGGGCGCTGGCGCGTGGGATGAAGCTTGCGCTCGCCTTCCATCTCGCGCTTGTCGACCATGGGCCGTTGGCGCTGGGTTGGCCTGCGTGTGTAAAGCGGCTTGCCGGGTTCCGCCTTCGGCGGCATCTTCTCCGGAAGCGGGGGCAACATGCCTGGTCGTCCGGGAGTACGCGGGCCGGGGCGCGAACCAGTTGGAACCGCACCCGGCCTTTGAGTCCATGGCCGCCCAGCGCCGCCAGGCCCACTCGGGCCGCCGGTCGTACGCGGAGCAAACGGCCGCCCACCTTGGCCGGACTGTGGACGCATCGGCTGACCGGGACGCGGACCGCTGGGGCGTTCGCTGCCTGGAACGGTCCCTGGAATCGGGCCGCGGTTGCCACCTGTCGGCATCGGCGGACGCTGAGGAGCTGCAGGCCGGGCTGTGGGAGTTGTAGCCCCGGCGGATGGCCGCGCAGTTGCCGGTTGCGCGCCAGGCTGTGGCGCGCGAACTTTGGGCGCTCCCGCCGCGGGACGCGCGGCAATGGGTTGGCCTGGAGTGGGCGAGGGACGCGGTGTAGCTGCGGGAGTTGATTTTGGTGCGGCAGCTGCAGGAGCCGCAGGCGCTGCCGGAGCGGTTGGTGCTGCAGGTTTTGCAGCCGGCGAGGGGGCACTCGGCACGGCCGGCTTCGGCGGAGCAGGCGCTACGCCAGGCGCGGCATGCGCAGCAGGAGCATGTGGCGCAGCGGGAGCAGCTGGCTTCGCGGCAACCGGCGCTGGCGGAATTCTAACTGGAGCGGCCGGTTGTTTTGCTGCAGGCTTTGCAGGCTCTTTCGCGGCGGCTTCGGCGGCCGCTTCTGCCTCGGCAGCGCCTTGCAAACGCTGGCGGACCTTTTCGGCTACATCGATGGGGATCGAGCTCGAGTGAGTCTTTTTCTCGGTTACGCCAAAACCCGGCAGAAGGTCAATGATTGCTTTCGCCTTGACCTCCAGCTCGCGGGCCAATTCGTTAATGCGGACTTGCGATGAGTCACTCATGCTTCGTTAAGAACTTTTCTCTTCCTGCTGACCCTCGGGAGATTCCTTCTCCGTTGATTCAGCCGCCGCTGAGTGATTCTCCGCGGTGGATTCCTCGCTTGCTGCTTCCGTCGTGCTCTCTGGCCCGGGCTCCGGGGCAGGCTCTGTCGTTTCCGCGGCTGCCTCGGCAGCTTCGGGCGCAGCTTCCGACGCCGGTTCCGTTGCTGCTTCCGTCGAGCTTTCGGCCGATGCTGCGGCCGCTTCTCCACTTTCGTAGAAGCGGTTGACGGCCTGGTAAATTTTGTCGACCATTTTTTCGCCGATGCCCGGAATCTCCATCAATTGTTCCGGAGTCATGCTGGCGAGTTTTTCCAGCGAAGTAATCCCCGCCGCTTCGATCTTCTCGATGGTCTTCGGGCCCACGCCCGCCAATACCGTCAACGGCGTGGTGGGCGCCGTGAGCGCAGTCATCTGCTCTTCGATTTCGCGGCGCTTCTCTTCTTCGCTCTTGATATCGATGTCCCAGCCGATGAGCTTGCTGGCCAGGCGCACATTCTGCCCTTTCTTCCCGATGGCCAGCGAGAGCTGCGAATCTTCCACAATTACTTCCAGCTTCTTGTTTTCCGGGTCGGTGATCTGCACCCGCGTCACTTTCGCAGGGCTCAGGGCCTTCTGGGCAAACGCCACGGTTTCTTCGTTGTAAGGGATAATGTCGATTTTCTCGCCGCGCAATTCCCGGATGATGGATTGCACGCGCATGCCCTTCATGCCCACGCAGGCGCCCACGGGATCGACATCTTTGTCACGGCTCGCCACCGCCACCTTGGTGCGCTCGCCGGCTTCACGGGCTGCGGCGCGAATTTGCACCGTGCCGTCGTAAATTTCCGGCACTTCCATTTCAAACAGGCGCTGTACCAACGAAGCGTCGGCACGCGACACGATCACCTGCGGGCCTTTCGCGGCGCGGTCCACCGTCTTAATCACCACGCGCAAACGTTCGCCAATGTTGTACGTTTCCAGCTTCGATTGCTCGCGCTTCGGCAGGCGCGCTTCCGTCCGGCCCATGTCCACGACCAGATCCGGGCCCTCCGCGCGCTTCACGATCGCGGTCACCAGTTCGCCCGCGCGTGTGTGGTATTCGTTGTAGATCGTGTCGCGTTCTGCTTCGCGCACCTTTTGCAGGATCACCTGCTTCGCTGTTTGCGCGGCAATGCGGCCGAGAACATCCGTGGGTTTCGCGGTGCGAATCTCGCCGCCCAGTTCCAAATCAGGATTCTTCTTCTTCGCATCCGCCAGGCTGATTTCCCGCTTTGGGTCGGTAACCTCTTCCACCACCGTCATGACCGAAAACACGTCCACCTGGCCAGTTTCTGCATTGAACTTTCCGCGCAGGTCTTCTTCCGACTTATAAAACTTCCGCGCGGCCACAACCATGGCATCTTCAATGGCGGAAATCACCACTTCCGGTTCAATGTGCTTCTCCCGGCTCAACATTTCGATTTGTTGATAGAGCAGATTCGCCATGTTCTTCCAGTCCTAAAATTCGATCGCCAAGTTCGCTTTGCGGATTGTCTCCAGGGGAATCTCCACAATCCGCGCTTCCTTGCCCTTCAACTCAATGCGGACTTTTCCTTCCGCAAAGCCCTTCAAGCGTCCCTCGAAAAATTTCGCCTGGCCGATGGGCTCGGTGGTGGATATTTTCGCCAGCCGGCCCACAAATCTCTGGAAGTCCGCCGCGGACTTCAGCGCCCGGTCCATCCCCGGGGAACTGATTTCCAGGGTGTAACCCGGTCCCGGGACCAACTCTTCCACATCCAGGATCACGCTCAACTGCTGGCTCACCCGTTCGCAATCCGCGTGGCTAATCTGCGCATAAGGGTTGGCAACTTCTTCCCCCTCAGTCGCTTCCACAGACCGTGCCGGCGGAACCCGGTCGATGTACACGCGCAGGAAGCGTTGCTTCCCGATCTTCCACTCGACATCCACTACTTCCAAGCCTTCCGACCGTGCAACACGCTCGGCGGCTTCCCGGATCTTTTCGAGATTCACCCAGAGACTCCCCGGCCTAAGCCGGTCTGAAGCTCAGTCCAACCGGCGGCAACAAAAAAGTGGGCTTGCGCCCACTTCATGGTGCGACCCGTAACAGAGCGAAATAAAAGTATATTCCCGCATCCCCCTAAAAGCAAGGTGGGGGAGACGCTCACGCGGGCCGATTGGGAGCGCTACCGGCCCGGCAAGAGGCAAACAGGAGAGGCTCCGGGCGTTTGCCGGAGCCTCTGCTGTGATCTCCAAAACTTCCCAGCGAAACCTTATGGCTTGGTTGCGGGGGGAGTTGCTGGTTTGGTTGCCGGAGGTGTGGCAGGTTTGGGCGCCGGCTTGGTCGCGGGCGCCGTCGACGTGCCCTTAAGCGGATAAGCCTGATCGTACTGCTTGATGATGTCCTGGGTAATGTCGATGTTCGGTGAAGCATACAGAATCGTCAGATTCTGCGTCGACGGGGCGTCGAAAACCGCGACGATACCGTTCTCGCGCGCATACCGGTCCACCACGTCCATCATCTTCCGACCGATCCGGTCGAATACATCCGACTCCGCCGCCTGAACATCTTCGCGCAACTCGTTGTTCTTGCGGTCCAGTTGCTGGGTCAGGCGCTGGCCCTGCTGTTGCAACCTTGCTTTTTCTTCATCGTTGAGGGTGTTCGCGCCCGCGTTCAGCCGGCTGCCAAGATCATTGACCTGCTTGTTCATGGCTTCCAACTCGTTTTGCCGAGGCGCAAATTGCGACTGCAATTCCGCCTGAGCTTGCTTCCCTTCCGCGGTGATGGCGATGGCCTGCCGCAGATTGATCACCGCGACCTTACCGGCCGAGGCGGAACCCGCTGCGGCCTGAGCCCAAACGGCTGCCGTTCCCAGCAGGCAAGCCATGCCGAGTACAGCCACACGAATCACATTTCTCGAATTCACTGTTTTCTCCTTATTGATCTTCGGGCGTGCCTTCCTTGTGCCACCTGCGGGGAACGGAAGAGCCACCCTGAACTTTTTTATGCGTAACCCGGTTGAACGATTCTAGTGATCCCTAGGGAATGAGGCCAATGCGTTGTCGACGATTCCTTCGGGTTGCCCGCACTCCCGGCCAGCAGTACCCACACAGATGCTTCCTGCCGCCAACTCAAAAACGTCTTAGTATAGCCGACTCAGCGTTTTCCCCGCAAACGAACTCTCCGTGCCACCCTTACCTATGGCGCGCCTTTCCTCTTGGTAAGTTTTCTTATTTTGGCAACGCCAGAAACACAACGCGATTATTGTTCTGGTCCACAATCACAGCCGTGTTCGTCAGATTGTCCACCGCGACGGCAAATTGGGAAAGGCTGCTGATTCCGAGCGTTTGCCGGGTCTTGAAGTTCTGCGAGTCGATCACCGAACTGGTATTCGAAGTGGAGTTGATGGTCAAAAGAGTCCCGGTCTGGTAGTTGAAGCCCACCGAGTAAGGGTTGATGCCCACTCGAATGGTTTGCGATGACCCAGTGTCCGGATTGAATGCGTAGATTGCGTTTTGCTGGGTGGAGGTGACGTAAAAGAGTCCCACCTGGGCGGGCGATTGATTTGGATCACCCGGATCGTAGACGATCCCTGTGGGGTTGGCGGTCAGCGTAGAGAGGGGAGATGTGGTGCTCTTGGACGGCGGGTCGGAGGCCAGATTGATGACGTCCAATCCTCCTGTAACGCTGGTTGTCCCGGAATTTTGCAGATTGGTTACGACGGCGATGGCACGATTTGGATCGACCGCAATGGCTGTGGGTGGCCCGCTTGCAGCAACCGTCGTTGCTGTCGGTGTCCCTTGCTTGTGCCCTGTACCGCCCGTGTCTGACGGCAACAGCACCGTCAGGTCAATGGCGGAAATCGTGTTCGAACCGCTGTTGGCGATCAGCGCCAGCGCGTGATCCTGGTCAATGGCCACGCCGACGGGCGAGATCCCCACGGTTACGGGGCTGCCGTTGACGATACTTGGGCTAAGGGGGCTGCTGATGTCAATTATCGAGGCCGTGCCCGCCGGGGATTCGCCGTTGTTCGCCACGACCGCATAACCAAGACGTGGAATTACACCGACGCCGATGGGGTTCTTGCCCACGCCAATCGTGCTCAGGACTGCGCCGTAGGCATTGCCTGGGTAGACCAGCCCGGTCGTGTCCAGATTGACGATCGAAACGCTATTGCAAGCATAATTGGTCACCAACGCAATGCGGCGGGACTCGTCGACCGCCACTCCTTCCGGTCCTTGCGGAAACGCGGAAGTAGGAGCACATTTCGGGGTTAGATCGGTGATTTTCACGGCGTGTAGATCAACGGAGTTGGAAGTTTCGCCCCCCGCCGCAGACTGTACATCCAGCGCGTAATCGTGCGGTGCGAACAAAACTGCCGCCGGGATGGTAACGTCGACTTCGCTATCGCTCACCGGCGTGGTGACAATTGGCGCGGGCGAGGCCGCTCCGGGCGGCGTGATGGCGGTCTGAGCGTCAAGCCTCACTACGGGTGTTCCACCTCCAGAATTGAAACCCTGGCCCAGCACGCGCAAGTGCGCATCCTGGCCCAACTGCACCGCCTGCGGCATGCACGGCAACTGGGGGTCCGTTAGGCTGCATGTCGTGGCGGGCGTCAAGGAGCCCAGTGCAGGCTGGGCAATAGGCACGCCATACGCGGGGATTGTATCCTGCAATTGGAGCGATTGGATGTGCACCTTTTGGAAGGTGCTTGCCGGATCCAGGCTCATATACGTCAGCGAGTTGCTCCCGGCGTTGGCAACCAGTACAAATTTCGACTTCGGGTCGTAGGCCATCGGGCCGTACACGGTGACGGGAGATGTCGCCCCCGCAGGTGTATAGGAGCCTTGGCCGAGCTGATTGGTGGGGATAGCCGCGATGATGCGGTAGGCTGCCGTGTTCCCACCGCCAGGCGCCGGGCCGCCAGGGTTGATCAAGGAAATAGCGTTCTCAGGGTAATTGGCACCGACGTTCAAGCTGGGATTGTAGGCCAGCAACACGTTGGTAAACGGATCGAACGCCGCGGAACGGAAACCGTTCTCGGGCCCCCCCGCCGGGCTCGGGTTGCAACCATTGCAGCTTCCTGCAGAAAGCGAAAGCGAGGTTACACTTTGGTCCAGCGTACTGATGAAACCAATCTGCCCCGAGAATGCGGCGAAATCGGCATAAGCAAAGGTACGCGTAATTGGGTTGATGGCCGCGCCGGATACGTTGGTGGATGTGTTAAACGAGTAATACGGCGTCCCATACTGCACGGTGCCTTCATTCGAAGAAGTATTTGTTTCGCTGTCGTCCGGCATGCCGGTCTGCGCATACGTGAACGTGTACGGATCGACATAGCCCACTTGGAAGGTTCCATTAAAATTCGAGTTTTTCGTGGAAGTGGTCACGCCGGAAATAATCACGGTACCGCCCAAAGCGGCATTGATCCCGTGGGGCGTAACGGTCTTAATCGTGGTGATTCCCGCCGCGCGAAAAGCGCCGGTAGCAGTCCCCGATCCGGCGGGAAGAATCTTGACGGATGTGCCTTGTTGGAGAAGATTCACGACGGAGGTAGAGCCGTTGCCGCCCCCCGGCGTCACGTAAGCGAGCGGCGCCTGGGGCTGCATCACGACTTGAGGGGTCGGTCCCGTAACCATCGACACCGGAGCAATCACACAGGGAGGTGCTTTTACCGTCGCCAGAAAGCAACTGAGGCCCGCGGGCGGCTTGTCGGTGCCACTAAGGTTGGGATCCACATCCACGATGAACCCAATGTTCGTGCCGATGTTTGAACCTGCGTAAGCAACCACCCCTAGATGTGTGACGGGATCGACGCCAAACGCGTAGGGAGTGGGAAGTCCCGTCGCGCCGGGCTGACTCAACAAGGTATTCAGATCCACGGCAATTGGAGAACCAACCGGAGTGAAAAACGGAGAAGCCTTGGTCACTGAAAACAGGTAGAGCTTGCTGTCGCCGCTGCTCACCACAATCGCCAAGTCCCCGCCATTTACCTGTATCTGATCGTCAATGACGACTCCGGTAGGCTGCGATCCGGGCGAAATGGAGACGGGGCCGCCAAGTTGTACCGGAACTGTACCGCTGAGATCGACCAATTGGAGAGTACCGCTGGCCTGCTCCGCAATCACCGCGTAGCCTTTTCCAGAATTCAGTGCGATGCTGCTGGGGGCAAGATTTGTTCCGGAGGCCGGGGGGTTGAGAGGAGCGGAAGCCGGAATGGGTGCCAGCGCAAAGTTAGGCTGAATCGCCGCGTTGGTAGTAGCAGACAAGAACAGCGGCGGTGTGCCGGTCGTGGCGTTGCTGGTGACGGTGATTTCATGAAGGCCTGGACTAGGCAGCTGAAAGTTATCCTGGGAAAAAACGGCGTGCCTTGCGCCTGGCTGCATGACCTGGCCTGA
>Ga0187803_10001158_pt1 | contig 10342 bp, 3 predicted proteins | sample NC_wetland_sal_i_2_FD_132425 | JGI IMG/M metagenome (GOLD analysis project Ga0187803, IMG submission 132425) | Wetland sediment microbial communities from Neuse River Estuary, North Carolina, USA - Control_3 | ecosystem: Environmental > Aquatic > Freshwater > Wetlands > Sediment | place: USA...
CCGAAGTTGGAAACATAAATGTCGGGCCAACCGTCGTTGTCGTAATCGCCGACGGCCACGCCAAACCCCCAGCGTTCGTTCGCTACTCCCGCTTTGTCGGTTACGTCGGTAAAGGTGCCGTCGTGGTTGTTGTGGAGCAGCATCGCACGCGGCGCGGGCTCCTGCCCCTTCAGAGCAGGAAACGTCGAGCCATTCAACAAGTAGATATCGAGCCAGCCGTCGTTGTCATAATCGAGCAAAGCCACGCCGGAACCGGGCGCCTCGAGAATGGTGCGTTTTTCGGGGGTCCCGGAGCGATGGTGGAATTTGTCCAGCCCCGCTGCTTTCGTGATGTCAATGAAATAAACGGGAGCGCCATCCACAAACCCGCCCGCCGTGATGGGCCGGGACAGGGCATCCTTCACTGGCGCGTGGATACCCCTCGTGCTTACGCCCATGCTGCTGGTGGGGCCCTGCTCGTGGCCGAATTGCTGAGCGCCACCCAGCGTGGACCCGAAGAAGGCTAGAAGCAGGCTTACACCGAAGGCGATCCCCAACGCAACAGGCAACGCTATTCTGCCGCTCTGCCTCATCGGTTTCTTTCTCGCGCCATCACGCATCTCTGCCGTCACCCCCCCGTCTTAGAAAAGGAGCACACAGTGTTCTCGACAAGGGCTGCGCTGTCAACAACTCCGTTTGCTGCCTGAATGTCTCCTGGGAACCCACAGAAGCGCCAAAGGTAGGGCCGATTTCTGCTAACGCGACGCTCCCCGCCAAGTTCGGGCGACAGCGAACCTTTGAACAGCTGCGGCTATCCGACCGTCGATGAAGAACTTAAATGGGAATGCAGAGGAGACACCACGGGGTATTGACGCAGAGACGGAAATTGAGTATCCCAAAGGGGATCGCTCCAGCGGACTCTGCACAACATGGTCGAGGTGTTGCAGGGAATGCCCCGCTCGTTCGCCTGCAGAACTCATTTCGAATCGCCGAAGCACCCGGCAAGATCAAGTTGATGGGGGAGCGGCGCTCCTCGCCGCAGATCAGTGAGGCTACTATGTTTCGATCCTGGAAGTTGGGTCTGTCCTTTTTTCTGATCAATGCACTGGCGGCTTCGTTAGCAAGCGCTGGTCAACAGCCTGGCGCCTCGGATCCCTACAAGGCGACGCTTGACCGGCTGGACTCTTTTACCGTCCTCCCTTTGAAGGATTGGCGGTACGCACCGGACAGCCCGCACCCTGAAGATGTGAGCCTCGACGACAGTTCCTGGAAAACAATGCAAGCCGGGAACAAATGGTCCAATGGCGCGCGGGTCCTGCGGCGATGGATCGAGATACCGGAGAAGATTAACGGCTACCCGATCCAAAAATGCCGCATCCTGTTGGACCTGCAGATCGGCAGCGAGGGCAACCTCCAACTCACTGTGTTCAACAACGCTTCCGTGGTCTATCGCGGCGATGAAGATATGCAACAACCCATTCTCCTCACCGAAAGCGCGCAATCGGGACAGAAATTCCTGGTCGCGGTGCGTGTGGATGCCGATGCCGTCCAGACCACTCTGTACCGGAGCGAACTCCGGATTGAAGCCCCGAGCGACCGCATTGACCCGGGATTCTTGCGCCAGGAAATACTGGCGGCTCGACCACTGATTGCGGCGTACTCCGAAGGCAAAGAAGAACCGCAGAAAGAGCTGGACGCAGCAGTGCATGCCATCGATTTCACTCCACTGGATCGAGGCGAGGCTGCCGCGTTTGAGAATTCCCTGCGCGCTTCACAGTCCCACCTGGAAGCGCTGCGCCCTTGGCTCTCTCACTTCACCATCCGCGCTGTCGGCAACGCCCACATTGACATGGCCTGGCTTTGGCCCTGGACCGAAACCGTCGAAGTCGTTCGCGACACTTTTCGAAGCGCTCTGGACCTGATGCGCGAGTACCCGGATTTCCGCTTCACCATGTCTTCGGCGCGCACCTACGTGTGGATGGAGGAGAAATACCCTGATTTGTTCCAGGAAATCCAGAAGCGCGCCAAGGAAGGACGCTGGGAGGTCATTGGAGGGATGTGGGTCGAGCCCGACCTCAACATGCCCGGCGGCGAGTCCCTGACCCGGCAGATTCTGGTCGGCAAGCGCTACTTCCAAAAGAAGTTCGGCGTGGACGTGAAAATTGGGTGGAATCCCGATTCTTTTGGGTACAACTGGCAGCTTCCTCAGATCTACAAGAAATCCGGCATCAACTATTTCGTGACGCAAAAGCTTCTTTGGGCGCACGACTATACAACCTTTCCTTACAAACTCTTCTGGTGGGAATCGCCCGATGGCAGCAGGATCCTGACGTACTTCCCTCACGATTATGCCGGGGGCATTGATCCAGTTTCGTTGGGACAGGATCTTTCCGTCTGGGCCCCTTCCATTTACGGACCAAAACTGTCGGCCGATCCCATCATCATGCACCTCTATGGAATCGGGGACCACGGCGGCGGCCCGACTCGCGCTATGCTCGACGCGGCTACACGCTGGATGAAACCTGATGCTGTTTTTCCGAAGCTGCAGTTCAGCACCGCGACTCAGTTTTTTGACGAACTCAACCAGAAGCTGCCCACACTTACCGTCCCGACCTGGCGGGACGAGCTCTATTTCCAGTACCACCGCGGCGTCTTTACCACCCAGGCTGAAAGCAAAAAAAGAATCCGCGCCACGGAAGAATTGTTGCTCAACGCCGAGAAATTCGCTTCCCTCGCCAGTTCGCTCTTTGGCCGCAGCTACCCCTCGGATGATTTTGACACGGCCTGGAAAGGGCTGCTCTTCGACGACTTCCACGATATTTTCCCGGGTTCCGGGATTGCGGTGAATTACCTGGACGCAAAGCGGAATCTGGAAAACGTCGGGCGCATCGGCCACGCCATACTGGACAATGCGTTCGAAGAGATTGCCGCACACGCGAACACGAAAGGTCCTGGTGTGGCGATCGTGGTCTTCAATCCGCTGGCTTGGCCGCGACGAGAGGTTATCGAGGCTGAGGCCCAACTACCTGGCCCGGCAAAGCAGATTGAGGTGCTGGATGCCGGCGGCAAACCAGCTGAATCGCAACTGCTCGCGATGGACGCGGCCACACACCGCGCCCGGTTTTTGGTGTTTGTCGACGTCCCGAGCCTGGGCTTCAAAACGTATTTCGTGCGGGAAGCGACGGCACCCAATTCGCCCCAGAACCCCGTGAAGGCCTCGGCCGATTCGCTCGAGAACGAGTTCGTTCGCGTGAAGATTGATTCGCGCACCGGTTGCATGACCAGCCTCTTCGAAAAGAGCAGCAACACCGAACTGCTGGCACTTCCGGAATCCGATACTGGGGGCCCCAGAAGCGCCATCTGCGGCAATCTCCTGCAGACGTTCGTCGATAAGCCCCGGCAGTGGGACGCCTGGAACATTGACGCCGACTTCGAGGCGAAACACTGGGACCTGGACTCGGCGGACGAGGTGCGGCTGATCGAAAGCGGGCCAATGCGCGGGGTCATCCGGGTGAAGCAGCATTTTCAAAACTCCACATTTGTCCGCGATATCGCACTTACGCTGGGCTCTCCGCGAGTGGACGTGAAGACAAAAGTGGAATGGCACGAGCAGCACATACTCTTGAAAGTCGGTTTCCCACTCAGCGCCCACAATACAAAAGCCAGCTTCGAAATTCCGTTTGGCAGCGTGCAACGGCCCACCACGAGACAGACACCTGCCGAACGAGCGGAGTTCGAGGTTCCCGCGCTCCAATGGGCAGACATCTCCGACGACCGGCGCGGTTTCAGCCTGCTCAACGACTGCAAATATGGCTATGACGCGAAGGACAATGTATTGCGATTGTCGCTACTTCGCTCACCCATTTGGCCCGACCCCCAGGCCGACCAGGGCCACCACGAATTTACTTACTCGCTCTATCCCCATGCCGGAACTTGGCAGACAGCCCGAACCGTCCGTGAGGGATATGAACTGAACTACGGGCTCCAGGTCAAACAAGCCTCCGGGCACGATGGCGCGCTTGGATCAGAACACTCCTTCGTTCAGATCGAGCCAGCGAACGTCGTGCTCACCGCACTCAAGAACGCGGAGGACTCTGAGGCACTCATCCTTCGATTCTATGAATGGGCAGGAAAGGAATCCGATGTCCAGATTCAGGTCCCCAAGGGTGCGCAGGCTGCCGAGGAAACGGACCTCATGGAGCGGTCGCTCTCACAACTTTACGTGAAGGACGGCGCGGTGGTGGTGCACACTAAACCTTACGAAATCAAGACAGTTCGAATCGGTTATGGGGAAACGCCGTCCGGTGCGACGGTCGCGCACCCGGCCGATCCTGAGGGCGCACACTAGGAAGAATCTTTTTTGCGGATTGGGGCACTCGGGCCGGCTGGCACCACCCGGAGGAACCCTGTCAGCCCCTTCAGATGGTTCGGATGATTGCTTGCGCGGTTCCCTTCCCCGTGTTAGGCTTCGCTACCGCTGGGGTGGGCTGCCATGGGGATGGCGCAGAGTCTTTATTCCATAGCCCGGTTTGGTGCGTTTGAAGTGGACTTGAGGGCCGCCGAACTGCGTAAGCACGGGATCCGCCTCAAACTCCAAGAACAGCCGTTCCAAATTCTTTCCTTCCTGATCGAGCGCCAGGGTGATGTGGTCACCCGTGAGGAATTGCGGCATCGTCTCTGGCCTGACCATACCTTTGTTGATTTTGACCGCAGCTTGAATAAGGCGATGACCAAGCTGCGTTCCGCTCTAGGGGATTCTGCCGAGAGCCCGCGTTACATAGAAACCCTCTATCGTCGCGGGTACCGGTTACTGGTTCCCGTGACCGTGCATGCACCAGACAGGCCTCGACTCCCAACGGAGCTGGCGGCTACCCCGACAGAATCACTGACGAATAGCTCCATTCCGGTCATCGGCAGTGCTACGGCGATTCCTCGCTGGCGGTCCTATCTCAAGCATGCCGCGGTGACCTGCGTCATCGCCATTCTGGCGGTAATCCTCTACGGACGCTTCTTTCATTTGCTGGCGTTCAGGAAGTCTTCTGCCGTGTCGGCCCTAAAGCGCTCTGTGGCGGTTTTGGGCTTCAAAAACCTGTCACAGGACCCGCATCAGGCCTGGCTCTCGACCGCTCTCTCTGAGTGGCTGACGACGGAGTTATCCGCGAGCGAACAACTTCGCATTATCCCCGCGGAGAGCGTAGCGCGGATGAAGATGGAACTTTCCCTGCAAGACCTGGACGTCCTCCCACCCGCGAAACTTGACTTGATTCGAAAAGATCTTGGCACGGATCTGGTCGTCGTTGGTTCCTACGCGATGCTGGACGCGAAATCCGGCGACGGCATTCGTCTCGACCTGCGCCTCCAGGAAACGCGCACCGGACAGATTCTGGATGCCATTTCCCAGACGGGCACCGCCTCCAATCTCTTTGAACTCGTTACCGAAACGGGGCAGCGCCTTCGCTCCTCACTTCACGTACCCGCCATTACTCAGGAGGAACAGGCTCTGGTGGAAGTCGAACTCCCGTCGAATCCGGAAGCTGCGCGGCTCTATGCGGAAGGGCTGGAGAAGTCGCATGAATTTAATGCCCTGGCCGCCCGCGACCTTCTGCAGAAAGCGACCTCGGCCGAGCCCACCTTTGCCCTGGCCCACGCGGCCCTCGCCGCAGCCTGGCAGCGCCTTGGCTATGATGACGAGGCCAAAGCGGAAGCCAGGAAGGCCTACGATCTTTCGGCAAAGCTCTCGCGCGCAGATCGGCTGCTGGTCGAAGCGCGTTACCGCGAGGCTTCCCGCGACTGGAATAAGGCGATTGAGATCTACCGGGCGCTCTTTGCGTTCTTCCCCGACAATCTGGATTACGGGCTCGCCCTTGCGGATGCACAGGCCAATGGCGAGAAGGGGCCCGACGCCCTCGCGACGATCCAACTCTTGAGACAACTTCCTGTACCGCTCCGCGAGGACCCGCGCATCGACTTGGCAGAATTTTCCGCCGCTGAATCGCAGGGTGACTTCCGGCGAGCCTTGATCTGCGCCACTCGCGCTGCAGAGAAGGCGCGAGCTAGCGGCGCCTCACTTCTGCTCGCCAATGCGCTGCTCGATCAGGCCTGGGCCTCCGAGAATCAGGGAGATTTTGACAAGGTGGCCCCGGTGATTGGCGAGGCCAGAGCCGTCTCCGCCGCGGCGCACGATCCCGGCTTGGTCGCCTCAGCGACCACAGTCGAAGCCATTGCTCTTCAAATGGAAGGGAATTTCCCGGGCGCAAAGGAACGATATCAGCAAGCCCTGCTGTTGGATCAGAAGATCGGAAACCTCAAAGGAGTTGCCGCTGGTTTCGATAATCTGGGGGACGCCTTTCTCTCCCTGGGGGACCTTACTTCCGCTCGCAAGAGCTACGAAAGCGCGGTAGAAACTTACGAGAAGATTTCCCACCAGGATGGCATCGGCCTTGCCGACAACGGTCTCGGAGATGTTCTGCTTGCTATGGGTCAACCCGAGGAAGCCACTCGACGCTACACCGAGGCTCTGGAAATCTGCCGCCAGCTCGGGGATCGCAGCAAAGCCGCTGCCGCACTCCTGGGCTTGGGCAGGGCGCAGCGCGCCGAAGGAGATTTGCCCGTCGCCGCACGCACGGAGACACAAGCCATGGCAGCGTATCAGGAAATCGGAGACACTCTGAGCACCGCCCGCGCCCAATTGGTGCTCGCCCAGATCGACCTTGACAATAACAAGATTCCCAAGGCACTGGCCTCGGCAAGCAACGCCGCCGATTCGTTTGTTAAGGTGCACAGCTTCGCGGATGCCGGGCAAGCTTATTTGCTGCTGTCCGAAATTCTGCTGGCACAGAATCGTCTGCTGGAAGCTCAAAGGATGATTCGCCAGACCATGCAAGCCGCACTAACCTCACGAACGCGGGAATTGAGTCTAAAGGCCGCAGTGGGGGCTGCGCGCGTTCAAGCGGCCTCCGGAAATCCCGCCGATATTACTGCTGCGGAGAGACGATTGACACAAACATTGGTAGAAGCCGAACGCGCCGGCTTCACCTTGGTAGCCTTAGAGGCGCGACTGGCCCATGGTGAGGTGGAGCTGAATTTCATCAATCATGCCGCTGGTGTGGCCGAACTGGAGGCGCTACGAAAAGACGCTTCGCGCGCTGGGCTTTCCCTCATCGCACATAAGGCGGTTCAGGCCTCACATTCCGATTCCCAAGCTGTCGCCCTCACAGGGTGTGCAAATTAGGCAGGATTCGAAGTGGTTCAGCCTTTTTCCATCGGCTGAACCCTTGTTGCCCTTAAGTTCCCTCTAGGGATTGTGGTGAGAGCCGTCTACGTGCTCATCGATTTTCAGGATTTGGTCCGCCTTGACGCCGGTCAAGGTCTGAATGATCCCGCTGGGCCAGTGAATCGCGATCTTCTCCACTTCCGTATTCTTCCCGAGCCCAAAATGCACCCGTTTGTCACTCGAGGACAAGTAGCTGCCCGCCGTGGTCACGGTGGCATATTGCTTTCCGTCTGCCGTCTCGATTTCCACCGTCGCGCCAATGGCGTCGCGGTTGCTCTTGTGGCCCACCAGATTCAGAAGAATCCAGTGATTTTGCGCCGCCGTCTCGTTATGCACCAGATGGACGGGGCCGTCGTTCGTGGTGACCACGGCGTCGAGTCGCCCGTCGTTATCCAGATCCCCGATCGCCATGCCGCGAGCGGCCCAGGCTGTCTCAAACGCGCTTCCGGATTCCGCGGACACATCCACGAATTTTCTTCCCGTGTTCCGCGCGAGCAGCATCGGTTCACGATAACGCAGGTTTGGATTCGTCAGTTCGATGGTGTCCAGATCGTGGCCCTGGGCGATTAAGAGGTCCTTCCGGCCATCGTTGTCGTAATCGAGAAACCGCACGCCCCAGCCGCTGTGCGTAAGGCTGATCTGGCTGAGACCCAGGTCCGTGCTGGAATAGCTAAAGGAGCCGTCGCGGTTATTGTGATAGAGGGCGTAGCGTTGATTGGCCAGATCGGTCACCACCAAGTCCGGCCACCCGTCATTGTCAAAATCGGCAAAGTCGACTCCCATGCCCGCATAGGTTTTGCCGTCGCTGTCCACGGCGACGCCGGAGATCAAGCCCAGCTCTTCGAAGGTGCCGTTGCCTTTGTTGTGGTAGAGGAACTCGAACATCGAATCGTTGGCGACAAAGAGGTCGAGGTGGCCGTCGCGGTCATAATCCGCGAAACTGATCCCCAGACCCTTTCCAGGTTTGTCCAACCCGATCTTCTGTCCATACTCCGTAAATGTCCCGTCCCCATTGTTGTGGTACACGAGCGGCGTGATGGGCTTGAAGTAATCGGGGTGACAGAAGGCGCGGTAGCCTTCCCGATGTTCCCCGCACCAGATGTCGTCGAAGTCCCACTCGACGTACCGGAGCACGACAAGATCCAAGTAGCCGTCGCCATCCAAATCAACCCAGGCCGCGCTGGAAGACCATCCCCCGCCCGCTACGCCGGCCTTCTGAGTAACGTCGGTGAAGGTGCCATCGCCATTGTTGTGGTACAGTCTGTTTCCACCGTAGGCGGTTACGTAAAGATCTTCGTAGCCGTCATTGTCGTAATCGCCGACCGCGACTCCCATCCCGTATCCCACACCCTGGAGACCTGCTTTTTCCGTGACATCTTCAAAAGTGCCGTCTGATTTTTGGTGATAGAGCCGGTTCCAATACTTCGGCCCGGTCTTTTGAGGGATCGTCCCTTTCGGCGTCGGGTCGGAGAGTGGAGCGCCATTCACAAGGAAAATGTCCAGGCGTCCATCGTTGTCATAATCAAACAGCGCGACACCCGCGCCCATGGTTTCAATCAGATACTTCTTGGAGGTGTGCGAGGATTGATACTCGAAGTTGACGCCGGACCCGGCGGTAATGTCGACGAATTTTCCGGGTGTTCCCGTTGCCTCGGGATTCTCCCGGGAATTCGTCTGCTGGCTTTGCACAGCCACACCGGATATGGCCACCAGAAGCAGGAGATAGAACACGAGACAATGCCGAGAGGATCTCACAATCCGACCCTCCCCTTCCCCTCAATGATGGTATAAATGCGATCCACCGCGGGCACGGAAATCTTCTCTTGCCGGCCGCTGGGCCACGTGATTTCGAGCGTGTCCACCTTCGTTGCCGTGCCCAGTCCGAAATGCAAGCGCTGATCGGAACTCGAGGCGTAGCTCCCACCGCTGAAGACGTCCGCCCGCTGTCGCGCCCCTCCCGCAGTGACAAACACCTTCGCTCCAATCGCGTCCCGCGGGCTCTTCGAACCGCCGATTAGCTTCAGTCCGATCCAGTGGTTCCCGTTTTTGACGACATTTCGCAACAGGGTCGGGGCCGAATCCATGTTATTGAGGACGACATCCATATGCCCGTCGTTGAAGAGATCCCCGAACGCGGCGCCTCGCGCGGGAACCACAACCGCCAGCCCGCTTCCGGTCGCCGCGGGTACCTCCTCGAATCTCGTCCCGTCCACGTTGCGCAACAGGAGAGGACGCTGCGCCCAGGTCGTTCCCCAATCCTGGTGATCCACCGCTGGATAAACGTGGCCATTGGCCACAAAGAGATCGAGCCAACCGTCATTGTCGAAATCAATGAAACCGGTTCCCCAACCCAGAAATGGTATGGTCAAGTTCCCGATCCCGGCGCTCACGGTTACGTCCGTGAAATTGCCGGCGCCATCGTTCCGATAAAGCGTGTCGTAATCGTCCGAAAAGTTGGTGACAAAAAAATCCAACTTGCCGTCCCGGTTGTAATCTCCGACCGCAATGCCCATCGAGGCTTGTTCCCGCCCGTCGCCGTTGAATGCAAATCCGGAAAGATAACTGACATCCTCGAAAGTACCGTCGTGTTTGTTCCGGTACAAGTACTTGGGAACTGAATCGTTCGCCACCGCCAGATCCAGCCATCCATCGTCATCCACATCCACAAAGATGGAAGACATCCCGTAATAGCCTGGCGGATCCGATACGCCTGCCTCGACGCTCACGTCGGTGAATGTCCCGTCACCATTGTTGTGAAAGAGATGATCGCCTTCGCCGGGTAGACCTCGCGGGCCGCACATGACGGGCACACCGCGAAATTGGCAGTACGCTGCGGGAATCTCCCCTTTCGCGGCAACGAGCGATTCCTCCACATTGAACTTCACATAGCCCGGCACAAACAGATCCAGTAATCCATCACGGTCATAGTCGCCCCAGGTAGCCCCCGTGGACCATCCTCCCAAGGTAACGCCCGCCTTCTCCGCCACGTCGGTAAACGTTCCGTCGTGGTTATTGTGATACAGGCGATTTTTGCCGAAGTTGGAAACATAAATGTCGGGCCAACCGTCGTTGTCGTAATCGCCGACGGCC
>Ga0187803_10001159_pt1 | contig 10340 bp, 7 predicted proteins | sample NC_wetland_sal_i_2_FD_132425 | JGI IMG/M metagenome (GOLD analysis project Ga0187803, IMG submission 132425) | Wetland sediment microbial communities from Neuse River Estuary, North Carolina, USA - Control_3 | ecosystem: Environmental > Aquatic > Freshwater > Wetlands > Sediment | place: USA...
AAGCTGGCAATCAATTGAATATTCTTGACGTTCTGTAGAGACACGGACGTATTGCGCGGCGGGCATGTTCTCCATTTCCTGCATCTCCTCGGACTCAGGCGTATTCTCCATCAGCTCAGATCGCAGTAGGTGTGGACAATTTCAAAGCCATTGCGATGCGCATATTTGCTGATTTCTGCAAGCTGGCAATCAATTGAATATTCTTGACGTTCTGTAGAGACACGGACGTATTGCGCGGCGGGTATGTTCTCCATTTCCTCCATCTCCTCGGACTCAGGCGTATTCTCCATCAGCTCCTCCATCCCTCGAAAAGAACGTTCAATGGTTGTCCTTTTGATCGGCAGTATACCGCCATATTTCTTTAGCTCCGTGAGCCAGGAAACACGAATGTCTCGGCAATTGGCGTCGGAGACCAGATGTTGAAGATGACCTGCGGCCTTCTCACTGTTCGTGCTACGTAGATGCGTGCGAATTCAGGAGGTTGAGGGTAATGTTGTGCTCTTCTAATTTGCGCTAAATCTAGCGGGAGGACACCTTGCTCCCCACAGAACCCCGATTCTCCGCATCTCCTGGCTCAGCAGTCCCGGCCGCGCAATACGTGCGTATGTCAGATGAAACGCAGCAGTATTCAATTGACAATCAGAAAAGAGCAATTCAAGAGTATGCCGCTCAACACGGATTCACGATAGTAAAGACCTACGCTGACTCCGGCAAGAGTGGAGTAGAAGCGAAGCATAGAGCGGGTTTGCGGGATTTACTCAAGGACGTTGTCGGCGGTCAAGCTCATTACAAGGCAATTCTCGTTTACGACATCAGTCGCTGGGGACGTTTCCCGAACAATGACGAAGCTGCGCATTATGAATTCATATGTGCGAGTTCGGGAGTTCCTCTCCACTATTGCGCTGAGCCTTTTAATAACGATGGCACCGCGTCCAGTTCCATTCTGAAGGCCCTGAAGCGGAGCATGGCGGCGGAATTCAGCAGGGAGTTGGGAGAGAAGGTATTTCGCGGAAAGACTCACATTGTGCAGTTGGGGTTCTGGGTAGGCGGCCCGCCTGGTTACGGTTATCGGAGACGTATGGTCTCCGCGGACGGGAAACCAAAACAAGTGCTGAAACGAGGGGAACAGAAGAATCTGAAGACTGACCGGATCACTCTTGTTTTGGGCCCCCAGAAGGAGGTTGAAGGCGTGCGAATGATATTTTCAATGGCCGCCAACGGCCATAATTGTACCGATATTGCTCGGGCCCTCAACCGTAAGAAATTCCCACTTAATGGAAGGCAATGGAACACCAATACTCTTTACGCTGTGCTGACCAATCCGAAATACATCGGGTGCAACATCTGGAACCGGCGCACTCAACGCATGCGAACACCTCTTCGTCTTGTTGAACCACAGTATTGGATCAAAAAGCCGCATTCTTTTCCGCCAATCGTGGACAAAGAAACATTCGATCGCGCACAAGCAACATTACAAAAGGTCCGTGATTCCGCTGGTCTCGGGAAAAGCTGTTGAAAAGAATAGGTCGCCTGCTGAAGGCAAAAGGGCGGCTTAGCGAGAGAATGCTGATCGAATCGCGCAGCTTGCCTTCAACTAGCACAATTCGAAAATATTTCGGCACATATCGCCAACTCTACGATCTGCTCGGTTATGATCTTGAACCAAAGCACGTCTTCAGAGCGGAGCAAGGGCTACGGTCGGCACGTCTCAGGCAGGCGCTGGGAGACGAGATCAAAGCGCTGTTCCCGGAAAATGTTGTTGTACAACCCCACCGCAGAGGAGAGCGGTCGATACTTCGGATCGACGACACCTTTATGGTCTCCATTCTATTTTGCGGTCAGGAAAAGGTTCTCGTGGGGCAATGTTGGGGCGCAAAGCCTGCTCCAGCAGAACGTGACAACATCACTCTGTTGTGTCTCTTGAACCGCCGATTTGATCGAGTACTCCACTACTACATTGCGCCCCAATTAGGGCAATGGGAGTATCGGCGCTTGTATTGGAACAGCCCCTTCTTACGACAAATAGTAAAACTAGATCGCCTCGAAGATTTCTACAGTACAGTCAAGAAGCTTTGGAATGAGCAGCTAATGGCTGGAGCGGACCCGAAGAATCTCCTCATCCCCGCACGGAGCCCCCGCGGACCCTACCCGCTACTGCCGAAGTTGCGCTGCACTGCCCTTTTGCCAGTAGTGGGTCGCTAGAATCGCGCATCTCGATTCCGGCACTACACCGGACAAAGTTCCACTCGCACGCGCGACGCATTCTTCACGACTCTCCCACTTAGACTTTCACATTCACTTTCCCGTTTTCTTCACGGGGCGACATCGGCACAGGGCGGGCTTAACGAGCATGCTTTCATTTTATGGGTGGCCAACTTGTGTTCGCAGGCGACCAGATTCGATGTCATTGCCCTTGTATCCAAGGTAATTCTTCCTAATCCTGGTTTGGGACGGTCTGCTAGAATCGAGCCCTTTCGGAGCCCCCATGACATTCGTTTGGTTCGAAGCAGAACGGGTCTGAGGTAGGACAATAGTAGCGGCTACAGCGGGATAGCCTCAGTAAAGGAATCCATGCAGCTCCTTCGGGAGGAAGGCACGTCAAACCGGCCCAATAGAAAGGTCGGTGGCCTTTCAGCCGCCGGTTCTTAGCGTCCCACTCCAGTAAGCTCTTGCTCGGTGTTTCCTTCCAGTTGCACGCTTACAGGCGAGAAATACGCTTCCCAGCAAGGTCGCCCGTCCCGCTCACTCGGCCCAACCTGAAACGTTGTTGGCAGTCCCAGCAGCTGACATAACATTTTCCATTGTCCCCGGCTCAAAGCCAATTGGCCCTTTATCGCTTCCTCAAGGGCCGGCCTCGGGATCGATATCTGTTGAGCCAGCTTGTTGTAAGGCAAAGCTCGATATCGAATCGTCTCTTGAGCGAGCCGGCTTATGTAATCGCCCAGGAAGATCTTGGCCAACGGTGAATCAGCCGGTGATAACAGGGATGAGTTCATGCGACCTCCACTGCTCAGGCTTTGCCTGTTTGTGCCAGCTACCTCGATGGCAGCTCTTGTTCGATCCTGTCATGCCCCGCCGCAGTCTGATAGTCCACTCTCGTGCCATCGGCGCTCAATGCACCCTGGTTACCGTAGGTTCCTTTATCGTTTCTGATTGCTGCTCCTGCAGCAGGATCCAGCAAAAGTGCCATTACGGAAGAGCCATTGACGTCGTTCCCCGCCGAGGGCAACGATCATAGAGACATGACTCAAGACTCTGACAAGCCGAAACCACAAGCCAGCAAAAGCTCGGACATTAACAAAGCTGCGCTTGATTATCTGAAAATGTTGCGGGCCTTGAACCCTGCCTACGATGTGAAAGCAGCAAAGTCGGTTGTCGTCATGAGCCGCCCCAACTGAAAACGCGCGCAGGAAGTGTTGGTGGGCCGGAGGACGCAGCCGCCCTTGTGAATCGAAGGTCGGCAACTCGCCCGTCGCGCAAGGGCAAATTCTTAGTTCCAGGATGAAGACGCCCGCCAAAACCCAGCCCTAAGCTCGCTACGCCCTGCTAAGATGTCATCTGAGGGGGTAATACATGACAAATCTGTCAGACATAGTGAATCAGTTAGAAGCACACCGCAAACAGGTCCACAGTGAACTCGGTCACCTGGACGCAGCAATCAGAGCACTCCGAGGATCCAGTACCAGCAACGGGTCGAGGGGAATTCGAGTTGCTTCTCCCAGACCACGCCGCAAGCTGTCAGCAGCAGGCCGTAGGGCGATTAGTCTCGCACAGAAAGCACGCTGGGCGAAGCGAGCCGCAAATGCTCAGACAGGCACAAGGAGGCGTAAGCGCACTATGTCAGCAGCGGCTCGCCGAAGGATCGCAAGTGCTCAAAAGGCTCGTTGGGCAGCCTGGAGGGCGAAGCAGAAGAAAGTGGCCTAAGACCGAAAACAGCGCTCATGCTAGACAAGAGCCCGCCCTTAGGCCGAGCAGACGGGGCGGGCTTTGGTGTTGATGGAGGGGGACCCATGGAGTATTTAGGTTTGTCCTTTGGCCGCCTTCAGAATCTGCTCTGGACGCGGTCGCTCTGGCTCGAAGCTTCAGCAAGGGCTGGGCGCGAGGACAAATTCTAATTTCCACGGTGAAGACACCAGGGCTTATTCATTGTGGCCGCGCTCGGATCTGCGGACACACTATCGGAGACCAGAGGTGCTTTCCGGATAGATGCCCGTTAAACGACCAAGTGGATTATTTCCCGTTTGCCCGTCATCCGCCCGGAAGCCCCTTCCATACTCAGGCGCCGCTGGACATGGAAAAACTCACAACGCTGGCTGCGCAATATTCTTGGGCCCCTTCTATTAGAATCTTAATCGCCAGTCACGATCTTCTCACCGCGCTTCAGCGTCCGGTCGAAGAAGTCGGCGGTTGCCGTGTAAGCCCGCACCCAGTCCCTCCACATCAGGAACGCGTGGATCTCATCTGGCAGGATCAGTTGTTCCAAAGGCACGTGCTGCGCCCGCAACCGCTGCACCAAGTCCACGGTCTGGCTGAAGGGCACGTTGCGATCATCATCGCCGTGGATGAGTAATACCGGTGACTTCCACGTGGCCACATAGGCGTCAGGTGAGGAATCCCACGCCAGCTTCACTGCAGTCTCCGCGTCCGGCGGCCGCAGTGCCAGATTGCCGAAATAGGGCCGTTCCGTGAGGAAGACGCTCCAGTCATGCACGCCGTGGAAATCCACCCCCGCTTTGAAAAGTTCGGAATTACGCGCCAGACCCATGGCGGTCAGAAAGCCGCCATAGGAACCACCCCATAACCCAATCTTCGCTCCGTCAACTTCCGGAAGGGATTGGAGGTACCGTCCTGCCGCCACAACGTCCTTGTACTCAGCGGCTCCGCGCCAGACCGTGTTGGGCGCTTCGCGAAACGCGCGTCCGTACATGGTGCCGAGCCGATAATTCACCGATAACACGGCGTATCCGCGGCTGGCGAGGTACTGATTCTCGGCGTAAGCGTTGTGGTAGTAATCCATGTAGTGGAAGCCCAGCATCATCTGGCGGATAGGGCCGCCGTGCATGAAGACCAGCCCGGGAACCTTGCCCTTGGTGTTCTGCAGGAGAAAAAGCTGACCGTGCAGCGTGACTCCGTCCTCGCTTTGAAAAACCACCTGCTTGGGCATCACTAGGTGGGTAGAAGGAAAGTCACTCGGCAGAGCCTGCTTCGCGATCATTTCGCGGCCCTTCGCGGTAACCTCATATGGCATGGCCGGTGAAGTTGCCGTGGAGCCGAGGCAAAGAACGCTCTTGCCGTCGCCGGTCTGAACTGGAGACCACTCCATGGTCTCGCCGCTGGTCAGGGGCTGCGGCGGCGTGCCGCCAGATAACGGCACGCGCCACAAGTGCCGCCGGTCTACATCGTTCTGGTTCGAGGAGTAAATCACCCACGCCTTATCCGCGCTTAGCGTGACGTCTTCCACGTCAAAATCGCCAGGCGTGAGCAGTGTGGCTGCGCCACCGCTGGCGGCAATGGAATACAGGTGATTGCGCCCATCCTGTTCCGAGGCAAACACCACTTGTCCGTCGGCAGCAACGTTGAGCGAGCCGTCTTCGGTGAACTCGGGCAGAGAATCCTCGAGCTTCTCTCCGCTACGCCACACCAGGCGCCCCACGCCGGAGACGGCATCGGCGATCCACAACGACCACGGTTCCGGACGTACCGGAATCAGCGGTAGCTTCTGCTCATCACCGGCCGTGCGCACAAAGACAATCCACTTGCCATCAGACGACCAGCGCGGCATGGAATCCTTGTCTACGCTGGGAGCCAGGTAGCGGATGGAGCTGCCATCGAAGTCGTAAACGGCAACGAAGCTATGACCGTCACGCTGGCTGACGAAGGCGATATGCTTGCCATCGGGCGACCATTTGGGCTGAACCGCCGCTCCACGCACCGACGCGAGTTCCTTGGCCTGTTGTTTGCCGTCAATACTGGACAGCCACAATTTTTTCTTGGCGGACCACAACGCCCACTTGCCGTCGGGCGAAATCTCAATGTCTTCACAATCCTCCTCCGGGCAGCCCATCTCGCCCAACAGCCGAGGCGCCGCGTTTTTGTCTCCGGCATCCACATCCAGCGCAAACACCTGTTGCTTCGCTCCCTTTGTCCAGCTCTCAGGATTGGCGCTCTCCTTCGCCTCGTTCAACTCGCTGCCCAGCGCATAAAGCGCCGTCTTGCCGTCGGGCGTGAGGCGCAGGCTGGCGATGGGCTGGCCGTCGTCCGCGCTGTACTGAGTAACCTGGCGCGCGGTGTGAGCGAAGTCTGGGCCGTCAGCCACCCACACGTTTCGGACTCCTTTTGCATTGAACACCCACGCCACGCGGCTGCCGTGCGTGGCAGCGACCAGTTCGCTCGGAAAAGGCGACTGCATCACCTGTTCTAGGGTGAACGGAGATTGCGCCCATGCGGCCGACGTGCATCCCATAATCAGACCAAGAGCGATGTGCAAGCGAAGTTTGGTAAGTCGCATCGGTCGCTAGAGTAAGCGAAAGCAAGCCCGTCTGCCAATAGTAGTTGTGGAAGATGTCCCGCTAACTTCCACACGTTGCCAGAGGGGCGACGATTCTGGATGGTTGGTCGGCAACCCTTACGTTGGGATTATTCCAGGGTTGCCTGTCACTCGGGACAAACAGACACTCACTTTATCGGATACAAACCAATGTGGCGGCGGTCTGAGTTCACCCCGGATCACGCGGGGCGCATTGCTTTGCAATCGACTATTCATTGCTTAGAGCCCAGCCTTGCACTTGCATGGACTCGTCGGCCGCTGCTTCCCGCACGTGTAAAGCGGCCCATTGGCGGCTACGACAATCAACCAGAGCTGGCCGCAGAGCCCGGGCAGGTGGTGATTACTGGATGGAGACGCTGGCATCGAGCTGCAGATCGCGTGATGAGCCGCCAACCATCACGTCGCGCGGACCGGTGGCCTTGACCCACTTGCCGCCCGCCGTGGACCAGTACTGAAGCCGCCGCAGCGGTAGGTGCATGGTGACGGATTTCGATTGTCCAGCATCCAAGTGCACGCGGTCGAATGCAGTCAGGGCGTGCACGGCGAAGTCAGCCCCTTCGGGCCGTTGGCTGGGCGCCCCCAAGTACACCTGAGGTACCTCATCACTGGCGACGCTGCCGGTGTTTTCCAGCCGGAAGCTCACGTCGAGACCGCCGTCGCTGGCGGGCAGGGTCTTGAGTTCCGAGTAGGCAAAAGTGGTGTAGGACAATCCGTATCCGAAGGGGAACAGGGGAGCGGTCTTCTGCTTATCGAACCAGCGATAGCCGACGTGGACATCCTCGCTGAATGTCGTCGCCCCGTTGACACCGCTGGATGAGCGTTCAGGATGCGCCGGATCAGTAGCGGCGTAGTCTTGAAGCCGCTTGCCCCAGGTGAAAGGCAGACGTCCCGCAGGGCTGGTCTTGCCCAGCAGAATGTTGGCTGTCGCCCATCCACCCTCATCCCCGGGCCACCACATCTGTAGTACGGCCTTGACTCTTTCCAGCCACGGCAGCGCTACCGGCTGGCTCACATTGAGCACGACAATGGTGCTGGGATTCACAGCTGCGATTTCTTCGATCAGCTTGTCCTGATCGCCAGGCAGCGCGAAGTCCGGGTGGCCGCGAGTCCACGCGAACACCACGGCTGTCTTCGCAGCTTTCGCGGCCGCAATTGCCGCCTCGTGGTCTGCCTTCCTCTGGTCGGGAGTCACCCATGCCAGCCGCACCTGCTCGGGATCGTTCGAGGTGTCGCCCTCGACAGTGACGGAGACGGTGTGAGCCCCGGCGGTGAGATCGACCGCGGCGCGCAAATTGTCCAGGCCGTCGGTGGTGGGCATCAGGCCATCCTTGCCACCAAGAACGGTGTCACCGTGCACTCCACCGCGCAGACCGTTCGCGCGCGCTACGTGCTTGCCGTCGATGCTGACACTACCCGCAGCGCCGAGCAACTGAAGATAGATCCAATAGGAGCCGGCAGAAGGCACCGTGAGCGCACCGGTCCATGTGGCTTCAGAGTTTGCCGGCAGAGGACTGCCGCTCTTCTTGGTGAAATCAAGGATCTGATCAATGTGGGCAGCGCCGGCCTTGTCGGTGCGCAGCAGGCCGGGCTGATTATCATGCGAGAGCGCGGCAGCCGGGATCGGTGCCCCCGTCATGTCGTCTTCCACCGCGTAGGTGACTTTGGCATTCGGTGCGAACTGCTTTAGTGCCTGGTAAGGTCCCACCTGCCGCCAGGGCCAGCCCACGGACCGTTCGCCTGCAGTGCCGATGGCCACTACCTGTCCGGCGCCTGGTCCGATCATGGCCAGCGATGCCAGGTCGGATGACTTGAGCGGCAGAATATTTCCTTCGTTCTTTAACAAAACCGCCGCATCTTCGCCGGTCTTCTCAATAATGCGTGCGTTCTCTTCCGTGGCATGGGGCTGAATCTGGTGACTCGGAGGGTGATCGATATACCCGAACTTATTGATCTCGTACAGTACGTGCCCGGCAGCCTTCGTGATTGTCTCTTCTTTTAGCTCGCCGGACTGCAGCAGGCTCCAGAAATTTATCTTGGGATCTTTTTGGGTGCCGAATGACCCGGAATCAAACGGCTTCCGAGGCGGCTCTTCCGGCAGAGTCCCACCGAGAAATCCCTCCAGCACGTCGTCGGGTTTCTTCTCGGCAGGCGGCGCCGGCTTCTCCGTGGTGAAAAACGAAAAGATCATCGAGCCCAGAGGACTGTCTTTTGGCTCCGGTCCTGGCATCTCCATGTCGAGGCCGTGATTGATAAACGAAGGTGCATGCACGGCGCCCCAGTCTGAGGTGACGAATCCCTTAAAGCCGACCTCCTCGCGCAGAATCTTAATTAGCGTATTTGAATTGCCGCAGGCATAAGTGCCATTCACCTTGTTATAAGAGCACATAATCGATGAGACACCAGCATTGACCGCATCGATAAACGGAGCAACGTAGATCTCGCGGAGCGCCTGATTATCGACCAACACGTTGCTGCCGTCTGTGTCATAAGCTACGTAGTGCTTGGCCTGCGACATCACGCCCTGGCCCTGGATGCCCTGAATCAGGCCCGCGCCCATGACGCCAGTCAACACAGGGTCTTCTCCGTAAGTGTTGTAGCCTCGGCTGAAAGTGGTGTCGCGATCAAGATTGACAAAGGGCTCTAGCACCACGTCGATTCCCAGCGACTTTGCTTCGCGTCCAATGACCGCGCCATTGTCTTCGGCGTCCTTCACGCTGAAGGTTGCGGCGAGGCCCATGGTGGCTGTCTCAGCCTGGGATGGCAGGCGCGTGAGCACGCCTGGAGGGCCGTCGGACATCCGAATCGGAGGAATACCGAGACGAGGCACTCCCGGGAGATACCCTGCCTGTCCTTGATTGGTGGCCGGATTTTCGGAGGCGCCACGGATGAGGGCCATCTTCTCCTCGAGCGTCATCTGGCTCAAAAGCTTGTCGACCCGAGCATCGCCAGTAACGACCGGCGCCGTGCTCTGAGCCACGGCAGCTGCCGCTCCCACGGCTAAGGCGGCAAGAAAAACGGCGACAGCAAGTCGCCGCAAGCCATTGCCATAACTCCATCCAACGCATTGTGCGGTGCTGTCCATGTCTCACTCCTTGCGCGCCATTGTAACGTGCCGAGCAGTTGCGGAGGACGCGGCGGTTCTGGATGTATTGTCGGCAAACAGGAAATCCCCCCCCACCGCCTCGAGTTCCTCCTCTGACCTTGCCGGCCACATAACGTAATCTCGGCTACCCCAGAGAGTGATTCGAGTCCCGTCTGACAGCCGCCCCATTCTTCAGCCGTCGGGAGTCCAACAGCATGAGTTGAGCCAGCGGGGGTCTCTTCCTCACCAAGGTCTGAACAACGATCACTCTTTGAGTGGCGAACCGATTTCACACAGCGGGAAGATTTCGTGTCAAGAGCACTTGAAATCGCCCGTTGCGAACGTAAACCTGGGGTTTACGGACAGTTGAGCTGTCGGGTTTCATACTATTAGATCGATGCCGAAACTAAACACCGCCAATGTATTCGAGGCTGCACCATAAACCCCCAGGTTTACGTTCGCAACGGGCCATTTCACGCGCTCTCGACACGAAATCTTCCCGCGATGTGAAATCGGTTCTACGCTCGAAGTTTTACCGCTGTTCAGCCCCTGGCAACGGAAGAGACGATAGGGTATTCCCGCTGTTTCAACTCATGTTGTTGGACTCCCGGCGGGTAAAGAAATGGTGGCAGCTGTCAGACGGGACTCGAGTCACTCTCTGGGATAGCCGAGTTCACAGCTAAGTGACCGGCAAGGTCAGAGGAGAGACTA
>Ga0187803_10001160_pt1 | contig 10329 bp, 11 predicted proteins | sample NC_wetland_sal_i_2_FD_132425 | JGI IMG/M metagenome (GOLD analysis project Ga0187803, IMG submission 132425) | Wetland sediment microbial communities from Neuse River Estuary, North Carolina, USA - Control_3 | ecosystem: Environmental > Aquatic > Freshwater > Wetlands > Sediment | place: USA...
CGAGAAATTCATAGTCCATGGAAAGCCTTGTAACTTCTTTTCAGGTATTGACAGGTTACCATAATGCGATTAGAGTTGTAACCAGTATGCTTATTTTTAGAGGTTACGCCAGAAAGAGCGTGACCGCAAGCGAAAGTTCTATGGCCATCCAGGCTTTCCCACTGCCCTATTCCGAGAGTGCCGTCCAGGACCTTCGTGAACGCCTCGCGCGGACGCGGTGGCCGGACCAGATTCCCGGTTCACACGGGGCTTACGGGGTCAGTCTCGACTACATGAAAGAGATTTGCCGATACTGGAAGGATGAGTTCGATTGGAAGCGGCAGATCGAGACAATGTCCGCCTTTCACCACTATCGCTATACGTCGCGCGGTGTCGGTATCCATTTCATCCACGAGCGCGGCCAAGGGCCGGCGCCCATGCCCCTGATTCTCACCCATGGCTGGCCGGGTTCCTTTCTGGAAATGCTGAAAGTGATTCCCCTCTTGGCTGACCCCGCACGCTACGGCGCAAATGCGGCCGACGCGTTTGATGTGATTGTGCCCTCTCTTCCCGGATACGGTTTCTCGGACCGCCCCACGGAATCGGGAGTCAACACATTTCGCATCGCCGACCTGTGGATGGAGCTCATGAAGGAGCTGGGCTACGAGCGGCTGGCCGCACAAGGAGGAGACTGGGGTGCGGATGTGACCACCCTTCTGGGGTTGCGCTATCCGGAGCGGGTCATCGGGATTCATCTCAACTCGATCCCGCCGTATAAGCCGTATCGGGAGCCCGGCACCGTCCTGTCTGAGGTTGAACAAACGTTCCTCACTGACGCGAGTCTCTGGTATGAAACGAGCGGGGCGTACGACCATCTTCAGAAAACCGCTCCCCAAACCGTGGCTTACGGGCTGAGCGATTCTCCGGCGGGGCTGGCCGCATGGATCCTCGAAAAGTTCCGTGACTGGGGGGATTGTGACGGCGACCTAGAACGCCGATTCACCAAGGATGAGCTGTTAAGCAACATAACGCTCTACTGGATGACGCAAACCATCCATTCCTCATGCCGGCTCTATTACGAGGATAACCGCACCCCTCTTCACTTCCAGAAAGGTGATTACGTCCCAGTCCCGTGCGGGATTGCGAGTTTTGCGAAACGAGAAGGCCCGTTACCTCCCCGGCGCTGGGTCGAGCGCGGATACAACGTTCAGCACTGGACGGAAATGTCCCGAGGGGGCCATTTCCCGGCGTTAGAGGAGCCGGAACTGTTGGTGGAGGATATCCGCTTGTTTTTCCGGGCTCTGCGGCGCGAGCCGCCACGTCCGCCACAGGAAAGGGCGCCCGATCATTGATGACGTTCGGCCGCGCCGACGATCTCGTTTACGAGTTTGCCAGACACAACATCGCCGCCCCAAGAAGCTGTCCGCCCCACCGAGGAGATCTTAAGAATGACCGAGCCCGGCATTTGCGTTCGCTGTGCGATGAGTGATGACGCGGAAAGCGTCGCGGCTTTTGCCGCGACGGTTTTCCCGTTGGGCGGTCCTGCCGGCGCCGATCCCCTGGATCTCGCGCGCTATATTGCCACGGAGCTTAACCCGCAATGCTTTCGCTCGCTGATCGAGAATCCCAATGCCATCTTGTTTGTCGCGGAGATGGCCGGTCACCTAGGCGGCTGCGTGCTGGTGCTCCGGTCGAGTCCGCACCCGCAAATCGAAGGTCTGGCGCCGGCGGAATTGCAGAGGTTCTATGTCGCCCCGGCCCATCATGGGCGTGGCGTCGCCGACGCGCTCATGCGCCAGGCGCTCGCAAGCCTGGGGCGGGATCGCTTGGCCGCGGTGTGGCTGAGCGTCTATTCCGGAAATCCACGGGCGATAGCGTTTTATAAGAAATGGGGCTTTCATGTCGTGGGCACACAAGAAGTCCTGGTCGGCGCCGACCGGCAGAAGGATTTCCTGATGCGGCGCGACCCGCCACTTGCGCCACAGGAAAGCGCCTAAATGAACCTGAACAGCATGGAAGTGATCCCTGTGATCATGATCCTCGGTGGCGGGGTTCTCTATCACGTCTGTCAGAAGGCAACCCCGGCGGGGCTTGATCCCTTTCTGCTGCTTGCCATCTCCTTCGGCCTGGCCGCGCTGGGCTGCCTGGGTTTGTTCGTCGGCAAACACGGCCTCGCCGTACCGGAATGGCACCGCGTCAATTGGACCTCCCTGGCGCTGGCCGTCGCCTTGATGCTGGTCGAGTCAGGCTATCTCATCGGTTATCGCGCCGGCCTGAAGTTGAACGTTACTTCTTTCGCTTGCAACAATATGATTGCCCTTGTCCTGTTGGGCGTCGGGACCTTCTTCTACGGCGAGAGCTTTACTTTCCGGACCGGATCGGGGATGGCGCTGTGCGTGGCGGGGTTGCTGCTCTTGCGCGGGGGTTGAGCCGATCTGATCCTTCCCCTACGAAGGCAAGCGCCGAACTGAGCTTGTCTTCTTCAAGTCGCGGGCGTGCGGGCGGCGCCCCATCGCCGCCGCGGCCTGAAGTTCCGTCACGGGTACAACATAGAATCGGTTCCCTGGATTCTGGTACTGTCTCAGCGTGGAGAACCCAGCCACAGTGCGTGTCAACTGGAAAAGCGTGGTGGCCTATTACGCCTTAGCCTGTCTATGGTCGTGGCCCTTCTTCTGGCGCAAGGATATTCTTCATGTTCCTGATACGCCAATCACGTCCCTCTCGAAGCTACTGATCCACTGGGGGCTGATGTGGGGACCCGGCATAGCGGCCGTGGTGTGCCTGGTGGCTTTCCGGCGCTCACACCGTCGCATCATCACTCTTGGCGGCCATTCGTGGACTCGGAGTATCCTGTTCTACGCTGTACCCTTTCTGCTGCTGGCCGCGTTCCGGGCGCACGTGCTGTACGGATACAACCAGCCTGCTCTGGTTGCGGCCTTCCCCATGTTTGTCTCTATCCTTGGAGAAGAGCTGGGATGGCGCGGCTTTCTTCAAGATGCGCTTCGCCCCTTGTCGCCGGTCAAGAGGTTTATCTTGATTGGCGTGTTGTGGGAGTTTTGGCACTTCACGACCAGGACTACGCACGGCTGGTCTCCGCGAAGGATCGCGGTAACGTTGTTGATTTCCTATTCAGCCGTGATTCTTCTTAGCTTCATCATCGGATATGCTGCCGAACGCTCTCGCTCATTGGTTGTTGCTGTGTCTCTACATTGCTATATCGACGTGCTACTGAACAATCTGAACTTGTACATTCCCTTGCTGCTGGCCTTGCCAATATGGGCGTTGTTGCTGTGGACCTGGCCGAAGGATGCAACCGTACAGAGGCGCTTGTGAGCGGGTTGTGTTTCATCAAGCCAAGAAAGTCCGCTGCACGTGAGTGTCACCCGGTAACATTCCGGCTGTATCGTCGGCCACTGGAAAACGGGCGGCTCGACGAGAGCATTCTCCTCTTGAGCGCGATCGTAATTCTGTCGCTCGTCTTTTCGGAGTGCGGTGGTGGAGGCAGCTCAGTTTCGCGCAGCAACGGCGAATGGACTTGGGCGAATGGCCCCAATGTCGGAAACCAATCGGGGACGTATGGCTCACTGGGGATGGCGGCGTCCAGTAATGTTCCGGGTTCGAGAGACTCGGCTGTTGGCTGGGTCGATGCATCCGGAAATTTCTGGCTCTTCGGAGGCGCTGGCTACGCTTCAAACGGGGACTGTTGTTTCCTGAATGATTTGTGGAGGTACAGCGCAGGCCAATGGGCGTGGATGAGCGGATCGAATGCGGCCGACCAACCGGGGACGTATGGCACACTGGGAACGACACATAAGGACCCGAAGGCCGTCAGTCGAGAAGCGTAGGACCGAACGCAGAATCAGGGAGCTGAAAATGGGGGACCGACAGCCGGTCGAGTGAGTCATGGGATAGCGAAAGGGGCAAAGCGCATGGAAAGCACACCTTCAGAGGAAATCCGCGTGGCTCTGCCGGGCTGCCCTGCGCCTATTGGGCTGCCCGCGGGATGGTCACGGGCCTCCGAGCCAAGCGGTGCGGTGACGATCATCGGCCCCGAGGGGGACTTACGGGTTGGGTTCCTTATCTGTGCGCTCGACGGCACGCCGGAAGAAATCGCACGTGGCGCGTGGCGAGTTTTCGACCCTGGCTTCGATTTCCCGGTGCGGCAGAAAATTCAGATGCCTGGGAGCGGCGGGTGGGAAGCGGTCTTTCAGATCGTCCACAACGTTCCGGCTGCACAGTCGCGTAGCGCCGTAGCCGTTCTGCGCACGCGGGGAGATAACGCCTATTGCGCGTTGATGCTTGGGACAAAGGCTTCCCTGAGCCGCCGAATGGCTCAAATCATGGAGGTCCTGGAGAGCTGGAAACCGGAGGGGCTGAGCGCGCCAAACCTTGCCGGTGCTGAGCGGAAAGAGTGGGGCGAAAAGCAGAGCGCTCAAATGAACGAATTCCTTCGCGTCGGCATTGCGGAATTGCACATTCCGGGAGTCGCAATGGCCGTCGTGCAAGCGGGACGCATCGTTTTCGCCGAGAGCTTCGGCACGCCCAGGATTGGGTCGAGCGAGCCGGTGCGGTCGGACACGCGCTTCATGATCGGCTCGAACACCAAGCCGCTAACCACGCTGATGATGGCTCGGCTTGTGGCGCGGGGGAATTTCGATTGGTCCACGCCGGTGACGAAATTGCTGCCCGATTTCGCGCTCGCCGATCCCGAACTGACCCGCAAGTTGGAGATGCGGCATACAGTCGCCGCCTCCACGGGGATGCCGCCGCGAGACATGGACCTGATCTTCAAGTTCAAAGGGGTCACGCCCGAGCAGCGGCTGGCCGAGATGAAGCAAATGAAGCCCACCACGGGCTTCGGGGAAACATTTCAATACTCCAATTACATGGTGGCCCTCGGAGGGTATGCAGCGGCTCGAAGCTTCCGGCAAGAAAACTCGCTGGAAGAAACCTACGAACAGGCCATGCAGGAATTGATATTCGAGCCACTCGGCATGGAGCGGACCGGTTTCGACGAAGGGCGTGGCGATTCGGCATCGCCGCACGCCATCGGCTTCGAGGGGGGCTGCGAATTGCTGGACCCGGCGATGGAGCGGTTCGCCGTAGCCATCGCACCAGCGGGAGGGGCCTGGTCGTCGGCCAAGGATATGGCGAGATATCTCCTGCTGGAATTGAACCGAGGAAGATTGCCCAGCGGAGAGCAGTTGCTCCCGGAAGATGTGCTCGTGGAACGATGGAAGCGCACGACCAAAATCACCGACAGGATGAGTTATGGGCTGGGTCTGCTCCGCAGCGAAGAAGATGGGCTGGATGTGATCAGCCACGGCGGCATGACGCTTGGCTTCACGTCCGATATCTATTTTCTGCCCCAAAACGACGTCGGGGTGGTCTTGCTTACTAATCTATACGCGGCCAGCCTCCTCGCGGCGGCGCGGCAGAAAGTATTCGAGCTGCTCTTTGGCGCTCCGGCGAAAGCTGGGCAGATGATCGAGGCCGCCTCATTGGCTGAAAAGGAGGCAATGGCGGGCAGACGCGCTCGCGTGCAGTTGGGTGCCGAGGCCGTGGCGTGGCTGGAAGGGATTGCGGGCGAGTACCGAAGCCGCGAACTCGGACCACTGGTCGTGCGTCGGAAAGAAGGGGAATATTGGGGCGAGTTCGAGAGCTGGGCCAGCCCGCTGGGCATCGAGGAGCAACCCAGTGGACCCCCGCTGGTGGCGCTGGTTGGTCCCGGGTTGATCCACGCCCTCCGCCTGCAAGTGGCGGACGACGCCCAGGCCCTCATACTGGATCAGGGACAACACGTCTACAGGTTTGAGAGGCAGTAGCGGCCCTGGCGGAATCAAGCACTTACCTTGTCTGCGAGAAGACGCAATTGCGGGCTGCGCCACGAAGCGAGTGACACTTTACGTATGCACAGAATCTAGCATCTCTCTCGATGTCTCCGCAGTCATAATGAATATCGGCGTTAGGTCAAAATCCAATTTGGACCAGGGTGACTTTGAAAACATGTCATTCTCCCGCTTCCAGTCCTCTCCTCAGTGACCACTTCAAAAGCGGCCAATGGTTAGCACTTCAAACCGGCCAACGGAAGACGCCAGGGACTTAACAGTTCTACCTTGCCAGCCTCTGGTCAGGCAAGCGTAATTAATTCACCAAATGCTCACCCGGCTCTCAGGATTGAGATAGAGTTTCTCGTCCGCCCTTACATGAAAAGCTGAATACCACGTATCCAAGTTCCGCACTTCGATGTTCACGCGGCACTCATCAGGGGAATGAGGATCGATCAGGACTTGCTCTTTAAGCGCCTGCTCGGTCTTTTTGCTGCGTCGCACCTGGGCAAATGAGAGAAAGAAGCGCTGATCACCCGTCAGTTCATCGATCACCGGGGCCGGCTTGCCTTTCAGTGAGGCGTGGTAGGCGTCCAATGCCAGGACTAGTCCGCCTAAGTCCGCGATGTTTTCGCCCATTGTTAACTTGCCGTTCACGTGTATTCCCGGGAGTGGCTCACAAGCATCAAACTGCGCGCCGAGATGTGCGGCCTTGGCCAAGAATTTCTTGGCATCGTCAGCGGCCCACCAGTCTCGCATGCGTCCGTCACTATCGAATCGGCGGCCTTGATCGTCGAAACCATGGGTTAGTTCATGCCCGATGATGGCTCCAATGGCGCCGTAATTCACTGCCGAATCTGCCTGGGGATCAAATACAGGAGGCTGCAGAACGGCTGCCGAAAAGACGATCTGATGGAGAGCACCGTCGTTGTATGCATTCACGGTTTGCGGTTCCATCGCCCACTCCTGCCGATCTACGGGAGCATGAAGCCTATTGACGCGGAACTGCCAGTTGAAAGCTGACGCATGCTCAATATCTCCGACGAGATCGTCTTCTTGAATTTGCAGTCCGCTGTAATTGCGCCAGTGATCTGGATAGCCAATTTGAATCGCGTACTTCTCCAGCTTATGGAAGGCTTCAGTCTTTGTTGTTGGTGCCATCCAAGTCAGTGACTCGATGCGCGCATGCAACGCTTCCTTGACCTCGGCAACGAGGGCTTCCATCTGTACGCGCACTTCTGGCTGGAAATACGCCGACACATAAAGCTGTCCGACCGCATCTCCAAGGCTGGCAGCGCTCTCGACTTGGGTCATGTCGTTGCCGCCGCTGACAAGGCTCAGGCCTTGCTTCCATCGCGCCGATGGTTGCTTTTGCCCCTTTAGTGATTTGCCGTGCAGCTCAAAGGCGGCGTTGGCAAATGGTTTCGACAGGTAGGGTGCCGCATGGTCAAGAAGCGTAAATGCCTCCCATGCCTGAAGTGTTGCCAACGGTGTCTGTTCGTACAAGGCCGCGATCCGAGGGATTGCGGTTTTTTCGACGACGATGAACTTCTCTTCGTGACCGAGTCCCGCGGCTGTTAGAAACGCGCTCCACCCGAAGTTCGGCCCGCTGGCCTCAAGTTGTTGCAGAGTCACAGGATTGTACGTCTTCGCAGAATCCCGCTCCTGCTCCCGATCCCAACTAACCTCGGCAATGCTGGTTTCAAATTGCACGATCTCTTCCGCGCGCTCGTGTGGCTCAGGCCAGTCTGCTAGCTCAAGAAGTTGAGTGATGTAAGTCTTATAGTTGCCACGCTGGGTCGCGAAACTGGCATCGAGATAGTAGCTGCGATCAGGCAGACCCAGACTTGGCTGGCTGATTTGAATGGCATAGTGCTTAGGGTCCATGATATCGGCCGAAATATCCAGATGAAATATACTGCCCAGGAAGCTAGTATTCTCTCGCCCCATCAGAGCAACCAGAGCTTTTCGCGAACTCGCCGTCTGAATCGACTTCAACTCCGGCCACAGCGGTGTGATGCCGAGATGCTCAATCCGCGCGTCGTCCATGAAGGCCGCGTAGTAATCACCAGCCAGGCGCCCAACGGAACCAACTTTACCCCGCATCGCCGCATCTTCCAGCAACGTACGTACCTTCGCCTGTGCGGCATCTGTCAAAACTGAGCCCGTCGAATAGCCAGACCGATCTGGGGGAATTACCAGCCGATCCAGATAACCTCCGTTGGCATAGCGGAAGAAGTTATCTCCAGGTCGGACCGCTGTGTCGCGCCCACTCAAGTCAAGGCCCCCGGCTCCAAATGCCAATCCGTTAGCAAAGCTCCCACCTGCTTGACCGAACGCGGACGGGAGCGTGGCAAAGCAGCAAAGGGACAACAGAAACAGGGAGGTTCTTGTCATTGCTACATTATTGCCGATTGTGAGAACGAATACGCGTGCATCTGGTCAAAGCAACTACGCCCTATTGTTCGGGCGCATCCAGTTTGGTTCTCCAACTTCGCGGGCCACACTTGAGCACACGCCCATGATGAAGGAGACGGTCGAGCATGGCGCTGACTGCGGCGGCGTCTCCTAGCAGTTTTCCCCAGTCTTCGACAGGACGGTTGGAGGTCAGCAACGTGCTGGCGCGTTCGTAGCGCTGCATGATGATCTCCAACAGTTCTTCAGCGGCCGTCAACCGACTATGAGCTAGCTCATTTCGGTCGAGTCTTCGTCGTCTGCTCCCAGCGAGCCAGTTCATCCTTCGCGTGGAGCTGTTTCAGCATGGTTGGGTAATACTCGCTCATCGGCTCTTTGCTCTTCTCGTACCCGCTGAGCTGCTCGTAGAAGAAAGGCTCGAGCGTGTAACCTGACCGGTATTCTTCCATCATCGCTTCCTGAAGGCGCTGGCTGCGCGCTGGGTCTCCGTTGTCGCGGTATTTCAGTGAGATCGCCCGCACCAGGTTCTCGTCCAAAAAGTTCTGCAGGTTCGCGACATCGCCTACGTCCGGCTGCTTCTTCGCCAGTTCGAACAAGGGCTCGGCAGGCTCCTGGAGGGCCTTGTATCGCGGATCATAGCTCATCGAGTTCGTGATGCCGTGGACAAACTCATGCGGGTTATAGCCGATCGTCATCTGTGGGCCTTCTATGGCGAATGTATCTCCGAGCACGAGGCCGAAGGCACGAGTGTAAGACTCCAAGAGATTGGGAATCACCACGGAGCGAGTTGCTTCCCTACCGCCAGACGCGTTGGACGCGGGCACTCGGCAATATGCCATCACCTTGGCCACCTGCGCCACGACCTCTGCCCGATAGTCGTCGATGTACTTGCGGTAGTCTGGCCGGACGCTGAGGTAAATCTCCTCGATTGAGGCCGAGGTGTAAAGTTCGCGCAAAAGCGCCGGCAAATCTGCCAGGGCGGCGAACGATGGGTCCTTGCTTACATCGGGCCACTCGGCGGTGAACTTGAAGTCGGGAGGGCCGCCAGTGGACATGGCTACGACGGTGTAGCGGACCGCGTCAGTGCTGGCGTCAGCGCTGGTGTGCTGCCGATAAAAGTCGCGAATGCGCTTAGCAAGCTCAGGTGGCACCTTGTGCACGAGTTGCTCGCGCACACGGACGCGAACGGGATGCATGCCGCCGGGATTGTTCTCGTCGTCGTACCCGCCGAGATTGAGCAGGCAGAACACCGTGAAAACGGTTTTGTTCTCAGCGACCTCCACTCCGCGCTCCACTGACTTCTCAAAATCGCCATTACCATGCGAAAGCTGCCCCACTGTAGATAGGGGAACCATCAAAGCGAATATAAGTGGGAGAAGCCGGTTCATCTCGTGGCTCCATTCATTAGGAAGTTTTCAAAATGCTCGCAATCCACAAAGATATTCCACTTCACTGCCAGAAAGTAATCACGCCTCCCGGCGGGTCATCACAAACCATTTGCTACAACAATAACGGTCTTATGCTAACAACATGAAGTTGCCGGTCGCAACGTGGACAAACACCTCGCTGACCGTACGCGCTTTTGTATCCGGACACCAGTCGTACTTTTCCGGTGGAATAGCCTCGGCCATCGCCACGCTTTGCCGTATTGCAATTTCGAGTTCCCACAGGAACTCGCCCCGGAACCCCGCGATTCGAGTAGTCATGGGCTTCAGCATACTTGAACCGGTCTAGTCCAACCTACAAATGTCGCAGCAAGAGCTTGATACATCCCAGTCGCACCATACCGAAGAAGTTCCCGATGTGGTATTCCCAGCGGATGACAAGCCGCCGAAAGTGATAACGCCATGCGAAAAGCCTTTCCACCCGCCAACGCTTGCGGTAACGCTGAGACAGCTTCTAGAGCGTCATCGGCCCCGAGCTTTCTGGTTTAACGCTCTTGCTTACTTGAAAAGCCTTCCCGCGACCTAGCGCAGAATCGGGCTCACCACCACGGCTGTCACGTGGGACGGCTAGAACCTTTTTTCTGGAAGGGGCCTAGACAACAGCGTCGGCTTTGTCGTAATCCTTCCATTCTTGTTTTACCTCGACAAAATACATCTCATTA
>Ga0187803_10001161_pt1 | contig 10327 bp, 5 predicted proteins | sample NC_wetland_sal_i_2_FD_132425 | JGI IMG/M metagenome (GOLD analysis project Ga0187803, IMG submission 132425) | Wetland sediment microbial communities from Neuse River Estuary, North Carolina, USA - Control_3 | ecosystem: Environmental > Aquatic > Freshwater > Wetlands > Sediment | place: USA...
CGTGCAGCAAGGATTCTGGAGCGTGATGGAGTAGCCGGCCGCGCCGATCTGATCGAAGCTGTTGATAAGCGCGAATCCCGCGCGGTCGTACACGCGGCTGAAGCCGGCACGGATGACGGTCCTGTCGTTGTCGCCGAAGAGAGTTTTCAACGGACCTGAACCAAATCGCGGCGAGTAAGCAATCGAGATTCGCGGCGACCAGTCCGTCTTTTCCAGGGGATAAAACCCCGCCCCGTTGTTCGCCGGACCGCTTGGGCTGAAGCTGATCAGCGGCATTGCGTCGTAGCCAATCCCCTGGTTCATGTTCCTCACGTTCTGAGCGAATTGCGTTCCCAAGCCGAACGTGGTCGATGCCTGGAAACCGTTGGTCTCCCACGGCGCGGGAAAGAATGACCAACGCAGTCCATAGGTCACCGTGAGGTTTGGCTTAATGCGCCAGGCGTCTTGGCCGTAGAACTCGTACGAATCCAACCCATATCTCCGGTTGACCGGGGCGCCGCACGTACCTCCCGGACACGAAGATCCCGGCACCACATTGCCATTCTTGTCCAGGTTGTAGTTGGCAACCACGTCCGAAATCATCCCGTACAGGGACAACAAAGGACGATCGTACTGGGTTGCGGTCACGGGTTCTGGTGCGGTGCCCGCCGGAAAGCCGGGAATGATGAGATTCGGATGCGCAGCTGCATTCATGGGATCCAGCGTGCTCGTGGTCCCTGCAAAACCAATCGGAGAGGTCCAGTTCGTTGTCCCAAGGGCCAGATTATTGGAGTGCAAGAAGCTGGTACGCGGGTTCCGGGCGATTTTTACTGAGGTTCCAAACTGAAACGAGTGCGTCCCCTTGGTCCAGGTAAAGTCGTCGACAAAGTTGTGCAGCGGCAACTGGAAGTTGTGACTGAAGTTAATCCCCTGATCCAAGCCCAGGAACTCGTTCCACTGCTGGTCGGTGTTGCCGATAACTCCAAAGCTCTGGCGGGTATATCCCCAATGGAAGGAGTTGACCATGGTTGGGTTGAGAATGGCGGTGTATCCCAACACAAAGCCTTTGCTGTGGTCGGCAATTGTTTGCATGGGGGCACTGGGGTTCAATTCGCCCGGCAATGTCTGGTACGTACCCGGCAAGAAGGGAGCTCCGGGGTTGCGCGAATCATTCAAAGCGCCGCGCCAAAACAGACTGTGCTTGCCGTCCGCGGTGAGGTGGTAGTCGACCCGCGCTATGAACACGTCGTTGTCCAGCTGGGTGGGCGCGCGGAAAACGTACCCGGCATAATTCAACCCGTCTCCTGCCGAAATGTCGTTGGTCTTTGTCTGACCGGTGCAGAAAGTCCGGTCGAGATAGCCGGTGTGATTCGTCAGGTCGAGCATGTGGGGATCAATGCCAATGCCGTTGGGATCGAGGTTCCGCAGGTCACCGGGAGAGAAAGTCTGGGTTGCGATGCTATTCGGATCGCTGGGGTTCGTGAGATATTGATAGTTGAGAAAGCCCTGGCACATGGAGGGCGTAGGTATCACTCTCTCGGCGCGTTGCTGCTCCCGCTCGCGGGTGCCCTCGTAGTTCGTGAAGAAAAACAGCCGGTCTTTTTGAACCGGACCGCCAACCGACACGCCAAAAATATTGCGGTTGAGCTGCAAAGGCTTATTCGGCAGCCCGATGTTCTGTTCCGATTGCTTGACCAGGTAATCATTGGCGCTGGTGATGGTATTCCGCATGTCTTCATACAACGAGCCGTGAAAAGAGTTGGTGCCGCTCTTGGTCACGAGCGCGACTTGCGCGCCAGAACCCTGCCCCTGGTCTGCCCCATAATTCGTCGTGGTGACGCGGAATTCCTGCACCGAATCCTGGGTAACGGGGAGCACCGACGTAAAGGCATATCCATTCGACTGATCGTTCACGTCGACGTTGTCGAGCGTGACATTGCTCTGGTCGCTTCTGGCTCCATTCACAGCGCCATTGCGCGTGTCCTGGTCCTTGTCCCCGATGCGGTTGCCCGTGTACGCAACTCCGGCTTGCAGGCTCAGCAGGTCGGGAACATTCCGGCCCTCCAGAGGAATATCCAGCACCTGGGTTTCATTGAAGGAATTGCCGAGGGACGCATCGACCATGTCAATGGCCGGGGCTTCTGAGGTCACCGTCAGAATTTCGGTGGGCGCGCCAACCTTCAGCTGAACGTTAGCCGTCGCTGGGGTATTCACGAGCAGGACGAGATTCCTTTGTTCATATCCGCGAAAGCCAGCTGCCTTTACTGTCAGGGTGTACCTTCCGGGAGGGACAAGAAGGAACTGGTACTCGCCTTGATTTCCGCTCGTCACTGTGCGCTCGGCCCTCGATTCCGCGTTGGCGAGAACGACGTTCGCACCCGTGACGGCGTTCCCGTCGGGATCCGTCACCGTCCCGCGAAGCGAAGTGGTTGCTTGCGTCCAGGCCATGCTCGCCGCGAACAGCATCACGACCAGCATACTAGCCATGCGCTTCCACGCTGACGTGCAATACGCCGCAGCAGCGGATCCGGAACGATTCATGGGTGCCTCCAAATTTTTGTTCCGAGCTTTAGGCTTGCCGAAACGAGAAGGAACGTTACTAGAATTGCGGAAGGTTAGAACGACGGCAGGCCGCTGTCAAGACAGAAGTTTTGACATGTCGTTAGCACATGATATGTCCGGTTGAGATAGCACGTGAAGTGTCCGCTTTGCAGGCGGCGCGGGTAGGAGAGCATGGATGGCATGTTCTCTTACACGCAGGCCGCAGTGGAGCGGGCGATGAAGGTACAGGAAGTCATTTTGCGGGCCATGGCGAAGAAGATCACGTGGTGGCAGGCGGCCGAGATCATCGGCATCAGCGACCGGCAGATGCGGCGCTGGCGAGAACGCTATCACGAGTTTGGCTATGACGGTCTGTTCGACCGGCGGCAGGGTTCGGTACGCTCCAGTGAACGAGCTTTTGAGCGACTACGCTATCTCGGCCGCGGCTTGCTCCGTCCGACTCGATTGAGGATGCGACGGACTTTCTTCGGTGACATCGAGAGGCGGTCCGCCACGCGCGAGACTTTGCGGCCTTCTCGTTCCCAGACTTTGGGAATAATCAGTTCGGCGAATTCCTCGGCGATCTGCTGGAAAGTCTTATCGCCGACGGCGCCCTGCGACCACGCGCGGAGCGTAGGGCTCACACTGCCGCCACGCAGGGCTTTGGCCTTCAGCGTCTGCAGATCATCCCAGCCGTTATCAGCATGGTAGCCTTTGGAAATGGTGGTGGCTTGGTCGTAACAGCGCCGCGCCGATTCGGGATCGTCGAAAAAGCGATTGCAATACGTCAGCCCCTGCCAGACGTAAGCATCGGCCAGCAGCCGCCGGTTCTCGGTGTGTTTTGCCAACTCGAGGGCGTCCTGGGCACAATCCTGGGCCAGCCGGGCGTGGCGGCTCGGTTCGGTGCTTTCACTGATCTCTTCCTCCACGCGGGTATTTTCGATCATGCAGTCGAGCAGCCGCGCCCGCGCCATGAGGATGTAGTCCCGTCTCTCTTCTGCTAAGCGAAAAGCGGCCTGCGCCTCGGCGCCGGCTCTTTCCAGATCTCCGTTGTCCAAATGGAGATAGGCGTAGTTCAAGTGCACGCTGCCCAGTCCGTGGTGATTTCCATACTGCTCGTAGATGGCCGCAGCTTCGGCAAGCTCAGCCAGCGCCTCCTGGCGGAGTTGCTCAAAGCGATTGCGATAGGGAAGTTTGCGGTCGCCGTTGCTGGCGCGTCCGCGGGTGGCGGCCTTCCGGCGGCGCGCCGCGTCGGTATCAATTTTGCGGCGCAATTGCAGCGCGATCAGACGCTTCACGTTCGCCATATTGTTGAGAGAGCGCGCGATGTTCCGATGCCGCGGATCGCATTTCTTGTACTGGGCGATGGCGTCGGTGAAGTTCTCGATGGCGTGCTGAAAGCGTCCCTGGCGGCCCGCAATCCGGCCGTAGGACGAATGGATGTTGCCCAGAGTCACATAGTCGTCCGTCTTGCTCAAGATCGCCTCGGCCGCCTTCAGGATATCCACGGCCTGCTTCGCGTCCCCTTTTTGAAACCAGAGCCAGCTCTCCAGTACTCGCATGACGGCGGCCATGGGCGCGTGGCCGAGTTCGGAGGCGAGGGTTCTGCCCTTCTCCCCGAAGGCCAGGGCCTGATCGTACTCGCCCGCCATGCGCAGGCAGCGGCCCTTCCAGAAGTTAGCAATGGCTAGAAGTTCTTTGTCGTCCGTCTCCTGCTCCAGACCCAGGACAAAATCAAAGTGTTTAATGGCCTCGTCTTTCGACTCTTCGGTCATCGCGATCATGCCCTCCGCCATGCGTAAGTGCAGATAGTCGTGCAGGCGCAAGCGCTCACGCACAGCCTTGGAGAAGCGGGCGACGATTTCCTTGACCAGCCCCACCCGCTGGAACCCGACGTCGACCCACTGGGCAAGATAGCCGGCAAACAGCCCCGCATTCCTTGTTTCCGGGTCGAACGAGCTCAGCAGATGCCGATGCTCTTCCAGGCGTGCCATCCCGCGGCCCACGCGCCGGCACACCAAATCTTCCTTCAGTTGTGCGAGGAATTCATCCGAGATCTCGGCGGAGTTGTGGCTCATCATTTTTCTGCTGTCCCGTGGGAATCCGCGCAGGCGTCCTACGTATTCCTAGTCGGTGTAATCATAAGCCACCAGCCCGGCGCTCTACTAGGACAAAACGGACGAGTCGCCCGATACGGATGCCGCGTTTTGCCCCCGCACGGCCTTCCGGGTTCTACTACCTCCAGATACGGAGGACCGATTCAACATGCGCAACCTATCCGCCTCAGAGATGGCACAGAAATGGCAATCCGACCCTCGCTGGAACGGCGTGCAGCGGCCTTACGGCAGCGAAGACGTCATCAGATTACGTGGATCGATCCAGATCGACCACACGCTCGCCCGTCTGGGCGCAGAACGTCTCTGGTGGCTCTTACATCACGAATCGTACGTGCCTGCGCTCGGCGCTCTCACCGGCAACCAGGCAGTCCAGCAAGTCCGGGCTGGGTTGAAGGCGATCTACCTGAGCGGATGGCAGGTCGCAGCCGACGCCAACGACGCCGGTCATATGTATCCCGACCAGAGCCTCTATCCCGCCGACAGCGTTCCCAACGTGGTTCGCAAGATTAACAACGCCCTGATGCGCGCCGACCAGATCCACCATATGGACGGTAAGAGTGACACTTATTGGTTCGCTCCCATCGTGGCCGACGCCGAAGCTGGATTCGGGGGCGCCCTGAACGCTTTTGAATTGATGAAAGCGATGATCGAAGCGGGCGCGAGCTGCGTGCACTTTGAAGACCAGCTCTCCTCGGCGAAGAAGTGCGGACATCTCGGAGGAAAAGTGCTGGTGCCGACCTCGGAAGCCATCCAAAAACTGGTGGCGGCGCGCCTGGCGGCGGACGTGCTCGGCGTGCCTACACTTATCATGGCCCGCACCGACGCTGATAGCGCGCACCTGCTGACCAGCGACATCGATTCACGCGACCGCGAACTCCTGACCGGCAACCGAACCACCGAAGGTTTCTTCTGCATCAAGGGCGGACTGGAATCCGCCATCGCACGCGCCATTTCTTACGCGCCTTACGCCGACCTGGTTTGGTGCGAGACATCGCATCCCGACCTGAACGAAGCGCGCCGCTTCGCGGAAGCAGTGCATGCCAGGTATCCGGGCAAGATGCTGGCTTACAACTGCTCGCCCTCGTTCAACTGGAAGAAGAACCTCGACGACGCCACGATCGCCCGGTTCCAGTTGGAGCTGGCGAGGATGGGGTACAAATTTCAGTTCGTGACCCTGGCCGGATTCCATGCCTTGAATCTGAGCATGTTCGAACTAGCGCGGGGATACAAACTCGCCGGCATGACGGCATATTCCAGACTGCAAGAGAAAGAATTCAGCCGCGAATCCGAGCACGGATACGAGGCCGTCAAGCACCAGCGCTTCGTGGGTACGGGCTACTTCGACGCGCTCACGCAAGCGATCTCCGGTGGAACATCCTCGGTGACAGCGCTAGCGGGCTCGACCGAAGCCGAGCAGTTTGCCGAAATGAAGTTACAGGTGCGCCCACAACGCGGTCCGGATGCAGCGTGCCAACCGATCTTGGGCGATTGCCCGTCCACAATCGTTTCGGAGATGGTGTCGGGACGCGAAGAAATGCTTATGCCCTCCGGGGATTAGAGCGCAAGCGCTGGTGCCTTCTGGCGAATACGAACTGTAGGGCCAAATTCTTAGGCGACGGCATTGCCAAAGATGCCTGCTGAAGGGCTTGATCTCGCTGGAATTCTCTACCGTCCCATGCGTTTCCTAGCGGGCCGGCCACGACACCATAGTTCTCGACGCTGGCTTCCCGGTAGACATGTGCTATGCCGCCCGATCGGTGTCAACCTCCGCAATCGGCCGAGGACACCGCAAGTCCTAACGCCAAGCAGGCGCCGCAGTATCTCTTTGGTCAGGTTGGATTGCCTTCCGTGAATCACGCGTAGGAAGATTCGCGACGCCGTTGCGGACCAGCAGATCGATCACGCGTTGAGCGGGTACGAAACCTGTAACTGTGTGAGCAACGGAGCGGGTGACTACGACTCCGATTACCGAGCCATCCTGCAGATAGACGGGGCCGCCGCTGGCGCCGTCCTCGACCGCCATATCCGCCAGCCACATTCTCAGAGTAGGCGCTGCTGATTCACTTTCAACCACGCTGTCATCAGATCGGTCGCTGCTCGAAAAAGTTCCCGGCGCTACTACCAGTCTGCCCCCCGTCCGGGCCGGGTAACCAGCCGACCAGACTTCCGTTCCACGGGCGGGCCTCTCGGAGCCGAGGTGCAGGGCCCGCGGCAGTTCGGCCCGTTTTGGTCTCTTGATCTTGAGCAGCGCCAAGTCGTTGCGGTCATCCGTCCCAACGATCTTTACCTCTTTGCAGTCAACCGGTTCGGGAGAGGCCCCGAGACACACCACCATTTGCTTGCCGGCGGACTGGATATTCGGAAGCCTGCGTTCCGCCCTGCTGATAACATGCCGGGCGGTAACGACGTAACCGTCCTCGCTAACCACGAAGCCGGTTCCGAAGGCAATCGGCAGAAAGACGTTCTGTCCGTCGAACCGGTCCAGGGGCTCGGGAAGGCTGGTCGGCTGGATCACGAGAAGTCCTACGCTTACTACGGAGTTCCCCACTGGAGTGGACTGGGGGAACGCGTCGCCCGGAATCAAACCCCAAACCGAGAGTAGTAGTAGAATCACGGTCCAACGCCGCATATCCTCACCCCACGAGGAAACTCTCTACCCCAATTCTAACCCTCTTTTGCTGCAGTGCAACATTACTTAAGTACAATTCTAATCAATAGTTTGCATCGGAACGCCACCCCGCTACGCCAAACAAGGATCAAGAAACCGAACCGCACCAATCGCGCCGGGCCACCCCAGCCCTTGATCGCCCTTTTCCCGGTTGGCCTCCAAGAGGAGTCCCAACTTGGGAAAGGGGGCAGTTCCGGGCATTCTACCCCGGAGCGGCGCAAGTCGAGCTGTCTTTCTGAAGACTTGCAGGAGATGGCGTAAGGATGAACCTGCAGGGGCTTGTCACTGTACCGAACACCAGGCAAGTGGTATAGGTGGAGTCCGAGTGGAGCCGAAATGTCGTTTGTCGAGAATCAAGGGACGAAGATCTATTGGGACGATCAAGGGCAAGGCACGCCGGTGCTGCTGATCATGGGGTTTAGCTATCCATCGGACATGTGGTACCGGACCCGTCCCGAGCTGTCCAAGTACTACCGGACCATTGCCTTCGACAACCGCGGAGTAGGTCGAAGCGATGTGCCCAAAGGCCCTTATCCAATCAAACTGATGGCCTCCGACGCTGCCGCCGTGCTGGATGCCGCAGAAGTGGAGAAGGCACACATTTTCGGCATCTCGATGGGCGGGATGATTGCGCAGGAATTCGCGTTGCAGTATCCGGCGCGAGTGCGCTCCCTGATTCTGGCGTGCACATCACCCGGCGGACTGCATGCGGTCCAACCCAAAGCGAATGTCCTGTTGGCTCTTGTGAAGCGGGCGAGCATGACCCCGGAGGAGGCCCGGAAGGCATTTATTCCCATCCTCTACGACGTGGCTACTCCGCCGGGGCGCATTGAGGAAGACATGGCGGTTGTCCGGAAGTGGATTCCGGCGCCGGCAGCCTACTCGGCACAGATGCAGGGAATCATGATGTGGAGCTCGTATCGGCGACTGCCTCAGATCACAGCGCCTACGCTGGTGATACACGGGGACTCCGACCGGCTCGTTCCGCCGAGGAACGGCGAGATCATCGCCGCGCGTATTCCCGGTGCGAAGCACGTCGTGATCCCGCACGCCGGTCATATTATCGGGACCGACCAGCCCGAAGCGGCGCGCTTTGCGCTCGCAGAATTCCTCGGCTCCGTGGATCAGACTCAACCATCAGGCACAGAGCCCCCGGCCAGGATTTGATAGAGGCTGACGGTTTAGGGTGTCTGGTTCTCGGCTGGCGGTTTGCGACCTGCTACAAAAAGACCGGCGACATCAGTGCGACAAAGATCACACGCCGTAGTGATTCTCCTACTTGCGCCAGATAGTCGACAAGGGTCAAATTAAGACGCGCCCGCGAGCAAGTCCTGCGCGGCGGAAAACAATCCATCCTTCGACGCATTCCGGCCGGCAGCGGGACTTCTCGACGACACTGATGGAGGTGCCTATGCCAACAACGGCAAAGACTACAGCTTCCCCGGCAACCATCTCCGGCAATGCAGCGCTCCTGGAACTGGAATACCTCGAACAGCACGGAACGTATACGCGTCTGCATTACGAAAATCGCAGTTATACGAACCTTGAGGAATTGCAATATGCGGGCCGCCTGGTGCGCGTGCTGCGGGAACGCGGCATCGCCCCGGGTGACCGGGTGCTGGTATTCCTGCCCAATTCGCCGGAGCTGACAGCCAGCTTTCAAGCGGTCTGGACCCTGGGGGCGGTGATGTGTCCGGTGATGCCGCAATGGACCGCCGGTGAGATTGGGCATGCCCTGCGGAACGCCGGCGCGGTGGTTGTCCTGACCGTACCGGCGCTGGCCGCGCGCGTGCGGGACGCGGCGCAGGGGGCCGAAACACTCAAGCACCGCCTGGTGTTTGGCGAGACGGATGTGAGTGGCATGGAGAACATCTCTCCCGAAATGGAGGAAGGCGCGTCGGTGGAATCGCCAATCGAGCGCGCGGCCGACGACCTTGCCCTGCTGCTCTATACGTCGGGAACGACGGCTGAGCCGAAGGGAGTGATGATTACGCACAGTAATGTAGCGTCCGCGATCGACAGCGCCTCCCAGCTCAATCCCGACCTGCCGGTCCTTCCGATGCTCCATGTCTTGCCACTCACACACGTATTCGGAATGCTCATGCTGAAGCTGGCGAACCGCTGGGGATTTCCCTCTGTGCTGCTGCGGCAATTCGACCCACTGATGATTTTTGAGGCCGTCGAGCGCTATCAAGCCGGCTATATGCCCGTGGTGCCAACCATGTTGGTCTACCTGCTGCACCATCCCGAGCGCAGCCGGTTCAGCTTTTCGAGCCTTTACCGGATCACCAGCGGGGGCACGGCGCTGCCGGAAAAGCTGCGCTTGGATTTTCAGGAGGCGTTCCGCTGCCGGGTGGATCAGGGTTATGGAATGTCGGAGTCGGTGGCGGTTGCCACCGCCTATGCTGATCACGAATCCTATCGCGCGGGAAGTGCCGGTCGACCGGAGCCGGGGATCGAGGTGCGCATCATGGACGAGCAGAACCGGCCACTCCCGCCCGGCGCGGTCGGCGAGATCTGCCTGGCCGGTGGGAATGTCGCTACCGGCTACTGGCAAAATCCCCTGGCCACGCAGGAATCCTTCGCCGGCGGATGGTTCCACACCGGAGACGTGGGCTATCTGGACGAGGAGGGGTATCTCTACATCACCGATCGTAAGAAGGACCTGATCATCAAGGGCGGCGAGAACATTTCGCCGCGGGAGATCGAAGAAGCGCTTTATCTGCACGGGGCCATCGCGGAGGCGGCCGTGATCGGAATTCCCGATGTCGTGTTTGGGGAAGAGATCTGCGCGGTGATTCAACTCAAGGCCGGAAGTGTTGCCAGCGATGAGGACATCCGGCGCTATGTGGGACAACATGTGGGCAAGTTCAAGGTGCCGAGCCGCATCGTTTTTTTGGGCGCGCTGCCAAAAAACTCCACGGGAAAAATCCAGAAGCGGGTGATCCGGGAGCAGATCGCGGCGGCCGAGAGCGCCGCTTAGGATTTCACCCGGCTTCGCCGTTTCTTTCGCGCTGGTTTC
>Ga0187803_10001162_pt1 | contig 10311 bp, 11 predicted proteins | sample NC_wetland_sal_i_2_FD_132425 | JGI IMG/M metagenome (GOLD analysis project Ga0187803, IMG submission 132425) | Wetland sediment microbial communities from Neuse River Estuary, North Carolina, USA - Control_3 | ecosystem: Environmental > Aquatic > Freshwater > Wetlands > Sediment | place: USA...
AGACGAAAGCGGAGAAGGTGATCTTCGACTCGGAGCTGTCCGCCTCCCAATCCTACAACCTGGCCAAGCTCTGCAAGGTGGAGGTCGAGGACAGGGAGAAGCTGATCCTGGAGATCTTCGCGAAGAGGGCGTCAACCGCCGAAGCGAAGCTGCAGGTCGAACTGGCCGAGCTGGTCTACGAGCTGCCTAAGGCGAAGGACAAGGTCAGGATGGCAAAGGCAGGTGAGCAGCCTGGTTTCTTCGGGCTCGGGAAGTACGACGTGGATGTATACGTGAGGATGATGAAGAGGAGGGTCTCCACGCTGAGGAAGAAGGTCAGGGAAGTCAGCGACAGAAGGGCGATCTTCAGGTACAGGCGCGAGAAGACGGGCTACCCCACCGTGGCCATCACCGGGTACACGGGGGCAGGGAAGACGGCGCTCTTCAACAGGCTGACGGGAGAGGCGAAGGAGGTCAACGCGGGCGTCTTCACGACCCTAAGCCCGACTACGAGGGGGGTCGACATCGGCGGGGGACGCATCCTGGTCACGGACACGGTGGGTTTCATCAGCCGCCTGCCCCACTTCCTCGTCGAAGCCTTCAAGTCGACACTCGAAGAGGTCTCGCAGGCGACCGTCGTCCTCCTCCTTGTCGACGCCAGCCTCCCGGCGGAGAGGATGGCCCTGAACTGCGGGAGCTGCTTCCAGACGCTTTCGGAACTCGATGTCGCCGACTCGAGGGTGCTGACGGTCATGAACAAGTCCGACCTGGTCGCCCAGGAGGAACTGGGGGAGAAGATGAGACAAACAGGCATCAAGGAGGCAATGTTCGTCTCCGCCAAGACGGGCCAGGGGATAGACGGGCTCCTGCATGACCTCTCTATAAGGGTCGAGGGACCCAAAGGAACCGTTCTGGGGGGCGCGCAGTGATGAATCGCAGCATCCGGGTGCTCAGGGTGGGGCAGCGGTACGTCAGGGACGACAGGACCCTGACCCATCTGTGCCTCGTCTCGAGGGCCCTGGGGGCTGAAACGATCTTCCTCGGAGACGCAGAGAAGGACGTGGTCGGTACACTCGACGAGGTGAACAGGACATGGGGCGGCGACTTCAGGGCTATCCTGGGGACGCCCTGGCGGAAGGTCATCAAGGACTCCAAGGCGGAGGGGAGGTCCGTCGTCCACCTGACCATGTACGGAATGCCGCTTCAGGACAAGGTCGCGGAATTGAGGGAACTCGAGAAGCTCCTCCTGGTGGTCGGTGGGCCCAAGGTGCCTGGCAAGGTGTACCACGAAGCTGACTACAACATCGCGGTGACATCGCAGCCGCACTCTGAGATAGCCGCCCTCGCCATCACGCTTCATGAAATCCAGTCCGGGGAAGAGCTTAAGAGTGCGTTTGGAAAAAGCAGACTTCGCATCCTGCCTTCGCCTAGGGGCAAGAGGGTTGTAGAAGAAAAATGAAGATAGAATACGAGGACACATTTGTGAAAGTCGCAGGCCTGATAGGGGGACAGGACTACGTCAGAGTGGCGCGGGCGCTTCTCAACAACGAGAACGCCACGGACGAGGAGATCGCCTCGGCCACCGGACTGAAGATCAAGACGGTAAGGAAGTCGCTGTACGACCTGTTCGGCCGGAGCCTGATCACAGGTGTGAGGGTGAGGGACCCCAAGCGCGGGTGGTTCGTCTACAGGTGGAAGGCCCAGAGAGACCAGACCGACGGCTTCATCCAGACGCAGCGCAAGAAGGTCTTGAACAGGCTGAAGCAGAGGCTCGACTACGAGGAGACGCACGAATTCTACAAATGCGGGACTCCGGCATGCCTCACCAGGACGTTCGAGGACGCCATGGAGAACTTCTTCAAGTGTCCGACCTGCGGGCGCCCGCTGAACAGGCTTGACAACGCCGAGCTGAAGGACGCCCTTCGCTGGAAGATCAGGCAGCTGGACGAGGAACTGATGAAGTGAAGCCCTCCGAGGAGGAGGCGCTGAAACTGCACAGGAAACACGGGAGCAACGACGCCATCATCAGACACTGCAAGACGGTAGCCACGGTCACCGCCGTCCTCGTCGAGGAGTTCAGGCGCCAGGGCAAGGAGGTCGATTCGAGGGCCGCGGTCGCGGGGGCGCTCCTCCACGACATAGGAAGGAACAGAGTCCAGACCGTGCGGCACGGCCTGGAGGGCTCTCTGATGCTGGAGGAGGAGGGGGTCGACGAGTCGGTGGTCCAGATCGTGAGGAGGCACGTGGGCGCGGGCATCTCCCCGGAGGAGGCGAAGAAGCTCGAGCTCCCCGACTACGACTACATCCCAAGGACGAGAGAGCAGGTCATCGTCTGTTTCGCCGACAAGATGGTAGCCGCTGACGGGGTCAGGCCCTTCGAAGAGGAGGTCAGGAGGTTCGAAAGGAAGGGGCACGACGTGCAGAGGCTCCTGGCGCTGAGGCGGGACCTCGGAGCCGACCTCGGAAAGGACCCCGAAGCCATCGTCCTCGACAAGATTAAAGGAACTCGGTAGGGGACGCGGGATTCATGGCCGCTTGCATCTGCCGCACTTGCAGACACAAGGACTATGAGAGCTGCGGGAAGTGCAGCTGCTGCTCGTACCGCAGATGCGCGTGCATGCAGAAGGTTGTCTCTCTGGGTTAACGGGCTCAGTCGGCTCCGCGCAGGATTGGTCTCGGTACTAACCGTCGGGAGACGGAGTCGTCTTTTCATTATGTGTGGCTAGGTCTACACCCGTCAGGCTACCAGAACTTCCAGGACGCCGAGAAGCATAATAAACCACGGTTTGGTCGGACCATCGTAGCGAGGTGGGGAAGCCAGTCCCTTTCGGGGGCTAGGTACATCCCGGCGGGCTCATAACGGAAACACCGCGAGAGACCCGCAGAGCGGAGACTGAGGTAGAACCCTCAGCCGTGCGTTCAAATCCTCCCCTCGCTACTTGATTTAGCAATTCGTCTGGATCGAAGGGGCCGGCCAAGTATCATCAAACTGAGCCCAGAACACGCGAGAGCCACACAAAGAGGAAGACAACCAGAGAACCCCGAAGTGGAAGTCAAGGTTCCCTTATATCCAATTTTCAGACGAGAGGAGACTCGTGCAGTGGATATCCATCGATTATCTCCCAAAGAAATCAGATTTCTGCAGCACCCTCAGCGCAAGGTATCCCACGCTGCTTGTAGCACGCTGGTCGAACAATGGGTTCGCAGTAAGGAGCGAGGTGCTTGAGTTCTTTTGCCGGGAACCGATAGTGATGCGTCACGTGCGAGCCGACCTCGCGGGACTCGCAAAGATGGGAAGGGTCCAGATTATGACTGACACCGTCACCCATCACGATACCATAATAGCAGCCCTGAGGATTCCGGAGAGGAAGAGAACCGGCGGGACGACGGTGAAAGCGGGTTGGAAACGAGGAGTACAGGCGAATGATGACGGCGACGCACTCGAGATACTTGGAGAATTCGGTTCACTCGCCCTGATGCCGGTGACCTATGAGAGGGGGTGGGCACGCTACCGAATCATCGCAATAAAGGAGTCTCTGCTTCCAAAGATGTTCAAGCTGCTTCAGGAGGCGGGCCGGCTAAGAGTGACCACTCGCATCCCAATCCACGGCATCCCGGTCGAGCAATCAATCACGGTTTCGACGAGCGAGCTGTTTTCCAAGGTCACTACGAAACAAGGAAGGGCGCTGCTTGCGGCCCTGGAGTTGGGTTACTTCCGAGTCCCCCGAGGAACGAGATACCAGGACATGTCTGACCTGGCCGGGATGCCTCGGACGACTTTCGAGACGCATGTGAGGAAAGCGGAAAGCAAGATCCTTGGGTTGCTCACGCCGTACATAGCAGTTCATTTCGGGCAGGCAAGACAGAAGGCAACCCTAGGACGAGAGGAAAGACCCTTTCCCGAGGCACTGAGGCGGTCTCAGGTCAGCGGTCATTTGACTGCTGAACCCTTTTACAGAAGGCGAGGGAAGGTTTCGAAGGAGGTTCGAGTGATGTCGGAGGAACTCTTCAACGCGATCAAGGAAGGAGATGATGCCAGGGTGGAACAGATGATCAGCCGGAACCCGAGCCTGGTCAACACCAAGGATTCGCAGGGCATGAGTCCCGTCACAGTCGCGACCTACTACGGCAGATCGAAGATTGCCGAGGTCTTGGTTTTGCGTGGAGCCAAGCTCACTCTGTACGAAGCGTCAATGACAGGGAAACTGGAAACTGTGAAGGACATCATTACAAGGAATCCCGAAGAAGCACGGTCCTTTTCCTCTGATGGGTTCACCGCGCTGCACCTAGCCGCCTTCTTCGACCGGCTGGAGATTGTCAGGTACCTCCTGGATGCGGGGGCTGAGGTCAACGCGGTTGCGAAGAACATGATGAAGGTCATGCCGCTCCACTCCGCCGTTGCTCGTAATCAGTTGGAAATCTCAGAACTGCTCATAGGTCACGGGGCAGAGGTCAACGCGAAGCAGCAAGGTGGATTCGCCCCGCTCCACGAAGCCGCACAGAGCGGGAATCTCGAAATGGCTAGATTGCTGCTGAAACACGGAGCCGAAGTGAACGTAAAATCAAGCAAGGGAAAGACCCCGCTTGCCCTGACAAGAGAAGAGGGACCCGAGGCCGGAGATAAGGAGGGTAGGGAACGGGTGGCCCGCTTCTTGATTGAAAAAGGGGCAGTCTAGGCATCTTCCCACGATATCGCGGAAAGGAACCTTCCCCATCCTGAAGCATCCCGTTCCCGACCGACTGACAACGGGCATCTCTCGTTCAATGGACGTGTCGATTGAAGCAATTCCAGTGGCGAATCGGGACCATCGTTGTGACTGCCTCGTGCTCCTTATCTATGAGACGGGAAGGACGGAGACACATCTTGGCCAAGGATTCGACTCGGTCCGTTCATGAGGCAGAACCCTACGACGAGGGAACCGGCTCCGTCGTGACACCTATCTACCAGACCACGACCTTTGCGTTCTCGAAGGCCGAGGATGCAAGAAAAGCGGTCACCGGGGAAAGCGGGAAGTACGTCTATACCAGGTGGGACAACCCGACCACCGTGAGGCTGGAGAAGAAACTCGCCTCATTCGAGCGCGCAGATGACGCAGCGTTCTTCTCCTCAGGTATGGCGGCGATTTCGACGTCGGTCCTCGCCTTCCTCAAGGCGGGAGACCATGTGGTTGCGATCAGAGACCTCTACGGTGGGACGTTCGAGCTGATGAGCAAGATCCTGCCTAGGTTCGGGGTGGCGACGACGCTGGTCGAGACAGAGGACTGGCGAGCCATCAATCGAGCCGTCAGGCCGAACACGAAGCTGGTGTACATAGAGACGCCGACCAATCCGACGCTGAAGGTCGTGGACATCGCCAAGGCCGCGGGGATCGCCCACCGGGCAGACGCCCTCCTGCTCGTCGACAGCACCTTCGCCTCCCCAGTAAACCAGAAGCCCGTCGAGCTCGGCGCCGACGTCGTGCTGCACAGCGCAACGAAGTATCTGAACGGGCATGCCGACGTCACTGCCGGCGCCGCAGCGGGCGACAAGGGGAAGATAGACAGGATCAAGCATCTCAGGAGGGACTTGGGAGGGACCCTCGACCCTCATGCCGCCTGGCTCATCCTCCGGGGAATGAAGACGATGGCAATCAGAGTGAGGGCTCAGAACGAGAACGCGATGGCCCTCGCTGAGTTCCTCTCCAAGCACCGGAGGGTGAAGGCGGTTCATTACCCCGGACTGAAGGGGCATCCCCAGCACGCGCTTGCCGGCAGGCAGATGAGCGGATATGGGGGGATGATGAGCTTCGAGCTTGACGGCAGCATGGAGGACGCGATGCGGCTCACCGAACGGCTGAAGGTCGCGTTCCTGGCATCCAGTCTTGGTGGGGTCGAGACGCTGGTGTCGCAGCCCTCGATAATGACGCACACCCAGCTGACGGGCGCCGAGAGGGCGCAGGTTGGAATGCCGGAATCCCTGATCAGGCTCTCCGTCGGGATTGAGGACAAGGAAGACCTGATCGCCGATTTCAAGCAGGCACTCGAGACTCGATAGACGACGCCCGCAGCCACCCCTCAGCCATGGGGCTTCTGCGCTTTGCGATCTCACGGCCATACCTGGCCAGTGGCTTGGTCAGATGCCTGTTCGCCCTCGGGGATGCGATGTAGGTGCCGCGAACGAGTGGCCGGCCCTCGCCCGTCACGAGCGAGACGACCTCGATCTTCTCGACGTTGAGGATCTTCGGATGCGAGGTGGAAGGGCGCCTCACTCCGCCGAACGCTTTGACGAAGTCCCCGTCTCTCAGCATCCTGGCCACCCTGCGCAAGTCTCCCGTCGGTTCGTATACGGCGCATCCGAGTCTCCTTGACCCGTTAAGCAGCTCGAAGTAGACGTGCCCTCCCGGCCCTATCGAGGAGGAGTCGACCCGCCCTTCTGTCCAGCCCGATGAGAAAGCCTTCCAGTCGAGCTCCGTTTCCAGGTGCGCGTCGGTGTGCTGGTTCGTCACATAAATCATGTGTCCCTGCAGGCTTTCGTCGTACGAGACGAGCCTGAACGCCCCGAGGACCGCCTGGGGAGAGTCGCCGCGGATGCCCAAGAAGACCGGGTCGGGCCCGTGAGGCGCGACTAGGACCTTCCTCTTCTGGTGGTCGTAGCTGTTGAAGGTGTGCGGCCAGGTCGCCAGTTCCATCCCCTTGACCGAAGCTGAGTCGAGGACGCGCGGGGTCCCGAACGATTCCGGCCGCCTGTATGCTATCAGCTCGTAGGTATGGTCGAATGTTTCGTCGAACGCAAGCGCGGACGCGGCGCCGACAAGTCCCATTCCGTTCCCCAGTTCGAAGGTCTTCACGCTGTGCTGGGCCAGCAGGTGCCTGACTCGATGGGGGCTCACCACTCCCGAAAGGGCCTTCTTGTAGACAGGCAGGAGGAGGCGGGACTGACGAAGATCGCTCAGGAAAACGACGCCTGAGTTTGCGCCACCCTCGACATCTGAAAGCTCCGACACCTTCGAGCAGATTCTGTCGAACGCCTGCGATGGTGACTCGGTCTCCATCTGGAGAACCACCGCGGCGTTCCCCCTGGTCTTGAAAGGGATGTTCGGGTTGAGCCTGACGAGCCGGGGGTATGGGAGGACCCTGACCGTGGGGGCCAGATCTGCGGCGATGCGGTACGCCAGATAGGTCGTGCAGTTTCCTCTCGATGAGTCCGTGTCGTCGATGCCGACGAGACAGCGCATGGTCAAGTCAGCAGCAAGGGGATATTTCAGCTTGGGAATCGGGCGGATGGGCGACTAGGCTTCGACAACAATCATCGTGAGGGTGCTCCTCACCTTGTCGAGCCGCCGGATGTTCCAGGTGATGGTCTCCTTCACCTTCTCCATGGTGTCGGCCTGGACCCTCGCAACTATGTCGTAGACGCCGTAGACGACATAGACGTCCTTCACGTTCTGAATCTCGCGGAGCTTCTTGAGGAGGTCCTCTTCGGCTCCGAGGTCCGCGTTGATCAGCACAAAGGCCATTGGCATTACTTTGGACACCTCTCTCCTTTCTACCTAATTCTGCGGTAATAACCCTTTGCTCCATTTGCGGAGAAAGGCACGGCTCAAGCAGGGGGCCTGCCCACTGAATGCGAGACTGTTATTACCAAGGGCGAAGGGCAGCCGACAGAAGTCATGTTCAACATCTATGCCTTGGAGATGGACCAGGACGACCCCATCAAGTGCACCGCCCGCAAGATGGTTCACATGGACCTGGCCAAGGAGGTCAGCAGGAAGTTCCATGCCTCAGATTCCACGATCGTGCTTAACCCGTTCGCGCACAGAATGCTCTCGCCGCCAGACAGGGAGGCGAAAGGGATACTAGTAGTCGACTGCTCGTGGAACCAGGCACAGGAGGTCTTCTTCAGGAAGCTTGGGGGCAAGCACAGGAGGGTCCCGCTCCTCCTCGCGGCCAACCCCACCAACTACGCGAGGGCCGGGATGCTCAGCTCCGTGGAGGCGGTGGCCGCCACTCTCTACATACTGGGAGAGGTCGAGGAAGCGAGGTCGTTCCTATCGATATACAAGTGGGGGCCCAACTTCGAGACGCTCAACAAGGACCCCCTCGAATCGTACAGGCTGTGCAAGAGCGAGGGCAAGGTCCTGCAGGAGGAGAGGGAGTACTTCCCTCACCTCTTTGCATGAGGGGCCACCATTGTTAGGTCCTTTCATGTTGGTAAGGAACCACAATCTCTCGACATCATGAGAAGCTGGAGGCAGCATTGACGGCTGACCTAACCACTCGAGTCAGAGACGAAATACTCGTGAATGACGCTTCGCATCAAATCCCCGGAGCCGAAGATCCCTTCAAGGTCGGAATCCGAGACCCAGCGAAACTCATCGTGCTCTTCGCTCAGAGTGATTCTGAACCCTCCCTTCGTTACGCTCAGCAAATATACGATCAGGACCTTGTCCTGCTTGCCCGAATCTGGGTCGAGCAGATGAGTCCTCGACCCGAGCGGCCTGACTATTGAGGTGTGCAGGCCCGTCTCCTCCAGCACCTCTCTCCTAATACCATCATCAGGAGACTCTCCGGGTTCTAGCCCGCCTCCTGGCAGGTCGTAGGCTCCCGGAAGGAATCGATCGGCACTGGACCTTCGAAGAACCAGGACAGTTCTCTCCGAGGGGATGATTCCGGCGACGCCGACCTTTCCTTGCAATCCGATTCTTCCCCCTCGGCCGAGAGCACCTTTCAGCATTGGGATGTAAACCCTGCAGCAGAAAGATAACGGCCTTACTGCGCTCATGAAGTATGACTATGCAAAAGCCACGACGCGAAACGGTTAACTGCCGAACCCCTGCCGGATAGCATGACGCGAGTCGGCGGGCGGGCCACGGGGACCTCCTGGGGAAGTTCCTCCCTCGCAGCAGGACGCACGGCGCCGAGAGGCGCAGTCGGAGACGGCTGGCTCCAGAGCAGAAACGAGACCTGGCCCATCAAGGGCGATGATAGGGAGACCTTGAGGTCGGTGGGGACTGGGATGAAACGGCTGACCCGTGCGGAGCAAGGCCAAACGTGGTTGATGAGACGCCTGCAGGAGACCAGGGTAGGCCGCTGAGCTGAATCCCGCCTAGAACAGGAGGAGGACTACGGCCGAGACGCGTCAATCGCAATCCCTGGTGGAGGGGAGACACCCTCCATCGGGGACTCGTCACTTCAGGAGCTTTCCTACCCATGGCGCAATCGCTCAGGGATGAAGTGTACGCAAGACTCAGAGAGCCCGAACAGCTAATCAGATGGAAAAGACGCGTCCTGCGGATCAGGCCTGGCCTTCTCTCTCTTCATCTCTTCGACCCCCGCAGGATCAACTTCGCGGTCACACTTCTCGCAGAAGAAGCTGACGTTGAGGTTCCCCTTGGTGACCTGACAATGTTCGTCATGCAGACCGTGTGATAAGCGCCGAATAGCCAAGTCTTTACGTTATTTATGACTCTGAGAATCATACGAGGTGTTCCGAAGATCAGCCGCACAAGCCGTGCAGCGGTCAAGGAATGCGTGTGTAGAAGCGCTTTATTACAACCGGACAGGTGTCTCCTTCGTGCCAATATGCCACAAGTGTGGGAAGCTAATCAGTGCCAAGAAATACGCCAGACACCTTAGGCGATGTGGGACGACTCACAAGCACTCCCCGCCACCGAGCGCTCCTGTCGAGATTTAGAGCCCCACCCTTAGATTGCACAACAACGTGTCTCGGTCGCTTTTCCTGCATGGTGCGGATTGGGTGCCAAATCGCTTATTGATTCGCTCTACATGTGGCCTTGGTCGTGGCAGGCGAAATAATACCGATAGTCGCAGCTGTGGCGCTCATCGTCATCATCGTCTCTGGGTGGTGGCTGGCAGCAGGGCGAAGCCGCGCCGTGGGGGGAACCCACGGAGTCGTCAGGGAGAACGTGCTCGCATGCCCGAAATGCAACAGGCAGTTCAACTACCAGTTCCTCCCAGGAGCTTCGCTCACTTCGCTGAGACTTGGCAGGAGCAGGTTCATGAAATGCCCACTTTGCGGCAGATGGTCGGTGATCAAGATAGTCGGCCAGCCCACGGGGCCAACGGATCAGACTATTATGACCAAGAAGGGTTACTAGTTCGCACATGCACGTCGTTGCATAAAAGCCTGGGACCAGAATGGTGAACCTCAGACCAGGAGGAAACCTTTGGAGGCATCGGGACTTCCTCCATCTCTGGTTTTCAGATACCGTGAGCCAGTTTGGGAGCCAGTTCTCTGGTCTGGCCCTTCCTTTTCTCGCTGTGCTGGCCTTGAAAGTCACCCCATTTGAGCTGGGGCTCATCCCGACCTTGGCATTCTTGCCTTATCCCACT
>Ga0187803_10001163_pt1 | contig 10310 bp, 11 predicted proteins | sample NC_wetland_sal_i_2_FD_132425 | JGI IMG/M metagenome (GOLD analysis project Ga0187803, IMG submission 132425) | Wetland sediment microbial communities from Neuse River Estuary, North Carolina, USA - Control_3 | ecosystem: Environmental > Aquatic > Freshwater > Wetlands > Sediment | place: USA...
AGAGCCTTGTCGGTGAGCTCGAATTTCACCTGACCTTCCTGCGCGGAAGCGTGGCCGGGGCCGGGCCGGGTCTGGGATGGCTGATCGGGCGGCTTGTCAATCGTGATGTAACCTTCCTCCGCCAGCCGCTCCAGGAGCTTGTCGATCAGTTCTCGGAGCTGGGAATTCTGATAGTTCTCCATGTTCTCGAGAAACTGTTTCATCACATCGGACGAAATCATCCCCTGGCTTTGCATCGCCTCAAGCAGAGCGCGATGAAGTTGCTCCATCGTTTGTTCCGGGTCCATTTCATAAAAGCCGGAATACTGACTCTCAAAGCCGCTCTGCAAAAGAAAGTCCTGCAAGAGCTGCATCAGGTCTTCGGCGCTCAAGCCGTCGAATGGGTCGGGAACGAATTTGCTGTACTTGATGTATTTCATAATCCCGGGTATCAGCAGTTAGTTCTCAAAGAAGCTCGCTCTTGAATTAAGAGTTCGCCCCGCTAGGGCCGTTCCAGACCCAGCAGCGCCCTCGCATTTCCAATCGATACTGTTTCTGACTGCCGAGCTCGAGCCTCCAGAAACTTCATGAACGATTTGTTCTGGCGAGTCAGTTCGATCTCAGCGTTGAAGTCATCAACCTCAGCGAGAATGAATTCCTCACCCTCAGGCGATCTTAAGATAATATTTTCGCGGCGCGCGCGTCTGAGAAGGGCATTGACGGTCTTGGACCGGCGCGAAATCGAGATCGTTTTCATAATTGAAACTCCTCACCTCGAACTTGTAGGCAGTTCCCCTGCTTGTGGCCGACCGCTTCGATCTTGACCGCACAGTGCGCTTCATCGATATCGTAGAATACACGAAAGGGGCCCACTCGCAGCTCCCACTCTGCCAACTGGTTCGGCCTGAGCCTTTTATTATTCCTGGTCTCGCGGTTCGGTTCGTGCCTCAAACAGGATTCAACTTCGTCCACGATTCGTTGCTGGTCCCGTCTTGTATACGAGCGCAGATCTCGATTGCCTCAGGCGTGAAGTTGATCGCGAACATTCGACGCCTTTATAATCTCGCTCGGTCAGCGAAACTCGTCGCTCTATCAGTTGCGATGTGCAATGACCCTACAAATCCTCGAGCCGTCGATGCGCGCTGAATGGCTGGCCTTTTGCTTACCGCCTACTTCAATTCAACGGCCTGCGCCGCGGTGGCATGACGCCGCCAGGCTCTTCGCTTGGCGGTTCCGGACGAGCGGGCCGCGGCCGCTCGGCGAAATAGCCCAATTCCTCGCTGCGGCTGATCTTCTTCATGGCGTACAGCCCTTCCAGAATGAACTCGGCGCCTGCCACCAGGAGAGAATGCTCATCATTCGTCTTGATGCCCAACGTTTGTGTCTTGTCGAGCAGACCTTGAATCTTCTTGAACTGCGAGTGGAGCTCTTCCGTCGGCGCCCCGTCCGGGTATTTCAGATGTCCGCCCATCTCGAACCATTGCACGATGGGATGAAGTGGAACGCCATCGAAATGTTTCTTGAAAATCTTGGCGGTGGCCTGGCGAATGATCTCGCGCGCTACAGTGTCTGCGCCTTTCAGCTCGCCTTCATATTCCAATTCGAATTTCCCCGTCAAACTGGGCAGGGCGGCATAAATATCGGTGAGTCGCGCCACGGCCCGCTTTTCGTGGTTCATCAAGGCTCGCCGCTCGGCGTTGGAGACCACGTTTTCCAGCGCGGTAATGGGCATGCGCTGCGAGACGCCTGACCGCTTGTCGATCTTCTTTTCCTGCCGCGCCTCGAAGGCGATGCTTTCCACCACCTCGCGGACAAACTGCGGGATCACGGGGCCGAGTCCGGGTTCTTCGCCGTCGCGCTCCGTCCAGGCTTCCTGAGCGGTAATCGCCATGCCGTGCTCGAGGGTGCTGGGATAATGCGTGCGAATCTCGGAGCCGATGCGGTCCTTGAGCGGTGTGATGATTTTTCCGCGGGCCGTGTAGTCTTCGGGATTCGCGGTGAAGACCAGCATCACATCCAGCGGCAAACGGACCGGATAGCCCTTGATCTGGACGTCGCCTTCCTGCATGATGTTGAAAAGTCCGACTTGAATTTTCCCCGCCAGGTCCGGCAGCTCGTTTATGGCAAAAACGCCGCGGTTGGCGCGAGGCAGCAGGCCGTAGTGAATGGTGAGTTCGCTGGAAAGGGCGTGCCCGCCGCGCGCCGCCTTGATGGGATCGAGATCGCCGATGATGTCGGCGATGGTCACGTCCGGCGTGGCGAGCTTCTCCACATAGCGCTGATCGCGAGGCAGGTAGTCGATCAAGGTCGCATCGCCGCATTCCTGAACGCGTTCAGTACAGGCGCGGCAGATGGGGGCCAACGGATCGTCATTGATTTCGCAGCCCGCGACGAATGGGACATCCTCGTCCAGCAAGGAGATCAGCGATCGCAGAATCCGGCTCTTGGCCTGCCCGCGCAGGCCCAGCAGAATGAAATTGTGGCGTGAGAGAATGGCGTTGGCGATCTGAGGAATAACGCTGTCGTCGAAACCGATGATGCCGGGGAAAACGGGCTGACCTTGCTGAAGCCGGTGAATCAAGTTGGCGCGCATTTCGTCTTTCACGCTGCGCGACTGGTAATTCGTCTTCTTCAATTCACCCAGCGTTTGCGGTCGTGGCATCTTTCGCTCCCTCAATTTGATTATAGGGGAAACCGGCAAAGGAGGCTAGCGCTGCTAGGCGATTCTGAGAGTTCGTCGAAGGACGAGAGGCCAAAAAGGGCCGACCTGTTAGTACCCAGGAACCTGCAGGCTCAAACCTTTGATCATGCCAAAATGCCGACGGTTCTTGGTCACCAGCGTGAGGCCCTCCTCCATCGCGGTTGCTGCAACGAGGGAATCAAAGACGTGCAGGCCGTGCGGTTTCGCGTATAGCTTCAGGAGTTCGTACGCCCTTCTGCCGATGGACTCTCGAAGTGGCACGACCAGATATGCTGACAGAAAAGTATCGATGTTGGTGAGATCGCGCTTATCCCGCGCACCGACGATGAGTTCGAGAGCAGAAACCTGCGAGATCGCCCATCCCTCCGTGAGCGCATCGATGTAATCGCGCGCCGCCTGCTTGCCGCGCGAAATATCGATCAAGACATCGCTGTCGATCAAGTAGGGCATGAGTGTGTGATGGAGGAAGAGTTCAGCCCCGAAGATCGCGCCGAAGATTGCTGATGTGCTCGATGCTGTCGCCGATATCGGTCCGGTCCCGCCACATGCCGTAGAACGCAAAATCCCCGACCGAACGGGCTTTGTTCCTGAGGCGGTCCGCATACGAAGGTACGCGAACCTCAACGATGGTCCCTTCGCTGATACGCACATCTTCGAGGGGTTTGAAGACGCCGCCTTCATACTTTGCCGTGACAGTCATGGGGTCACCCTTGGAACCCGCGACATAACAGATTCTGATGGTATCGGGCTCCTTGCCTCATTGTAGCACGCGCTGAAGCAGGAACCACTCGGTTAAGTAGTGGAGGATGATCTCGCGGCCCACCGTTCGCGGGCGCAGGCCGGCGCCATCGCCTTCTGCCGAAGCCAGAATCAATCGACGGAGGCGCCGAGCGCGACCGTGACGCGACGCCGCCGGAGAAAGCCGCAGCCACTCATGAAACCTTTGGGATCGGCGATGCAGTTGGCTGGAGACCAAGCGCAGGCCAGCCTCACGGAATAAGGTCAGGAATTCCGAATGCTTCAAAATCCGGGTGTAGATGTGGCCGCGCAACCCTTCAATGCAATTCAGGAATGTGCGTTTTGCCGGATCTTCAGGAGCAATGACGTCTGCCACGATGATGCGACCCTGGTGATGTGTGACGCGCGCCAGCTCGCGAAGGACTTGCAGTGGATCGGGATAATTGGCGAACGAATTCGTGCAGGTGGTGAGTGAGAAATGCCCGTTGGCATAGGGAAGAAGCTCCACATTGCCGATCGCGAAGGTTGGGCGCGGCGCCGAGCCATTTGGCATCGGTGTTTCTTTCGCCAGGCGCACCATTTGAGGGCAAAGGTCGATACCCGTGACGCGAGCGCCCGCGCGCGCCATGACTCGGGCTAATGATCCGGCTCCGCACGCCGCGTCCAAAATCAGGTCATTCTCGTGGGGTCGAATCCACGCCGCCAGGAGGCGAGCCTGACGCGCGGCCCGGGAAGGGGCACGATGCCAGTGGGCCCTTGAAATGCTGGCAAACTCTTGTTGGATTTTTTGGCGCTGGTTTGGGTCCACGCTGTGCCTCTCCGCGTGCGGAGTCCTAGATTTGGATGCGAACGTGGCCGTTTCCGCCTGCTTTGGCGCGGATTTTCTGCACGCGATCCACTTGCGGAATAAGGGCTCGAATCGCCTCCCCCACGTGATGCAAACGTTCCGGTTCATTTCGGATGGGCAGCAGTCCTTGCTTGAACTCCAGGTCGAGCGGCAGCGCAGCCGCAATTCGAAACGACAGATGCCGGTAGGGTTTGGGCAAGTGAATCGGGATATCGGAGGTTTTGTGCAATTTCTGCATGATCGTTCGGAAAAGTTCGATCACACGATCGCCTTCGGCCTCGGTGGGAGTGTCGCACCCCGCGTCGTCATCGAAGAAATCCACGCCGGCGCGCAGATACAGAGTCGTGGCGTCGCTCGGGTTCGCCACCAGAATCTCAAAACGCCGCGTGCCGACGGTAAAAATATCCATCCGGCCGTCGTCATATTTCCGAATCACGTTCACAATGCGCGCCGAGCAGCCGACTGTTTGCATTTCCTTATTCTTGGCCAGCACTACGCCAAATTCCTGTTGTCCCTGACTCTCTTCCTTCGCTCTCAGGCAATCGCCAATCATTTCCTTGTATCGCTCCTCGAAAATATGGAGGGGAAGCGGCTCTTCGGGGAAGAGCACGAGTTCAAGTGGAAACAACGGGAGCAATAAGTCCTCCATCGCGGTCCCTCGGCGACGTCTGAATTATGAATTATAAATCATGAATTATGAATGGCGCCGGGAAGGCAGCCATCGCAACCGCGCCGAAATCTCCGTTTCGATAATTCATAATTTATAATTCATAATTCATAATTTAGAAGCTTCTTCGTTTCAGCCGGTCCAAAGTAAACTTCGCCGTATCGGCAACCGCCATCACCGCCATGACGCCGGCCTGCACCGGGTCCGTCACCACCAGGTCGGCGGCCTCGGGCACGCTTCCGGCCATGTTCAGGCTGATCACTACCAGGCCCTGCGCGCGGACTTCGCGCACCGCCTGCTCGATTTCTCCACCCATCAAGGAACCGGCGAGCACCAGAACTCGCGCCCGCGGCAAGCGCGCTACGGCGCGAACGGCGTCCGCCAGGGTCTGCTCGCCCACTAGCGGGATAGTGTCAACCGAGATGTGTTCGCCGCGGATGTTGTGGCGGTCGGCTTCGGAGATGGCGCCGATCGCAACTTGCCCGACCTGCGCGCCGCCACCCATGATGATGATTCGCTTGCCGTAGATTTTCTGGAACGTCTTCACCAGAGCCGCCTCGCGCACCACGGCGAGCGCGCGCAGATCGGCAATGAGCGGTTCGGGAGCGTCGGGCAAATCGATTTCAAAATAAATCCGCGCTTCGGGGGGACTGGCTTCGATGATCTCCACCAGACCGATGTTGCCCTGCTTTCCGGCAATCGCTCCGGTAAGCTGATGGAGAACTCCCGGCCCGGAGTGAGCGCGAACTAAGATGCCAATTTTCTCAGACATTGGAAATCCAGAATGTGGGCACTATAACAGAAAAGTCCCTTGTCTGTTGTCAGGATAGAAGTGGCAAGGGGCAAGCAGGATTGCCGATTTTCGATTGACGATTGAGAATCAGACACGTGTTCGTTCGCTTCAATCGGCAATCGACTCGCCGCGGCGAGTCAATCGAAAATAACGTGCCACTTGCCACTGATCTAGCGGCGTCAAATCAACTACGCTTCCAGATTCTGGTCCGCGTTGATGGGAATCCACAGCAACACGGCGGCGAAGGTGACCAAGGCCGCAAAATCCAGCGCCCGCGCCCACCCGAAGTGCGTCGCAATGTAGGCAGTGAGAATCGGAGACACCCAGCCGCCGAGGTTTCCGCACATATTCATCAGGGCGGAGAGCGATCCGCAGAAGTTGCGTGAGAGGTCATTGCAGGTGGCCCACCAGGTGGAAGTGGCGAAGATATTGAATCCCAGCGCTCCTGAGAGCAGCACGACGGCAAGCCAGTTGGCTGCCGTATGCGCGCCCAAGGTCAGCAGCAGGGCAGAGCACGTCATTCCCGTCCACGCAGTTGCTTGCCGTCCGCGGCGTTTTCCCAGCCTGGCCACGGCGAAATCCGAGAACCACCCGCCCAAGGGCGCGAGCAACACGACCGTGAGAAAGGGCATGGCGCCCCAAAGTCCGCCCTGGCTCAACGCCATGCCTCGAGCACGGACGAGGTAAAGGAAAAACCAAAAATAGAAAATGTAATTCGGGTAGCCTTCGCAAAAATAACTGAGCATCAGTCCCCAGGTGGAGACGTTCGACAGAAGTTTCCTCCAAGGAGGACTTGGGCGCGGAATGTTTGGCGCCCCAACCTCACCGTTGCTCGGCGGGATTCCGGCTCGGATGATTTCCAGTTCTTGCGCGTTGACCCGGGGATGTTGCTCGGGGTGGCTGGTGGCGTACCGATGCCAGAGGATCGCAAGTGCCGCGCCGATCGCGCCGCAAATATAAAACGAACTCTGCCAGCCCCAGCGCTGCATGCTCGAAGCAATGAGGAGAGGCGTGCAGCCGCCGCCGACGCCGATGCCCATCAGGAATATGCTGTTCGCCACGCCTCGCCTGGAAGAGCCAACCCAGAAGCCGATAATCTGGTTGGAATTGGGGAAGGCGGCCGCTTCGCCAACGCCGATGAGAAATCGCACCAGCAGAAAACATCCCACGATGCCCACCCAGCGTCGCAGAGGGAGCCATGGCGCCAAGGCTGTGGCCGCTGTGAAAGCGGACCACCACAAAATGGCCACCGTCAGTACGCTGCGCGGCCCGAATCGGTCACCCAACCATCCGCCCGGAACCTGAAAGAGCGCATAGCCCAGCGCGAAGGCGCTCAGAATCCATCCCATGGTTTGCGTATTTAAGGTGAACTCGTCCTGAATGTATTTCCCCGCGATCCCCATGTTCATCCGGTCGACATAGGTGAGCGCGGTGATGGCCATGAGCAGCGCCACAATACGCCAACGGATGCGCGTGGGGTGAGGGTTCATATGGGAATGTTCGCAGTCCGTGAGCCCTACACGGCCCTGTCCAGATGTCGGAGGTCCGAACATAGACGGGATACGCGGTCACAGTATCACCGATCCCTGTACCGTCCAATCAGAAATGCCCGCCCCCTTGCCCAATCGCGCTCGGCTCGGTGGCGGATTCGAAGCGAGTCCGTGCGTGCCTTGAGAGCGTGTGTCGCCCGTCACTACCACGACCGGTTGTGCTATGTTCAAGTCTGGCGGAGCGAAGCTTTTCCGCTTATTTCTAACCCCGGAGGTCTATCGTGAGGGCACATACTGCCATTGCCGAGCAATGTGCAGAGATTCTCCACGGCTCGGCGTATCGTTGCACCTTTCCAACTCTCCTTGGAGGTACCGCGCTCGCTGTCCTCTTTACGGCCACTGCTCCAATCCTGCTGGCACAGGGTCAGATCCAAACGTCGCAAGGCGCCGTTAGATCCTTTCCGGAGCCGGATTTCGTGCTGCGGGGCAAGCAAGCGAAGCCTGAGAGAACTCGGGTAGTCTTGGGTCCAACCCACAGCGATGCCAAGGGCGGGTCGACGGGAACCTTCGCTGTTTATGGCGCGCTGCGGATCGAGGTGTCCACCATTGCGCTAAGCGGTGACGGCAGGGTTCTGGCCGTTGGCTACACTCCGGGATTCGTTGACCTGTGGAATATTGAGAAGCGTGAGAGATTTCGCACCCTAGAGGGTGGCGGCACCGTTGCCTTAACTCGCGACGGCAATCTCCTCGCCAACAACGGCGACGGGATCGAGCTCATCAACGTTCTCACCGGCAAATTGGAGCGGAGAATTCCGAGGCCGCACAGGTTTCCGGATAACACCATTCAGCAGTTTGATTTCAACCTGGCAGGAACGCTGCTGCACATCACTGCCAACAGCGAAGATGACAGTATCTACGACCTGAGTACAGGCAAGGTGGCCGCGACACTGCCCAACACGCGGCGGGCTCGGTTCTCGGCGGACGGTTCGCTGCTAGTGGGAGAGAATAATGACCACCTGATCGTCTGGAACACAAAGGATTGGGCCGAGCTGCAAGAGTTCCCGAACGGACCCGGCTATGCGACTTCGATTGCAGTTTCTCCAGACAGCACGCTTGTGATGGCGGGGACGTCTAAGGTGGGTCGATTGCTTCGGCTGGACTCAGCCGTGGAAGTCGCGAGAATTTCGGGAGGCTACACTAGTTTCGGGGCGTTCGATGACGCAGGATTTCTGCTTGTGCTCGCGCACGAGGGGCTCGCAGTCTTTGACCGCCAGGGCAATAAACTATGCGCAAACCCAAATTTTGGGAGTCCGGCCTTGGCGCTCAGTTCGGATGGCCTGTCGTTCGCCGCAGCGCTGCCGAGCGCAGGCGCCACGGTGGCCGTTTGGAATCTGCAGAAAGCCCTGCAAGCATGCGGCGTGCCCGTCTCGCCAAGCTCTCCACATTGAGCTCCAACTCCGTAACAAGAAACAACGGACGACGGACTACAGACGACGGACGGTGTCTACGCAATTAATTTTTGAAGATACGTGATGGACCGCTTGATATCTTCCATCTGCTGTGGGCCGGAAATTTCCCGCTCGATGGTGACTGGGCCGGCGTAATTCAGCTCCTTCAGGCGGCGGAACAAGCGCGGAAAATCGACCTTGCCCTGGCCGATGGGCACTTCTTCGCCAAGCTTGCGAGGGTCGGCGGAATAGAGACCGTCTTTGGCGTGCATCCCGCGCACGCGAGTTCCGATCACGTCCAGCGCGTCCACCGGATTGGCCTTGCCATATAGAATCAGGTTGGCGGTGTCGAGGTTAACGCCTTGATTCTCGAGCCCGACGTCTTCGATCAGCCTCAGCAGCGTGATGGGCGTCTCTTGTCCTGTTTCGTATAATGTCATCTGATTGTTGCCTTTTAGATGACTTACCACCTCTCGACATGCCTCGACGGCTTCGGCATAAAGCGGATCGTTGGGATCTTCGGGGATGAAACCGAAATGCGTGTGTACGGCCGGGATGCCGCACAGCTTGGCGAAATCCGAAGCGCGTTTCAGTTGATCGATTCTCTGCCGCCGGTATTTGCGCGGAATCACCCCAATGGTGAGTGGGCCTTGATAGAAATCGTAGACCAGCGGACCTGGTCCTGAAGAGTTGATGGCAGTGGCCTCGACGCCGTATTTGTCGAGGGCTGCCCGCAAACGCTGCACCATCTCCGGGCTGAAGTTTTCCAGCGACGCCTGGCAAGTGGGCAAACCCAAACTATGAACTTTAGCGATGGCCGCATCCGGGTCCTTTCCCACTCCAATAATCAAACCGAGCCGCATCCCGGTCGGCGCAGCCTCCGCCGAGCCGCGTACTGCGAATCCGGCAGCCGCTGCGGCAGTGGCCTTAAGAAAACTGCGGCGATCATGCGATTGCATAAACAGTTCCTCCCATGGTTATTTGTCCAGTGTCGTCGGGGCAGTGGCAAGTGATTTTCGATTGCCGATTGTCGATTGCCAATTGAAGAGGACGAACACGGCTCTGATTCTCAATCGTCAATCGGCAATCGAAAATCGGCAATCCTGCTTGACACTGGACTTCCCATAACGGAAAACCGAGGTCCCTACTGAACCGGTGCAAATTTCTTGCCGTCCCACGAACAGACTTTTTCAAACTTGGTAGTATCAACCGGCTTCTCGCGCCCGGCAACATGATACTCAATGGTTCCCTTCCAATCAGGCTCCCGTAGCGAGCCGCGGGCGCGAAAATCTACCTTTGCCACAGTGATGGTTCCAGGACTGCCGATGTTCTTCTCGGGCGGCTGAAGAATTTGGCGTTGCGAAGGGTAGGAAGCCAGGTTGCGAAATTCAAGAGGCGCTTGCCACAGGGTCTCGAGTTCACCGCCCTGAATCCTTCGAATCACCATATTCACGCCGCCTCGCTCGAGTTGAATGCTGAAAGGCTCCTCGGTGACAAGACACTCATTGCCGTCGCCCAACAGATCGAGGACCTGCAAGCGCATGACGCCGGATTTCATTTCCGAGGCGGGAAACTCCAGGTATGGGCCCACGACGAATTGCCCGGACGATTTATGGAAAACCTGGAGCCGCTGATTGGGAAGCGTGC
>Ga0187803_10001164_pt1 | contig 10306 bp, 2 predicted proteins | sample NC_wetland_sal_i_2_FD_132425 | JGI IMG/M metagenome (GOLD analysis project Ga0187803, IMG submission 132425) | Wetland sediment microbial communities from Neuse River Estuary, North Carolina, USA - Control_3 | ecosystem: Environmental > Aquatic > Freshwater > Wetlands > Sediment | place: USA...
ACCGGGGAATGCGATCGGGACGCTGAAGATTGAAACGCAAACATCGGGAACGCCAGTCGCAGTGGGTGGCCCCTACAACATCACGGTCAAGGGGACGGACACCGCGCCGGTCCCGGCCTCGCATACTGCTCCCAACCAGTTTGCTTTGTCTGTGTATTGCACGTTTAGCGAGACCGGCAGTAATCCACAGAGCGTATATGCCGACTCCGGTAGTGATACATTCCCACTGACCCTTGGTCTGACGGGAGGACTGTCGTGCCCATGGCAGGCCAGTTCCGACACTTGGATTCACCTTCCGGCAACAAGCGGTACGCTAACGAGCGCGAGTCCCAAGCAGGACTTGACCTACACGGTTGATCCGAACCTGGGAGCTGGTGCCACGGCGCCCCGAACCGGTCACATCAACTTCACCGATGCAACAAAACTCGACGTATTCACGCCGCCCAGCATTGAGGTGGATCAGCAGGTGGTTGCCATCACGGGTGTTCAGCCGCCCATTGCCAGCGTCCACGTCAATGGAGGAGTGCAGGCTTTTCAAGTGACAGTTACGGGCGCTCACGATACGAGTGTTGACTGGTCTGACATTCCTTGCAATTACAACACTCCCTGCGGAACCCTGTCTCCGGCAAATCCAGTGCCGGGAGGAACTGCCGTGATGTTCACCGCGCCCGCCAACATTGCCGGTAGCCCGGTGCCTTACACTACAGGGACGGACACAATTAGCGCCGTTTCGAATGTGGATCCGACCAAAGCTGCTCAACCGGCGGCCGCGGTCACCGTTATCAACGATCCACCGGTGTGCGCAATCACACCCCAAACTCAAAGTCCCTTCATCCAGGCGAGCGCTCCTAACGGTAGCGGCTTGCCCACAGTCACAATCGAAATCAATCCTTGCACAGACACCGAAAATGACATTCCTGCTACGGGGGGCTACACCATTGATTGGGGAGACGGTTCCACGGCAACAGTGGCTAGCCCTGCCAACCAGACGCACACCTACTCGCAAAACTCGGCCCAATTTACGATTACGCTGACCGCCACGGACACTTCAAACGCCGTGAGCGTACCGCTATCCACAACCATTTCTTTTGCCCAGGTGGGTAACGGCATCCCCACTATAGTCTCGGGGCAGTCTTCACAGCCGCAACCCCTGACGCTTCCGACGGGTTGGAACCCCAACCCTACAAATCCGTTCGAGTGCACAGCTATTGAACCGATACCGTCTAACTTGCCTCCGCTGAGCCAAGTTTGCACGTTCAATGTCAGCTCCCAGCCCCCTACGCTTACGATTAACGCAATTGGGAGCAGCGGATCAAGGCCCTTGAGGTCGGGTCTAACTGGCCGGCCGTCTACCCCGAACTTGTATCCGTGGGCCCTTTTCCTGCCGTCGGTTGTCTTGTTTGGCATCGTGTTCGGCTCATGGCGCAATCAATCGGTTACAAACATCAAATCGATCGCGCCCAAGCTTATTGCCCTTGGTCTGCTCATCATGGCGGCAGTGGTGCTGTTGCCATCCTGCGGAGGTGGCGGATTTCCGGGGCAAGTTCAGCAGCCACCAACGGCTGGCATGCCGGCTGGCAACTATTCGCTGACGGTTCAGGCCACGGGAACCATCAACGGAACTCCGGCCACAAACTACTATGTAGTTCCATTTACAGTGATTTGATTCCTTAAGGCCTTCTGTGAGCCAGAATGGATGCACACAGACAACCCGGGTACCGAGACTTCTTCGAGGTTTGGCTTATGAAGACGCGAATCATTCCAGCCCTAATGTTGTGCGCAATGTTAAGCTGGCATACGCTGAATGCGCAGGGACAAACAATAAACAACTATTGCCCTTACAGCCAGAAGCATTGGAACCAACTGGCATGCCTGATTCCCGATATTGCCCTGACCGGCAACTCCGACATCCAGGGATTTAACACAACGCTGGCGCGAGTAATCGCGCAGTTGCCGGTCGCTGCTCCTGTGTCCGGGCTCGCGTTGACGCTGGATAGGAGCACAGGCGTCTATACGCTTTCAAGTGACTTGGGGGGTGTTCTGACCGAGCGCGGCTCCACGCTGGGGAAAGGGAAAGTGTTTCTTGGTTTTACGTACCAGCGCTTCAGTTTTGACAGCATCGATGGCACAGATCTCAACAGAATTCCGACAGTCTCTGTCATTAGTGGTAACCAATTTTACTCGTCCACAAACAGTTTACACGCTGTAATTGACCAATACACCGCGATTGTGGCCGTCGGCGTGTCGGACAGGATGGATTTTTCGCTGACTCTCCCCTTCAACAACGTGTCTCTTTCTGGAACCTCTCAGAACGGAATCGAAGCCAGCAATGGTGGAACCGAGAGGCAGTTGGGCTCAACCTCGATATCTGGTTCGGCCAGCGGCGCGGGCGACCTTCTTTTGAATGGAAAATATGGCTTTATTAAAGGTGAACGCTCGCAATTCGCTGGAGGTCTTGAAGTACGCCTCGCCACTGGCAACGAGTACAACTTGATTGGATCGGGGGCATACGGATTTCGGCCCTACATTGTCTACTCAAGGCTTGGAAGGCGTTGGCATCCGCACGCGAATTTCGGATACCAGTGGAATGGCCAGAGTGTCTTGAATCTCGACCCTAAGACTGGAATCTCTTTGCGCCTGCCCGACAGTCTCGCATATGCTGCGGGTGTTGACTATTCGGTGCTCAAGCGACTCACGCTAGTTGGCGACTTCGTGGGCGAACACTTTTTTGACGCTCCTACTGTCACTGGAGCACTGTTGGCTACCAGCGCAAATGTCCCGAACCTGGGGCCGGCGTGCCCTGAGTCAAACTGCAACCCCTTGAATGGTACAGTAAAGACAGTGGGCATCAACTACCACAACGCTTTCGACGAAGACGGCCTCGCGGTTGGCATTAAGTTCAACCCTGTTGGACGCCTTCTAGTCTCTGCCAACGTTCTCATCAAGCTGAATGATGCCGGTCTTCGCGCCAACTACGTTCCGCTGGTGGGTATTTCGTATAGGTTCTAGCAGAAGGAGAGAGTAGCAAGGCGACACTCCATATCCATCTTTCGCGCTGTTATCCTTGGCTGGGGTGGATTTGGTGATGGCTTCGACTGCTTCTTTTCGGATTGTTCTCCGGAAGGGCCGAGCGCGCTTCGGACAGCGCGTTCTTCACCACTTGATCGGCGACCTGGGTTAGATGCGCCTCCAGGCTGTCTGCCAGTCTCGTTCCTAGGCCGGAGACAGATGCGTTCCGAGGCCGGAGACGTCGTGCGTTCCTAGTCCAGAGACATTCTGCATTCTTGGTTCGGAGACTTCCTGCGCTTGGCGGACGGCTTCGGTTTGCTGGTAGGCCGCCGAATCGGCGCGATGAAGTGTTGCCTAGGCGATGCCGAAGGCTCTGGACAGGTAAAAAGACTCGATTTTCCCGAGAAATCCCTTCTGCTCTTGCTCTTCTTGCTTCCGCGTCGAATCGTTCCACTTTTCGTGCTAATTTATACGGTCTAGAGTCTCCTGCGGAATTTCCTGCCCGAGAGGCCCTGGTTAGGTCTCAATATGGCACCGGATATATGGCACCCCATCCCACAAAAATAGGAAAGTACACCGTCGAGGGCATTATCGGCCAAGGTGGGATGGGCGTCGTTTATAAGGCCGTCGACTCGCAGATCGGCCGGTACGTTGCAATCAAGATGATCACCAGCGGCGGGGACCCGAGTCTCCTCGAGCGGTTCAAATCTGAAGCCAGGTCAACGGGTTCGCTGCAATGCCCAAACATTGTTACCGTCTATGACTTTGGCGAGCAGGACGGCAATCCTTATCTGGTAATGCAGTTTCTGGAAGGCTCCAGCGTAGAGTCGCTGATCCAGAAAGGGGTCTCGCTGACTCTCGCCGAGAGGCTCGGGATCATCGTTGACGTTTGCCATGGACTTGCCTATGCCCACCAGCGAGGAGTCATTCATCGTGACATCAAACCTGCCAACATTATTGTGTTGCAGGACGGCGTCAACGACGGCATGGGCGTAATCGTGGATTTCGGTATCGCGAGAATCGGCGGTGACACCCGCCTGACCAAGCCCGACCAGGTCGTCGGCAGCTTTCACTACATGTCGCCGGAGCAGTTGCAGGCCAAGGAACTTGACAATCGCACTGACATTTACGCTGCCGGCGTGGTTCTTTTTCAGCTGCTGACTGGCGCGTTGCCCTTTGACGCGCCGGACACAGCTGCCACTCTTCTCCAAATCGTAAACGAACCGCCGCCTACTCTGAGCAAGTATCTGAAGGAATATCCAATCGAATTGGACGTCATTGTGAGCCGGGCTCTCGCGAAGAACCGGGAGGATCGCTACCCTACAGCGAAAGATTTTGCATTCGATCTTATGCAAGTGCAGGAGCGCGTGAAATTCGAAACGGTGGCCCAACTCGTACGCCGGGCAGAGGGGTCGCTCACTCGAGAAGAATGGACGAGGGCCAGAGAGTATTTGCAGCAGGTTCTGCGCATCGATCGGCAAAACCCCCAGGCGCAGAAGTTAATGAACGCGGTACAGGAGCGCCTCCGACAGCAGCAGCAGATCGAGCAAGCGCGCGGGTTACGCAGCCAGGCCGACGAAGCATACATGGATCAGCGGTACGATGATGCCCTTCGGCTGCTGGATCAGGCGGTCGTGCTGGACTCGAAGAATAGTGATCTGCTTGCGTTCCGCGACTCGGTTCGCGCGGACAAAGAGCGGGCAACCGGACTTCGCCGGGCTCTTCGCCGGGCCGAGGTCGCGCTCCGGGACGGAGATCTCGAGGAGGCGCAAAGCGCGGTCGACGACGCGTTCAAGATCGATCCTCACGACACGCAAGCTAAAGCGATCAAGGTGATCATCTCTCAACACGCCGAAGAACGGTTGCGTCAGGAGAAGTTAAGGATGTTGCTTGACCAGGCCCGCAATCAAATTGCGGCGCGCGATTGGACAGAAGCGTTCGCAACGCTCAAAACCGCTGAGACCCTGGATCCGGCCTCCAACGAGTTGCGGAGCGTTGCCAAAATGGCGGTTTCGGCGCGGGAGCAAGAAAAACGCCGGTTGGAAACAGAGGAGTTGCGCCGGCAGGTCGAGGCGGCGCTGGTCCACGAAGATTACGCAACGGCCGTGGCCAAGGCAGAAGAAGGTCTACGTAGATTTCCGCAGGAACAGAGCCTGCTCAAACTCAAGGAACTTGCGGACGAGCAACGGGTCAGAGTGGAGTACAAGAGGTTTGTTCGTGAACAGTTTGCCGCCGCCAGTTCGTTGGCCGACTCCGGAGAACTGCTGCAAGCCCTGGGAGTTCTGGACCGTGCACTAGAGCGAGCCCCTGGCAACAGCGAACTGGAGACGTTGCGCTCGACTTTTCAAGACGGTCTGGAGGCGGAAGAATCAAGAAAGCAAGAGCTCAAGGCCATGGAGGAGACTCTGGCAGAGGGCAAGCGGATTCTGCAGGAGCAGGGAGCCCGGAGTGCCAGGGAGTTTCTCGACACGCACGCTCGTCAATACACGGAGTTCCCGCAGGTTCGCGAACTTCACGATGCGGTTCGCGCGCGTGAGGCGCTGGATGCGCTGGATAGCCGGCTTGCGGCCGAGACGAACCCGGCCCGAAGAGTTCAGTTGGCCGAAGTGGCCGCGCGGTCCAATCCGGATAACCTTGGGATCCGGCAGCGACTTGCGGAGCTGCAACAGATTCGCGGCCAAATCAGTGCGGCGATCGATCGAGCCCAAGCGCTCGAGGCGGCAGGCAGTGTTTCGGACGCTCTTCACGAATGGCAGCAACTGAAGGCTGCCTACCCCCAAGTTCCGGAGTTTGAATCGCAAATTAGGCGGATTGCAAGCCTGCAAGCGGAACACCAGAAGTCAAAGACCGTGCCACAGCCGGCCTCTCCGCTCGTTGTGCCGGAAACCCCGAAGGCTGGCAAGTCGGACGTGAGCCTCTCGGCCACGCGAGTGCTGGGTACAGCCGCGCGGCGGGATGCGGATGTAACGCCGAAGGCATCGACTCAGGGGATTCGGAAAACTGCCGAAGCACCGGTGACGAAAAAGACCGCGGCGCTGCCACCAGGGGGCATGGCGCTACGGAGGCTTTCCCCGCTTGGCGTTCAACGTCAGCTAGCGAACCTTTTTGTAGGGTCTAACAAATACATTTTCGTTGTGGCGGCGGCGGTTGTTCTCGCGGTAGCGAGTTATTTGCTATTTGGTGGCCATAGAAAGACGTCTGGCGTGGCGACGGTTAGGCCCCTACAGATTCATATCCTCACGAATCCACCCGAGGCATTGGTCGCCAGTGATTCCAAACCAGTTCCGGACAAGATGGTTACATTAGTTCCAGGAGCAAGCGTGGCGATTGAGGTCGCGCGGCTCGGGTACAAGACGAAACGAGTAGAGCTCCGGCAAGAGTCTGATGGGAAGATCGTGCTCGAACCGGAACCGCTACATCTGTCGATTCAGACTTCTGAGAAGAGTGGGGCAGTGGAGTTGGATGGTCAAAAGATCAGCGAGCTCTCCGACGGTAACATGGACGAATATGATCTTGCGCCCGATGGCAACGGGCACAGGCTTAGTGTTACGGTAGGTGGCAAACCGCTGTTCGCCGTTGAACTGCGGGCGCTGCCCGGCTCTCCTCCTCAAGTCAATGCTTTTGACGCTAACGGCCTGTTCTTGATCACCCGTTTGGGCACAAATGCAAAGCTGTACGCGGGAAATCTACTGAAGAACGTTCGGCTCGGGAATCAGAATGTCGCGGTCAGTCCTTCAGGGGCGGACTTGAGTCTCAGCGAAGAAAACAGTGAAATTAAGTTCGGCGAAGGCAGCGAGCAGGGAAGCCTGACGATTGAAATCTCCAATGCGCCCACATTAGAGGTGCATTCGACTAATGTTGGTGGGCAAGTTCAGATTACGGCGAATGTTGAAGGAGCCATACTCACCGTGGATGGGACTCCTGTCAAACGTCGGCGACGCGGATGGCAAGTCAACAGGCCGCCGGGTACTTACGATTTCGAACTTTCTGCCGAGGGATATGAACCGCAGAAGTGGACGATGACCTTGCAGCGCCGCCAGACTATCGCTAAAAAGGTCGAACTCAAGGCCAAGGTGATACCAGTGACCTTGGCGTCGCTCTTGATTGCAGGCGGAACGCCCGGGGCCGAAGTCGACGTCGATGGTCAGCGGGCGGGAGAACTCGACGGGAGTGGGGACCTGCAGCTTCCTAATATGTTGACGGCCGGACAGCACTCGGTCGCCTTCACCAAACCGTACCACGAAAGTCGCATGGTTGAAGTTTCTGCGAAACTGCCCGAAGTCCGGCTTTCGGAGGTCAAGCTAACTCCGTGGCCAACCGTCGCGTTTCAAACCACACTCAACAGTGTCACGGTGAAGTACCAGCGCGTCGGAGATTCACAGGTACATCAAGCAGCTGCATCAGCGAGGCTTAGGCTTCCCTCCGGACAGTACACCTTCCAGGCTGAGGCGAGTGGCTTTCAAAGATTCAATACGGAATTGAAGTTAGCTCCGGGTGACGACGTGAGTATTCTTTTGAAACTGGTTCCGATCCCCGACTACGAATTTCAGGACCCGGCGCAGGTTATTCACGATGGGCCGTGGGTCAGATCGAAGGATGCCCACAAATTTGTTTATCTGAAGCCTGGGTTCTTGTCCGAGAATCTCATTTTTACCAAGCCGGGGAAGAATTTGTTTTGGAATAAAAAAGTCGAGTGGATGATCGAAGGAGCGGAGGGCTCGGTACGGGTCCAATATGCGTTGGAGGGACAGAAGCTGGTGCGCAAGCTGGTCGCCGAAGGAGAAACTTCCGATCAAAAAGAAGCAAAAGTCGACGCGGCGGCGGCGGCGGAGCCAACCTCGCTTTCAATACACATTCAGGTTGATGGGTCTCACGTGCGGATTAGCAACGACAAGGGCGCGGTTCTCGACGAATATACAGCGCCACAGCACAACTTCTCGGCCGGCAGAATTGCCATCAGGACCGAGTCTCAGTTCGTCGTCAGAAATAGGTAACTGGTGAGCCCAGGGATGTTTTGACATTGACAAGTCCGGATTGATGCGGTTCACCTCGCACACCACGGTTGCAGACCTTCGATCATCGATCTTTCTGACGCTCTGGTTGGTCGTTCCGATGGCAGGATTTACTTCGGACACATCGCTTGGGCTAACTAAACATTCCGACGCGCTTCAGCAGCTTAGCTCTAGCAGCTTGCTTTTTCAACGATTTCCAGGTTTGTCTGATTTCCGGGGTCGAGAAGTCTTTGGCGACGTTCGCAGAGGCTAGGATATCAACTGCTTGCTTAGGTTCGTGCACTTGCAGAGCCGCGTGGGCTTGTGCTGCGCAGTTTGTCACCACTCGGTCGGCTACCTGCGTAACTCGGGCTTGCAGACTCTGGACCAGTCTGGCTGCGAGTTCTGATGGGGGTTCCACTCGGAGCATGGCTTCGGACTGCTGGTGAGCCGCCGGCAGATCGGCACGATGGAGCGCTGCGTAGGCGGTTCCGGCGGCTTGTAGAATTCGACCTTCCCGATCGTTGGACTGACGCAACTCGGCCAGCGCCGCTTTCACTGCATCGTTCTCAGATACGGCGAGTGGCTGCTGTTCCAGGTAGGTAATGGCTTCGTCCCATTGCTGGAAAGAAGCGAGTTGCTCCACGGCGGCGAGAACGGAGTTGAGCCGCTGTTGTTCCGAATGGCGCTCTGCTCGAGCCTTTTCGAGGACTCCGCGCAGCGCTGGGTCGTCGTATTTCACCAGCACCGGCTCCAGAACAGAGATGACCTGATCGTAGGCGCCCTGGCTAACTAGCGCGTTAGCCTTGGCAATCGTCGCTTCGATCAGGGCGCTGCGTTCTTGGCGGTGCGCCTCGTGGCGGGCGAACTCGATCAGGTCGGTAATCTCGTCGGAAAGAATCCCCTCGGAAAGGCAACTCTCCAACACTTGGACGGCTTCGCGGTATCTCTGGGAGCGAATGGCTTCATGAGCGCGCGCCATGTAGCTGGCCCGAGCTTCCTCCAGCTTGAGGTGGGCGAGGCGTTCCTCGATCGCCGACTGCAGAATGAGCAAGCGTTCCTCTGCCGGAAACTCGCGTAGTTGCTGCTGAACCAGCGTCAGCGCCTGCTGCGGCGAACTTTCCATCAGCGGGTAGCAACGCTGGACGGTTTCATCCACTTTGGCGCGGATGTGTAGATCTTTCAGCTGGCGGTCCAGTTGTGCCTTCATTTTTAGGAGCGAAGGCTCAGCCGGCATTTGTTCGAGCGCCCTTTCGACTCTGTCCGATGCCGCGGCAATTCCGGGCGCCGTCACTGCGGCGCTGACCTCATTCTGGACGCCCTCGACAAACCTGCGCCGCTGCTCTTGCTCCTGCGCCGCCTTTGTCGTTTGCAGAAGCCGCACGATCTCGGCGTTGCCCGGGTCGGCTTGCGCGGCCTGCTGCAAGAGTTGAGTGGCTGCCGTAAAGCGTCGGGCCTGCATCTCGGTCTGCGCTGACTCCAGGATTTGTTTCACCTTGAGCTGCTTCGCGACCTCTTCGATTTGGGCGGCAAGGGCATGCCATGCCGCTTTGCCACGGGAGTCGTTTGGGTCCAACTGCATCGCCTTCTGCAGTAAGGACTGGGCTGACTCAAATTGGCGAGCGCCCCGGGCCGCGTCTGCTTTCTGCAGGCAGGCTTCGATCTCGTAGGCGATGTGCATCTTCTGCCGAACCGACTGAACCCTTTGCTGGGCCTCGCCATCTGAGGGATCGAGTTGCAAGGCCTGCTCCAAACGAGAGATTGCCTGAGCGTAGAGCTTTTCCTCCACAGCCTCATCGGCCTGGAGTTTCAACTGTTGAACCTGCTCGGTGCGCTGGCGAACTGCTAGGCTGGACTGGACGTTGGCAAGCAGTTTGCGGGCGTCCATGTTCTTGCTGTCAAGTTGGATGAGTTGCGACAGCAGGTCTCGCGCCTTCAGATAATCTTCGGTGCGAAGCAAGCGTTCGGCTTGCCGGAACATCTCCGCTCCCTTTTCTTTGCGAAGGTGTCCGGCGACGGCTGCGATTTCGGCCGCCATCTCTTCCGCCGTGTCATGCCGGTCGTTGGGATTCTTGGCGAGGGCGCGTTGAACAATGAGATCTAGTTCCACTGGGTAATCCGTCAGATATTTGCCCAGCGGCGGGGGAGGCTCATGAAGGATCTGGTGAAACAGAGCGGCATCTTCTCCGTTGTACGGCAAGTGCGAGCAGAGCAGCTCGTAGAGCATGATCCCGGCAGAAAAAATGTCGGAACGGCCATCAAACGGCGCCCCACGCCAGCGTTCCGGGGCCATGTACTGCATCGTG
>Ga0187803_10001165_pt1 | contig 10302 bp, 8 predicted proteins | sample NC_wetland_sal_i_2_FD_132425 | JGI IMG/M metagenome (GOLD analysis project Ga0187803, IMG submission 132425) | Wetland sediment microbial communities from Neuse River Estuary, North Carolina, USA - Control_3 | ecosystem: Environmental > Aquatic > Freshwater > Wetlands > Sediment | place: USA...
CAGCGCAATGTTTTGGAAGTGCTGCGCCAACCTCTCGAGGACGGCACTGTGACCATCGCTCGCGCGGCCATGTCCCTGACGTTTCCGGCGCGATTCATGCTGGCCGCGGCGATGAATCCCTGCCCGTGCGGTTTCTTCAACGATCCTTCGCGCGAATGCACCTGCACGCCGCCCATCATCCAGCGGTACGTTTCCAAAATCTCCGGGCCGCTCCTCGACCGCATCGATATCCATATCGATATGCCGGCGGTCAAATTCCGGGAGCTACGCGAAACCGCCGGTGGAGAAACTTCCGGGCAAATCCGCGAGCGCGTGGTCAAGGCTCGCGAGCGCCAACTCGAGCGCTACCAGGGTGAAAAAATCTATGCCAACGCCCAGATGAGCTCGCGGCAAATCCGAAAATACTGCAACCTATCGGCCGACTGCGAGCGTATGCTGGAAAGCGCTATGACCCGGCTGGGCTTGAGCGCGCGCGCCCATGACCGCATTCTGAAGGTCTCGCGCACCATCGCGGACCTGGACGCGGCTGAGGACATCAGCAGCACCCACATCTCGGAGGCGATACAGTACCGGTCGCTCGACCGGAGTTATTGGACATAAAGTAGATTATGCAACATTGGGTAATACAGAATGATGGTTCTGGCGCGCACGAAGCGGACGAACCGTGTTCGCAGGAAGCCCGACCGACGCACAGCCCGGACGGCGTGGACTTGACGCTGATCCGCTGGATGCTATCCCTCACGCCCTTAGAGCGACTCGAAGTTCTTCAGGCGACCATTCGGTCTATAATGCAACTGCGTGGCGACATCAAGTCCTGATTTTCTGGCCATCCTTCGCCGTCTCGCCGAGCACAAGATTGACTTCATTGTGGTCGGTGGCGTTTGCGCCGCGCTGCAGGGCGCGCCCGTTGCCACGTTTGATCTCGACTTGGTTCACTCGCGGAAGCCAGCCAATATTGATCGTCTCCTTGCGGCTCTCGAGACTCTGGATGCGCATTACCGTGAACCCGTGGCACGATGGATCAAGCCCACCAAGTCTCACCTTGCCTCTTCCGGCCATCAACTCCTGATGACGTCTTTCGGCCCGCTCGACCTTCTCGGCACTATCGGCGCAGCTCGCGACTACGAATCGTTGCTGAGCGATACGACCGAAATGGAAATTGACCGCGCTCTGAAGGTGCGCCTCCTGGGCCTCGCGGCGCTGATCAGAATCAAGGAAGAAACTGGCGGTGAAAAGGACGTGGCTATCTTGCCGACGCTGCGCCGCACGTTGGAAGAGAAGTCCAAACCCTGACCAGCCGACTGACAGCAGCCCTCGTTCGCCGCTTACCGGAAGGAGCCTCGCAGCTTCTCTTCCGCGCGGTAACGACTTCCCGAAATATGCTAATGTGAGCTTCCATGCGACCCGATCAGATCGCGCTCGCCCCGATGTGGTACGTCATCTTTCTTCTCTCCTTGACCTGCCACGAGGGATCGCACGCGCTGGCGGCGAAGTTGGGCGGCGACCCGACCGCCTTCGAAGGCGGGCAAGTGACGCTCAATCCCATTCCTCACATGAAGCGCGAGCCCTTCGGGACCATTCTATTTCCGCTCCTCACCTATTTCATGAGCGGTTGGATGATGGGCTGGGCGAGCGCGCCCTTCGATCCTCGCTGGGCACAACGGCATCCACGCCGCGCGGCCTGGATGGCCTTGGCCGGGCCCGCGGCCAACCTCGCGTTGGTGCTGCTTGCGGGCGCGGCCATCCACGTCGGCATCGTGGCGGGAATTTTTGCGCTGCCGGAGAGCATCCGCTTCACCCACGTCGTCGCTGCTGCGCCAGGCAGTGTGGCAGAGGGCGCGGCGACGTTTCTCAGCATTCTGTTTTCGCTCAACCTGCTGCTGATGGCGTTCAATCTGCTTCCGCTGCCGCCTCTCGACGGCATCACCGCCATTGGCGTCTTTCTGCCGGAAAGAGCGGCGCTACGCGTTGCCCAGTGGGGTCATCAGCCGGCCTTCATGCTGCTCGGCATGGTGGTGGCGTGGAGATTATTCGGCTACTTATTCGACCCGATTTTCAACTTGGGACTGATGCTGCTTTATCCCGGACAACACTACTACTGAGTTCGGGGACATTTCCGGTATAATGCATCACCGTAACTGGAGGGATGCATGGAGCAGCGCACGGTGCACTGTGTGAAATTCGACAAAGATCTTCCCGGCCTCGAGGAGCCGCCTTGGAGCGGCGACCTCGGACAGCGAATCTACGAGAACGTCTCCCAGGATGCCTGGAAGCTCTGGCTGGAGCATCTAAAAATGCTCATCAATGAATACCGATTGAGTCCTGCGACCAAGGAAGCGCAAGACATCATCGCCCAGCAGATGGAGCAGTTCTTTTTCGGCGAGGGAGCCAAGCTGCCACCAGGTTACGTCCCGCCGCAACGCAAGGCCTGAACTCAATTATGAATGATGAATTATGAATGATGAATTCGAAGAGAAACCAATTGTGGCGTGGCACAACTCGGACCATTCATAATTCAGAATTCATCATTCAGAATTTTTTAGCACAGGCAAGGCAGGTTGAATAATGAATCGCAGCTTTCGGTGCGCCTGGCGCAGCCCTTCCTCGACGAATTCGGGCGTGGCTCCGCGCGCGAAGATGAAGCCGAGGTAGCTCGAGCCTTCCGGCAGTGGAATCAGTTCCTGGCTGGGCTTCGCGGTGATGCGAATGTCTTCCACGCCTTGGGTTTCCCGCGCTTCATCTACTCCCTCTACTTGCTCAAGTATTCCGGCCTGCGGAATTGGTATCATCATCACGCCGGAAGCAGCTTCCTCTCGGCGGAAGTGTTGAACCTCTTCGGCCAGAGCCAGCCGGATGATAAGCTCTTCAAGCGAGATCACATTGCCGAGCGCTGGCGAACGAAATCTGAGTGCGCGCGAGCAGAGACCACCAATTGAGCGCGCCGCCACCTCGAGAATCCAAATGCCCTCAGAATTCAACCGCAGCTCGGCGTGGAGTGGTCCATGAAATAAACCAAGGGCGCGCGCGGCTCGCTCCAAATTCTCCGTTGCGGAAGCCTGTAATGCCGAGCTTAATCTCGAAGGCGTGACATAAATCGTCTCTTCGAAAAATGGACCGGCCAGCGGATCGCATTTATCAAAAATCGCCAGGACTTGCAGCCGCCCATGCTCCATGACTCCTTCGATTGCGATCTCCCGGCCTTCGATGTAGGATTCAACTTGAATGAAGCCGCTGGTTTCCTCGTGCATCACCCGAACTTCTGCGCTGCGCAAAATCTCCCCGATTCTCTCAAACGCACTGGCAAATTCCACGGGTGTGTCGGCTCGAATCACGCCGCGACTCGCCGATAGGGCAAGCGGCTTCAATACGCATGGGAATTGGATCGCGCTCGCGCGCGCCGCCTCACGTGGGTCGGAATCGAGAGGCAAGCGGATAAACGCCGGGACATTTAATCCCGCCGCGCGCAGCCGTTCGCGCGACAGATATTTATCGCGACAAATGTCGGCGGCGTGCGGAGGATGGTGAGGCAGGCCCAGCACCTTCGCCGCTCGCGCTGCCGTGGGCGTGGGGCGATCACCCAGGGCTACGATCGCGTCCACGCTCGACCCGCGCGCGTATTCCACGATCTGCCGAGCTGACGCTTCTGCATCCTCAAAGCGCAGCGGCAACGCGCCGTCTTGCCAGGGGTCATCCAGCACGTGGCAGCGGTCAGTCCCGAAGACGACGCTGAGTCCGAGTTTTTCCGCTGCCTTAACAAAGGCATGAGTTTGATAGCCTGTCGTGGTGCATAGAATCAGCAGCCGTTTCGATCCACCCGCATTTTGGAGAGCCGGTTTCATCGTGATGATGTGGTCTGCTGCCGCTTGGGGAGTAACACCATCGAGCACATTTCGCGCGGCCCGCGATACATCTCGAACAAGCTATCGGCTTCGGAAATGGGAGTTTTTCGGAGAGGATCACTGGCGATTACACAGAAATGAGCAAACATCCGAGAGAGAATCTCACCAAACTCCTCCCGCGACATTCCTGAGCGCTCGATCCCATAGGGCCAGAACTCACTGACCACGGGAATGCCTTGACTCAGGAAATCACGCGCCCCCTGGAAAAATTTTCCCTCATGACCCTGGATATCCACCCAAACGAGTTCCACGCGCTCATCTCGTAAAGCTGGATTCTCTGACAGTAAATGGTCGAGAGTCCGGACTGGTACTCTGATGGTGCGTCGCTTCTCCTCGCCGAAAAAACCTCGGGACGTGGTTTGGCGAATCCTATGATCGCCCGAGTTATCATGGGAGAGTTCCAATTCGAGTTCACCATCAACTGACGAGAGCGCGAAGGGAAAATGCTGAATGCGGTGCTGAAGCCCGTTTTGTTTGATGTTGTGAGCCAACAGCCGATAGGTGTTAGGCGCGGGTTCGAAAACGATGGCCCGTTCAAAATAACCTTGCTTCAGCAAGCCGATAGCGGACATCCCGATGTTCGCGCCCACGTTTAGCACAGTATTCCTTGACCCTGATTCGGCAAGATAGCCCTCGTCTCTCAGGAATTGAATGGCCCTCTGCATTTCACTTGCTTCATGGCTCCGTCTGACGTAAAGGTATTTGCCGATAAGCCAGTCTTTACTGTCGAAGGTCAACAGCCCGTTGGCAGTGTCAACGGTCACATCGCGTCGCGGTCCCAGATAGATGGCCCACCAAGCCAGTTTCCGCCAGATTTCAACAGAGTTCACCGGAGTTGTCTCCTGCAGGCTGGTGACTGCCGAGCTTCCCACATAGTTTCTCGCGCCCACAAATCTTTGTTACTATACATCAAGGATGAGGATGGAGCAGGAACTGGGAAACGGCGAGTGCGATTATGACGGCCAATTTCCAGGCGCCTGCGACCACTCTACACAACTCAATGGGAGTGAACAGTCATGAAGTTCTGGTCGCGCATTTTTCTTGGGGCAATGCTTATGGGAAGCACCGTGCTACTTTTCGGATTCGATTCCAAGCCCGCGCAAACTTCGCCGATCGACAAGGAGTCCGCAGACCTTTTCAAATCGAAGTGCTCGATGTGCCATGGCGCCGATGGCAAAGGGTACTCGGCGCTCAAAACGCCGAATTTCACCGATCCCAAGTGGCAGGCTTCCAAGACCAACAAGCAAATTGAAGAGATCATCAAGAACGGTAAGAAGGACACGATGATGAAGGGCTTCTCGGACAAGCTGAAGCCTGAAGAAATCGAGACGCTGGTCAAATACATTCGCGCGCTCAATAGCAAGCGCAAGTGAGTCGGAGCGGTCAACTATCGGTCGTCCGCTCTCGGTCTATGAAAGACCGGCGACTGAAAACCGACGACTGACAACTGACAACTATCATGAATCGCGTCAAAGTTGGTATCATCGGTTCCCAGTTCTCGTCCAACATTCACGCGGAAGCGCTTCAGGAGGTTCCGGAGGCGGTCGTGGTGGCCGCCTGCTCGCCGAACAAAAAGCATGTGGAAGAGTTTGCGCGAAAATGGAAAATTCCCGCCACCTTCACAGACTTCCGGAAATTGGTCGAAAGCCGGGACGTGGAGGTCGTCGTGGTGGGCATCCCGAATGATTTGCACCGCCCGGTCGTAAAGGCCGCGGCGGCTGCCGGGAAGCACATCATCCTCGAAAAGCCCATCGCCCACACGCTCGCGGACGCGGACGCCATGCTGGCTGCGGTAAACAAACATCGGGTCAAACTGATGTACGCGGAAACGATTTGTTTCTCTCCCAAGTACTCGCGAGCGAAAAAACTGGTTGACGAAGGCGCCATCGGAAAGCTTTATATGGCGAAGCAAGGCGAGAAACACTCCGGCCCGCACTCGGATTGGTTTTACGATATCAGGCGCTCGGGCGGCGGCGCGATCATGGACATGGGCTGCCACGGAATCGAGTGGGCGCGCTGGATGTTCGGCAAGCCGAAGCCCAAGAGCGTCGTCGCCCATTGCCAGCGCGTGCTCCACACCAAACGAACCAAGGCCGAAGATAATTCGGTGCTGATTCTCGAATTCGAAGGCGGCGGCATCGCGGTGATCGAAGACAGTTGGGCGAAGCACGGAGGCATGGATGACCGCGTGGAGCTGTTTGGCACCGAGGGTGCGATTTATTGCGACCTTCTGCACGGCAGTTCGATGGAAACCTACAGCTCCAAGGGCTACGGTTATGCCGTCGAAAAAGCGGGCGAAACCAGAGGCTGGACTTTCACCGTTTTTGAGGAAGCTCACATCTACGGATTTCCACACGAAATGCGGCACTTCATCCAATGCGTCGCGAACGATGAGACCCCTCGCGAAACGGGCCAAGACGGACGCGCTACACTCGAGATTATCTACGCTGCCTACGAGTCGGCGGGGTCGGGAAAGAAAATTACTTGGCCGTATAAGCCCAAAAATCCGGATGATGTTCCCGTGAATGCGTGGCTCGCAGGGCGGTAGCCAGTTTTGAGTAAACCCAAGCTTCCATTAAATCGTGGGCTGAGCCGAACATGTTTTGGTCGAAAGGCCCAGCGAGCTGAACAAAATGAAGTACTGCAATGAGTCAATGACACAATGAAGCAATGGATCAATTCTGAAAACCGACGGTGGCCCGAAATCGCCGGGCTGAGCGGCCTCGCCCTGCTCGCGCTCCTGCCCTACATCAACACCCTCAAGAACGGATTCGTGTACGACGATACCAGCCAAGTCCTGAACAACCCTTACATCCACAATTTTCGCCATCTTCGCGCGATTTTCACGAGCACGGTTTATTCTTACGCCGGCACGGGCGACGTCACGAACTATTATCGTCCCATGATGCACGTCCTGTACCTGGTGTGCTTTCAACTCTTCGGCCTGGATCCAAAGTGGTTTCACGCGGCCAACGTTCTGCTGCACGCGGGCGTAGTGATCGCCCTCTTCAAGGCAACGGAGAGACTGTTCAGGGACCGTAAAGTGGCCTTGGCGGCCGCGGCGCTCTTCGCGCTCCATCCGATTCACACCGAGGCCGTGGACTGGGTCGCGGCAGCTCCCGACTTGCTGGTGGCGTTGTTTTTTCTACTGAGCTTTTGGGCGTTTCTGTGGGTAGCACAGCCGCAAGGCCGAATTAGCGTCGCGAGCTCGCTGGGCATGAGTGCGTTCTTTGTGCTGGCGCTGCTTTCCAAGGAGTCGGCGGTCACGCTTCCACCGCTCGCCACGTGTTACGAACATTTCTATCGCGAAGATCGGGCCGAGACCCGATGGATCCAGAAGCTGGGACGATACGCTCCGCTGTGGGCGCTCAGTCTTGCTTACCTTCTGTTTCGGCGGCGCGTCCTGGGAGGATTTCTCCCCGCCCATGACGTTCGACTGATGCCGTTTTCCGAAGTCGTGCTCTCAGCCTTCGCCCTGATCGGCAAATACATCTGGTATGCAGTGTGGCCCGTGTCGCTTTGCTTCGCGCATCTTTACCCCACGCGCATTGGAGCCCTCTGGCCCAGCATTGCGGCTGGGGTCGCCGCGCTAGCGCTCTTGGCGGCGATCTTGGTGCTTCTTTGGAAGCGAGCTCGACTGGCCTCCTTTGGCCTTCTCTGGTTTCTCGTAACCCTGTCCCCGGTCCTGAACGCTCGCTGGATCGTCACGTTCAGTTCCTCGCTGCCCTTTGCCGAGCGCTACCTTTACTTGCCGTCGATTGGACTGTGCTGGATGGCGGGCTGGGGCTTTGCCGTCCTGGTCGAGAAGACCCGGCACCGGATCACTTGGCGAGTGGCGCTGATGACGGCTGCCGCCGCACTCGCGGTACTCTGCATCGCACGGGTTGTGAGACGGAACCGTGATTGGCGCGACGAGGTGACGTTCTACACCCGCACCTTGGCACTCGCGCCAAAAACGTTCGAGATGCACGAAAGCCTCGGAGCCGTCTACTACACCTGCGGCGACCTGAAGGGCGCTGAGCGAGAGTGGGAGCAGGCCCGGCAGCTCGATCCACTGGAGGTCTCGCTCTTAGATAATCTCGGGCTCTTGTACAGGGACGAGGGTCGCTACGACGACGCTATCGCGGCGCTGAAGAAAAGCATTCGGATCTTCCCAGTCGACCCCAACGGTCATATCAATCTCGGCTTGACCTATCGAACGATGGGCGATGCGGCCTCAGCGGAGAGGGAGTTCCGGGCGGCGCTGGCTCTCGCACCCTTGAGCGCCGGCGCCCACCATTCCTTGGGCGAGCTCTATTTTGGCCAGAAGAAATTCGCCGAAGCCGCAAAGGAATTCACCCTTTCCACGCAGATCATCCCCAGCACCAAAGCCTACCTGGGCCAAGGGCTCGCCTTCATGGAACTAAGCCAATACGACCAGGCGGAACAGGCTTTCAAGGCTGCTGAAGCGACGAATCCCTGGGACAGCCGGCCTCACTTTGTGCTTGGCTACGTCTATGGCGTGAATGGAAAAATAGCGGACGCCGTCAAAGAGTACCAGGAGGGATTCAAGCTGGACCCTGACAATAAAGAAGCTCGCGCCGCCTTTCAACAGTTGCAGGCGGCAGCCGCGGCCACCCAGCCGCGTTGATTCCGACCTACCTCCCGCGCCCGCGTGGCCGCGGGCGAATTGCCTTGCCAGAGCCAAAAGCTTCGCGGAATAATACCTGCATCACTTCCATGCAGGAATGGACGCTGAATCCCGAGCAGCAAAAAGCAGTCGAGCATGGTGAGGGGCCGCTGCTGGTGATCGCCGGGCCCGGCAGTGGCAAAACCAGCGTCGTCACCGGCCGCATCGTTCACTTACTGCGCGCCATTCAGGGACTACAGCCCGAAAATATTCTCGCCCTCACTTACACGCGCAAGGCGGCTGAAGAAATGAAGGTTCGCGTCAGCGAGGCGTTGGGCGATTCGCCGGAATCGCCGCGGATTTCGACATTTCATTCCCTCTGCCAAAAGATCGTCCAGGAAAATCGCGCCGGACATTCCTTGCTCGACGAAGTCGATGTCTGGATCTTCTTGCGGCGGCGAATGGAGCAGCTTGGGCTGAAGTATTACCAGAAACTCGCCGAGCCGGGCGCGTTTCTGCACGACTTGAACGATTTCTTCTCGCGCTGCCAGGACGAACTGATCGAGCCCGATGACTTCGACGCTTATGTGCGCGACGTGGAAGCCGAACTGCAAAAGCGCCTTCCTCAAATTGACCCGGCGGAGCAGCAGCGCGATCGCGAGGAGATGGAGAAGAGGCAGGAACTGGCTCGCGTTTTCCGCAAGAGCCGGGAGCTGATGGCGGCTGCCGGCTGCTCGAGTCTGGGCAGCCTGATCAGCGAGACGATACGCCTTTTTGACTCCAAGCCCGAAGTCCTGAATAAATATCGGGAACGCTTCCGTTACGTGTTGGTGGACGAGTTTCAGGACACGAACTACGGCCAGGTTGAACTCTTGCGGCGCCTCGTGACGCCACCTTACAACGTCATGGCCGTTGGCGATGATGATCAGGCTATCTATCGTTTTCGCGGCGCGTCGCACGGCGCCTTCCAGATGTTCGCACGGGCTTTTCCGGGTCACGAGACCGTCTACCTCTTCCGTAACCACCGCTCTTCGAAAAAAATCCTTCGATGCTCCGACGTGGTGATTGCGAAAAACGACCACGAACTGAAGAAACCGGCGCTGAAGACCGAAAAAGCTGAGGGCGATCCAGTTTTCCTCGTGGAGTCCCCGGACTACGATAGCGAGGCGGCATGGGTGAGCGGCGAAATCGCTAGGCTCGCTTCGCGCCAATACTCGTACCGCGATATTGCGGTTCTCTACCGGGCGCATCTTCACCGCGATCTGCTGGTGTCCGAACTGCGCCGCGCCGATATTCCCTTCGCCATCCGCGGGCTCTCGCTGCTCGGAACCGTGATTCTCCGCGACCTGATCGCTTACTTGCGCCTGATTCACTCGCCGCACGAAAACATAAGCCTCACTCGTGTCCTACTGCTCCCGCATTGGCGTTTTCCGGAGGAGCTGGCCCTGGAGATTCGCCGGCACGCGGCGCGGAACCGGTGCTCGCTCTATGACGCCTTGGAGAGCATGGAGAAAGCTTCTCCGGCCAGCGCGGTGTCGAGCACGGGTTGGCCGGAGCTCAAAAATCTCCTCAGGGAACTCCAACTTGCGGCCGAGCGCACATCGGTGGCGGAGCTTTTCGACCAATTGCTTTCGCGGCTGGAATTGAAGTTCCTCGACGGCGATGACGATTTGCTCTACGTCGACGCGTTCCGTAACTTCCTGGCGGCCTGGGAAGAGAAGAGTGAAACGCGGCGACTGCGGGAATTCTTCGAGTATTTCGATTACTTCGTGGAGGCGGGAGGAAAAATCGAGG
>Ga0187803_10001166_pt1 | contig 10300 bp, 11 predicted proteins | sample NC_wetland_sal_i_2_FD_132425 | JGI IMG/M metagenome (GOLD analysis project Ga0187803, IMG submission 132425) | Wetland sediment microbial communities from Neuse River Estuary, North Carolina, USA - Control_3 | ecosystem: Environmental > Aquatic > Freshwater > Wetlands > Sediment | place: USA...
AATTTGGTGGCCCTGATCGAGCCGGCGATCCTGGTTTTTATGGCGATATTGATTGCTTTTATCCTGGTGGCGCTGTATCTGCCGATGTTCTCCTTGTCTGTCGGCGGCCAGGGGTAGGGATAGATAGCCATGAGCACAACAGACCAAACATTAGCGACAGCATCCGATCCGCAAGGCGAGCGCGAAAAGTCGCGGCGGCTGGCGGAACGGTACCGTTGCGGGTTCGTCGATTTGTTCGAACAGAGGATCGATCCGGAGCTGTTTCGCAGCATTCCCGCCGAGTTGATGTTCCGGTTCAACTTCGTCCCGATGGAGGCTCAGGGCGGCTCCCTGGTGATTGCAGTGGCCGATCCTAGCCAGGTCCTGCTGAGCGATGAATTGCCTCTTCTGCTGGGAAAGAAGCTAATCTTAAAAGTCGCTACCCCCACCCAGATCAGCGATCTCTTGAAACGCACCGAGCAGTCTCAGCGGGTTCTCGATCAGGCCACCGAGGCTTTCACGCTGACGGTCGTCGAAGAGGATGAAGAATCCGATTCGACCATCTCCGCCGACAGCTTGACGCAACAGGATTCAGCGGTCAGCCCGGTGGTTCGCCTGGTGGACACGGTGATTTTTACGGCGCTCGAGCGGCGCGCTTCCGACATCCACATCGAGGCGCGGGACGTCGAGGTGGCCGTCAAGTACCGCATCGACGGCGTGCTGGTTCACGCGATGGCCCCGATTTCGAAGGACTGGCTTTCGACGATTATTTCGCGCATCAAGGTCATGAGTGAGCTGGATATCGCCGAGCGCCGCGTGCCGCAGGACGGCCGATTCCGGGTCCGCTACAAGGGCCGCTTCGTCGATTTCCGAGTTTCCATCATGCCGTCCATTCATGGAGAAGACGCGGTCCTCCGCGTCCTCGACAAGGAAACGCTCTCTGAAAAATTTCAAAACCTCAGCTTGGAAGTCGTCGGATTCTCGGACGCCGAAATGCGAAAGTTTCGCCGGTATATCCGCGAACCCTACGGAATGGTGCTCGTTACCGGCCCGACCGGATCGGGGAAAACGACGACGCTATACGCCGCGATCAACGAAATTAAGACCGACGAAGACAAAATCATCACGATCGAAGATCCAGTAGAATACCAAGTGCGGGGAATCACCCAGATTCCCGTGAACGAAAAGAAGGGACTGACGTTTGCCCGGGGATTGCGATCGATCTTGCGGCACGACCCGGACAAGATCATGGTCGGAGAAATCCGCGACAATGAAACCGCTCAAATTGCCATCCAGTCGGCGCTCACGGGACACCTGGTGTTCACCACCGTGCACGCCAATAACGTGACGGATGTCATCGGCCGCTTCATCAACATGGGAGTCGAGCCGTACAATTTCGTGTCGGCTCTGAATTGCATCCTGGCCCAGCGCCTGATCCGCGTGGTTTGCGTGCATTGCAAGAAGGTCGTACGCTATTCGCCGGAAGCCCTCGCTGCTTCCGGCCTCGATCCGGCGGAGTGGAGTTCGGTGCAATTCGTCGAGGGCGCCGGCTGCCTGGAATGTTCCGGCACGGGATTCCACGGCCGAAGCGCCATTTCCGAGCTGCTGGACTTGTCTGACCGCATTCGCGAGATGATCATCGACCGCCGCCCCACATCAGAGATCAAGCGGGCCGCCGGCGAGGAAGGCATGACGTTTCTGCGGGACTCCGCGCTGGCGAAAGTGCGCGAGGGTGTCACGACGCTCAAGGAAATCAACAAGGTGACCTTCATTGAGTAGCAGCGACAGCGTCCGGCAGGGAATTTACCATAGCGGATTCATCCGCCGGGTGGCGCGCTGGCTCGATTCCATTCCTCATCCGCTGATCGCCTGCGAGATCTCCGCGGATTATGTGGCGGCGGCGCGCTGGACGCGCACAGGAATGGGGTTGGACGGTTTTGGCGTCGAACCGCTGCCTCCGGGGGCGATTCTCCCTTCGCCGGTGGAGTCGAATCTGGTCGATGCCGCGGAAGTGCGGGCCGCGGTGGGCCGCGTCTTTTCACGCCTGCGAGCCAGGAACGAAGACGTCGCTTTGCTGCTTCCGGACTCCGTGATTCGCGTCTTCGTGTTGCACTTCGACGTGTTTCCCAGGAAGGCCGAGGAAGCTATCCCGATCCTCCGGTGGCGCCTGAAGAAGAGCGTCCCTTTTGAGGCCGAAGAAACGCTCATCTCATACATGCGCCAAAATCCCCGCGAAGAGGGAGTGGACATCGTCACGGGGTTGGCGCGTCTGCGCATAGTTCGCGAGTACGAATCGCTGGTAGAGTCGGTAGGGATGTCTCCAGGCGTCGTAATGAGTTCGACGCTGGCGGTCGTACCCCTTTTGCCGGATGGGCGGCCCGCCCTGCTGGCGCGCGTCGCTGGAACCACGCTGACCACCGCGATTATTCGCGAAGGCATGCTCTGTGGATATCGCTGCATCACGTTGCCGGCCGACGCGCGGCACGTCACGCCACAGGCGCTGCTGGATGAAATTTACCCGCTGGCCGCTTATTATCAGGATTCCTGGAGCGAGGGAATTGCGCATGTCCGCCTGGCAGGCCTGTCTGATCGGATCGGCGAGTTTCAGGAGCCGTTCGAGCGCGAGTTGAAATGCCCTGTGCAGTCTTTGTTGACGGCTGCTGGCGACGAAGGGCTGATCCGCTCCGACGAGCGGCCCCTCGTAGACCGGGGCCTTGATGCTTTGATCGGCTGGACGCTGAATCGCGGCGCGTGAGCTCTTTAAGAAAAGAAAGGCGCACCCGCACGAAATGAAAGTTCGTCTCAATCTTTCGACGTCTCCGCTTGAGAGCAACCGGCGCTTCACGCTGGGCGCGAGCGTGATCGGCACGATTGCCGTCGTGGCTCTGTTCGTCCTTTCTTATCGAACCTATTCGGTTTGGCAAAGCGATAAACAGCTCCGTGCGCGCCAGGATGCTCTCGAGCTTCAAATCACGAAGCTCCAACAGCAGCGCCAGGGGCTGTCCGCGTTCTTTGAAAACCCCGAAACCGTACAGCGCCGCCAGCGTGCCGCCTATCTGAATTCTCTCATCCAGCAAAGGGCGTTCCCGTGGATCAAGATATTCATGGACCTCGAACAGATTCTTCCCGAGGGCGTGCGTGTAGTCAGTATCGAGCCTAAATTGTCGGGCGATACGGTGCAGTTAACATTCCTGGTGGGCGCGTTGAGCGACGATAGCAAACTGAAATTCCTGAAGGCGCTCGAGAGTTCACCTGAATTCTCGCACATCCAGTTGCTGAGCGAGACCCGTCCGGCCAGACCGGACCAATTCGATCGCGTCCTGCTTTCGCTTCAGGCGCAGTACTCGGTGATTTGAAAATGAAAGCCGTCATCCTACATCGGAACAACGTGATCCGCGTGGTTCTTGCCGTGATTCTCCTGGCAGACGCCGTTTTGTTCGGTGTCCATTGGAAACTGAATGATTCGCCACACGTTCAGCCCGGTGATTTGGCCCGGCTGGCGATGATGGAAAAGCAGTATCGGGCTGATAACGCGCGCCTTGAGCGATTCAAAACGGAATTGCCCACCGATGAGAAGGAGTGGGATGAATTCTTCACCACGCATTTTCATCCCGCGGGGGCAGGATATTCGGCCATCAGCGAAGACCTGGGAAATTTATCTCGCTCGGCGGGCTTGCAATCGGACGCGATTTCCTTCCACCAGCATGCGCCCGATGCGCGTGGCCTGATGCAGGTGGATATCGGTACGGCGGTCGAGGGAAATTACGACAGCCTCGTTCAATTCCTGAACAAACTGGAACATTCCGACAATTTTTATGTCCTCGACAGCCTCGCCCTGGCTTCCAATACCCAGGGAAGGCTTCGCCTGAATGTGCAGCTGAGGACCTATTTCCGGACGACATGACATGACACGCCGGACCCAATTGATCGTTTTCGGAGTGCTGCTGGCAGTGCTGGCTGCCACGGTTTTCAATTTTTACCGGACGAGGAATTCCTCCGAGGACACTCCAAGGCCTGTTTCTCTGGATGCGAAATTCGCGCCCCTTGCTGTGGATAATCCGGCGTTGCGCCTGGATATTCTGAAACGCTTCCTCGCTCTGGAATACAAAGGCGTTCACCGCAGCATTTTCAGCGCGACGCTGCCCCCGCCCCCGGCGCCGCCGCCTTCAAAGCAGGAAGCTGTCGTTCCCGGACCGCCACCAGGCCCGCCGCCCCTTACGGTGGACGCCAAATACTTCGGCTACGTCAGCGATTTTGGAGGGAACCATCGCCGCGCGTTCTTTGCGACCACCAACAATGAGGACGTGATCATTGCCGGTGAAGGGGACACCTTCATGGGCCGGTTCCGTGTCGTTCGCCTGACAAATACGACTGCCGACGTAGAAGAAGTTTCGACGGGCCGCCGCGCCTCGCTGCCTCTGGAGGAGCCCGGTCCGAACGGGTGAGGCCGATGACGCCCGCTATCCCCGCGAAGCGCCGGCGCGAACAGGCAGGTTACACCCTGCTGCTCGTGGTTTTCCTCGTGGCGACCATGATCATTGTTGCCGCCTCTGCCGCTCCGAACGTCCTCACACAAGGCCGCCGAGAAAAAGAAGCGGAATTGATTTGGCGCGGCCAGCAGTATCAGCGCGCGATCGGCCTCTATTACCGGAAATTTGGGAAGTATCCGACCAAGGTGGAAGATCTCACCCGGCAGACCAACGGCGTCCGGTTCCTTCGCAAGGCCTACACCGACCCGATGAACAAAGACGACGGGTCGTGGCGCTTCATCTACGTGGGACCGAACGGGCAATTGATTGGAAGCCTTCGGCAGACCAGCTTGCTGCAGACTGCGCTTTCCACACCCGGCCTCGGCGGGGCATTGACCTTGGGCGGGGGATTGCAACCTGTTTTGCCGCCGGGCGCGGCGACGGGCATGAACCAGGCGCCCGGCACGGGACAGACGGGACAGCAAACAAACACGGCCTCGACTGCGAACCCTTTGGAATCCCAGCCGCAGCCGCTGGACGGAACTGTCCTGGGCGGCAACATCATTGGCGTGGGGAGCAAGATCAAGAAGCCTTCTATGCGGGTTTATTTGGGAGGCGACACTTATCAGCAATGGGAATTCATCTGGAACCCGACAGGACAGATGGCGTTGCCAGGCCAAACCCCCGTGAATCCAAACGTCAACCCCACTTCCGCTCCCACCGGAGCCAATCCGAACAGCCCCGAAGGGCAACAGCCACAGCAGAATCCGCAAACGCCGGCCGTCAATGTGCCTCCTCCTCCCGCGACTCAGTAACACAGTCTTCTTGCCTCTGCGGGTTTTATGGTCAGGATTTGAATAATCAATTGTACGTGCGAAACACAAAACCGCGCAGCCAAGAGTGGCTGTGCTACAAGATCTCTCATGCGAGTTAGGCGCGACAAGAATTGGTATTTGACGCAGATATTCTGAAGCGTGTCGCGGAAAATTAATTATTGCAGATCGACGGTTTGGTTCGAGGCGCGGTAGTTCTTGCGGAATTTTTCAGTCACGCGGCGGACGTAGTCGCGCGTTTCGCGGTAGGGAGGAATGGAGCGGTATTGTTCGACGCGGTCGGGGCCGGCGTTATAGGCCGCCAGGGTCAGGGCGAGATCGCCGTTGTAGCGAAGCAGCAATTCCTTGAGATATTTCGTTCCCGCTTCGATGTTTTGCTGGGGATCGAAGATCTTTGTCACGCCAAATCGCGCCGCTGTTTCTGGCATCAATTGCATCAGGCCGCGGGCGGATCGCCAGGACACCGCATTCGGATTGAAATTGGATTCGACGGCAATCACGCTGGCCACGAGTTCGGGAGCCACGCCGTGGGCACGCGCGGAGTCCGCAATGAAATTCGCATAGGGAACATCGAGCAATTTCACTTTAACCGGAAGGAAAGTGTCCTCGGGATCGACTCGTACGAGCGCGTCAGCGGGAATCTCCAGAGTGCCGCCGGGCACCGTCAGGCGCAGCGTGTCCCCCACGCGTTCATACCCGGTCACGTGGATCCGCTGGCCGGATTGCAGGACCAGGTAATCGGCGCGCGCGCACGGAGCCAGAGCCGCAAGCGTCCCGATCATCAGGATCGCGCCCGGGAGCCATTTCGCGCAGTGTGTGAAACGCCTCACTTCACGCCACTCCTATCACGCGACTTTGATTACGCATCTCCAAACGCATACAACTCGATCGCCGCAGCGACGCCGCCCTGGTCGTTGCTCAAAGTCTCGCGCCAACCGAGCGATTTCAATTCCGGCACGCTGTTTCCCATCACTACGGGAAGTCCGGCAAATTGGAGCATCTCCAGGTCGTTCAGGTTGTCTCCGATGGCCATGACGTCCTCCCGCGACCAGCCGCGCCGCCGCACCCATTCGGCCAGCGTCGCTCCCTTCGAGCACCCCGCGGCAATAACGTCCACGAGTCCAAAATCGCGCTTGTCATAGATGGTCATCGCTAGCGAGTACTCCGGAGAGAACGGCAACTGGGAGAGGAACGATTCCACTTCTCGCACCTGGTTTGCGTAGCCCGTGAACATCACCTGGATGGGATCCTCCGTCAAGCATTCACGCAGCGGAGACATTTCCGCAAGGTACTTGCGGTTCCGCTCAAAATATCCCCGCCGCAGAGGGTCTTCCCAGTCAATTCGTTCGTAGATCACCTGGTTTTCGCGCGGCCGGTTGAAGCACACGGAGGCCTGCTCGCGAAATGCGAGGGCTTCGTCAAGCACCCGCGCAGCGATGTTGCGCGGCAACAGATTGACAAGTTGCGTGTCTCCGTCGCTGGATTTCACCAGGGCGCCGTTGTTGACGATCATCGTCAATGGGCAAGGGAACTGCTGCGCGATCGGCATCGCGAAATCGTAGCGGCGGCCTGTGACGAGGGCAATTTCGATTCCCCGGGCGGCAGCTTCGGCAACCGCGTTCCGGTTGATCGCAGGCAATCGGGAATGTTCGTCCAGGAGCGTCCCGTCAATGTCGAGCGCAATCAGGCGTACCGGCATCTTGATAGTTTACCGCGTCAGCGCTCACTGGGGCCACAGTCCTGAAGGACAGGTGTGTTCCTGCGGCAGATTCGTAAAGTGGGCAAAATCACTGCCTTGCGGGAGGCGGTGCATTCACTGGGATCGTGACCGTAATAATGCCGGACGGACTGCTCTCCACCCCTTTGAAATCGACGGCAGTGACGGAATATGAATACGTGTGGCCGGCCTGAACGGTCTTGTCGATGTATTGAGTCCCAGAAATGATTTTACGGGTCAGTTTGACGGGCGGAGCGGGTGGAGACACGCGATACACGTTATACCCCGCAACAGGAGGAGAATTGGGACTCCAACTGATGGTTACGGAATGGGGTTTGTCCGGTCCCGACTGGGCTTGCAAATCGCGCAGGATTCCAGACGATGCCAGGAGCGATAGCGCCGCAAAAGTGAAAAGGCAAGAAGTTTTCAGTGCCCGCCAGAAATGGCGGGTTTTTTCCATTCGAAAAGCCGAAAAGTTCCTGAACCGCATATTCGGCCCGCCTTGTTCACAGCACGCCGCAAGAAATTTGGTGGACGGCAGGGGATTCGAACCCCCGGCCTCATCGTTGCGAACGATGCGCTCTCCCAGCTGAGCTAGCCGCCCACGGAACTTGTGAGATTTTAACAGGGGTCGGCGAGGAATCCAAAGGCTCTTCGCCGCAAATCTTAGGTTAACTGAAGTCCACGGCAACTATTGCTGCTGCACCCCGGTTCCAGCATTGCGCTGCGCAATAATCTTCCGGGCGTTCTCGTACAGAGCGCGGGCTTGCGGTAAGGACTCGATTGCCTTTTGAAGTTGTACGTCGTCTTCGAGGTCCACCTTGTAGCCTTCGGTCAGGCCAAACACCGAAATGAACGCTTCCTTCCGAATTTCACGTTTGATCCAGCCGAGGTTTTGCGCGATGTCGTCCTCGGTGTAAGGGATTTTTTCCTTGTCGAGATACGCGCGGAAGGTCTTCATCACGCTGTCGCCGGCGACAAAGTCCTTGGTAATCTCCGGCTTGGTCCCGAGGAAGTAAGTGGTGAATGCACCGACTCCACCTTGGTAAGCGAAGAACACTTCGTGCCGCAGGAGCAGTTCCTGGAACGGATCGAGCTTGGCGGGCGCGACGACCACATCGGGAGTGATGCCGCCGCCCCCGGTTACCTGGCGTCCGCTATCGGTCAGCTTGACCTCGGTGGGTGCTGGGTTCTTGTGATTGTAGAGGTAGTCGTACAGCGAAATATCTTTGTAATCGCGCTGGATCAGGCGACCGCTGGGAGTGTAGTAACGCGCCGTCGTCAGCGCGAGGCCGGTGTTTTCGCTCAGTCCGGATACGGTCTGGACGAGGCCCTTTCCGAAACTCTGTTCGCCGACCACCAAGCCGCGGTCATGGTCCTGGATCGAGCCGGTCACGATTTCCGAGGCGGAGGCGGAACCGCCGTTGACGATTACCACCAGCGGCATAGTGACGCCGCGGTTGCCGCGCACGGCATAGTAGCGCCGCTCCGCCGATGCGCGTCCGTGGTGGGACACAATCAGCTGGTTCTTGTCGAGAAACATGTCGGAAACGGCCACGGCTTCATTCAGCAGGCCGCCCGGATTTCCGCGCAGGTCGAGCACAATGCCGTCGAGCTTGGTGGCATCCAGATCTTTCAGCGCCATGGCCAGTTCGGTATCCGTGGTCTCGTTGAATCCGGAAAGCTTGATGTAGCCGATTCCGGGCTTGACTTCAAAATCGAGGTCGACGGAATGTTTTGGAATTTCATCCCGCGTCACGGTGAAATTGAGATTTTCGTTGTACCCGACGCGCTTCATCGTAATGTGAACGATGGTGCCCTTGGGGCCCTTCAGCATGTCGGCGACTTCCGAACTGCTCAGCCCCTCCGTGGTTTTCCCATCCACAGCCATAATCACATCGCCCGGCCGAATCCCAGCGCGGTACGCCGGTGACCCTGGCATGGGGGACAGCACGTACGTGTAGTTATCGCGAGGCACGATGGTCATCCCAACGCCGTAATATCTTCCGCGCTGGTCTTCGCGAAGGTTGGCGTAGGCGCGAGGATCGAAAAAGCTGGAGTGCGGGTCAAGGACGCGCAACATTCCCGGGATGGCCCCGGAATAAATGGCATGATCCGTATCGACGGGAATGGCGTAATCTTTTTGGACGATCGAAAGGACGTGCGTAAAGGACCGGACCGAGTCCTGCAGATTGTTTACGTCTGCGGATGTTGCGCGCACCGACGGACCGTAAATGCCCCCCAGGATGGCGGATACGACCAATACGCCTATGACGAGCAGCGCTCCACGCCTCTCACCCTGCATTTCGCCCTCGCTTTCATGCGGCACGGCCCGTTGCCATGCACATTGGCAAATAGTATAGCATAGAGGCTGAATTGACACCCCTCTGCGCGTCCACTATGATTCGTCTTGGGTATCAGTTTAAGTGTCGGGCGGGAGCGGGCGAACTTGTTTGTTTTGAATTGCGAAGGGTGGCCCGCTGGAATTAAGAGCGGTTTTCACATTCCAAGTTGGCTCCCGGCCGCTTGAATTTTCTGCGTTCGATCCAAAAAGGCATAGTGCACTGGCCATGTTGAGTTTCCCACACTTAGTCGTGCTATTCGTCATCGCGCTGATTATTTTCGGTCCGCAGAAGCTGCCGGAACTTGCGCGCATGCTGGGCAAGGCGACGGCGGAATTTCGCAAAATGACCAACGACTTCCGCTATGCGCTCGAGGATGAAGTGCGGGAGCTCGAACGACAGACGCGCATTAAGGAAGAGGAAGCCGCGGCCGCAGCCAGAGCCGCCCAGGCTGCTGTGCCTGCGCCTTCGCCGGCTCCGGAGGGCGCGGTGCCTCGCGGGACGCCGTCAGCGGCTGTGTCCGACTCTGCCGAACCTCACGCCGAATCTCAGCCCGAGTCTCAGCCCGAATCTCAGAATGGGGCGGGCCTTCCGCCTCACACCGATCCCGCTTCATCCGAGCCGCCGCAGGCGGAAGCGGTAAGCGTCCCCCACGAGAAATCTTCTGATGACAACGCCGCAGTCTGACCCCTCCTCACCGGCGCCCGAGCAAGAGCCGGGCGGCAAGATGTCGTTTTTTGAGCACCTTGTGGATTTGCGCAAGCGGCTCATTAATTCGGCGCTGGCGATTGCCATCGGCGCCGGCGTCGGCGTAAGCGTCTCGCAAAAAGTTTTTGGGTGGATCGCCCTGCCGATGCGCGACGCGCTGCGCAAACAGCATCTGGATGATCACCTGGTTTATACAAGCCCGGCTGGCGCGATCAACCTGATCATCACGCTGGGGATCTATATTGGCGTGGT
>Ga0187803_10001167_pt1 | contig 10297 bp, 17 predicted proteins | sample NC_wetland_sal_i_2_FD_132425 | JGI IMG/M metagenome (GOLD analysis project Ga0187803, IMG submission 132425) | Wetland sediment microbial communities from Neuse River Estuary, North Carolina, USA - Control_3 | ecosystem: Environmental > Aquatic > Freshwater > Wetlands > Sediment | place: USA...
ACTTTATCAGCATCAGGATGTATTGCCTTAAGACGAGTTTCAGCAAGTGAATCTTGTGAGTACTGTTGATTGCGTTTGAGCTCAGATTTTATTTGCTTAAGCTCCTTATGTAATTTCTTAATATATTTGCCTTCAGCAAGATCATCGTCCTTAAGTGGCAGATCATCATCATCAGAAGTCATTTGTTGTGGTTGGGGCTTTTGAGATTGTTGCTCTTGAATATAACGAACTGCTTTATCAAGCTCGCGTTCAAGACGTTCCCGTTCCCGTTCAGATTTATCTTTTTGTTCTTTAAGTTGTCTGAAGTTGCGTGCTTGCTCTGTTTCTTGTGGTTTTGCTTCTACAACGGGCTGTTCAACTTGCTCGGTGGTAGTTTCTTCGACTGGTTCCAATACTTGGGTATCATCAAACATATATCACTCCTCTAAGATATTTGATTTCTCTTCTTCGCCATTCAGCTTTTTACACTTTTTATAAAGCGTACCATCGGCAAAGTCTAGCACAAATTGCAGCAATTGCTTCTCTTCTTCAGGAACAGCCAAAGCAGCTTGCGTCATCATCAAACAGGTATCTTTTGAAGGGATAGTCCAAATAAAATCAACTATTTCTTCTTTAGTTCGATATAAATATACCGTTTGATCATAATCAGGCGTAGGGCAAGTAATACGAACAAAAAAATAGTTACGTAGCACATTTTCTAAAAGCCGTTCTTTTTTAGTAATAATAACCACGTAAAAATCTTCCGGTGGATATAATGATTTATGGGTATTGATGCAATCAAATAATGCTCTATCCCAATCAGTAAGACATTCTTGCATCTGATCATGAGCTGTATGAGTGTTATCAACAGCTTTTTTTTGTAATTCGGTGGCGATTTGGCCAAGTGTTTTTTTTTCCATTATTTTTTTCCTAAAAAAAAGACCGAAGGCATAAAGCTTTCGGTCGGAGTAGTTATAAGCACATATGGAGGAGGTTTCTATATGCGCATGGGAATCATACTATTTTTTCTTTGCATGAGCACGTTTTTTTTTGCCTTTGCGTGATTGTCCCGACTCTGACAAAGCAATCGCCACTGCTTGTTTCGGATTGGTCACTTCCGGTCCCTTTTTAGAACCTGAATGTAATTTCCCTTCTTTAAATTCTTTCATCACTTTATGAACTTTAGCTTTTTTTGCTGACTTGGTTTTCGGTTTTGCTCTTGGCATGAATTTCTCCTTGAGGATGTGGGCAATAAGACTTCGGTTTCTTACGCTTATTTCGCTTTTCTTTTTCTAAGTTTGGATAAGGTGAGTGCCAATCGGGCGCGCTTTCCTTCGACACCTTTGGCTTTCGCTGCTTTTCGTAATTTTGGCATAGCAATCTTTTTACCTTTTTTAACATGTAATTCTTTACGTAAAGCACCAGGCTTTTTAATAGCACCAGCAATCCAAAACTCCTTTTTCTTTGCCATGATTTTTCCTTATGACGGATACGTAATATTAATATCTTTTTTACTTCTTTTGCCCGTATTTTGATTGAACATATCTAATCGTTGTTCATATCTATTGGCATCAAATTCTTGATTAATAACTTTCCCTGAAAGATTTGCCATAGCATTATGATCTTCTTGAATCATTCTGCTATCTGAAAGTTCTTGTCGTCTGCGCGGATCTACGTTGTGATAAAAGATAAATGATAAATCATCTCCCATAATATTCCTTTATTAAGGGGAAGTGGGTGATGTTGAGCCCCAGCTTCCCCTGATAGTAATGAAGCCCTATCTAATTCTTCGTGCCTCTTGTTGCAAAAGCATAAGATTAATCTTCTTTTCTTTAGCATTCATAGGCCGATTTAAAGCGGTTGGCTTTCCCAAAATAGTAAATGCAATCTTGGTCGCTTTTTTATCAAAACGCTTCATTGCAGGCATGTTATACCTTTCTTGGCTTCATGCCGCCACTACGTTTAGCATTATCACCAACAAACATTTGATGATCAACGCCACCGATGGTATCGTCCATCTCTTCAGGCATATAATCACGTTCCATTGGATATGGCTTAATCATCACTTCTTGAGGAAGATTAGCAATTGCGCGATGATCTTCTTTAATCATCCCCGCATGTTCCATTTCTTCTGTGCGACGTCCTTCCATATCATTGTGACCCTGGTTATGTCTTTCACCGCCTTCGCCGTAGCCATATTTTCCTATGTCTGAATGATGAGAGCTATGCGATCTGCCATAGCCATGACCACCCATCAAATTTTCTCTATCAACTGCACGATCGTGCGCACTGATATGTCTTTTATGTGAACTATGATGTCTTTTAGCTGCCATAAGGGCTCCTTTAAAGTTACTGCAAGCCTGTCCAGTCGCCGACGAACTGTCGACAACTTGGAGACAGTTGCAAGGTTGGTTCCTCTAACTCCCGGCAGATCCGTTCTGCTTGGGTTGTTGTTGGTTGTTTTCAATCTTTTCAATCAAAGCAATAAGGCCTTCAATAAGTTGAATAAATTGCTGAATATTATTGGGATTAACGTTTTGAGCAATCGACTCAATAAGCGCTATGATATTCATCTTTTATACTCCTGTTTGTGGCGGTACTTGCGTCAATGGCGATGGTTGCACCGGCGGTTGCGCAGCTGCTCGTTCTTTTTCTTCAAGAACATGCTTCATCGCCAATAATTTTTCAACATGTTCTATATCAACCGTATCAATTTCCTTGAGTGCCTTAATAAGATTCAATAAGCCAGCATCTTTATCATGCTCAGCCTTAGCAACACGCTCGAGGGCCAATGCTTGATTCTCTTGAACACGACTATAACGTTCAACACCAAGTCCTTTATCAGCCATTGCGCGAGCATGGGCAAGCTCTGTACGCGCTTGTTGTTCTTCCATAACCGATTGCATTTGGGCTTGTTCAATTTGTTGCCGTTGTTGAGCAGCTTGTTGTAATGATTCAGTAAGCTTCTTTTTATTTTGCAGTGTAGAAGCATCAATAACCACATCATCAGGAATTGGCATACCAAGTTCTTTAAGCTGTAAAAGCTGAGCAAAGTTCATTTGCTTTTGTGTTGATGTATTAAATCCTTCCTCAACAGCGGCATTATATTTACCAAAGGCTTTATTATAAAATTGATCAGTTGGTTTTTGTCCTTCAAGAATCTTCATAACTTTTCCCGGCGTATAATTAGCCTGAACAAGATCAATCATAATATCGCCCAAAAGTTTTTGAGAGCCATCAAGCTGATCAAATAATCCCTGCAATGTTGTTAAGCCAGCGCCCTGGCGAAGCATAGATAATATACCGGCTTTATCGTCAATGGCAGATCCAAGAAGTTCTTGATTCACGCCCGAGATATGATTCATTTCCTCTGAAAGAATACGGGACAATTCAATCATCGATTGCGGAATTCCTGGCGGCTGAATTTGTTGTACATCACTCATCTGCGCATCTTCTTTAAGCGCCAGGCCACGACCTTGGCCGTTCAAGAAGACATCTTTAGGATTTACGAGCGCATTCTCTTTATAAATCCAGCCAGAAGTAATCTGACTTTCCAATATGTCAAGTTCTATGATCTTTCTTCTATTGTATAAATACTGACTGTCGCGCAATCCACGCACCATCCCTTGCGAACGAAGAGGATAGTATGGTGTTTCGGGATGATAATAAGCAAATACGGGTACGAATGGATATTTATCAATACCCATTGGATTTGGTCCTTCATAAAATACCTTACCTTGTATTACGATGGCCAAATTAACCGTAGGAACTTCTGATTCAACCACAGTAACTTGAGGATATTGGCTTAAAAAGAGCTGTAATTTTTCTTTATCTTCTGACTTCCATTCAAACGTATCGCCTGTTTGGGAATCGACTAAAAGCTTTTGCTTTCTATAGTCACGGTACCAGAATTCGTCATAGGTAAGTAAGTTTTGGTATCCATAATTGTATACTTCAGGCATGAACTGGAATTTAGAATCTTTTGCATTGCCCGTATCATTGGCAGGCAATGAAAGAATTTCTTCCGCATATTGCGGCATAAGGGAAATAGCTTCCCGTTTCTTTAAAAAGGTCCTTTTCCAGATAGCATTACAATCAGAGAAATCGTGTTTTCTAAAGTAAGGATCTATAAGAAATGAATTATAGCGACAGTTATCTACTCTAATATCACCATTAACAGGATCGGTTCTATAATCCATCCATACATGTAATAGATTTAATCCCGTAATAAGCGCGCCTTGGAATGATTGGGAAATTGTTTCCAGCACATGTTCATTACGATTAACATGCATCATGATCTTGGTGAATTGATCTGCCGTTTCTTCATCGCCATTTTCAAGAGGAATGACAATAGTCGATTTACGGTTCCTGCTTTGATAGCCGGCTACCGTATCCACAATAGGGCGGATCCTATTGAATGAATATTGCTTACGGCGTGTAGCAGGAAGATTGCCATAAAAATCGTTATAAATTGTCTGATCACCCACATAAAATCGCGTATCAGCATCTGCTTCGGACCAAAAAGCAAGATTCATGGTAATCGATTCTGCATAGAATGATTCCATTTTGCTTAAGATACCACGATGTCTTTCTTCTAAATAAACAGGACCCAGCTGGGGAAATAAAGGCATCTTGTACTTCCTTTCTTAAGTGAACATGTGATAGCAGTGTAGAAAGGAGAGATTAGATGACTGGTGCTCTTTCTTTAACTGCTATCGACATCAGTCTAGAAAGGTGTGCATTTGAGTGCAAGTAGAAAAGCAAAACCCCGTCCTATTTCTAAAACGGGGATCTAAAAAAATAAGAATTAGGAGATTTTATGCACGAGGTACAAATCCTGAAGGAACAACCGTCGTCATTGAATCTATTTCAGTAAGGTCTGCTGAAGATGAATTTTCTTTATTTTCATCTTTTAAGCGTGATTTGCGACGAATAGATTCTACGGCAACTTGGGCAACAGTTGTTGTAGCTGACGAAGATGAAGATATCATACCATTTGCTTCAATATTCTCTAGAGGAACTGGTGCTACTTCAGAGCCAGGCGTGCGATTCCAATTGGTAATATCCTGGCCTGCAATAAGGCAACCTCGATGCATAGCAGGTGCTCCTCCTGGAGGCCATGCAAGGGCTAAGCCTAAAGCGACAAGTGCGAAACTTGGCGGCCAGAATGAAATACGATTCGGCGGCCATTGTTTGAATTGTTTCATATAAAACCTTTATAATAATATGTTAAAAATAATTACTCAGGCTCTATTACGTGCTCCTCACAGCATGGACAAGGATATTCCTCGTACCACTTTTTTAATTTCTCATTCAGAGAATCAATGCATTGTTGATTTTCTGGCGTTAATTCATAATTATCAGGATTCTCTCTTCCTAAAGCTCGTACAAAATGAACTTCTGGCGATTCGCTCTGATCAGTAAAAGTAAATCCTAAAAACATAATAAATAACAACGTCAACATACAATCCAATCTTATTATATATATTATACTAGAGTTATCATTAAGAGCAACTGTGGAAATAGATAACCAATGTTGTAATAACGCCGGTTAATGATACTGCCGTTCCTGTCAAAGAAGTAGCGAGCCAACAATAATAACGCTTTCTTTGTGATGCTATTTCTTGTTCTTTAGTCAGTAATTCTTGATCTAAGTAGCCAATAATAATGGGCGACATATGAGCTGCCAGCTCTTCATCAGAGACATTATTAACTAATGTTAATGATTTGCGGTGTCTACGCTCAAAGATTGGCGATAATCTTCGCGTAATTTCTGCTGAATGATGCGGATCTTTAAAATAAACGCGCATGCTTCGTGAATAGATTTCGCTTGGATCATTAAGATCAACTTTAGTTGTTAAGCGATAGCGTTCAAGTTCTTCATCAGTGATATTATAGGCACCAGACAGAGGTAATAACCAGAATAATATTAACCATATCATCATCTCACCTTTCATCTCTAAAGAATCGCGGCATACCAGCCTGCGGTCCCAGCATAGCTTCTTGATACCGTTTTTCAAGCTCTTCAGGAGATGAATTAGTGGTCTTTATTTTGGCAATGCGCATGCAAGATATCTCATCGCATCAGCCGCATGTGAATGATGATCGTGTAATGGCCTACCTTTATATACTTTGCGCTTATTATCAAATTCTTCCCGGTAATTCTCAAGCGCTTTGATTAATTGTTTGCATTGTGTTTGATCGATCCATGTTTTTGATAACGTTCGGCGCACAAGTTCAATACCATCTTCGATATCAATCTGAACTGGATCCTTAAAGATAATACCAAGCTCTTTATACATCTCTTTTTTAGTAAGCGCCCGTCCTGATTCCCGTGCCATAATATCATGAGGAGGGAAATGATTGCCATAAACATAGGGCTTTTCTAAAACAATACGGGCAAAATGATCCATGGAGCGATCACTGGCTTCATAGTAATCAATAATGCGCACAATCTCGCCAATAACCTGAAAGAATATGATCACGGTCGGATCTTTTACCCCCAAATCCCATGCAGTATGCACTTTATGATATGGCTCCCACGGAACTGAGCCAATTTGGCCACGCAATTTCATCTTATCCACATATTTAGCGTAATAAGATCCTTCTTGGCCCATCTCAAAGCTACAGAAATATTCCTGATTGGCTAAATCTTCAGATATTTCGCCTGAGCTTATCTCTTTTTTAATCTCTGCATGATCAATATGCTGCGTTTCATCAAGCGTAAGTTTTTGGCAAAACCAATCATCAGAATTTTGGGCAATTTGATACAACTCCCACAGATGATTTTTACCTCTTGGCGTAGATATTATGACAACAACACCCCCATTGGCTCTTAAAATGGGAAGTGCGGCGATCTTATACGCATTCTCATCGGCTAATGCATATTCACTAAAAACGATCATACATGGATTCTTACCAACGATTGAGGTGTCATAGGTATCAGAACCCACCAAAGAAATTATCGATCCGTTAATGAGCGTTATTTTCATTTCTTGGGAATTAATCTTACGAATAAGAGATGAGGGAATGTAATCAATAAAGCGATCGCCATCATTCGTGATCGAATCCCAGATAACACCACGCGCTTGCGAGAAGGTGGGTAAGCAATAGAAATAATTACCGACACGCTTTATAGCAGCACGAATCATCAAATTCCAGCAGAGCAAATCTTTTCCTGCGCGACGAGGCATAATAGCCAGAATCTTCTTATACTTGCCGCCTTCGGTCTCTATGGCTTTAATGAGTTGCATTTGATATGCGCGGGGCTTAAAGCGATTGAGATGAATCTTGGTCTCAGCTCTCATCTTTTACTTTCACTATGATTTTCTTATCCATTTCTGAGAAACCTAAAAGGCTGATACTTAAATAAATAGAGGAAAGATTGGGGATATCGATTGAATAGCTTTCATTACTTTTAATGCGTTCATGGGAGCAATATTTATCTCCCGAAATAACTATGCGTATATCATCATTAAAAGGATTAACGCATTGAATACCCGTTATATTACCCGTGATTCTTTTATCAAAATGACCGTGCTTATAATCTAAGGGAGTAATAATTATTTCCATACTCAGTCCTCACATGCAATCATAATGGCAAACATCGTGATATACGTAATCAAAACACTTATCATAAGCAATGGGGGAAACTGTAAGATATGACAACAAGCAAAAACAACAAGGAACTGCGCCATGAAATCCATAATAATCTGTGGCGACACATCAGTCCTTATCGCGCCATTTAGGAATAGACACGGTACAATAAGCAAGATAGAGAAAGACTCCTGCGATAATGCCAAGAAATAATAGCTCTTTAAAAGAATAATCCATTATGCATTCCTTTCAAAGTGGTCACTGTCTACAATATGACCACCATACTTACTGACAAAGAATCCGCCCCATCTGTTGATCGGGTCTAATGATTCCCAATACACACCAAATGGTTCATAGTCTTGATAGTCACTTAAATACTGGCCACGTAAATTATAGAGATTTAGATCGATCGCCAATCTTTTGCAATGAAGTGAGTCGACAATGCCTTTACCTTCTTTGGCATAAAGTTCAGCTTGTTCAGGAGTACGATATGCCTCGCCTAAAGAACAATATAGACCTTTCTTTGCGATATATTGCAATAAAAGAGCTACATGTTGGGCGAATCTTCCTTGTTCTTGGCTGACAGACATAGTCACTCCTTTTTTAAAGCTTTATTAGTTGCATCATACCATTCTTGTAATAATCCAACATCGCGGGGCAGATCATCTTCTTGCAACTCCATGCTACCAAGTAATGATCCAACATCATCTGAGGAAGTAAGATTATAATATTCTTCAAGAAAATAATGCATTGCTTTATATGCTTCAAGAATAGTTAATTTCTTTTTATTCTTCTTCATCAGTCATGCAATCACACATCAAAAGCTTTTCCATCAAATCTTCAAACCATAACACATCAGCAATAACGATCACCTTTTTCCCGTTCTCATCATAGAGATATTCATAGGTCTTTGGAATAAAGCGATATCTACTGAGCTTTTGATCCTTCTTCATTCTTTCTCCCCAAAGCGTTCAATAACAACAATCTTATTGCCTGATTGTTCTTCATTGTTTGAAATCTTTGCACGCCATTCTTCTAATGCTTTCCACTCTTTATCGTACATAGGCATTGTATGCTTTACCATCGTACTATCTAATCTTCTTTCAAGAGCACCAATTTCCCGTCTATCCGCTATTAAAGATAGGGCTATTTCGTGAGCTTCTTTAATCAATGGTTTGCTTTCACACCATTTAAACCAGGTTCCTCGAGGAATTCCTTTCATGTTCAGGAATTGAGTAAGTCTGTAAGCGCTTTTATTCTCCTGAGCCCAGGTAATAAGCTCAATAGGAATTCGTTTAAAGAATGCATCGCCTGCTGGCTCCATCTTAAGGGATAATGTATTTAAATACTCGTCCCATTGGGATTCCGTCCTAGGGACTTGTTTCTTTTTCGTAGTATGTTGAGGGGTTTTAGCTATTGATTTTTTACTCATAGCAACTCCCGTAACGTAAATTCAGTTCGTGGCCGTTCATCATAGATTTTTTGTAACACGAGTGAAGCAATCTGACAATCATCAACATACAGATTCGAGGTGCATATATCTTCCATAAGCTTGAGCATATTGCTCGCATCAGGCTTTATATAATTCCATTTCTTTTTGAGTAATTGTTCTTGTTGTCGCTTAGATACTTTAAGCAACCGCATATAAAATGTAATAACGAGCTCTAAAGGCCCCTTAAAAAGAGGCTGTTTATTGTGTTGGTCTAATAACAAGCATGCTAATACTTCTTTGATAGGCTTTTGGCTATCATACAATACACGATGACGATAGTTGGGTGATGCCTTCTTCCACACTATCGGATCATTGTGAATCACATACTTTCCTAATCTCATTATTTCTCCCTATAATCGCCGTCGCTGAAGCTATGGCGGATCAAAGAAACTGAATATTTCCTTCTTCAGTCCACTTGTAAGCACCGACGTCGCATTCTTCGTCAACGTCTGCCGCCTCCAAAATATCAGGCAAATCGAGTTCAGGCAACGGAAAATTTACTATAGGTTCAGCTACAACAGTTTCTGTAACAGCTTCCTTGAATTCTTTGATTACCTTTAAAACGGGAGGAGAATATTTATCCGGATGAGAAAGCGAATCAATATACCATTCCTCTTTGACATGATCGGGAGCTTTTTTTGCAAATTCATAAGCAGCTTTAAAAACAGAAGGTTTAGAATAATCGGGCTCATTCATTGCTTTAAGACGCTTGATCAATTCTTCATTCCCATTCTTGATTGCTTTTTCTAAGCGAATCTCATTCATAGGACGGGTTCTTCTTGGCTCTAAATCAGGGTTCCAAATTGTTTGAGGTCTTCTGCTTTCCTCTTTTTGTTCCCTTTTAGCGAAATTTTGCTTACCAGAAATGTTCTTAAAAGCAGGAAGAGTAAACGATTGTTCATATTCACCAGAAGCATGTGACGGAGCTTTAGCGAATTTATTTCCTTTGCCACGAAGAGCGGGTGCATTTTTATCGAGCTTATACTTCTTTAGCAATTCATCTTCTGTTTTATAATCGGGACGGTAATCATTTGACCTACACCATTCTTTGCATAGGCTGATATACCATGTCCAAATATTACGGATATCGGCTTTGGATTTAAAAAATTCTTGTGTTGCCCAATGAAGTGCTTCGTATGGAAATGGTGCTAACTTGCATTGCCCTACTTTGCTGAGACCAAAGAGCTCAGTGAGATAAAGAATATATTCAGTTCGTTGTATGCTTCCGTA
>Ga0187803_10001168_pt1 | contig 10294 bp, 10 predicted proteins | sample NC_wetland_sal_i_2_FD_132425 | JGI IMG/M metagenome (GOLD analysis project Ga0187803, IMG submission 132425) | Wetland sediment microbial communities from Neuse River Estuary, North Carolina, USA - Control_3 | ecosystem: Environmental > Aquatic > Freshwater > Wetlands > Sediment | place: USA...
CCGGTCCACAATCCCGTGTGTTCCCCCCAAGAGCGATCACTTCAGGGGATGAGTGGCGTTGCTCCAGTTCTCTGACGGCCTCGCTACCTGAATTTGAACTTAAGCACATTTGAGAGGATCCGTAGTTCGTTGCCGTCAATTGGCACATAGAAGGGAACGGTCGGTAAATAAGTGAACTTTGGAAGCTGTTCTGCTGATCTTCAGTTTCACTGCTCCCTATCAAGAGCAGAAAATGGAATTCGGTGCATACACCGCTCTGATTTTAAAGAGGTTAATAAAATGATACCAAGTCAAAGAGAATCTAAAACGTCAAGAAATGGACGAAGTAAGGTCAATAATTTGACGGTGCGTCAATTTTCAAATGGTCGATTCACTAAAAGGGCATATCAACCTGCTTTATCAAGAAGGCAGAGGGAGCAGCTTGTTGTCAATCATTTGCCCTTGATCAGGTTTATCGCCCATAGGATTGCCATGCGGTTGCCAAAGTGGATCGATTCCAATGACTTGGTAAATACGGGAGTCATCGGTCTGCTCGATGCAGCATCCAAGTATGACTTGGCTCACAACGTCCAGTTCAAGACCTATGCTGAGCTGAGAATTCGAGGTGCCATCCTGGATAGCCTCCGCCGTCTGGATTGGGCTCCCCGCTCGCTTCGGCAGAAAGAGCGGTTGCTGGAGCGCACAACGGGTGAACTGACGAAGAAGCTGGGGCGCGCTGTTGAAGACAAGGAAATTGCGAAAGCGATGGGATTAAAACTGGATGGATACCAGAAAGTGCTGGATGAAGTGAAGGGGCTAAACTTTGGCCAATTTCAGCCAGTCATTTCCAATGAGAAAGAGGGTGGGGAATCAAAGGAGCTGATTGAATTCCTCCCCGCCGGCGAGGACTCCGACCCACATCTGACCTGTGAGCGGTCCGAGTGGCGCCGATTGCTGGGGGGCCTTATTAACAGCTTGCCTCGCAAGGAGCGCATCGTCGTGACGCTGTATTACTACGAAGAACTCTCCATGAAAGAAATTGGAAGCATTCTTCGCGTCAACGAATCCCGAGTGTCACAGCTACGCCAGAAGGCTATGTTTCTCCTTCGCCGACGACTGAAGAATACTGTCCCGGAAATGCGGAATCCCCGATAGGACCCACCTGTGGAGTGCTCTATCGGAGGCCCGCATACCCTCTTCAAAGTCTGGGCGTCCCGGCCGGAAAATCTGAAACCGAATTTCTGTCAGAACCTGGCATAAACTCCATACCAAGACTCCGTGAAGTTGTCACCCATTGATCCATACTCCCCCTGATCACGTGGGTTCGCTTCTCCTCCGTTTCAATCCTGAGGATTTCTCCAACGCATGGTCTGGTTTGAGGGAGTAGATCGAGCGTCCCTTGGAAGCTTCGAGGGATGCAGTTCCATTATCCCGGATGCTTTTGCGCCCCCATCTTCCCTTCCAAAGGCAAATGCGTTTGTGGTGTCGTCCGGCCTCTCTCAAAGGGATAATACCGTCCTTCAAGCGTCCTCTTTTTAATGGAACAAGAGATGGGTCTACGAGGGGAATGCACGAGAAAATCAGTCAGTTCCCAGACGAAGCCTGGTGAGACTGAGCTGCCGTGGATTCTGCAACCCGCCCAGGATAAGATCTTTCATGAACTCATGTGAAATCAAATAGATGTTGACTTCTGTTGAGTCCCTTGAGTATAGTTTGCTGCTGTAAAACGCGGAGGGGATTTCTCAATCACTGTGAAGATTTTGATTGCTGCGGAAGCCGGCTTTTGTTTTGGCGTCAAGCGCGCAATGAAAATGACCGAGCGTGTGGTGGCGCAGGGCTGTGGCGAGGGGGAGAAAGTGTATTCCTTTGGTCCCCTGATCCACAATCCTCAAGTTATCAACCGGCTGAAGGAAAAGGGTGTCGAAGTCGCGGACCGGGTCGAGGATATTGAAAACGGAACAGTGATTGTACGCACTCATGGTCTTGCCCCTCAACGCATGGAGGAGCTGAGGCAGCGGGTGGATCATGTCATCGACGCCACCTGCCCCTATGTGACCAAATCTCAGAGTTATGCGTCGCAGCTCCACAAAGAGGGGTATCACGTTCTCATTATCGGCGATCAAAATCATCCTGAGATCAAGGGTGTGATCGGCTTCGTCAACGAAAACTACACAGTCATCAATACAGTCGAGGGAGCCGGGAAGCTAAGTTTTTATCCCAAGCTGGGAGTAATCGCACAGACCACGTTCAATGTGGGGAAATTCAATGCGATACTCTCCACGCTCTCCGAGAAGGCGAATGAAATAAGGATCTTTAACACAATTTGCGATGACACATTTGTTCGGCAGCGTTCCGCTGCCGAACTGGCCGGACAGGCCGACATCATGATCATCGTTGGAGGTAGAAACAGCGCAAACACCAATAAGCTGGTTGAAATCTGCAGGTCAATTCAACCGCGGACTTATCATATTGAAGAGGTCCAGGAAATCGAGAACATCGATTTTCAGGATGTTCAGAGTGTTGGTATCACCACCGGCGCCTCGACACCGGATTGGATCATCGCTGATGTGGTGGAACGATTGAAAAACCTCCCCATACACTCCGCAGTCACTTAGGCTTTTGAGTCCCCGCACTGCCATCGCCGACCCGGGGCGCTGCGAGATAGGGCGACGAAGTTTGGAGGGTGCGCGTCCGACCATTCTAACGGATGGTTCTGAGGCCCTTCGATGACGGATTGAACCTCCTTGGCGCCCGCACATTTTGGATGAATTCCTGCCCGAGCAGGGACGATCAACAATTTTCAACTCCCATCGCGGGTGGTTTTCCTGATGAAGACCACCCGCGAGGTGAGTTCGAGAATTGCGGGCCCCCAGGGGGAGGCCGTGGGAGGAAAAGGGCAAATGGAAACCCAGGAGGATGACAGGCCGAAAGGAGGCGCGCAGCCAGAGCGGAAACCTTCAGGCGAAAAGAACATGGTCCCAGAGAACAATGGCTCGAAGATGAATTACGAAGAATTGATGGAAACCTATAGCGGATGGAAAGTGGCCGAGGAAGGCGATGTTCTGAAGGGCACCGTGCTGAAGGTCACCCGGACGGATGTCATCGTTGACGTCGGGTTCAAGTCAGAAGGGGTTATTCCCATCGGCGAATTTCTGGATGCGAATGGGCGGGTAGGAGTCAAGGCAGGGGATGAGATAGACGTCCTGCTCGAACATGCCGAGGACATGGAAGGAGCGATCCGGCTGTCCCACGAGCGAGCCAAGCGGATGCGTGTGTGGGATGACATCGAAAAAGCCTATGCTGAACAGTCCATTATCCGGGGTGTGGTGCTCGATCGCGTAAAAGGCGGGTTGTCCGTCGATATTGGTGTCAAAGCATTCTTACCGGGCTCTCAGATTGATATTAAGCCGGTCAAAAACCTTGACTCGTTCCGAGGACAGCAAATCGGTTGCAAGGTCATCAAGATGAACAAGAAGCGCGGCAATATTGTCTTGTCGCGCAAAGTCGTTCTCGAAGAAGAGAACCAAAAACGGCGTGCTTCCGTGCTGGAAAATCTCCAGGAGGGGGCCGTCGTGAACGGCGTCATTAAGAACATCACCGACTACGGGGTGTTCGTGGACTTGGGGGGTGTGGATGGACTCCTCCATATCTCCGACATTTCCTGGGGACGACCTCCGTCTCCGCAGGAGACCTTTCATGTCGGTCAGGAGATTACGGTCAAGGTACTCAAGTTTGATCGCGACAAAGCGCGCGTCTCACTGGGCTTGAAGCAGTTGTTCCCGGATCCCTGGGTTGAGTTCGCCCATCAGCACCCCATCAGCTCGCGCGTCAAAGGGAAGGTGGTCAACCTCACTGACTATGGGGCGTTCGTCGAGGTCGCCGAAGGGGTGGAAGGGTTGATTCATGTTTCGGAGATGAGTTGGTCGAAGCGGGTAAAGCATCCCTCGAAGATATTGAATGTGGGGGATGAGGTGGAAGTGGCCGTGCTGGATCTCAACATTCCTGAACGCAAACTCTCCCTGGGATTGAAGCAAACCGAACCGGATCCATGGATGACATTGGCCTTGCGATACGGCGTGGGGGGACAAGTAGAGGGACGGGTCCGCAATTTGACCGACTTTGGCGCCTTCATCGAGATTGAAGAAGGGATTGACGGGCTGGTGCATGTCTCCGATCTCTCTTGGACGAGGCGCATCAAACATCCTTCCGAGGTGTTGAAGAAGGGTGATCTGGTTCGTGCGGTGATTCTCAATATTGATGCTGAAAACCGCCGGTTGTCGTTAGGCCTCAAGCAGCTGCAGAACGAGCCCTTCCAGGAGTTCGTGGATAAACATCAGGTCGGTGACTTGGTTAGAGGCAAGATTACCCGGACATCCTCTTTTGGGGCCTTCATCGATCTGGGAGGGGGGCTGGAGGGACTGTGCCACTTCTCCGAGTTTGAGGAGAAGGAAAAGCAACAGGAAAAGGTCGGAACCACGGTGGAGGTCGGCAAGGAGTACGAGTTCAAAATTATCAAGTTGAGTCTGGAAGAAAGAAAGATTGGCTTGAGTCAACGCGGGGCGATCGATGAGCTGGAGCGCAAAGCTCTGGAGTCTTACCAGGCCCAGACCGAAGAAGCATCACGAACCCGCATGGAGGAGCTCGTGGGCCAGCTCCAAACCGAGAAGAAAACTGAAAAGGAGTAAACAGGGGACTAGACCATGAGTGATCAGCATTCCAATGTGGTTCTGTGGATTCTCATCGGGTGCGGGGCCTTGCTGGTGTTTGGAGTCCTGCTTTTTGTTCTCCTGCTCTACTCCATGCAGACGGGGGAGTCCTCTGATTTTTCATTCGCGGAAAACAAGGTCGCCATCGTCGAGCTCAGCGGCGAAATTTTCGACTCCCAGCCCGTTGTGGATCAATTGGACCGGTACGGGAAAGACTCCAGCATCAAGGCCATCGTGCTGCGCATCAATAGTCCGGGCGGAAGCGCTGCGGCGTCTCAAGAAATTTATGATGCCGTCAATCGGGTGCGTCTGAAGAAGAAGAAGATCGTCGTGGCGTCCATTGGCGCTGTCGGAGCCTCAGGGGCATACTATGCGGCCTGTGCCACGGATAAGATTCTGGCGAACGCGGGCGCTTTGACCGGCTCAATCGGCGTGATTGCACAATGGTACAGTTACGGTGACCTCCTCAAATGGGCCAGGATGAAAGATGTGGTGATTAAAAGCGGGGAATTCAAGGACACCGGCGACCCGGGACGCGATCTGACCGACGCCGAACGGGCTTACCTGCAACATCTGATCGACGACACATACGGACAGTTTGTCGACGCCGTCGCTCGCGGAAGAAAAATGAGCCCGGAAGCGGTTAAGGCCCTGGCGGATGGGCGTGTGTTTACCGGACGCGAAGCCAAGGCGAACAAACTGATAGATGAGGTCGGTGACCTCCAGGCAGCGATTGATGCCGCCGCGCAGCTGGCGAAGATCAAAGGGGAACCCAAGATTGTCAAAGCGGTCAAACAAAAACAGTCCCTGTTCGATCTCTTGTTCGGCGATGCATCGTCAGTCATTCCGCCGCCGCTTCAACATCTTTCCAAGGGCGCACCGTTGCAGTACTTGTGGCGGCCCGGGACGTAGGAATCACGGGCTCCGAAGAACAGGCCTGGCGATTCGCCAGGGGCAATGGACAGCATTCCGAATTGAGCGCCTCCGGTTTTAGAGCGAAATGAGTTCCTGAAATCGCACTGGCGTGACCGTGTTCAGGAGGTTCACCTAAAATGGATCCTGAGTCATCTCAAACAGAAAACCGCCGAGGAGGAACAATGACGAAAGCGGATTTGGTGGAAGAAGTTTCACGAATCACCGAGGTGAAAAGAAAAGAGTCGGAAGTGATCGTCGAAACCATTTTTGATTCCATCATGGGAGCTCTGAGGAATAAGGACAAAGTTGAAATTCGCGGCTTCGGCAGCTTTCGGACCCGCCAGCGGCGCGGGCGCACGGGCCGCAATCCGAAGACGGGTGAAAAGGTGGAAGTGCCGCCCAAAACCATCCCGTTCTTCAAACCCAGCAAGGATTTGAAAGATCTAGTGAACCAGGAGACACCCCAGTCCACGGGTGCCCCCACCTCAGCGGGGGACGTGGCCCTTTAAAGCAGACCCCGAGGTGGCCCCACCGGAATGGATTATCTTTATACTCCATGGCGTTATCAATTCATTAGCTCGATCAAAGCCGACGCCGTTTGCATTTTCTGTCTTGCGGCAAATCTCCGCAAGGGAGGCAACGCTCCGCGGCAGACGACCGACCGGGAATGGTTGATTCTGTACCGAGGGAAACATGCGTTCGTCATTCTCAATCGGTATCCTTACACCAACGGCCATCTCATGATTGCACCATTCGATCACATCGCGGACTTGGCCTCCTGCCCCCTCCCATTGCTCAGCGAGGTCATGGGGATGTGCAAACGAGCGGAAGTCGCCCTCAAAAAAGTCTATCACCCCGATGGATTTAACGTGGGTCTCAATCTGGGAAAATCGGCGGGGGCGGGAGTCGAGGGGCATTTGCACTTTCACATGGTTCCGCGTTGGATTGGAGATGCAAATTTCGTCTCGGTCATCGGGGAGACCCGTCTCCTCCCCGAGACCCTTGAGACTACTTTTGATAAGTTGCTCCCGCTTTTCTAGAGAGAGTCTTTATCCCCTCCCACTCCGGTACACAGAGTTGGGCGACGAGCCTCGTCGCCCTACTTCAACCTTCCAGAGAGAGCCTTGATCCCTCCCAAGTACGGCGAGCTTCCATGATTAGTTCCACTGAATTTGCCGGGACGGAACCAATCTCCCCCTCTTGCGGACGATCCTGAAATTCAAAACAAATCTCTTTTGAGGGAATGGTCTGTAACCCTGGATAGACTCGACACGTGAACGCGGCAACAGGCTGACAAGACGCGGCCACACTCCTGTAGCGACCACCTTCCCATTCGCCTTTACTCGACCGTGATTCCCACAAACAGCTCCAGATGGTGGAACACCGTCTCGGCGGCAGCCGCATTTAAGGCTTGAGTCTGACCATCCGCCATCCGGAGGACCAGATTTGCTTCCCGGGCTTCCGTCTTTGGTCGATATTCCACCTTCACGACGTTTGTGAGATTCAAAAAAAGAGAATCAGCTGGTCTGTTGATCCTGACGAAGGATTTCTGTTCCATATGCGTTATTGCCTTTCTCCACCTTAAGATTCTGTCGCGCTCTGCCGAGGTCGCCTTTCGATTGAGTGTGATGACACGGTCAGGTCATCTGAATGATTCAGGGCATTAGGCCTTTGCCTCCCAAACCTTCGAGATCCCGAGCATAATACACAATTTTGTCAGATTTATTGCACGAAAGGGCAAGAACGGGGGATCCCGGAAAGGCTCGACTCTCCCCCGCCAATGCGCAACCAACCCGCAAACGTGGACGACTCCTCTGATCCGCGCCGCATAGTTCATCTTCATCAGTTAATTGAATAATTAAAGGGGCTCACCATGCCGGGCAGATAGATTGCTCCCGGTTTCTCTTGGCAGTAGCACCGCCCGACCCCTTCGATTTTGCGGCGCAGGATGAAGTCTGTCTGGGATTGAAAAACTATTGAAACAATTTGGATTTAACTTCGAACCGTTGAAAGTGTGCCAATCGGGTTCTTCCCGACAACGGATGTTTTAGCGTGGAGGCGGGCATGAATAGGAAAAAGTTGTTGGTGGTTGAAGAGAAGCCTCAGTTTGAGGATTTGATTGCCCAGGCTTTTTCTCCTGAATTTGACGTCATCACGGCGCGGTCAGGAAATGAGGCGATCAGAAAGGCAGTGTTGGATCATCCAAACTGTCTCATGCTGGACGTTGCAATGCCTCAAATGAGCAGCTTCATGCTGTGCGAGATCTTGAAATCCATTTCCCAAACGAAGAGGATTCCTATTCTGCTCATGGGCGCAAAACCGAGAGAAGCGGTTCTGGCGATGGCCAAGGAAATCGGCGCCCTGGATTATATTGAGCGCGCGTTCTCCGTGGACAAAGTGTCAGATTCGATCCGGCGAGCTCTCGATGCGGCAACGCGCGAACGCCGAAGGGCCCCGCGCGTGACCATGAAGATTCCGATTGTCATCCGTGGAAAAGACTCCTTGAGTCACAAGTTTGAAATCTATGCGGAGACCAGGGATGTCAGTCGTCATGGGGCGTTGATGCAGCTGCCCGTTCGTATCCCGATCGGTGAAGAGGTTGAGCTTTGCCAGTCGGATTCAGGAGCATCCACCCGCATGGTGCTCCGCACATTGGCGCGCGTCGTGTGGAATGATGATGACGAAGTCATTGGGCCCAATTGTCATGGGCTAGAGTTCATTGAGCCGGCGACAGCCTGGGCCAGCAGACAATAGATCTGGCCACAGGGCCGTGAAGCTGGTCCGCGAATCAGGGACAGGCGTTGCGTTGCAAAGCATAAAATTGAGGGAGAGGAGAAAGTCGTGGGGAGAAAGAGGCTGTTGGTCGTCGAGGATAAGCCGCACTTGGGAGATTGGTTGTCAGAGAAATTTCCCGGCCAGTTTGATGTGCTCCAAGCCCAATCAGGCCTGGAGGCGATTAACAAGGCGGTCCTCGGTCGCCCCAGCTGCATCGTCCTGGATGCCTTGATGCCACAAATTGGCGACCTCAAGCTTTCGAAAGTATTCAAGATCATCGAGACGACGCGCTCGATCCCGATCTTGGTAGTCCGCGAGAAGTCTGACCATGACCACAGCGAAAGTCTTCGAGAGATTGGAGCAGTGGACGAGATTGCAAAACCGTTTTCCGTTGATGAAGTCTCTGAAGCCATCAGCAAGGCCTTGGGCGAGCCGCTTCTCGAACGCCGGAAGACCCCGCGATTGAAAACGCGGATTTCTGTTGTGATCCGGGGAACCGATATCGACGGTCAAGAAGTGAGCGTGGGCGCCGAGTTCGAAGATGTGAGTCGACTGGGAGCCTTGGCATGGCTGCCGATTCGAATGCCGATCGGGCAGCGGGTGGAAATCCATCGATTGGATCCCGGCACACAACAAGAAGATCAGGGCCTGTGTACGAAGGCTCGGGTCGTTTGGGATGATGAGCAGGTAACGAATGGGTATTATTGGCACGGTTTAGAGTTTCTGACCCCGTCGCCGGAATGGATCATCTCGCAGTACCTTCACTAATCTCAAGATTTGGAGCCAGTCCCGAAGCGAAATATCATTCTACCTCCCCCGTATTGAACACATCCTCTCGATTTGGCTCCGCACAGGATCTGATCGGACGAGAGATTCCGAAAGCTGAAAAGCCAGCCGAAACTCCCACCCCACCCCCGGGATCTTCCTGAACCTGGACTCCGAACTTCGAACAACCGTTAGAGGATCGAACCGATTCAGACTGCAAGATTTTAGTCACCTCCCTCGAGCTTCGCGAACAGAGAGGTAGTACGAACCAAATTCCTCATCAAAGATCGCACAGGGCCTTTCCGCAGCGAGGGGAATACCGATGCACCCTCCCGCATAAATTTCGGAATTCAAGTTGAACTGAAAATCCGTAAGTCTTACACTTCATTTGGCCAGGCAGGTTGTTCTAATACGAAGGAATTTGAAAACGTTACAAAGTTGTAGGCCGGGTCCCCTGACCCGGCGCTTCTGAAGCCCTTGCACTGACGCCGCCCGCCGCGGCGGGCGGCCTACAACCCTAAGGATGTGAGTTGTCACATTTGTTGAGGCCTTCGTACTGGTTGGGTTGGTAGATCAGAGGATGGTGTGCTTTGTGGAGCAGACCTGGTCTCTCGTATCGACAAGCCTAAATGAGCAACGGGCCAAACGCCTCAGACTATGATGCGTTGTTTCAATTGCGCCAACGCCGGGACAGGCCCTTTGCATCGTCCTCGACAGGTCACACCGGACCGGGCTTCACACTTTGCTTGGATTGACCAATTGGGGGAGAAGACCCATGGGAACCACAAAAGTGACTTTCCGCAAATGCATTCAAGATTCCGTGGATTATGGAAGCGATGATGAGCATATGGTGTCGGCGGTGTTCTTTGACCTCGAAATCAATGGACAAACACACCCCGACCTTTCTATACAGATCCGGCAAATCGTTGGAGGCAGCACGTTGGAAATAGGCGACCTCCGCGGCTATACGGGGCCCTTGAACCGGCGAGCTCTTCATGAAGCTGTAGAAGGTTACTTTCGGGACGTGGTTGGACCCCAGGGCCTGGAGGATTCCGCCGGTGGTAGAATGCAAAACAATGTGTTTCTAGAGGAAAAAACCGTAGAGTTTGAAGGATGAGCCTTCAAGGCCCGGCCTCCGGAGATTCATTGAACCG
>Ga0187803_10001170_pt1 | contig 10285 bp, 7 predicted proteins | sample NC_wetland_sal_i_2_FD_132425 | JGI IMG/M metagenome (GOLD analysis project Ga0187803, IMG submission 132425) | Wetland sediment microbial communities from Neuse River Estuary, North Carolina, USA - Control_3 | ecosystem: Environmental > Aquatic > Freshwater > Wetlands > Sediment | place: USA...
AGAGGGACATCACGGAATCCCATACTGGGAAGAAACAAGCCCGCCAGCCTTCCGCGAATGAAAGCGCACCACCTAAAGTGGGAATCATTGTAGAACGAAGTGCCCTGACGCCTAAGTGCTAGAGGTCACATGGGTTTGTGACGTTTCGGGCAGGCGAGCATTTGGGGTCAGCGGGGAGAACGCAGGGTTGCCCAAAATGGGGCACTTCCGGCCAGCTCAATTTCGGGACGCTGTCGGGGCTACTGGAGATCCAGGTCCTGCGCCAGACGAAAGCTTAACCGGCGCTCGGGGCTAATGACGACTTCCTTTTGAACCGCGCCGACGCCAATCATGGCTGAGCTTCGGTCTTCGCGCGCGCCGCCTTTGGCGAACAGGCTGGAGGTTTCAATCGGGAAGACCTTCTCACCCACGGTTAGACTCACGAGTGCGAGGCGGAGATAGCCGGGATCGCTCGGCCCGGTGGAGTGCTTGGCGTCAAGCACGCGCCCCGCGACGGCCGCGCCGCGCGAAAACACTGTTTGCCCGTCAAAAATGATGGGTGCGTCGAGGGTTGCCGCGAAGCTGTCTCCCGGCCGCGCCGAGGCGCTGGAAAGTTCGCGTCGCAAGCAGATTGTCAGGGGAGTCCCCTCGGGCAGACGCGTGACCGATGGGAGGAGCGAGTGGCTGGGAGAAATGCCCGTGGACTGGGGCTGGCGATCAAAGGGGAGTTTCTGGGAAGCATCCGATTTGGCTGCGTCGGTGTCAGGCAGGGCCGTTTGTCGACTGCAAGCCAAGCTGAGGGTGAGGAAAACGGCTAGGACCGGAATTCCATATTTAGCAGACAGCCCCAAAAGACACACTCCCAGCAGCGGCAGGGCACGATTGATGCCATTTTCCGCGATGAAAACAATGGACTTGCAGCCGCAGGGTGAGCCGCAATCATGTAGTTTCTGCCGCAGGGGAGGGTAGGGAGCGGGTGAGGGTTCCTGAATGCGCCTTGGCGGACAGACGGGCGGAGGACGCCCGTAGCGCCATCTGTCACAAGAAAATCGCGGAGGGCGGCGTCTGCCGTCCTCCGCGAAAACCTCCAATGCTCAACTGCGGCGATTACTGCTTCTTCGTTGGTTTCTTCGTTCCCTTCTTTGCCGCTGGAGCCTTCTTGGCCGCTTCCCTGCCGCCGATCAGAGTCAATGAATCCGCGGCATTGAACGGGTACTGCCGCACCGACGTTTCGGCGGTTTGGCCGGCAGCGCTCAAAGTGATGTCCACCCGGCGATTGCTTGCCCAGATGATTGTCTTCATGTTGCGCAGGACCCGGGTCCGTTCCTCTTTCGTTAACTCGGGGTTCTGCTCGACCGCCGCCTTCACCTCATCCGCAGTTAGGTTGTGTTGTTTGCCAAAGGCTTTGGTTTCGAGGTTGGCCTCGGGTACGCCATTCTCGATCATGAAGCTCTTGACGCGCGCCACGCGACGCTCGGAGAGTGCCTGGTTGTAAGGCACGGAGCCACGCATGTCGGCGTGTCCTTCGAGGGTCAGGTGAGCATCCGGCTTGGCCTCAAGATACTTCTTGAAGTCCGTGGCCAGCGCCACCAGGGTCTCCTCCTGACTCTTAACCAGACCAGCGTTGGGTTCTTTCTCCGTCGGTTTGGCGGTCACAAAGTACACGCTGTGCAGCGCGAGCCGTGCCTCCAGTACTTTGTCCACGACTGGCTTCGGTGGCGGCGGGTTGTTCACGGTGACCGTGCTTGAAGTGGAGGCCGTCAAACCGCGGGAGTCCGTACAGGTAACATTCACCGTCGCCGGACCTGCGGAAGCGCCAGTGGTGGTGAGGGTCGCGGAATTGCCGCTGCCGGCGATGCTGCCCGCACTGGAGGTCCAGCCGCCAAGCGTGACGGTGGCATTGTCAGGGCTGGTGCATGTGCAGGTGATGGCGGAGGGCGTTCCGACTTCGACCGTGTCAGGACTTGCGGTGCAAGAAATCTGCGGCGGGTTCAACGGCTTCAGGGTGAAGTTCGAACTGCAGCTAGCTTCGCCACCCTTCTTCATTTTTGGGTCAGAGACGCGGGCGGTGGCGGTGTAGCTGCCAGGGGCGGCGCCGGTGGTGTCGATGGTAGCGCCGGTCTCCTTGCCTTCAATCTTGCCGCCGGTGCTCGACCAGTCGTACTTCAGTGTGTGCTTAGGATTGAAGTTGCTAGGCGCGACGGTTACGTGCAGTGGCTCACCGACCATGACTTCGCTGTGGTCGATAGAGCAGGCCGCCGCCGGGGGCACTGCCGGGGCTCCGCCGAAGTTGAAGACCAGACCGGTCGACAGGCGGACGCCGTCGTAGTTGGGGCGGCGCAACGAGGCATTATCGATCGGCACGATGCTGGAGAAGTTTTGGTGCGACCACTGGTAGTCGGCTTCAAACAGGCGGAGGGAAAGCGGTTTCCAAAGTTTGAGATCCATACCGCCGCCAAGAAGCGCGGCGACGCCGTTGCTGGCGAAATCACCGCGGGTTCTGGCCCCCAGGCGTTCCCAGCCGAACAGCGTATGCACGAAAAAATTCACGCCTTCGCCGCGAAAGGTCAGCTTCGGCCCGATGGTAGCGGCTTCGACATTGGCGATGTGGTTGTAGTCGAGGCCGACATTGCCTTCGAGAGCCAGATACTTGGTGAAGTTGTAAGCGAGGCTGGTACCGATGCCCGGCGCAATCGAGGGCAGCTTGAAGGGGTTGGGCGGAGTGCTTTGGTCGGGGACGTTGCCGCCCGGGTTCAACCACTGATAACCAACAAACAATTCCGCCTTGGGAGGATTTTCATCCTGCGCATTCATCCGGGCCGATGAGGCTACGAGAACTACCGTCAGAACGAGGGCGAAGGTCGCGATTCTGCGATAAGCTTGGTGACAAAGTGACATAGAGTCCTCCGAATCAAATCCATTACAAACTCTCTAGTAAGCCAAACGGAACAGCGATATGGAACATAGGGGGCGCGCAAGATTTGCTGCACTTGGCAAACAGAGGATTTTACAGCAAGGCGGCGGGTCGGGAAATGGAAAAGAATCACTGCCCCGGCATCTGCATAGCCGCCGGTTGCGCGATTGGAGCGCCTGGATGAGCGGAAGGAATCCATCTCAAATTGGCACCATCTCAAACTGGCACCGTGGCGAAGAGGGGTTGCGGGGCAGGGCTGCAAGCTGAATAATGATAAATCGGGACTATGCCACAAGAACGGGTACTGATCGTCGAAGACGAGGAGAACGAGCGCACCGGGCTGGCCGAGTTAGTCTCCGCTTGGGGGTACCGCACGGACACTGCCGCCGACGGCGTGGAAGCCCTGGATAAGGTCGCCACGTTCAGCCCTGCCATCGTCATCACCGACGTCAAGATGCCACGCATGGGCGGGATGGAGCTGGTGGAGCGGCTGGCGGATCTTTCGGCGTCGATAGCGGTGGTGGTGGTGACGGCGCAGAAGACAACCGAGACTGCGTTTCATGCGGGGCGGCTGGGCGTGCAGGATTACATCGAGAAACCAATTGATTTCCGGCGCCTGCGCTCGATCCTCACCAACATCGGGGAAATTCTCAACACGCGCACGGAAAATGAATCGCTGCGCCGGAGTTTGCGCGACAAGGGTGCCCTGGGCCGGCTGGTGGGTTCCTCCGCTCCGATGCAGGAGATTTTTCGCCTGATTGAGCTGGTGGCGCCGAGCACGGCTTCGGTCCTGATCACCGGATCGAGTGGCACCGGCAAGGAATTGGTGGCGCGCACGATTCACGATTTGAGTCCGCGGAAAAATAAACCATTCGTGCCGATTAATTGCGCTGCCATTCCCGAGACGCTGATCGAGAGCGAAATTTTCGGCCACGAGAAAGGAGCCTTTACCGGCGCGCTCGAACGCCGCACCGGCTGCTTCGAACTCGCCGAAGGGGGAACACTGCTGCTGGACGAGATCGGCGAGATGCCGGTGGCTACGCAGGCGAAGTTGCTGCGCGTGCTTGAAGACCACAAATTACGCCGCCTGGGCAGCAAGGTCGAAACCGCCGTCGACGTGCGCGTCCTGGCCGCCACCAACAAGATTCCAGAAGAGGCCGTGGCCCAGGGCTTGCTGCGCCAGGACCTTTATTACCGCCTGAATGTGTTCAATGTTCATATGCCGGCGCTGCGCGAGCACAAGGAGGACATCCGCGAACTGGTCAAGGAGTTGCTTGCGGAGATGAGTAAAAAGCACGACCGCAAAGTGGCCGACGTCAGTGAAGCCGTGCTGAATCTATTTCAGAGCTATTCCTGGCCGGGCAATGTCCGCGAGCTGCGCAATACGCTGGAGCGAGCCGTCATCGTTTGCGAGGGCGGGCTGGTCGAAAGCAAGCATCTGCCACCCGGATTTGGACAGAGCGTGCGCCCAGTGGTGAATGATCCGGATGCTGTGCACCTGGGAGTGGGGACGACGGTCGAGGAAGCCGAGAAGCTGCTCATCCTGAAAACTCTGCAATCCACGAATAACAACAAGACGCGGGCGGCTGAGATTCTGGGCATCAGCCTGAAGACGCTGCACAACAAGTTGAAGGAATACGGCCGGCCGCAAGATGCAGTGGCGGCCCCGGAGTAGTTCTCAGTTCCCAGTTCCCGGTTCTCAGTTAAGGGCAAGTTGCCAGTGGCCGATACCCGCCAGTAGGCAGTACCCAACACCAGGGGTTCAGGCGGGGCTGGGAACCAAAGACTGAGAACTGGGAACTGAGAACTGGTTTTCCATGAGCCGTAAAGCCATCATCGTGATTGTCCTCACCACGCTGTTCACGGCGATGGTGGTGGCGTTTTCCTGGTTCTATCTGGCGCAATTGCTGCGGCAGCGTCTGCTCTGGGCGGATGAGACCGCCTCCGGGCTGACGCGCCAGATGGAATACACGGCGTCGAAAGCGGTGCCCGATTTAACCAGCACGCGCATCGACACGGCGAACCCGAAGGCGCTGCGCGCGGCCATTGCCGGCTACCTGCAGACGGATACCAACCTGAACGACATGCTGGAATCCGTCGTCGGGAATTCGCAGATCGTCTATGATGCCGCCATCGTCGATACCTTCGGCGGGGCGATTCTGGATACCAATCCCGCGCTGAACGGCAAGCCGGTTCCACAGCGGCCCGCGCTGTATGCGCTTCGCGACGCTGGCTTCCGCCGCCAGTTGCGCATGCTGTACGGCCCGTCCACCGTGTATGAGGTAAGCATCCCGCTGGAAATGGACGAGGTGCCGTTCGGCAGCGTCCGAGTCGGCGTCTCAACGGTTTTTCTGCGGAACGAACTGACGCCGAAGCTGCAGCAGGCCGCTTTCTTCTCGGTAGTTGCGATCTTCTGCTCACTGCTGCTGTCGGCGGTAGTTTCGAACGTTGCGCTCGGACCGTTGAAGGCAATCAGCCGCAACCTCGACAGTGCCAGCGCGGGTGAAACCGATCTGCTGCCGGAGGAGGAATCGAGCTCGGACGAGGTCGGCCTGGTCTCATTGAAGATCGCTCACCTGGGCCGGCAGATTCGCGATACGAACCAGATCTTCTCCGCGCTGAAAGACAACGTCGAACAAGTGATGGCGAAGCTGCAGGACGGTCTCGTGCTCTTCACGCACGATTCGCGGGTCGTGCTAGTGAGCGCATCGGCGGAAAAGTTCCTGGGAAGGCCGCGCCGCGACATCCTGGGACGCACCGCCGAGGAAATCTTCTCGGATGGAACCGTGCTGGGGGCGGTGGTGCTGCTGGCGTTCCAGAAGCGGCGTCCGCTGGTGCAATACGAGTTCGACGCGGCCGACGCCCGCCGCGTACAAGTGTCTCTCGATTTTATCGAGGAAGGGGGAACCCCCATCGGAGCGTTGCTGACCATGCGCGATGCCGAATCGGTGCGGCGCATTGAGGATGAAATCGAAATCTCGCGGCGCCTGTCGGCCGCTGGACGCCTGACGCGCGGGGTAGCGCATGAAGTGAAGAACCCGATCAATGCCATCGTGCTGCACTTGCAGTTGCTTCAGGACAAGCTGCAGCAGGATGACCCCGACACGCGCCGGCACATGGACATCATCGGCAACGAAATTCACCGCCTGGACCGTGTAGTGCAGATTCTGGTGGACTTCACTCGTCCGCGCGATCTTCACCTGGAAGAGACGGACATGCGGAAGATCCTCGAAGAAGTCGAGGTGCTAGCTTCCCCGGGAGCCGGACGGCACAGGATCCAAATAGTCCACGATCTGCCCGAAGAGCCGCTGGTGGTTCGCGCCGACCCGGATCTGATGAAGCAAGCGGTCCTGAACCTGGTGTTGAATGGGGTGCAAGCCATGACCCAGGGGGGAACGCTCACGCTGGCCGCACGGCGCGACGATGAGAGCATCCTGATCGAAGTGCGCGATCAGGGCAGCGGCATTCCGCCCGAGGTGCAGGAGAAAATCTTTGAACTGTACTTCACGACTAAACAGGGTGGCAGCGGCATCGGTCTGGCGCAGACCTACCAGATCATGCAATGGCACTATGGCTCGGTGGAGTTCGATACGATCGTGGGCCAGGGCACTACATTTCGACTGCGACTGCCCGCGTTGAGCGCAAAACCGGCGCCGCAGGCAGAAATGACGGCGTAACCAGCCAGTTCTGTGAGCTACTGTGGTTGCAACGAAGCTATAAAATTTTCAGAATTGCTGTACCCACAAAAGATATGACCTCCGCGGCTAAAGCCGGAGCGTTTCCCAGCACCTTGATCGCAGGCCTGAAGGCCTGCGCCACCCAAAATCGGGATGCGGTGAAGGTGAGAGTGCTCTAGTATGCCTCTACTTTCCATCCTGGCGATGGCGTGGTTGGTAAGCGCTCCAGCCTCCGGAATGGTTTCACTGCAGCAGGAGACTCCTGCCGCCAGTTCCACTCCACCTCCAGCTTCTGCGCCCGCGGACACGCAGACTACACCCACGAAAAGCGAATCGCCTGCCGCGGAGCAAGGAGCACCCGATAGCACAACGAAGAAGCAGGCTGCGAGCGCGCCCACGAGCAGGACCGCGAAGCGGCGTCGGGTCCGCAAAAGCGTCCCGAAGCCGGCGCCTGCCGGGGAGCCGCGTAAGATCGTCATCCGCGAGGGGGGAGCGATCGAGCCCCCGGCACAGATCGTGCCGGGCATGACTCCCCAGGAAGCCAGCCGCGAGCGCCAGAATGCAGTGGAACTGCTCACTTCGACGGAGGAGAATCTGAAGCGGCTCACCGCGCGCACACTGGATTCCCGGCAGCAGGAAACGGTGGCGCAGATTCATTACTACGCGGATGGTGCGCGTTCCGCTCTGCAGGACGGCGATACCCAGCGCGCACACACGCTGGCGCTTAAAGCCCATTTGCTGGCGGAGGATCTGGTGAAGCACTGACGGGCGGCGGGAACGTCGGTTCCCAGAACTACTTTGCCTTTGGGCGGGGAGCGGCGTTCACCTTGTTCAGCAAGTCGCGGGAAGGAGCTTGCAGGGGGCTGGGAATCCTTACCGCTTCTTCGAGCACAATCTTAGCTTCCGCAATCTGGTTGGTTTTTGCGTAGGCCCATCCGAGACGGTAGAGCGCGGTCGCATAGGCTAGGTTGTCTTGTCCCTTGAGCAGGCCGGCGGCGGACTGTAACTCAGGAATTGCCGCCGCGGTTTTGTCTTGCTTGGTATAGGCATAGCCCAGCGTGGAATGGGCAACCCCTCCCGAAAGCCGACGCGATTTGTCGGCGTCGGGGGCCTCGGCTTGGGCCAGTTCGATCACCTTCTGCGAATAGGTGACTGCTTTTTCCAGGCTGCCCGGGCGAGTGTCCTCGACGTAGGCGTTGGCGAGAAGGAGCAAGATCGGGACGCTTTTCGGATTGCCCGCCAAGGCCTTCTCTCCATACGCGAACAAGCGGGCGGGGTCGTTCAACTGTCCGAACGTGAACATGGCGTATTGCGTGACCGGTTCCTCGAAACGGGAAGCAGGAAAGGCCGGGGTAAAGCGCTCGATGTAGGTCATGCGCGTCTGGGCGTCTTTTTCGTCGACAATCGTGTTAAACGCCGCCGTTTCCAGAAACTCGTAGGAGCTCTTGTTGCTCTCCTTGGCCTCGGCCAGATTGGAGGTGTACTCAGAGTCCGTTACCCCGGCGGGCTTGGGCCGCCGCAAGGCCCGGTGGTAGGCTTGGCCGCCGCGGCACGCGTAGTCGACGATCTTGGCGTTGTCTTTCATCTGTTCGGCGATGTTCGCCTGGGAAACCAGCAGGTCGAGATCGTCGGGTCTGGCGGTGAGGGCCCTGTCGCCGTAACTGAGCGCCTTCTCCAGGTCGCCGGAGCTTTGGTAGTACTGCGCGATCTGCCAGTTGCCGTAGGCAACGGCCATGGGGTTCGCCGAAAAATTGCGCACGAAGTCCTCGTAGAGCGCCACTTTCTTCTCGGCGTCCGGTTCGTTCGCGATCGCCTGCAGCGCTTTATCTTCGGGCGTGCCCGCTGGAATGGTGATTTTGTCGAGTTGGGCAAACGCGGGCGCCGTCCACAGCAATGCGGATAGAAACAAACGGGCGAGAGTGCTGCGGCTCATAAGGAAAGTGTATCGCAAGAAAAAGGTCTCAGGTCTTAGGTCTCAGGTGTCAGGAAAATCCTATCGGGATCAGATTTCCCCCAGGACCTGAGACCTAAGACCTGAGGCCTGATATCTGCCCTACTCGCTGGTGAAGTAGTCCACCGTGATCGGATTCTCGAACAGAGAGTAGTCGCGCGTCACGACGATAATGCCGCTGTCGGTGACGAAGTAGCGTTCGCGGTCGGCTTCCGCGTCATAGCCAATCGTCGTCCCTTCGGGGATGTACACATTTCGGTCGATGATGGCACGGCGAATGCGGCAGCGGCGTCCGATATTCACGTGCGAGAACATGATGGTTTGTTCGACTTCGGTGAACGAGTTCACGCGTACGTCGGGTGAGAGGACGCAATTCTGCACGGCACCGCCGGAGATGATACAGCCCGAAGAAACCAGCGAATCGAGCGCGTGCCCGGTGCGCGGGGACTCGGCGAACACGAACTTGGCGGGCGGATATTGGCGCTGGTGGGTGCGGATGGGCCAGTGTTCGTCATAGAGGTTGAAAACGGGCGATACCGAGACCAGATCCATGTTGGCCTCATAGTAAGCCTCGAGTGTGCCGACGTCGCGCCAGTAGAGCACTTCTTCCTTCTTGTTTTCGTCAACAAAATTGAAGGCAAAGACGCGATAGTCGTCGAGCATCTTGGGGAGGATGTCTTTGCCGAAGTCATGGCTCGATTTCTGGTCTTCCGCGTCTTTCAGCAACACTGGGATTAGCACGTCGGTATTGAAAATGTAGATGCCCATCGAGGCGGAGATCTTGGTGGGATCGTAGGGCGACCGCAAATCGGTCTGGGGAGGTTTTTCCTGAAAGCCGACGATGCGGGTGTCGCGGTCGATTTCGACCACGCCAAAATGGCGGCATTCGGCCGGGTCCATCAGGATGGTGGCGACCGTCGCGTCGGCCGCGCCGTCCTGGTGCTGCTTGAGCATGCGTCCGTAATCCATCTTGTAGATGTGATCGCCGGCCATGATCAGCACGTGCTTGGGCTCGTCGGATCCGATCGAATAGATGTTCTGATAGACGGCGTCGGCGGTGCCCATGTACCAGTTCTCACTGACCCGCTTCATGGGGGGCAGGATCTCGATGAACTCGCCGATTTCGCGGCCATAAATGTTCCAGCCTTCGCGGATGTGGCGGTTTAAGCTCAGCGCCTTGTGTTGGGTGAGGATATAGACGCGGCGCAGGCCGGAGTTCACGCAGTTGGAGAGCGTGATGTCGATAATGCGATAAATGCCGCCAAAGGTGACCGCCGGTTTCGCGCGATCGCGGGTGAGTGGGTACAGGCGCTCGCCGGCCCCTCCGGCCAACAAGACTCCGAGCGTATTCTTCATCGCGGCACCGTGGTGGGTAGCGGGCTCCGGGAGAGTCACCCCGGCTCAACGCCGAATACTAGCACAGCCAATGGTGTTTTTTGAGATGGCGGAAGACGGAGCAAGGTGTAGCGCGGACACTCACTTCGACTTCGCTCAGGGCAGGCCCTGTCCGCGCACGCGCTCAAGAATTCGCTTAGCAATGGACGATCTTGTCGCTCTGGATGCCGCGGGTTGCGTTGCGCGAGTCGACGACCAGCTTCGATTCGCTCACGATCTTCTTGTAGTCGTAGTCGGAGTGGTCGGTGACGATCAGCACGCAGTCGTACTGGCCGAGGTTGTCGAGCGACGCGCATTTCATCTGCAGGTCATATCTGCGTCCCCGGCCCACGAACGGGAAGTACGGGTCGTGGTAGCTGACTTCAGCGC
>Ga0187803_10001171_pt1 | contig 10275 bp, 9 predicted proteins | sample NC_wetland_sal_i_2_FD_132425 | JGI IMG/M metagenome (GOLD analysis project Ga0187803, IMG submission 132425) | Wetland sediment microbial communities from Neuse River Estuary, North Carolina, USA - Control_3 | ecosystem: Environmental > Aquatic > Freshwater > Wetlands > Sediment | place: USA...
ACCGCGCGAAGTACATGCTTGTGACTCTGGGGCCTCTGGCCTGGCTGGTTGCGGTTACCTTTACCGCGTCGTGGCATAAGGTTCTTGATGCTGATCCGCACGTCGGTTTTCTTGCGCAGGCACGGGTCCTGGAGGCAGGCCCGGCGACGGCGGCGACGACCCGGCTCATCTTCAACAACCGTCTGGATGCCGCGCTCACCGCCGTTCTGGTTGTGATGGTCGCGCTGGTGCTGATTGAATCCGTGCGGGGATGGATCCTCGTCCTCAGCGGCAAGAAGGAAGTGCGCATGAAAGAAACTCCGTTTGTGATGACCCGTTTCGTGGAGGAGCGAGGATGAGCCGCGTGCTCAAAGCAGCCCGAATTTTCGTGGCGACTCTGCGGGAAATCTTCGACGAGGCCGCCTACGCGCGCTTTCTGCGCCGCACGCAAATGGCGTCATCTCCGGCCGCCTACGCTGCTTTCTGGCGTGAGCGGGAATCGACGCAGGCACGCCGTCCTAAGTGCTGCTAGGGCATGAGAGCTAACGTTGTGAGATGACGGTGGACGCGCTCTGGAACGACAAGGGGGAAGCCAGTGAACATTCGACAGTTATCGGCACTGCTCATCGTGGCAGGCAGCGTATTTTGGGGCTCGTCCTGCTTATTAGGCCAGGCGACGGGTGCCGCTACACCGCATATCAACTCCCCCAGTTCCCAGACGGAGAACGAGGTTTTGCGGTTCACAGAGCTTGACATCCTCGATTTCAGCGGCGTTCGCGATGTGAAGAGAGGAACCGCATACACCTATCGGTCCGATGACGGTGTTTACGTATGGCGCACTCTTTCGGAATACCACTCGTCGGCACTGGCATCGGCCGAGTTCGACAGACTGGTCAAAGAGGCGGCCAAAGTTGTTGAGCGACCTGCAACTGTTCCAGCAGGCAAGAAAGCGGCTCGAAGATGTGTGCTTCTTTTGCGGAAAAAGCACGCGAGAGATGGAACGGCAGTTGTGGTCCGGGAAAGTGGATCCGATTTGTGGACGTTTCGGTCGAAGTCGCTTAAGCACGCGCTGGCGTTGGAAAGGCAAGTCTACCCTCACTGAGATATTGCCGGGCATGGTGCTCACCCATACCCAGCAGGGGCCGTCTTTGGGCGTTAGACTGCCAACGAGGAGCAAATCATCCATGTCACACAGCTTGCTGGTCGTAGCCGCGGCGGTTCTCTTGCTGGTTCTTGTTCCCCAAGCCTTGACTCAGGCCAGCAACTCCGCTGGCCAGACCATGCGGCCGGTGATTCGTGGACGCACCGCCGCGGTTGCCTCAATGAAAGCCGAGGCCACCGAAGCCTCGCGCCAGATTCTTGGAGCGGGCGGCAACGCCTTTGACGCCGCCGTCGGAGGCCAGGCTGCTTTGGGGGTGACTGACTTCGCGCTCAACGGCATGGGTAGCGATGCCGTAGTCCTCGTCTATAACGCCCACGAGAAGAATGTCTATTCGGTGAATGCCGAGCCTCGGGCGCCCCGGCTGGCAACCATCGAGTGGTACGAGAAAAACAACGGCGGCAAGATTCCCGAGAGCGATGGTCTTCTCTCTGGCGGCCTGCCCGGCGTGGTGGACGCCTGGTACACGTTGCTCGATCGCTGGGGCACGATGAGCTTTGAGCAGGTATTGCAGCCTGCCATCACGCTGGCGGAGAATGGCTTCCCCCTGAGCGAGCGGGGTGCATCCTATATTGCAGAGTCAAGAAAGATTCTCAAGTATCCTTCGACGGTCAAGATCTACCTGCCGAATGGCCGGCCACCCAAGGCGGGTGACGTTCTCAGAAATCCCGATTTGGCGCGCACCCTCAGGAAATTGGTCGAGGCCGAAAAGGCAAATCAAGCTAAAGGCCGGCACGAGGCGCTGAAAGCAGCCCGCGACCGTTTCTACAAGGGCGACATTGCGAAGGACCTGGCTGAATTCTCCGCGGCCAACGGCGGCCTGTTTCGCTATGACGACTTCGCCGAATACACCGCCGAGGTCGAGACGCCGGTCTCGATCAACTACCGTGGTTATCAGATTTACAAGAACCCGTCCGCCACTCAGGGACCGGCGGAACTGATCGCCCTCAATCTTCTGGAGGGCTATGATCTGAAGGCGCTGGGCCACAACAGCCCTGACTTTCTCCACACCAGCGTAGAAGCCATCAAGCTCGCCATGGCCGACCGCGAAAAGTACCTCGGCGACATGGACTTCATCAAGATTCCTTACGACGGTTTGCTCTCGAAGGAATACGCTCGCGAGCGCAGAAAGCTGATTGATCCCGCGAAAGCATCGCTGGAGCTGCGTCCCGGCTCGCCAGAAAAGTTTGCCGGCAGCGCGTCGGCGGGGGCATTGGGAAACGACCGACCGGTCCACGAAGTTCTCGACGGCGACGCCAGCCACGACGGCGATACCAGCTACCTGGCCGTTGTGGACAAAGACCACAACATGGTCAGCTTCGAACCCAGCCTGCACAGCCTGTTCGGCACTGGAGTCGTCATGGGCGACACCGGCATCATCTTCAATTGCCGTGGCGACTACTACTCGCTGGTCCGCGGCGAGGCCAATGCTCTTGAACCGGGCAAGCGCCCACGCAGCACGCTGCAGAGCACCCTGATCATGAAAGACGGCCAGCCTTACGCGATCCTGGGCAGCCCTGGAGGGGACGATCAGGTGATGCGCACCATGCAGACCCTGATCAACATGATCGATTTCGGCATGAACATCCAGCAGGCGATTGAAGCGCCGCGCTGGTCGTCCAGCGCTTTTCCCGCTTCACCCTTCCCGCACACCATGCATCCCGGGGACCTGGCAGTCGAGGCGCGCATCCCGGAGGCAACGCAGCAGGCGCTGATCTCCCGCGGCCACAAACTGCGCGTCACGCCCGCTTGGTCGCTCGGGTCGAACGCTGGAATTGTCCTTGATGCCAGCACGGGCGTTCTCAGCGCCGGGGCGGATCCCCGTGTGGATGCGTATGCTTGGGCATGGTGAGGAACGAGCACCAGGCGACGTGCGCTAATGAGTGCTTTCGCGATTTCTCGCCAATCAACGTCGAGAACCCCTATTTCAGGAACACAAACGAGTTGAGGGCTTGTCCTAAGCGCCCCTCCACTTCGGCGCGGCCCTGCTTGGTGAACTCCTTGTCAGTTTCAGGATCATACGCTGCACGCGAGATGACGGTTTGCATACCTAATTCACAATCGGGCGAGACAGACGCCATTTAGGCGGGTAGGATTGTCAGTGCAGTCCACTAACGAAGGGGAGCACGATAATGCCGAACCGTATCTCCCGCCGGAAATTCCTGGGTACCGCCAGCACCGTCGCTGTCAGTTCTCTCCCGTGGAAGGGGAGCGGGAAGAATGCGCTCGCAAACACCATGGGCCAGCAACCTGCTTCTTCACTACGTGCCGATCGCATTGTTGACATGCACGTGCACTTCGATGAGGCAAATCCTAATTTCGTGAGCGACCTGCTGAAGCTCTGCGGCTCGCTCAACCTTACCGCCTGTGTCTTGACCCCATTTTCCTCACGGAAAGTAGTGGCCGAGGCGGCCCGGCAACATCCTGGCCAGATTGTTCCGTTCGGCTACGTTGATCTCGATGCACACGACGCTGTCCAGCAGGTGGAACAGTTCCATGCTTTGGGCTATCGCGGCTTAGGCGAACTGGAGTTTGTCAAGAAGCCCTTCAATGATCTTTCCTATTTTCCGGTTTACGAACTCGCAAACCGCTACTCCTGGATCGTGCTATTTCATACCGGTATCGTTCTACGGGCAAAATTCGACGAACCCGAGGACGTGGCCTCCGGCAGGATGCGTCCTATCCATTTGGAAGAGATTGCGCGGCGCTTTCCGAAGATAACGGTACTGGGAGCCCACTTTGGGAATCCTGAATACGAGTGGGCGGCAGAGATAGCGCGCTGGAACCCAAATGTGTTCTTCGACCTCAGCGGGTCCTCGCTGACCAAGATGCGGGAGCGCCTAGCGGATTTCCGCAAGGTCTTCTGGTGGTCTGGAAGCGATTGGGGAACGGATACGCCGAACAACGATCCCAGCGCTTACATCAAGATTGTGTTTGGTTCGGACGTAAAGCTGGGTGAGATCGAGTCGGTTGTGCACCAATATCAGGCGCTATTCGAAGCCTGCGACGTTCCACCCCAGACGTGCAGAATGATCATGGGCGGCACGCTGGCAAAGATGTTGAATTTGCCCGGATAGATTCACTCGCTGGGACGAAGCGCTCACCTTGGCCCCTCTTCGTCCTCTGCGGCGCTTTAGGCTCTTCTCAAGAGACTGGGCCTGACGTAACACGACAAACCGTCGTTCTAATCGATTCGAGCCACGACTACTCAATCCGGGTTTCTTGGGAGATCGGAGGCTACAAGTCAACTGACGCTGTCGGCGATAACACTCAAAACCCTAGTTCAAGGTCCAATGAGTGCTATGCCGATGTTACGCCAGCTATACCCACTCTAGGACTCTCGCCTCTTCCGCGGTACACTGCACTCACATGCGTGTCCTCGGGATTGACTGCGGCGGGGAGTACACCGGCTACGGCGTAGTCGAGATGGATGCGTGCGGAAAGCTTTGCTGCCTGACTTGTGGCGCGATCAAGCTGTCTCCGCGGGAAGCGCTGCCCCGGCGCCTGTCCCGCATCTTCGCGCAGCTCGGAGAAATCATTGCCCAGCACCGGCCTGAGGAAGTGGCAATCGAAGATGTTTTCTACGCCCTCAATGTGAAGTCGGCGCTGAAACTCGGACAGATCCGCGGCGTCTGCATGCTGGCCGCGGCTGCCGCCGGACTGGAAGTCGCGGAATACTCGCCGCTGAGCATCAAGTCGTCAGTCGTTGGCTATGGCCGCGCGGAGAAGCAGCAGGTGCAGCACATGGTGACCCGGCTTCTTGAACTTCCCGTCGCACCCGAGCCCATGGACGCCTCGGACGCGCTGGCCATCGCCATCTGCCACCTGCACACCGTGGGAACGCTCAGTCGCCAGCGCGCCTAGGCTCGGCAGCGCAACGCCCGGCAATCTGACAACCGGCCTCCGACTTTTGGCATAATCTCTTGCAGCAGTGTTTGCGACCAATGGCGGGAACATGGTAAGCAATCTGGTCTGTGTCGAAGAGGCAGGATTCCTGGGCTCATCGCACAAGCGGCGGCGCGTCTTCAGCGCGGTTTTCTTGGCGGCATGGCTCGTCTTGTTGTGGAGTCTCACCGTCGTCGCCGCCGAGCCCGCCACCGTGACGTTCTCGCTCGAATTCCCCAACTCGGAACCGGAACACTACTCCATCACGGTGCAGTCGGACGGGCACGCTCGCTACGAGTGTTTGGCCAGGATCTCCGATGACTCCGACGACCGCGAGACCTACCAGGCCGATTTCATCTTCGCGGACGCGACTCGCGACCGGGTGTTCGACCTGGCCGCGCAAGCTGGCTATTTTTCCGGCAAAATCGACTCCGGCAACAAGAAGCTGGCATTCACCGGCTCGAAGAAGCTAGCATACAAGGACGAGCGGCGCAGTTTTGTTGCGAATTACAACTTTTCCCCGCAGCCGGCGGTTCAGCAGTTGACCACCCTATTCCAAAACGTGGCCGCGACCCTGGAATTCGGGCGCCGGCTTGCCCACTACCACCGCTATCAGAAGCTGGCGCTGGACGACGAATTGAAGCGCATGGAAGATCAGGCCCGGCACGGCGACCTCGCCGAACTGCAGGCGGTAAAGCCGGTTCTGCAGGAGATTCTCGACGACCCCTCTGTTATCAACGTGGTACGGGCCCGCGCCCAGCGCATCATGGAGATGGGCAAAAACGCAGCCACGGGGCGGTAACACGTCGTGGATCTACGGACCATGCTCAACCGGCCAACGCCCAACCTCCGCCCGGCCATGTCCCACTAGACCCACCTTTTACAACTCTTGCCCCCAAACCGTGTTCTAATAAGTAAAGAAGTCCCCGGGGGTTGTTATGTCCAATGCATCTCTGTCCAGATTCACTCTGGTTCTTCTGGCGGTTGCGGCTTGCGCTGTTCTGGCGCTGCCCGCGCTGGCTGATTCTCAGGCGCGTATCGTTCGCCTCAGCGACGTGCAGGGTTCGGTTCAGATCGACAAGAACACGGGCTTGGGATTCGAGAACGCATTCCTCAACCTTCCCATCACGCAAGGAACGCAGTTGAAGACGCTCGACAACGGACGCGCCGAAGTCGAGTTCGAGGACGGCAGCACGCTCCGCCTGACTCCCAATTCGAGCATCGAGTTCAGCACGCTCGGCGTGAGCGACGCCGGCAGGCACATCTCGGTGATCAACCTGGTCGAAGGAATGGCCTATGTCAATTGGCTGGGCAAGAGCGGAGATGAGTTCAGCCTGAATTTCTCGCGCGAGAAGATCACGCTCGACCGTGCCGCTCACTTCCGCGTCGATACCTCGACCGAAGTTGCTAATCTGGCGGTCTTCAAGGGCGATGTCGAAGTAGATGGCCCCGCCGGCAAGATGATGGTCGCAAAGAACAAGACCGCAACCTTTGATGCTGCCGACAACGACAAGTCCATCTTGGCCAACAACATTACAGAAGCGCCGCTGGACTCTTGGGATAAGGAGGCCATTGCCTACCACGACCAGTACGCGAAGAATAATTCTTCGCCCTACGGATACGGAGCGAGCGACTTGGGCTATTACGGCGCCTACTCCAACGTCCCGGGCTACGGCATGATGTGGCAGCCCTATTTCACCGGTATTGGCTGGGATCCATTCATGGATGGCGCTTGGGCTTGGTATCCCGGCTACGGCTACATGTTCGTGTCCGCCTATCCCTGGGGATGGATGCCCTACCGCTATGGGAACTGGATGTTTGTCCCGGGATTCGGTTGGATGTGGCAGCCCGGAGGATGGAACACATGGGGCACAGTGCCGCGTTACACGGGTACGACAACCGTGCATGTTCACCCACTGGTCGTGCCAACTGGAACTATGCACACGGTGGTGGTGGGGAAGGGTGGACCTACTTCCACTCTGTCCTCGCCGCGGCTGGTCGTCAATGCGGGTTCGGCCGGCTTGGGAATTCCACGAGGCTCGCTCGGAAATCTCAGGCGTGTGAACAATCAGGTCGCGAAGAACGGATTTGCTGAAGTGCACCGGGCGCCACAGTTTGGCTCCACTTCGGGTAGAACCTCTTCGGGTAGAACCTCCGGCGTCAGCGCCCCGCGCAGCACCGTATCGAGTCCGTCCATGGGGCATGCCGCAGGTGCAGGGCACGTTGGAGGCGGAACGCATCGTTAGAGCGGGAATCTAGCAGAAACGCGACAGGGCGGCCGATCCGGCCGCCCTTCTCTTTTGGAACCAAGCGCTGCGACTCAGTCTTGCTCTTTGCGATATGCGGACCCTTACCGTCGCAGACTCACCGAGGTGACCACCTTCTGGCACAGGGCTCCGAACTCCGCCGACCAGCGATCTGAGCTGCAGCTCACGGGAACGACCTTCCCCCAGGGAGTGAGCATGAGTCCCAGAACGCCGTGAATGTTGGCCAGATCGCGTTGGGTAGCGCTGAATTCGGCGATCAAGCTGGGATATCCGTCGAGCGTGGCACTGGAAAAATTCGTCCCAATCCCCGGCTTCGCCGCCAGCCACACATAATTGGCCAGGTAATAGTCGGCCTGCTTTCTCAACTGTTCGTCTTCGGTCAGACCCGAGGATCGCAGATCCAAGGCGGGGCCAACGGCAACGCTGACCAGAAGATCGCCGTTCTTCGCCAGATATACCGTGCGCAGCGGCGTATCTTCGGAAACCTGCACATCTCCCGGTAACGCCACTGACACACTTGCGCAAAACCAAACGTCGCGGCACAGCCCCTTCTCATAGCGCGTGAAGCCTGCGGGCGTGGCCACCAACGACTCGGAATCAACCACCACCCGCGTCGATCTCTTCACCACTGCCGGCTTCGCTGCCTGAATCATGGGATTGGGCAGGAGCGTCTTCGTTGCCGGGACTGGGATACTTCCGCTCTGCGGCTCCGGTGTCGCTTCAAAGCGTTTCAGGGCTGCCAGCCACTCCACGGATCCGTCATCGGGCAGGAGTCGTGCCCGCGCTTCCTCCTGGAAATGAAAAGTCATGAAGGGGTAGCGTCCCGGATTGTCGGAGCGCATGCTGGAAAGATCGGGCATGGGATTCTCCCAATCGGGCTCATCGGGCTCGGGCGGGTCGTCGGCCGGACCGCTATCGTCATAGGGAGAGGCCAGGGTCAGCTTGTTGTCAATGGTTTGCGAGCGGTGCAGCCAGGCGACGTGATGATTCGCAGGATCGAGCAGCAATGAGATACGCAGAACCGCGGCCACGGCGTTGTTGCCTGCAGCCGGCACCACGCGTCCGCCGCTGGCCGTGCCCGCGGCCGGAAGATCAATGGGCGAGAAGACATACTGCGAAGTCACCCAGGCGCAAGACTTTCCATCCACTTGCACCAGGTTCCGGAAGCGCAGGTCCGCTCCACTCAATTCCAGATCCTTCAAGGCGCGGTCGTGGGGATAGGCGAACTGCCCGCGCGGTTTCCACGAGTCGCCTGCGGCGACCGGTTGCGGCGAGAACTGCGTCTGCAGCAGATCCTGCGTCAGCTTGCGCAGAAGGTCGCCGCCATCCCAATACTTGAAGTAGCCGTTGCTGGCTTGGCTCAAGAGCGTTTCGCCGTGCGGTCCCACGCGAAACATGACCGGAGAAGATTCGAGCGCAGCCAGCCGCTTCTGGAAGTCAGCAGCAGAAAACAGCGCGCAGCGCACGCTGGTCACACGCAGGTCGCTGTAGCGCGCCTCAACCGGGAAATTGCCGTCTTTGTCTGCGGCCTGCGGACGCAGGGTTACGATGGCCGCCAGTGCATAGTCACACGGTCCGCGTGCCGGCGTCAGGATCGCTCCGCTGGCATCCGCGATAGGCACGAACGAGGCCGCGGCTTCCACTTCGTAGCGCAGAACCTCTCCTGGCTTCACGTCGGCGTGCAGCAAGAGCTTGTGCGGAGCGGGCGCGGCGTGCGTTTGCCCCTCCACACGCGGCGCTGCCAGGCCCAGTGTCAGGGCGAGGCCGGCAATCGCGAAGATGGAAAGCTCTCGGTTCATGCACAGTCTTTCGTGTCTACTGTGGGTCATCGTCGTCCGGGGGATCGTCCGGCGGGTCGGCGGGTTCGTAGGCGGGTGGATCCTGATACGTCGGATACACCTGTGGCCTCGCCGGCTCCAACGCCTGGCTTCTGGCAGATTTCACGATGGCGTCGCAGATGCTGGCTGCCGCGCTGGCATCCTCGTCGCGAAACACGCAGGCAAAACCGTAATTCCCGTTGGGCGAACTTGCGACCACACTCAATCCGCGGTACTTAAGCACTCCGCTCATTATCGTGAAATGGGTAATCGTCGCCGCTGAGCCGTCAATCTGAATGCGCTCATCCCGCAGCAGCCGCGCGCTCTGGCCAAAGTATTCCGGCCGGGAGAACCAGCCTTGCAGGAATACTCGCTTGGCGCCGTCAACCTGAGCGTACATCGGGCCAAGCGACTCCGCGGCGTAGATGCGGATGGCATGAGCCGGATCTTCTTCATGGCCTGCCAGCGGAATCAGTACCGGCCGCGGCTCTTCGGCTGAGCGGGTCCACTTCGGGTGCTTGGGCAGTGCGATGGAGAGTTCGTAACAGGGCGTCCGCGTGCACAACCGTACTCGCCAGACACCGCCGGGATCCGGGCCGTCTTCTTCCTCGTTGACCGGTTGCTTGGCGGCGACGTGGCCTGCGGCCGAGTGCTCCTGCCGCGCTTTGCGCGCTACGTCACCCAAAGACTGTCCAGAGGAATCCTGCCCCCACGCTCCTAAGCCCGCGCACAGCGCCAGTCCGGCCAGAGCCATCCGTGAGCAGGTTGTGAGTGGCGATATTCTCATGGCAGTCGTAAAGAATTTACCAGCGTGGTGCACAATGCTTCCGCGTCCGCGAAGCGTTGCTCGGACGCCGTGCAACCCACCATGAACTGGGTGTCCTGGTCCTCGATCAGGGCCCGCTCCCCAATCCACCATGTCTGATCGCGCTGGTAGCGAAAGCGGGTCATCAGGGCGGATCGCCCTTCGATTGTCAGCTCCTGTGTGCTGACACCATCGGTTTTCTCGCGCGACCAACCGTTGGAGTTGGCCAGGTCGCGCATGCGGATGTAATCCCGGTCCGTCAGGCTGCGATAGGGTGCGTTTACATCCGCCGGTCCGGCGTAAAGCAGCACTGGGTCTCCGTTCAGAATCGTCTTGAAGATATGTTGTCCGTTAACACGCGAA
>Ga0187803_10001172_pt1 | contig 10272 bp, 9 predicted proteins | sample NC_wetland_sal_i_2_FD_132425 | JGI IMG/M metagenome (GOLD analysis project Ga0187803, IMG submission 132425) | Wetland sediment microbial communities from Neuse River Estuary, North Carolina, USA - Control_3 | ecosystem: Environmental > Aquatic > Freshwater > Wetlands > Sediment | place: USA...
AATACGTTCGGTACGATCAGTTCAAAAAACATGTCGGTAGCGGCGTCATTTGAGAATAGGACCGGGCCACGATACTCCTCGTCCACCACAGGAGCCTCGCGAAGTTTTTTCATGTCTTCGACTAGCTTGAGGGCATCCGCGTGGAATTCCTCGGGCGAAGGGATTTCCTCCATTCGGACGGGCGTGAATTGCGGCGAGCGTTCCAGTCTCATGCCATCCGCGGCCTGCTCACTCGCGCTCAAAATGATCAGGTAATGCGCCGATCCGTGCCGAGTGATTGTGCCTTCCGTGTTCACGAAGTATTCGGCCAACGTTGTGAAAGTAAGTGTGGCCATGAACGACTGGATCTGCGGGTCGTTCTTGTATACCGAAGTCGCGGACTCCAGCATTTTCGTCCACTTGGGCGTATCCACGTCCAGTTTCGCCAGCGGACCGATGGATACAACCGGCTCGGCTTTTGCGAAATCATCCACCGGCTGATCGACGTTGAGCTCTTTGAGCATTGCTTTCTTGTTGGAGAAAGCCTCACTCGCGCGCTTGTAGGCCTGGTCGGTCGCCAGCCAGACTTGGTGACGGATCGCGAGTTCATCATTGTCCAGAGGAAGAATGTCGCTGATCCCCTGGCCCGCATTGTAGTAACTGTCGAGTTTGTAGTCGCCCAGGCGCACGACTGCGCGGAGAAATCGCAAGCGCATATGGTTTTGGTCGCGCAAAGCGCCAAAGGCCGCGCTGGCCTCGATCTGGTCAACGTCGAATACGTGGTATTCGATGTAGAACGGTGAATCGACATTATCCATCTTGAGCTGCGCTTTTGAGCGGGCAAGTTCCGTGTGAAGAGCGCGCAAAATGGGGTCCGAAGCGGCCTCGGCAGGAAGTTGCTTTTCCTGCGCGGCAACTCCGAACGGCGAGACCACGAGGAAGACGAAAAGGATTGCTGCTGCACGCCACGCGGGGACGTGCCAGGATATTTTCATCGCGCACCTCCCGCCGGCGTGGCTGGCGTCGAATTCCCAGATGACTCTTCAAATCCCGGTGCCGGTAATATCGGGGGGCGCTCGCGCGAAGCGCTCCGCTTCTGGACTTCCATTTCACTGAATAGCATCGCGGGCGCCGATGCCGACACTGGAACGCTGCCCGACTCCGCCCCGCAAATTCCGTTGAACACTTCCGTCTTGTCGCCCGTCAATAAAATCCGATTCAATGATGCGAGGGGAGTTCCCACGATGTCGACGCCGCGCACAAGCTGGTCCGGCCGGCCATCGGGATACACGCGCCAGACGATTACTGGAAGCACCTGAAAAGCCTGCGGAAGTTCGCGCGTCGTCAGCGTGAACCCTCCCTGCACGTCTTCAAAGTAGAGACCGTATGGTTTTCCCTGTTTTTTTACTTCGTCAATGAGCTGCGCGCGCATTTCGGAATCCTTCACAGTCTTGGTCGATTGAACGATCAAGTTTCCCTGGCGCCCGGTGGGCATGAAGCCGGCCTGATGGCGTCCATGGCCATTTGATTTTGAGAAATTCGTGATCGGCATGCGCGACATCAGAAAATTCTTGAGGATTCCGTCCTGAATGAGCGGCACGCGCTGCGAAGGCACGCCTTCGTCATCGTGCGAATAGGTACCCGACAGGGCCACGCCGTTGATGGTTCCCAGGGTCGGATCGTCGTACACGCTCAGGAACGCGGGCAGTACCGGCTGATCTACTTTTTTCGTGAACGTCTGTCCTTCGGTTTCGCCTCGCTGCCGATGGCCTTCCAAACGGTGTCCCAGCACTTCGTGGAAGAAGACGGCTGCCGCTCGCCCGGAAAGAAGCGCCGGGCCGTCGAATGGCTCAGCCAATGGGGCTTCGCGCAGCGTTTTCAAATCCGACGCCATTTTCTCTTCTTTGGCCGTCAGCTCTTTTTCGGTGGGAAGGCCGTCGGGCTTTGTCGATTCAAACGTCTCGACGCGCACGAGATCCATCCCGTCTTCCGCTCGTGTATTGGCCTCAACCACCAACCTCGCCATGAGGCCGGGAGTTTCCACCTTGCTTCCTTCGCTGGAAACAAAATAGGAAGTCGTCTGCTCGACTTGCAATGTCACCGTGGAGCTGTAAATTTCGGGATATTTCCGGAAAAGCGACGAATATTTCCGGATTTTTTCTTCCCACTCCTTTTGATTGAATACGATGGGAGCGGGCGGGGCTTCCACGTGTGCTTGGGCGGCCTCTTGAGAAAAATCGGGAGACTTGTCTTCCTCTGCGGCCTGGACAGATTTGTTGGTCATCACTTTTGCGTACGCAGGGGTGGCGCGGCGATATTCTCGGTTGGTCAATTCCCACAAGGAGCGTGCAATTGCGTCCCGATCGTCTGCCAGGGGAAGTGCGCCCGAGCTGATTCCAGAATCGCGATTCTCGTTATGTGTGTTGTCCATGGCCGGCGTGCCGACGCGCATGGTTACGTCCGCCCACCGGTGATTTCCCGAATTGGATGTCACAATCGTGCCGTATGTCCCGGCGACGACCATGGTGTGCTGGTCGTACACTTGATAACTGATGAAATACGGCGCGGGATCGGATTTCGCCAGGGAAGTTTTCGCGCGCTCCAGCTCTGCCTGCATCGTCGACAGGAGAACGCCTTCGCCTTTGTCTGCGGGCGGAGCGCTCCACGCGAGAATTCCACGCGAGGCTAGAATGGAGACAAACAAAAAAAGAATCGAAAGCCGGAATCGGTTCATGGGAATATTTGGCGTACGACCTCCTGCTTTCGATAGATGCCGGATGACCTGTTCGCGCCCGCCTAATCTTTCACAGATGCCTAATTATCTGATCATGCCCGGAATCGACTCGCCGGGCAAACAGTTTTGCAGATCACTGAATCCAAAAGGTAGGGCGTTGACCTCGCCACGTTGCCGGAACTAAGATGCGGCCACCCCCGGGAAACAGGTTGGTTTCAAGTAGCACTGGCTCCTCCCTGTGCGTTGAGGAGCGGTTACTTTTTGCGGAGGAATCATGGCCGGTCGCAGAATATTTCTAAAGAATTTCGCAAGGGCGTCCGCGGGCCTCTGCTTCGTGAATTGCGGTTTGATGCCCTTGTTTGCCGGGGCGCAGCAGCCGGCTGCGCCAGGAAAACGCCGCCAGGTCATGGCGGGAGGGCGCCGCGTTCGCACGATCGATATTCACGCGCACTGTTACGTCGACGTGCACGATTTGGTTCAGGGACATCCGGAAGCCCTGGTTCCAAACGGCGGCCCACCCACATTCGATGGGCCGTTTCTCAGCCCCACGAAAGATGTGGAAGCGCGGCTTCGCCACATGGACGAGCACGGAATCGACATCCAGGCCGTGAGCCTCGCTCCCGCTTATAACTATTGGGCGGACCGCGATCTTTCCGTCAAGATCGTCACGCGCCAGAATGACCAAATCGCCGCATTGTGCGCCGCTCACCCGGATCGGTTTGTAGGTCTCGGCGGATTGTCAATGCAACATCCCGATCTCGCCGTCGGGCAAATGGTCCACGGCGTAAAGCAATTGGGGTTCCGGGGATTTGAAATTGGCGGCAGCGTGAATGGTGAGGAACTTTCGAATCCCAAGTTCAATCCGGTGTGGGCCAAGGCCGAGGAACTCGGAATTCTGCTCCTTCTGCACCCCGCGACATTCGTGGAAGGATTAAAGCGGTTTCAGGGCAACGGATTCTTGCCCAACGTGGTCGGCAATCCGTTGGAAACGACCGTCGCTTTCATTCACCTGATTTTCGAGGGAACGCTGGATCGCTATCCCGGCCTGAAAATCTGCGGCTCGCACGGCGGAGGCTATTTGCCGTCCTACGCCGGACGGACGGACCATTGCGCGGAACTCAGCAATCGATGCAAGCCTGTGAAAAAGCATCCCAGCGAATATTTCAAACAGCAACTTTATTGCGATTCGATTGTGTTCACGGCGGAAGGATTGCGCCATCTTGTCGCCGAAGTCGGCGCGAGCCACGTCCTGTTCGGCACGGATTTTCCATTCGACGTGATTGACCCCTTCATGGGCGACCCGCGCGAAGTCGATTCCGTCCTCGGCGTTGCCGGGCTGAGCGAAGCCGATCAACGCGCCATCCTAGGCGAGACCGCCGCAAAATTGCTGGGGATTAAGTAGGAGAGGCAGTCCCTACCAAAATCGGCGAACGAGTTATAATCCTGCCATGTACAGCGAAGCGGTCCTCGATCATTTTCAGAATCCGCGAAATGCGGGCGCGCTTGACGCGGCCACGGCCACAGTCTCCGTGGAAAATCCAGTTTGCGGCGACATCCTCGAGCTTTCCGTCCGCATGGAAACTGGCCGCATCGCGGAAGCGCGATTTCGCACGCGCGGTTGCGTTACGGCGCTGGCTTGTTCATCCCTTTTGACCGAATTACTGCGTGGAAAAACACCTGCCGAGGCGCGTGCGATCACTTCGGAGCAAATCTCGGAAGCGCTCGGCGGCCTGCCGCCAGCCACGTTGCATGGCGCGCAACTCGCGCGCGACGCGGTCCATGCCTTACTCGCCAAACTGAATTGAAGCAACAGAGATCCCAAGACACAGAGCAGTGAAAGAACCATAGTCCTTTGCTTTTCTCTGTGTCTGTGCGCCTCTGTGGCTATTTCGCGTCCGGCCCAAGGGCGCGTTTCAGCATGTCAGGGTCATTGAGATTCAGGATGATGCCTTCCTCATCGGTCGGGACCTCCAAGAGGTCGCCAGCATGCGCCCAGACCACGGCGCGCGCTCCCGTATCCTCGGGTGCGGCGAGCAGTTCGCCAAACAGGGCTTTTGAAAAAATCACAGGGTGGCCGCGACGGCCATTGTAAGTAGGGAGAACGATTGCCTTCTTGCCTGCGTAAAATCGCTCCACCAATTCGCTGACCAGGCGTGCGCTTACCAAAGGATGATCGACCGGACAGAGAACCATCCCGTCGATCTCATTCCCCTCCAGACTTCGCAGGCCCGCGCGGATGGAGGAAAGTTGCCCGTGTTCCCACTCCGCGTTCATGACAACCACAGACGGATCGAGGTTCGCAATTGTGCGGATTTCTTCAGCGCCCGCGCCCAGCACCACACGCGTCACGCCGATCCGCGGATCGCGCGTAACTTCAATCAAGTGTTCGAGGAAGGTCCCTTCGCGGTAGGGAAGCAGGGCTTTCGGTCTTCCCATCCGGCTCGAAGCGCCGGCGGAGAGGATAACAGCAGCAAGCAATCAGTTTCCTTTGCTCCAAAAGTTTACGATGAACGTTCGCTATGAACCGAAGCCGTTGCTGCGTTTTCGATTTTCACGGACTTGTGCGGGATATTGTTCGCGCCACGGCGGATCGCGATCAGTTCGGCCGTGATACTGATGGCGATTTCCTCGGGGGTCAGCGCTCCAATGTCGAGCCCCACCGGAGCGTGCACGCTCGCAAATTTTTCGAGCGGAATGCCTTCCTTCTCGAGCGCGCGGTAAACCGAAAGCACTTTGCGCTTGCTGCCGATCATTCCGATGTACCGCGCCGAAGTGCCCACGGCCCACCGAAGGACGTGCATGTCGTCCTTATGGCCACGCGTGACGATCACCATGTACGTCGCTGCGTTGGGCTTGATCCTCTCAAAAGATTCCTCGAAGCTGGTGTGAATCTCCTGCGCCATCGGGAATCGCTCGCGGTTGGCGAACGATTCGCGGTCGTCGACGACGCCGATGGCGAAGCCCGCCGTGTGCGCCGCGTTCGCGAGCGCGATCGAGACGTGGCCTCCTCCAAAAATGTAGAGCATCGGCTGCGGCAGGATCGGCTCCACGAAAATTTCGAGCGTGCCGCCGCAAATTAGTCCGTTATCGTAATTGGCTTCGTTATTCAAGCTGAAGGTCATCTTGCGCGGCGCTTCCGCTTGCATCACTTCCTTCGCCGCCGCCCAGACTTCCGCTTCCACGCACCCGCCGCCAATCGTGCCGGCAATCGACCCGTCCTCGCGCACAAGCATCCGCGAGCTTTCATAGCTCGGAATCGAGCCGTTGGTGTGAACTATAGTGGCCAGCGCTCCGCGCCTTCCGGCGCGCCGGAGCTTAACTACTTCTTCAAATAGGTCCATAGGGAAGCGCCTAAATCTTAGGGTACGGCTCGCGCTCCCACCTGTCAACGGGCCCGCCGGCCCTTGGTAACGGGTGGCTCCAAACTATGCAAATAGATAGGCCGGAGCAGAATCGAAGGGAGGTGAGCCCGCCGCGGAAAGGGCTTCGCGGTTTGCCGTTTAGACACGCCCCGTACGGCTAGCCGTGAGCGATTACCTTTATCGGTGAACCGCGGCGGACCCTCTGAGGGGAGACGCGATGGAGGGTTCCAGCTACCTGTTAAACCTCGCGCCGGGCTTCGTCTGCTTCCGCGGCGAGATCGTGCAGAAATTCAAAGAAATCGGGCGACTGGCCACGGAACAAACCGTCGTCGGTGAGGGCTTTGACCGCTCCCTTGGCGACGTTCTGGGTTGCAGTCGGCCGGATGATCGAGCAGACGGGGAAATTCTTGCTGAGGAAAATGGTCGGCTCCGGCATGACCAGGTTGGACTGCAATGACTCTGGCTGCGGGATGTCGTTTGTGAGGTCGGGGAACACCAGCGCGCCGTCGGTCAATGGTTTTGCGTTACCAGCCTTGTCATGCCAAGTCTGGAAGTGCATGATCTCGGTCCCGCCGATGCTCAGTAAGATACGCAGAACTTCCACGCTGGTTACTCTCTGGGCGAGCGAAGCATACAGACTGGTGCCTCCCTGCTCGATAAACGCGAAGTGGAATCCCGCCGTGTTAGCGATGGCCTGAACATGATTGTCCACTGGCAAATTGCTGTTCATGATTTCCAATTCGGCGTTGTTTCTGGGAATCGCGGTGAACATCCCGCCGGCCAAAGTCGGAACCGCATTCGGAAAGGTGTCTCCAAAATCCGGATTCTGATCGCCACTGCGGTACCGCGTCCACCAGCTCGTGTCCACGGTGAGTTCCGTGAGGTTGGTCAGCCGCTTCTTTGAAGCGATGCCCGGAATGTCCGTTACTTGGCTGCCAAGCAGATTGCGGAAATGGTCCAGGCTGACAGTTTTTGCGCCCTTCGACTTCAGGTACGCATTGATGAAAAGCTCGTGGCTCATTTCGTCGTCTGTGTTGTCGGCGATGTACTGCGGCATGTCTCCATCAAGCACTGTGAGGCCCGTCTGATACCCGGATACGGGAGCGCCCACTCCTCCAAGTTCGTTGTATTGCTGCCACAAATCGGTTTCGAGGATTTCGGCCGCAGCCAGAAATCTGAGGATGGCGGCGTCTCCTTCGGTTATTTCCTCGTCTCGATCGGCCCCCAAAGCGGTAAGGCCGCTGGACAGCAATCCCACCCCGACGGTTGCTGCGCTTGCGGCCATGCTGTTCCTCAGGAAGGAACGCCGGTCCGCACGCTTGGGGATTACAGTTTCCGATTGCTTCATATTCTTTTTCTCCTCTGCGTAGATGATTTCGATCTGGTCCCTTGCCGCACCTCAAGTAGAGCTGAGTTCGTAACGGGAACATCAACGAGGGAAACCAAATCGGTGCATCGGCCCGGCACCTATGAAGATGTTTCCCGCCATCGATGCGTCCCGGCCGAGCACATTAGCGGGATCTATCTGGTCTGTTGTCACGCCCCGGTCAACTCGAAGTCAATGTCTTCGCAGCAAGAATTGACAAATTTCAGACAGGTAGGAGGCAACCCGGAAAATCCGAGCATCAGGTGTAGCCTTAACAAATTGTCGCGAGTAGTTACTCACTTTTGGTCAAAAGTGGCACGGATGCGGAGAGTGTGAGAAAATATCCTTGAAGGACGAGGCCCCATGAGCACATCCGTTGGCAAAAACGTGACCCTGGAAAAGCCGGACGATTTCGGCAAGCTGCTGCAGGACGAAGGAATTATCTTCACGCAGCTCGATAAGGCCGTAAACTGGGCGCGCAAGAGTTCCATCTGGCCGCTGGGATTCGGTTTGGCCTGCTGCGCGATCGAAATGATGTCAATGGCCGCGTCGCGTTTTGACGTCGCGCGGTTTGGCTCCGAAGTGTTCCGTCCGTCGCCTCGCCAGGCTGACTTGATGATCATCGCCGGGCGCGTCTCGCAAAAAATGGCGCCTGTCATCAAGCAGCTCCACGAGCAAATGCCGGAGCCCAAGTGGGTGATCTCCATGGGCGCGTGCGCGACTTCAGGCGGGGTTTTCAACAATTACGCCATCGTGCAGGGAGTCAACCAGGTCATTCCCGTGGACATCTACGTTCCCGGATGCCCGCCCCGGCCCGAGGCTCTGCTCTACGCCATCCTGCAACTGCAAGAAAAAATCTCCAACGAACGCGGCAGCTTCAAGCGCGCCCTGAATATCGCTTAGCACAGTTCCGCCTGGGAAAGTGTGTTTCGGAAATCCCTCCCCTCATTGCCCCGTCAATTCGTGCGCTGTTCCGTGATCAAGCAGTGGCGTTGTCAGTGAGCCAAACGATATGATGGCGCATCCGATGCAGGGAGGAAACCTTGGCCATGATTAAAGCCGTGCAACCGAGACCCGAAGAGGCCCGGACGATGCCGTACGCTCCGGCGGTGAGCGTCGAAACTCCGGCGGAATTCGTCTACATTTCAGGAGCGACTTCGTCGCCCCTTTATCACAAGCATCCGCATGTTCCCGAGGAGCATGTTCAGCCCGATGACATCCGCGAACAGACGCGGCGCGCGATGGAAAATATCAAGATTGTCCTCGACTACAAGAAGTTGACCTGGGGCAATGTCATCAAGGTGACAAAATATCTGACGGACATGCGCGAGGCGGACGCCATGCACGAAGTGATGAATGGCTATTTTGGGGAGTGGCGTCCGGCCAGCACAACCATCTGTATCAATAATTTGAGTTCGCCCGGTGCGCGAGTCGAAATCGATATGATTGCGGCAGGTCCGTTGAACCGGCAGTAATTTCCAGTGGCGATTAGCGGATTGGCAGTGTTCGAGCGCGCAACGGGTGGCGAAGCGTAAAGTTGCGTTGGGTTTAGTGCCGGAATTGTCGTACGTCTAGTGGCGAGGGTGCGTGAACCAACCCACACCCAGTCGCAACTGCACCGTGTTGATGCCGGGGTTAAGGGCTTGCAGACCTGAGTTTGAGATATGCATGAAGCGCACGTCCGCGCTCCAAGTCTTTTTCCCCGCGAGAAAATGCAAGCCGACCGCGCCGGCGCTCGTGAAATTAATGCGCGAAGTTCCCGCGGGAACCTGAGTGTTGGTAAACAGGACCCCTCCGCCAAGCTCGATGTAGGGTACGACGCGGCCGCGCGTATCGAAATCCCAAATCAGGGCGAATGGATTTATTGCAGCGCCGTACGCGGTATTCGTCGGCTGAAAAAGCACGAAGACCGGGACCGCGTCGACCGCGTACTCGAACCGACCGCGCAGGAATCCCGGGCCATGCGGCGCAGTGATGATCCAGCCGTAACGAAAGCCCGCAGTCCAAACGCCGGTATGCTGGGCGATCCCGTTCGTTCCATGCCCTCCGGTCGTCCAGAATTCCACCTCATTGCCATCCGTCTCGGGCCCAATCTGTGCGCGCAGCGGAGAAGTGAAGCCGGCGAGAAACAATCCGCAGGAAAGAATCAAGATTCCAAAAGCCTTCATAAATGGGCTTCTCCGCAAAGGGAGTACATTGTCCATAAAGTAGGGAACGATACCGGAACTCGCGCCAATACTCAAACGCGGCGCGCGGCGCATTTCACGCCGGCGTTTTCTTCGTCTGGAGGGGAGGGGCAATCACTTCAGCGCGCGCGCCTGCAGCGTCGAGAACGGTTCCGATGGCGGAGTGCTCCCGCCGCACGTATCCGAGGCCGATTGCCCGGCCGAGCAAGGGAGAATACGCGGTGCTCGTGACGCTGCCAGCTTCATTCCCGCCGTGCTGCAGGTTCGTTCCGGCAGGCGGCGCCACGGTGGCGGAAAACTGCAACTCGGTGAGTCGCCGGTTGACGTGGCCGCGCGAGCGGACTCGCTCAACGATTTCCTGGCCCGTGTAGCATCCTTTTTCGTAGTTGATGTGCGAGTGTTCGAGGCCCGCCTCGTGCGGTATGTTTTTGTCGCCGTAGTCGATCCCGAACCAGGGCGCGCCCAATTCAAGGCGCAAGGCGTTAAGAGCTTCCATCCCAGAGGGCGCTCCCCCAACGGCGCGGACGCGCGCAGTCAGCTCACGCCACAGATTCGCGAGGTATTCGCGAGGGATGATCAGTGTGGCGGCGGGTTCGCCGGCGAAATCTTGACGAACGATTCGGCACGTGAATTGACCGAGCTTTA
>Ga0187803_10001173_pt1 | contig 10271 bp, 6 predicted proteins | sample NC_wetland_sal_i_2_FD_132425 | JGI IMG/M metagenome (GOLD analysis project Ga0187803, IMG submission 132425) | Wetland sediment microbial communities from Neuse River Estuary, North Carolina, USA - Control_3 | ecosystem: Environmental > Aquatic > Freshwater > Wetlands > Sediment | place: USA...
CGGGGCGCGCCGGGCGTGATGGACAGCCGGCTGACTGCCTATTGCTCTGGCAAGCGCGGGATGCCGGATTGCTGGCGCACTTCCTTGGGGAGATCGTCGACCCAGAGGAGAGGGAACGCGGGTGGGAGCGATACCGCATCATTCGGAGCTTCGTCGAATCGAACCGTTGCCGGCATCGCCAAATCTGCCTCCATTTCGGAGAGAAACCAAAGTGGGAATCCTGCGGCGCTTGCGACGCCTGCGGCGCCATGCCCGAATGGCTGTTCCCAACGCCCGACGAAGCATCCGGCCGCAAGCGGAGGCGACATCGCTTGCCGCCGTCCAGCGCGCCGGGCTCCAGGCAGCCCGGATTCAAGGAAACCTCCGGCATGGATCGCGCTTCAGACGTTGACGGGGAACTCCGCGAGTACCTTCGCGAGTGGCGGCGCGCCACGGCTCAGCAACAGGGGTGGCCGGCCTATGTCGTGATGCACGACACAACTCTCGACGAGCTTTGCCGGGTGCGTCCAAAATCTCTCGGCGAGATTCTCAGCGTCTCGGGGTTCGGCGAGCGCAAGGTCGCGATGTATGGCGAGGCGATTCTGGAGGCATTGCGCCGATTCGAACGGGGCGCCCGAGCCCAGATGAAGCAGGGGCCGAAAGCGGCGCCGGCGGAGGAAACCGTGCGCTTGCTGGCTGAGGGCCGCACTTTCGACGAGATTGCCAGGCTTCGGGGCCGACAACTCGGTACCGTGATCAAAATGGTCAGCGAGCTGGTTGAAGATGGGGAGCTGGAATTCCGGCCCGAATGGATCGGTCCAGACAAGATGGCGCAGATGGAAGCGGCAAGCGCGCGCTTCGGCTTGGACCGCCTCAAGACACTCAAAGACGCGCTCCCCTCCGAAATCACCTACGATGAAATTCGCCTCGTCGTCGCTCGACTGCGCCACAACAAGAAAGAATCTTAGCTCGCCAGCTCTATAGCGCCCGCCGTTCTCTGCACTCAGCAGCGTGGGCGGACTTCCGGGTCTGAGAGAGGCTTCCCGTAGGGCTTGGTGTCTTGGTGGTGGCCAAGCGCTGCCGCGGGACACAAGTTCGTGCCATCGCGCGGCGGACATGTATTCATCGCTCAGCCGAGGCGGTTAGTTTCTTGACCTGAGTTCCTGGCAAGTGAGGCAGTATCGGGCCCAGGGAAGTGCCTGAAGACGATTGCTGGAGATTTCCTCTCCACACCCATCGCAAAGACCGTATGTCCCTTCGTCGAGCTGGCGAAGCGACCGGTCAATATCCTTCAGCATTCGCGACCGAAGATCAAGCGTCACTGCCGCAACGTCCTGGATGACGGACTTCACCGCGAACTCGTCGGCGTCCGGAATCTGGGCGTTGGCTGCGAGGGCCTCAGGCTCTCTCCTCACCGAAGCGATCAGTTCATTTCGCTTCTTGAGCAAGAGGGCCTTGTAGGTCCCCTTTCGACTTTTGGTTGCTGTTGCCATCACAATAATTCGTTTCCTCTTTCTGTTCCGGCCTGCTCGGGCGCCAGACCGGCCCTTATAGTGCGGTTTTATCAGATGGCGCAAAGGCACCCCAGGTTGCACAAAATTTGGATTTTTTTGTTGACAAAAACTTCCCTATTTTCTGCGGCTTCCATGAGCCATTGGGAGCCGTGATAGAATCCCTGCGGCCGGTGGCGCGTTGGAATGAACCACCAAGGCGCAAAGACACTAAGCAATGCTTTCTTCGTGCATTTGTGACTTGGTGTTTGAAGAGGTTTTGGAGGGGCCGGAAGGGTTTCTCATATGCCAGCAGGCGAGACCATGCTCGATCGCATTCGGACAGCCCTGGGGCGGCAAGAAGCTAACGACTTGGAATCTAGGCTGACTCAGCTTCCGGCGGCGCGGCTCGAAGGCGTGATGCCGCCGATCGCACCCGAGGCGCGCATCGCCAAGTTCGAGGCGGAGCTGAGATTAGTTTCGGGCGGTCCTCATCGCGCGTCCAGCCGAGTCGAGCTCGAGGGGATTTTGGATGCGATTTTCCAGGGCGCCGAATCGCGAGCGGCCGTCTTGACGCGAAATCCCATAATCCGGGAGCTGCATTTGGCAGAGACGCTACGCGCGCGAGGAATCACCGTGGCTGAATGGCCCGCGAGTACATCCGCAAATTCCTTGGGCGCGCCGGGCGAAGAATTCGTGGCGTTTCGCAACGAGTGCTTCTCTGCTGGCGTAGGCATCAGCGGCGTGGACTGCGTCCTGGCGGAAACCGGAAGCTTGATCTTGAGCAGCGAAACCGAGGGCGCGCAACTCGCGTCGTTGGCGCCTCCGATTCATGTGGCGCTTTACCGTCGCGAGCAGGTGGTAAGTTCTTTGGACGACGCGCTAGCGATACTCTCGCCCTTCGCCGCCGCGGCCCGGCGCGAGGTACAGCCGGCGACCGCGGTGGGCGCGCTAAAGTCTGCGGCGGGACGATCAATTGTGTTCATTACCGGAACCAGCCGCACCGCGGACATCGAGCAGACACTTATTCGCGGCGTTCACGGCCCACGCGATGTCCACGCCATCCTCGTAGAAGACGCGTGCCTGGCCGAATTCCGCGCCGCCAGTAGCGCCGGGCTTCAGCCCGGCATGTCCGTGCCAAAGGCGGCCGCGACAAAATTAGATGCCGGCCTAAAGGCCGGCTCTACGAATCGAGGGCAACGATGACGCTGTTAATGGAAGAAATCGCTCAGCAGCCGGCGGCGCTGGCGGCGGTGCGGAAGTTCTACACCAGCCCAGGCGCGGTGCAGGAAAAGACCATCATGAAGTATTGCAAGCGATGGCCACCGACCGTGGTCTTCACGGGCATGGGATCGTCGCTATTTGCGGCCTATCCCGCGCAGGCGTATCTCACTTCGATGGGCATCCGCTCCATCGTGTGGGAAACCGCCGAGCTGCTGCACTATCACCTGAAGGCTCTGAAAGAGGACACGCTGCTGGTGGTGGTCTCGCGCTCGGGCGAAACGGTGGAGATCGTCCGCCTGCTGGAGAGCCTGCCCAAGAAAACGTGCGTGCTCGCGGTGTGCGACGTCGAGTCCAGCGCGTTGGCGCGCCGCGCTACTCTGGCGCTGCCCATGCTGGCAGGCGAGCAGGGCACAGTAACCACGAAGGCCTACATGTGCGCGGTCGCGGTGCTGATGTACGTGGCCTTCGCGCTGGCGCGGCAAAGCAATCGCTCATTGACGGAAACCATCCTGCGCGCCATCGACGCGCAGGAGCGCATCCTGGAAAGCCGCGATACGCTGACCCAACCCACCGTCGAGTTCTTCAATGAGCCGCCTTACGTCGCGCTGATGTCGCGCGGCGCGGACCTAGCCTCTGTTTATCAGGGCGCGCTGATCTTCAAGGAAGTCGCGCGTCTCGCGGCGGAGCCCATCAGCGCCGCGCAATTTCGTCACGGCCCCATTGAGATCATCAATCCAGCACATCGTTACGTGATCTTTGCGCGGCAGGGAAGCGCGAAGGGCGGCGGGAAAACAGCGAAGTTCCTGCTGAAGCTGGCGCGCGACATTCAAGCGCACGGCGGCCGAGTGCTGCTGCTCACTGACCAGTCTTTCGATGTCATCACCAACACGCGCCTCATCCAGGTCGAGCCGCTGCGCTGGGGATTGGGGACTCTGATCGACATGCTTCACATCCAGCTTCTGGTCCACGACCTCGCCGTGCGCGCTGGGCTCGATCCGGGCAAGTTCTGGATTGCCGAAGGGGTAACTAGCGTGGAGTAGCGAAGAGGCGAAAACGGAATCTACATTTTTTCATAGGCCCTACAAAAAATAGAAGTGCTGTGGCAAAATGCCCCACTTTTTTCAAAATCGCACTTTTTTGCAAGTTTATTTTTGAGTAAGGCGCGCTTTTTCAATATATTGAACACTTTTTTGCCAAAAGTGACAGAAGTGACAGGAGTTACACCCTAAAGGCGAAATCGAGTGCATATTAACAAATATATATTACTGTATATTGTATATCTCTACTAGTAGAAGACCGTCCCGTGCCTTGCCGGCTTGCGGCTGTGCTTTCTGGGGATGGCCCCGCCCGTCGCCGGTCTTTTCAAGTTGAGACTCGGACTCTGCTTCTCTTTCTTCCGGAACGAAAAACCGCAGCGTCTGAAGTGCGCGGTCTTTGCGCGTCGCACTTGTCTGCTGGAATTCTGCAACTCTTTGCAGCTATTATCCAAAATGGTTCCATTCAATGGGACTCGGCCGGAAGCTCGAAAAATGGGAAAGCCAATAAAATCATAAACTTAACTTTTGTGCGAAGATCGGAATCCAAATTGCTCAGCTAAGGTCGCCACGCGCTGCAGACGTGTGGCCACACAAGTTCGACCGTACCAAAAAACTAAAGGGAGACATTGAATGAACCTCACGCTCAGGAAGTTCCCGCTCATGAACAGCACCTTGCGCCAAGCAGTCGTTACCGGCTTTTTGGCATTAGCTTTCGCTACACTTTCCGTTTCTGCGAAAGCAGATCTGGTAACCAACGGCGGCTTCGAATTGAATGGTGGTGGCGGCCAGTTGGCCTTCAACACGAGTGCCACCGGTTGGACGGTGCCGGCGCTCAATGGCAGCTATTTCTTTCTCTTCACTCCGGGGGTCGCTGATGGACCCGGTGTGGCCGGCGAATATGGTAATTTTCAACTCTGGGGCCCAGGCAATGGGTCAGCCAATGGCCTGACGCCAACCAGCCCTGCCGGCGGCAGCTATGTGGGTTCCGATCCGTCTTTCCAAAACGGGCCGCTCTCGCAGACCATCAACGGCCTGACCGCCGGCAGCCATTACACGCTCGGCTTCTGGTGGGCGGCGGCACAACAGTTCCCCTTCAAAGGCCCCACCACCGAGGGGTGGAGCGTCACCCTGGGAGGCCAGACGCAGTCGACGGCCATCGTGAACAACGCCAGTCATGGGTTTGTCCCCTGGCAGCACCAGACGTTCAAGTACACCGCGACCAGCAGCAGCGAAGTGCTCTCTTTCCTGGCCACCGGCGGCCCCGCGTCCACCGTTCCGCCCTTTGCCCTTTTGGACGGTGTCACGCTCACTCCGACCCCGGAGCCAGAATCCTTTACTTTGGTGTTCAGTGCCCTGGGCCTGATCGGCGGTCTGGGTGCTCTGAGGCCGCGGAATTGGTTTAAGCGCTAATTAAGAGCCGCGCGGTATCAATACGTGTGCGATATCTGAGGTAGTGCCTTGCGAAAGGCACTACCTCGTTTTGATTTTACGGTTCTGTTGGTTAAAGCATGGAAACCCTTCAACGGCTTCATCTCCTTCCGTTCGCTTTGGACGTCCTTCGGCTGGGCGTCTGGTTATTGCTGCTGATGGTGGTTTTTGTGCCGCTGGAAAGGTTCTTCGCCGTTCATCCTCAGAAGGTCCTGCGCAGAGCATTTCGCGTTGACTTGGGCTATTACTTTCTCAACGGTGTCCTCACCAAACTGCTCCTGGTGGCGCCCACGGCACTCATTGCCTGGGGCCTGCATTACGTTGTTCCCGAGGGCCTGCATTCGTGGGTAGACGGCATGTCGCTATGGATGCGCTTAGGGGCGGCGTTCGTGGTTGGGGAATTCGGATTTTACTGGGGGCATCGCTGGACCCATCAGATTCCCCTGCTATGGCGCTTTCATGCCATCCACCATAGCGCGGAGGAGGTCGACTGGCTGGTGAGTACGCGCGGGCATCCGATTGACATCGTTTTCACCCGCCTCTGCGGCCTTGTCCCCATGTATGCGTTGGGTCTGGCCCAGCCGCTGAGGGGGAGGACATTGGATATGGTGCCGTTGCTCGTCCTCCTGATTGGTTCAGTATGGGGCTATGTTGTCCACGCCAATCTGCGCTGGCGATTTGGCTGGTTGGGGTTCCTGATCGCTACTCCCGCTTTTCACCATTGGCACCACACCAACGACGAGCACATCAACAAGAACTTCGCCCCGATGCTGCCGTTCATGGATGAACTGTTCGGCACCTGGTACATGCCGAAAAAGCTGTGGCCGCCAAAATACGGAATTGACGGGCCCACGGCTCCGAGTCTGGCAGGGCAGCTCCTGCAACCTTTGCGGCCCCAACCCGTGCTCCCGCAACCCTCACTCCCACAGGATGAGAAAGCCCCAGCACTACGCGGCGAGTTGGCCGGCTGAGCAAGCCCGTCTCGGCGCGCCCTTGCGGTGTAGGGCCGACCCTTGGGTCGGCCTGGTTCGGGCACCCAACGAGGCCGAGGCAAGGCTCGGCCCTACATTCCTTGGGTCGGCCTCATGCCGACTTGCCAGGAATTGCCTTTTCAGACTACGATCATCCCTCGCGGAGGCAAAACATGTTGGGTTCAGCAAAAATGATTGGCTTTGTTCCGACCAGCGACTACGACCAAGCGCGCGCATTTTACGAGCGCAAGCTCGGATTTGAGTTTGTGAGCCTCGACCAATTCGCGCTGGTCATGACGGTGGGCGGGCACATGGTCCGAATTTCAAAAGTCCCGAATTTCACGCCTCGCCAGGGCACCATCCTCGGCTGGGAAGTGGAGAACATCGAAGCGGCCGCCGCCTGGCTGAGAGACCGAGGCGTCGCCTTCGAGAAGTACCCCTTCGTTCAAGACCGCGAGCTCGGGATTTGGACAACGCCGTCGGGCGACAAAGTAGCCTGGTTCAAAGATCCCGACGGCAATATTCTCTCCGTCAGCCAGCATCATTAGCCAGCATTAATCCGCAGATTTCACAGATTACACCGATTCCCATCTGAGAAATCTGCGCCATCTGCGGATTGTTCTTCCAGAGGCCCAAGGGTGAAAACACATCGGGCGTGCCAGCGGACAACCGGCACGCCCGGAAAGCCACAACGATTGATACCGTCTAGCTGATCTGTAGAGTCACTGTCCCGATCACCGCCTTACTTCACAGACCACGTTCGGTCTGAGCCACAACCATTAAGAAATCGGGATGGTAAAAGCTCTCTCCACGAACTGTCCCGAACCATCGGTAACGCGGATGACGAAACCGTTTGCGCCGCCGCATGTCCCCGAAGTCGTAGGAGTTCCGGAGATCTGTCCCGTGACTGACAGCGAAAGGCCGGTACAAGCCCCGGTCCCCAAGAGGGTGTCGGGATTGCTAAAGGTGCGCGGCACGGCTCCTCCTTGCGCAGAGAGAAAATAAGAATAGGCCGACCCGTTGGTTGCGCCTGGCAACGCGAAAGGCAGTGTGGCGGCATATCCGCCTGTGCTGATGTGGACGGGCGGGTTGGGCATGAAGTCGCTGTTTTGTGGACAGGACCCTCCATGGCTACAGGCATAATTCGTGTAAGCGGTTCCCGAGTTGCCTATGGCGGTGTTGAGAATCGCGGTCGCATCCGTCGATATGACGGAATCGATCGTAAAGGTGTCAATCCCCGCCGATCCGATGGTGCTGTTGTATTCAATGGGTACAACCGTATCGGAGTCCTGGCAGGTCACAAAGAGCCGGTCGCCGTAGGTGGCGGTCGTGCCATCGTCCGTCAGCTTCGCCCTAACATCAAGGGGCGTCGTGCAGCCGTTCTCAGCATCGACCGGTCCTCCTGACCCAGCCCCGGCGGACTGGGGCAACTGGATAGCCCGAACGAAGCTTAGGGCACTTCCTATTGCGTGAGTTGCCCCTGAGACATCCCACACCGTGACCGAGTTCTTGGTCTGCGGCGTAGCAGTGTCAAAGCAAGCGATAAAGAGCCGATTGCCGTCGGGCGAAACGCTGATCCCAACCGGTATGGCGGCGTAAGAAGTATATGTCGTTGTGGTGGCGGGGTCGGAGCAGGCGTTCGTGCTCGGCTCGGTACCTATGCCGGCGGTGCCGGGGATGTAGGTTTGGAAGCTACCGCTCGTCGTGGTCACCGTAACATAAAGAACGGTACCGCTAGTGGAGCGCGTGCCCGTGTAGACATAATTGCCCCGAGGATCAACGGTCACGGGCCCGACCCGCAGGCCTGTTTTAAGGAATGTCGGCGTCTGACCCGCGAAAGCGGCGCCGGTGTAACTTGTGGGCGAACCGGCGGAGAGGGCCGGGAGAGTGATGTCCGCGACCGTATTGCAGGGCGGTGATCCGCAAGCCGTCCCGGAAGGCAAGTAGTTGATAGAAACGAATCCCTGGCTTGGCGCTGCACCTGGGGCTGGATTCAGCGCAATGTTATTGGCATCGGCGACGGTCAGGTCGTTGGCCGCGGCCATCAGGCTGGCGACGGTCCCAGGATTTTCAGCATCGGGAAGCGGCTCGATCATCGCACTGGTCTGGCTGCCAACGGTGGGATCCGTCACATAGGCGTCATAACGAATGAACGGGTTCAAGTTGGAACAGTGTGTCGTGCACGTCGTAGGATTCGCGGTCAGGTATTGCTGCGGCTCAATATCGAGCCCGGAGGGATTGTTAGTACCGATTTGACTGACAGTTAGGGAGGTAAGGGCCTTGGCCCCCGTTGTCGGATCGACAACCGCCACCTGATTCGAACCCTGCTCGGCCACGTATACCCAATTGCCATCCGGTGTCACACGCGCCGTAACAGGAAATCCGTTCGCGTCCAGCGCGGCGTTGAACGGACTTGTGAACGCGACCGTATCATACGCGAAGAGGGTGCCGCCGTTCGGCGTCTGGTTGGAGGCAAAGTTGGAGGCAAATCCATCCGACTTGAAGACCTTCGGTGCGCTCGACCCACTCAGCGCAAGGGTGGCGCAGGCCGTGACTCCAGTTGAGCCACAGGCTGGTGTTGTTACATTGCCCATGTCCGCCACCTGAAATGTGGTGGCGGTAGACCCAGCGGTGGTCGGTTTCCCCTGATAATACCCGCGGATATCTACGAGCGTATCATCGGGGGGAGCGGCCGGATCACCAAACGGGAAGGGCGAAGTTTTTACGAAGCTCACCCCCGTGATTCCGCCGGATTTCACAGACCAGGTGTACGGAGCGCCGTTTCCCGCGTCCGTACAAGCGGGAAGCGTGCAGTTGGAAACAAGAATGGCCGAATACGGCTCACCCACCGTGGCATTCTCGATGAACGTGTTGGTGATGGCGAGCTCTGGGTTGACCAACAGGGAACTGGTCAGAACGCTGTTTGGGTCAGTGCAGGTCGGTCCCGGTGTAGGGCACCCTGACGTGATCGCCGCTGGCGTCGTTGCGTCAGCGGTGTCAACGGCGGTCATTGCCGGAGTGGTGGCAGTGGCGCTGCCCGCAGTATTCACGACCGTTGAAGAGCAAGTGGCTGAGATCGTGGCCGTAGCAGGCGTGCAACTGAAATTCAAGCCGCCAGCAGCTTTGAACGTCGCGCTGGGGGTGAAGACATACGTTGTCGAGAGCCCGCCCGTCGCAGTATAAGTAGGTGCGACGCAGTTCCCGGTTTTGCAACCGCTCTGCGTCGTCTCTCCGTAAGGCCGGCCGTGAACGGCGTTGGGCCACGGGATGGAAGCCGGGTAACCGGTGCCACCAATCTTGACAGAAGTTGTAATTGCCGCATTGATGGTCAGGCTTTGGCTGGTGTCGGGGGGAGAGGTGGTGTTGCCTGGGGTGGAGAGATTGCCATTCTCAGCGCCCACGAAGCTCAGCGTCGCGGGGCTGGTGGTCCCCACAATCTTGGTGTCCGAGCACAAGTAGTTGGGCGAGGTCAGCGTGCAGGTGAAGGTATCCGGCGTACCGGTCGTCGTCGTGAGCGAACTGCCCGTGAGCGTATAGTTGCCCAACCCTTTGTTGAGCTTATAATCCAACGGCGCGCAAGCCACCGTTATTGTCCCATTGAAGCAGTTGGGATCGCTTGGTTCACCGTAATCGCGCCCCGTGACCGCCGCGTCTTTAACGGGGTCCACAGTGGGCGGCGATATGCTCATCTCCGGTTTGATGATCAGGCTTTGGCTGGTGTCGGGGGGAGAGGTGGTGTTGCCCGGGGTGGAGAGATTCCCGTTCTCGGCGCCCACGAAGCTCAGCGTCGCAGGGCTGGTGGTGCCCACAATCTTGGTGTCCGAGAAGAGCAGGTTGGGCGAGGAAAGCGAGCAACTGAAGGTATCCGGCGTAACGGTCGTCGTCTTCAGCGAACTGCCCGTGCACGTATAGTTGCCCAGCCCGTTGTTGAGCTTATAATCCACCGGCGCGCAAGCCAGCGTTGCCGTCCCATTGTAGCAGTTGAGATCGCCTGATTCGCCGTAATCGCGCCCCGTGACCGCCGCGTTCTTAACGGGGTCCACGGTGGGAGGCGTCACGCTCATCTCCGCTTTGATGGTCAGGCTTTGGCTGGTGTCGGGAGGGGTGGTGTTGCCCGGGGTCGAGAAATTGCCATTCTCGGC